>ENA-OQJX01000008-OQJX01000008.1-human-gut-metagenome-genome-assembly--contig:-NODE-8-length-115364-cov-3.504725_pt1 | contig 115364 bp, 117 predicted proteins | sample MGYA00242615_ERZ504782 | MGnify/ENA primary metagenome ERZ504782 (study PRJEB26092, sample SAMD00036354) | human gut metagenome | host: Homo sapiens | study: EMG produced TPA metagenomics assembly of... | reverse complement strand
CATCACTTGATGGCCACTGATTGCGTATTGCCTCAAGTCGCTTTATGGGGGTAAGGGGATGGTATGCGCATTGAAACGGACGCGAGGACTTAATGGTTATCTTACGAATCAAAAGTCCATTTCTCTTTATGTAGGTAGCACTTCGGGAATGGAGTTGCGGATTTAAGGTTTAATAAAACAATAGGTGATCATACGTTTGGCGCGATGGGTTTATTCTCCATATATCGTTCTGATAAAGAAATTTATAGATTGAAAGGCTTTGGTATTTCGGATGATATGCTTTCTTTTCATGCCTTGGATAAGGCTTCCGGTGATAAGGAGATAGCTTCTTCCTATACAGCATCTACTTTGGTCTCAGGAGCTCTTCGTTTGAATTATTCATATAAAGGTAAGTATATGGCGACAGCTACAGCACGTGCTGATGGTTCTTCACGCTTTGCAGAAGGTAACCGTTGGGGATGGTTTCCTTCCGTTGCTTTGGCATGGCGTATGTCAGAAGAAAGCTTTTTAAAAGGTACTCATTGGTTGGATAATTTGAAATTGCGTTTGTCTTATGGATTACCGGTAACAACAATGTGGATGATTATGTGACAATAGCTACAGCTTCAGGACCTAGTTATGTGGTATTGGGAGGATCGGAAATACAAGGATATTACCCTAATGGGCTTGTTAATACGGGACTCATTTGGGAAAAGGTAAAAGAGTTTGATTTAGGATTGGATTTTAGTGTATTGAGTAATCGTATTAATCTGACAGCCGATTTTTATCATCGTTTGTCTGATGGGCAGATTATGGATAGGATTGTTCCTGTTGAAACAGGTGAAACAAAAGCTACTTTTAATGTCGGTTCAGTTCGTAATACCGGAATTGAATTAGGAATGCAGTTTGGCATTATTCGGAGTAAAGATTTTATATGGGATTTAAGTGTGAATTATTCTCGTAACTGGAATAAAATATTGGAACTTAGTAATGGGAAAGTGGATGAAATTGCATCCAATCGCTTTATTGGTGAGCCGTTAAATGTATTGCGTGACTATATTCATACTGATGTGATAACTGATAAAGGGGTAACGATGCACACTAAAGATGGGGATATTCATTATACTTTGCAAGAATTGTATGCAAAGTATGGTTCGAAATATAAGTGGTATGAAGGTCAGATAGCTGTGAATGATTGGAATAATGATGGCAAGATTACGGATGAAGATAAGCGAATATATGGTTGTACAGATCCTAAATGGGTGGGAAGTTTAAGTTCAAATATGTATTATAAAGGTTTCGATTTCTCAGTAATGATTTATACTAAACAAGGACAATGGGCTCGTAGTTATTTCCATGATAAATATATGAAATGGTCTGATCGTGGTAACCAACATATGGCAATGGATTTTTATATTCCTAAAGGGGCGCCTGTTATTGACCATACTACCGGTGATATTGTATATGCCACTGAAACTCATTACGGTGAATATCCTTATCCGAATAATTCCGATACTTCGGCAGGTGGATATTTTTCTGATAAAGGTAGCGCGAAGGGAGAAGGCTTTCAGTATCAGAAGACTTCTTTTGTAAAGGTAAAAAATATCTGTTTGGGATATACTTTCCCTAAGAAGTGGATTACTAAAGCAGGATTACAGCATTTGCGTCTTTATATCAATGTGCTTAATCCATTTTGTTTTACGGATTATGATGGATTTGATCCTGAATGGGCAAATGCTAAATTAACTGATGGTGGTCCTGCATCGGTAACTTATCAGATAGGTGCGAATATTAAGTTTTAATTTCAAAGGAAAGGTAAATGGTATGAAAAATATATATATACGGCAGTCATATTGGTTGGCTTTGTTTTGACTACAAGTTGTGAAGATTTTCTGACTACAGATAATAAGTCAAATGTAACGGACAAAGAATATTTCTCGACTAAGACAGGTTTTGAATCTTTGGTATCAAATGCTTATAGTACTTTACGAGATGTTTATGCAGTATCCAGTTATACTACTTATTTTAATGCAGGTACGGATATGTATGCTGATGGGCGTAATTATATCAATGATGAGTTGCATGAATATGAAACTTTAAATCCTGAAAACAGTGTGATGAAAGAGCTTTATACGGCATGTTATAAAGGTATCCGTGCGGCTTATGCTATAAAACATTATGCGGCGGATGCAGTTATTGATGAGAATTTGCGTAGCAGGCGTGTGGATGAGGCACGAGTATTGGCGGCGAATTATTACTATATATTGGTAAATACTTTCGGGGGGGTACCTTTGATGAAAGATTATGTGGCTGATGTTCAAACCGGATATCCTAAATCTTCGGTGGTTGATGTTTACACTTATATTATTGAGGAATTGGAGAATGTAATAGCTGCCGGAGCTATGGAAAAGTCTACCGCTTTGGATGGTGGTGGTCGTATAAGTATTGAATCGGCTCGTGCGTTATTAGCTAAAACTTATTTAGCAGCAGCTTGGGATTTAGATAAAAAAGATTACTTTGCCAAAGCAGCCCAAGTAGCAGATGACGTGATAGCTAATCGTGCTTTGGTTACTCCTTTCGAGGATCTTTGGAGAGCGGATTGTAGTGGAGATGATAACGAAGAATTTATTTGGGATGTGGAATATGACTATGCTACGGCTGCTAATACAGTCAGTGGTGGGCATCCGTGGAGTTCCTTTTATTGTAATCATATGGGGGGGCAAGAAGATCATGGAAAGGGGAGTACTTCTGCTTTTATTGCGACTTTACATGCTTTGCAGTGTTTTGAAAAAGGCGATATACGCTATGGGGTAACGTTTATGAAGGAGTTACCTGATATTGTTACTGCATCCGCTTATTGGTATTGGGATTGGTATAAGAATGGTGGAACTTTTATAGGAATTCCTTTGAAACGTTACTATCCGGCATGGTATGAAACAGAAGAAGATATCGATGCATGGAAAGCTCTTGATCCTGAAAATCGTAAAAATACATGGATACTACCGATGTCTGATCATACACGGGATCCTCAAGAATATATGCCTGGAGAAATTGATTATGAGGAATTTGTAACCTATTCTTATGGGGGCGCTCCTTGTCGTAAATTTGATGATTCTAATACTGCTAGTTATTCTAATAAAACAGATTATCGTGATGTACATATTATTACGCTTCCTGAGATTTATTTGGTAGCAGCAGAGGCTTATTTAAAAGCTGGTGATAAGGGAAATGCTTTGCTTCGTTTGAATGAAGTGCGCCGACGTGCACGGCTTGATGCGGTAACTGAAATAAATGTGGATGTTATTTTAAAAGAACGTGCTTGTGAGTTATTTGGACAGGGATCTCGATGGATTGATTTAAGACGTACACAGAAATTGGTGGAGTATAATGATTTATATAATCCTCAGATAAAAGGGCGGGCCGCACAAATGATTGGAAAGAAATTACTTCGTCCTATTCCTCAGGCGGCGATTGATGCGAATGAGTTGATGAGTGCTGAAGATCAGAATCCAGGGTATTAGTAAGGTGATTAGATAGTATTGAGATGTGTTTAGGACGGGGATGTTATGATATATGGCATCCTCGTTATTAAAAAAATCAATTAAAGTAGAATAACTGATGAATGTGAAATTAAAAAGGGAAAGTCGATTATTGATTATGGCTATAACCAGTGTAGCTTTGTTTGTGCATATTGTAGTGATTTGTGCAGCTAGTACAAGAGAGGTTGTTGCCAATAAAGAATTTGTTTGGTATAATGGTAAACGTCCTATTACTTATTCCTTGCCTGGATCTGTTTCTCCAGTAGTGACGGTAGCACTGGATATGTTTAAGGGTGACATGCAACAGGTGACGGGGGTATTACCTCAAAAAACTCTTTTCGGAACGGCGGTTATTAATATTATTCAGTTGGATAAAACAAGTCTATCCTAAGAGATCTCCGTAAAGACGGAATCCCGGTGGATAGTATTGTTGCCAGAAAAGACGCTTTTTTTATAAAGATAAGAGAAAATCAGTTGTTGGTTGTAGGAAGTGACGGTCGGGGAACTGCTTACGGCATACTTGAACTTTCCCGCTTGGCAGGAGTGTCTCCATGGGTATGGTGGGGAGATGTGACACCGATGAGAAAAGAGCGATTGACCCTTCCGGCTGATTATTCTACTTTTCAGAGTCCATCGGTAGAGTATCGTGGAATCTTTTTAAATGATGAAGACTGGAGCTTGCAGCCTTGGAGCTGGAAAAACTTTGAACCGTCTGATATAAAAGGACGTATTGGTGCACGTACTTATAAAGAAATCTTCAAATTGCTGATGCGCCTTCGTGCCAATGCTATTTGGCCGGGAATGCATGGAATTACGACTCCGTTCTACTTTGTGCCGGGAGCTAAAGAAGCAGCTGACAGTTGCGGCATTCTCATCGGTACTTCGCATTGCGAGCCAATGATGCGCAATAATGTAGGTGAATGGAAAGTCAATGAACGGGGTGACTATAATTACATAACAAACCGTGAAGGGGTACAATCCTATTGGATAGAACGGCTGAAAGAGGCTGGACCTTATGAAAATTTCTACACCATGGGTATGCGAGGTATTCACGACAGTGGAATGGAAGGGGTCAAGACCCTTCAGGAAAAGACCGATGCACTGCAACAGGTTATTGACGACCAGCGCAAGTTATTATCGAAGTATGTAGATAAAGATGTGGAGAAAATTCCCCAGGCTTTTGTCCCCTATAAAGAAGTGCTTCAAATAATGGAGAATGGCTTGCAACTGCCGGAAGACATCACTTTGATATGGTGTGATGACAACTATGGCTATATGACCCGTTTAAGTGACAAGGAACAGCAAAAGCGTAACGGAGGTGCCGGAGTGTATTATCATCTCAGTTATTGGGGGCGTCCGCATGACTATATGTGGTTATGCACTACCCAGCCGGGATTGATTTATAGTGAAATGAAACAGGCATACGATTGCAATGCCCGCCGTTTGTGGGTGGTTAATGTGCACGATTTGAAACCCGCGGCATACGATTTGGAACTCTTTCTGGATATGGCATGGAATATCAATTCCGTATCTCCATCTACTCTTGTGGAGCATCAGAAGAGCTGGCTTTGCCGCGAATTTGGCAAAGAAGCAGGAGAAAAATTATTGCCTGCCATGTTAGAGTTTTATCGCCTGTGCGGCATCCGTAAACCGGAATTTATGGGTTGGAACCAAGTGGAGCTGGACAAGAAAAAATATACCAAAGGCTGGTCTCCGGTTAAAAATACGGACTTTAGCTTAACCGAATTCGGCGGCGAACTGGATCGTTATCTGGAATCCTATGAAGCCATTAAAGAGATTTTATCGGAAGTGGAACCAATGATTCCTCAGGAACGCAAAGATGCTTTCTTTGCCCAAATTAAGTATCCTGTATTTGGCGCTGCTGCCATGAGCACAAAGATGCTGGAGGCACAAAGAGCACGTTGCATTTCTCCGGGAAGCTGCGACACGACTTTATGGACCCGCGAAAGTCAATTAATGGCTGCCTGTGCCAAAAGCATTAAAGCTTACCAGGAAATCCGCGATTTGACAGATTACTATAACAATGAACTGGCAGATGGCAAATGGAAATACTCCATGTGCCATAATCCGCGGGATTTATATGTGTTCTATCCGCCTGAAATTCCCATATGGCTGACAGATAAGGAAATAGAGAAATATGCTTCTTTTAGAAGACCAAAATCGTTACCTTTGGAGGAAGTGGCTAAGGATCATTGTATTGTTTCTAATGCTTGCGATTATACAAGCGCATCCAAAGGGGTCGTGACGATTCAATCATTGGGACATAGTATGAATGCTGTTTCCGTACCAAAGGGAAAGTCAATTACTTTTGAGTTTGATTGTTTATGGGATGGAGAGGCGATACTGCGCACTGCCGTAATCCCGACACAACCTAATGATAAAGGAGATATTCGTTTCAGTGTTAGTATAGATGGTGAAAAGCCTCGGATATGTTCTATTAAAGAGCCGTTTCGTTCGGAAGGATGGAAACAGAATGTACTCCGTGGACAGGCTGTTCGTGAAACTGGTCATCAATTGACGAAAGGAAAGCATACTTTATCCATCACTGCTTTGGATGATCATGTCCTGATAGATCAATGGATGATTGATTTCAAACCAGACAGAATGTTCTATGTATTTCCAGTTCAACCAACCTATTAATGTAGCATGAATTGTATGAAGAAAATTATTGGACTGTTCATTATTTTATTATGCTTTTGCACGACAAAAGCTCAACAGACAGAAGTGAGGTATCTTTCCGGTACAGGACCGGATCATACTGTGAAGTGGAATTTCTGGTGCTCTTCAGGTATGAACTCTCAAAAGTGGAGCAAGATAGATGTTCCGTCTTGCTGGGAACAGCAAGGTTTTGGAGGCTATACCTACGGGCGCTATTATATTTATAAGGAACACGAGAAAGAAAAGCAATATGATGCCTACAGGGAACATGATTTTTGCGATGAATACGGCATCTATCGTCATTGTTTTGATGTTCCGGACACTTGGAAAGGCAAACAGATAAGTATTGTATTTGAAGGTGTTATGACTGATGCTGAAGTGAAAATCAACGATGTCATCGCTGGCCCTGTTCATCAGGATCATTCTATCGTTTTTCTTATGATATCACGGACAGACTGAAATTCGGGAAAACGAATTTGATGGAAGTGACGGTGAAGAAGCAGTCGGCTGATAAATCAGTTAATGCAGCGGAGCGCCGGGCTGACTGGTGGCTTTTCGGAGGTATCTATCGTCCTGTATATCTGACAGCAAAGCCTCGCACGCAAATAGAACATATAGCGGTGGATGCCCGTGCTGACGGTACGTTGCACACAGATGTATATTTGAAAAATATTTCCAAAGGACAACAATTGGAACTGTCGCTCATTTCCTGTGATTCACAGCTTCCTATAGGGCGGCAGGTATGCGGGCTTTCGACGGAAGAGAAACAGATACTTACCACACATTGGAACAATATCAGGACATGGGATCCTGAACATCCCAACCTTTACCGGCTCACGATGCGTCTTCTTTCCACAACAGGAGATGTTGTGCACGAGATTACGGAGCGCATAGGATTCCGTACCATTGAATTCCGTCCTGAAGATGGCGTATATCTGAACGGTACTCGTCTTTTAGTGAAGGGGATTAACCGTCATTGCTTTGATCCGGAAACAGGTAGGACAATCAGCCGGGAACTCAGTCTGAAGGATGCTTTGCTCATTAAGCAGATGAATATGAATGCCGTGCGTTCACATTATCCACCAGATACTCATTTTTTAGAGGCGTGTGATTCCATAGGTCTTCTTTATCTCAATGAATTATGTGGTTGGCAGAATAGCTATAGCACTGAAATAGCAGAAAAGTTACTGCCTGAGATGATATTTCGTGATGTGAATCACCCGTGTATCTTTGTTTGGGCAAATGGTAACGAAGGAGGATGGAATACTGCTGTTGACAATCGTTTTGCCGACTATGATCCGCAGAAACGTCACGTCATTCATCCGTGGGCGGATTTCAATGGCTTGGATACACGTCATTACCCTAATGGTACGGATAACATGTATCGGTTGGAACGCGGGCATAAGGTTTTTATGATGACGGAGTTCCTGCATGGCCTCTATGACCGTGGACAGGGTGCAGGCCTCAAAGGACTATGGTCAAAGTTTAAGGCAAATCCACTTTTTGCCGGTGGCTTCCTTTGGGCATATGTGGATGAAGCTGTCCGCCGTACAGATACCGGACAAATGGACACTTACGGTCCTAATGCTCCCGATGGTATTGTGGGGGCAAATCGCGAAAAAGAAGGCAGTTTTTATACTGTTCGGGAGGTATGGTCACCCATTCAAATACATCCATTAAAAATAACTTCTTCTTTCAAAGGAGATTTTTATGTAACTAACGATTACTTATTCAGCAACTTAAGCGAATGCCGGATGAAGTGGAAGGTAATGCGTTTACCTATTCCACAGGTGTCCGATAGCCCCATCTGCTTAGCGGAGGGCGGCGTACTGTTACCTGCGATTCAGCCTGGCGAGAGGGGGATAGCCCACTTTGATTTGCCTGAGAAATTCTTCAATGGAGACATCTTGGAATTGGAAGCCTACAATGTAGCGGGAGATATGATATGTAATTGGACGTTTCCTATCAAGAATAACCGTAAGTACTTTATAGAATACAGGTATTTACAACCGACAACAACTGCTACTGCCAGATATCAGACAGACGACAATAGTGTTACACTGATAGCGAATGGAGTTACAGCAACATTCAACAAAGCGAATGGTAATTTGGTAGAAGTGAAGAACGGTAGCAAGATCATACCATTGTCTGATGGTCCTCTCCCGGTCGGGATGAAGATGCTTTTCTGTTCTGCTAACCTAAAGATGCAAGGTGATACTGCCATTTATACCGTAAAATATAAAGGTGCGGCCGACTCCATTGTCTGGAGAATGGCACCTGACGGATTGCTTGGAATGGATGCATTAGTGCTGAATTACAGAGCAAAGAACAAGTTTGACGGTGTATACTTTGACCGTCCGGTTCTTAATTTCGGTTTTTCATTCTCTTTTCCTGAAAAGAACATCAGTGGGATGCGTTGGTTAGGCAAAGGTCCTTACCGGGTATGGAAGAACCGTATCGAAGGAACGAATTATGGTATTTGGCAGAAGGATTACAACAATACGGTGACGGGAGAATATTATCATCAGCTTATTTATCCGGAATTCAAAGGGTATCATGCAGATCTCTATTGGGCAACACTCCAATCAAAGACAACACCGATGACAGTTTATTCGGAAACTGACGGTATTTTCTTTCGCGTCTTCACTCCGGAGGAGCAGCGTGACCGTGAAAGCCGTGGAATATCAGTAAAGGAATATCCTGCTGGAGACCTTTCGTTCTTATTTGAAATTCCGGCTGTCAACTCTCAGGGGACAGGAGGAGAGGCTTCTTATATTAAAATTAATAAAGGGGATGATGGCTTTAGAATGAAGCTATGGTTTGATTTCCGGAACTAGACCCGATAGCGTGTTTATTGCATAAATACCTATAAAGAGCTATTGCGTAGTATATATATTCTGTAAAATGGGGGAAAAGATTACCGATATCAGGTGATTGTTTCCCCCTTTCTTTTTATAGAACTTTGCATTCCCAAAAATTAAGAATTTAGAATTATAGGTATTCATGGTAAGAAGACAGTTACAAAGGATTAGTTTAGGATCCCTTTTTTTAATAATCGGAGCGATATCTATCTTTGCACAACCTAAGATAATGGTATCCGGTAAAGTGATATCCAAAGAAAAACAGGAAGTCGTAGATTTTGCGACCGTATATTTGAAGGGTACAACTTATGGCTGTACAACGAATGAAGAAGGTATTTATCATCTTCATGCACCGGCAGGGAAATATACACTGGTTGTTTCGGCTATAGGATATGAGACTATAGAAAAGCCCATAACTTTAGTTCATGGAGAAAGGATTAAGATGAATGTAATGATTGCCCCGTCAGTGACTGAGTTGGATGAAGTTGTAGTGGTATCTAACGGGGTTTCCCGTGTGAAACGTTCCGCATTCAATGCGATAGCTGTAGATACAAAAGAGTTCCAGAATTCTACCAAAAATCTGAGTGATGCTTTGGCTAAAGCTCCGGGAATGAAACTCCGTGAGTCAGGTGGGGTAGGTTCGGATATGCAATTGATGTTGGATGGTTTCAGTGGCAAACATGTGAAGATATTTATTGACGGTGTACCTCAGGAGGGAGTAGGGAGTTCTTTTGGCTTAAATAATATTCCTGTGAATTTTGCAGATAGGATTGAAGTGTATAAAGGGGTGGTTCCTGTAGGATTTGGCACGGATGCTATAGGTGGTGTTATCAATATTGTAACCAATAAGAAGAGACGTAATTGGTTTTTGGATGGCTCCTATTCATACGGGTCGTTCAATACGCATAAATCGTATGTGAATTTCGGACAAACTTTCAAAAACGGCTTTACTTATGAAATAAATGCTTTCCAAAACTATTCGGATAATGATTATCATGTGGATGCACCGGTAGAGGACTTTGAAACCGGAAGAATTGATAAAGATAAAAGGGTACGTGTCAAGCGCTTTAATGATACCTATCATAATGAGGCGGTTATAGGTAAGATTGGCATTGTGGATAAGAAATGGGCAGACAGATTGATGTTGGGCTTTACTTATTCACATATGTATAAGGAGATACAGACCGGAGTACGTCAGGAAATAGTTTATGGGGAAAAACATCGTAAAGGACATTCGTTGATGCCGTCATTGGAGTATAATAAGCGTGACTTATTAATCAAAGGTCTGAATGTGGCATTGACTGCCAATTATAATAAAAATGCAACGGCAAATATAGATACAGCTTCATATAAGTACAATTGGTTGGGTGATAGGAAATTAATGAACTCACCCGGTGAACAATCCAATCAATATTCACGGGCGGATAATAACAATTGGAATGGAACATTAACTGTTAATTACCGTCTGGCGAAAATACACATGCTGACCTTTAATCATGTGTTGAATACTTTCCGCCGTTCTAATACTTCTTTATTGGCTAAGGTGGAATCGGAGGATGCCATCGCTAAAGAAACCCATAAGAATATCTCCGGATTATCCTATCGGTTGATGCCGTCTGATAATTGGAACCTCTCAGTGTTTGGAAAATATTATAGTTTGTATGTAGCAGGTCCTATGGCTACGACTACGAATCAGGATGATTATGTCCGTACTACCCGAAACATGAATTTCATAGGGTATGGAGCTGCGGGAACTTATTTCATTCTATCCGGTTTGCAGGCAAAATTGTCATACGAAAAAGCATATCGTCTGCCTACTATTGAAGAAATGTTTGGAGATGAGGATTTGGAAATGGGAGATATCAGTATAAAACCTGAGAGTAGTGATAATTTGAATTTTAATTTGAGCTATAACAGAACATTTGGCAGGCATTCTGTATATATGGAAGGTGGAGTGATTTATCGGAATACGAAAGATTATATTCAGCGTAATATTGCTGATTTGAGTGGTGGTAAATATGCTGCGAAATATATTAATTACGGTAAAGTATTGACGAAAGGATATACTGTTTCTGCTCGTTACGGTTTTGGCAATTGGGTGAGTATAGGAGGTAATTTTACCAAAATGGATGTACGCGACAATATGAAAACATCTATTTCCAGCAGTGCGGAAAATTTGGCTTATAAAGAACGGATGCCGAACCTGCCTTATATGTTTGCTGATTCGGATGTTACTTTTTATTGGCGGGATTTAGGAAGGAAAGGCAATATGTTGACAGTGTCTTATGATAATCAATATCTGCATAGCTTTACTTATTATTCTTCCCGAATAGGCTCAAATAAGGGGGACTATGTGGTACCTGATCAATTCTCACACAATATATCCCTTTCTTATAGTTTGCAAAAAGGACGATATAACGTATCATTGGAATGTCGTAACTTCACAGATGAGAAGTTATATGATAATTTTAGTCTTCAGAAGGCCGGTCGGGCTTTTTATGGTAAACTGCGTGTTTGTTTCGGTAATTAAAGAATTGGAAAAAGTTTATAATTAATTGGATTTTAAATTAAATAGAAGAATAAAATGAAGAAAGTTTTCTTTTTGAATGGATTTGTTGCTATTGCCATAGTAGGAATGGTGTTGAGTGCATGTACGGATAATGAGCCGGATTACGGTTCGGGTACCGAGGCTAAAGGTGAGTATGTTATTGCATCTTCGGTCACAGCGTCTGGAAATACAACGAATGTACTGCTTACTTCTGAAACGTTGGATAAAGGCACTGTTTCTACAGTGAATAATGGTCTTGTGAATGATGGCGCAACTCAATGGGTGTTTTACAAGAATCAATATCTTTATGCACTGACTTATAATCAAGGGAATGCAGGTACGACCCGTTCTTATATCATGGATTCAAATAATGAAGTAAAGGCTCGTTCGGGGGAGTTTGCCGTAAAGAGATTTACTACTTACGGTATTTATGATAAATATATCATGACCTCGTCTACCGGTGACGGACCCACTGCGTATGCTGATGAGAATGGATATTTACCAAAAATGTTTTTGCTTTCTTATTTGGATGTATCTGCTGAAACATTTACAACGAATGATACTCAAAATAAGGCTTATATGTCCGAGAACTTCTTGGGAAATGGAGAATATGTAACATTGGCCGGCATATTGGAACAAAATAATAAGCTGTATAGCGCTGCTATTCCAATGGGGTTAAGTCAATATGGATCGGCCACTGACGGGGGAAAATGGATACTTCCTGGCAATGATAATTTGGTAAAGACAGAAGACGGTGGTTCCAACAGCAGCAGTTATAAAAAAGGCGAATTGCAATGGACGCAATATCCCAACAAATGCTGGGTCGCTATTTTTGATAATGAAACGCTGACTACTAAAAAGATTATTGAGACTGATAAAATCAGCTATGCTTGTGGGCGAATGAAGTCTCAATATTACCAAACTATTTGGGCGGCAGATAATGGTGATATTTATGTATTTTCTCCTAGTTATGCCAAAACAATGGCTGATAAACGGCAACAGACTACCTTGGATGCTGGAGTAGTACGTATAAAGGCTGGAACAGAAGAGTTTGATCCTGATTATTATTATAGTATCGAAGCGCAGACCGGAGGTAAATCTTTCATTCGTTGTTGGCATATTACGGGAGATTATTTCTTGTTGTTGATGTATGATCGTCCCTTGACTGAAACTGGTTTCACAGCTAATCAGTTAGCGATATATAAAGGAGAAACCGGAAAACTTACTTATGTAACCGGCTTGCCTTCTGCCGATTTGATCTCTGGCTTTGGTAATACTCCGTATGTGGAGAATGGATATGCCTATATGGCTGTAACTACAACAGAAGGATATCCGTCTATTTATAAAATAGATCCGGTTGGTGCGGTAGCGACAAAGGGTGTTTCTATAGAAGCGACACAAATCAGTGGCGTCGGTAAACTGCAACCTCAGAACTGAGTATTGTAATAATATAGTGGGAGTCTGCGGGCAGTATGTGCTTATGCAGACTCTTTTTATGAATTGTATTGAAGATTTTATGAAGAAAATATTTCGCCAAATACATCTTTGGCTTTCTGTTCCTTTCGGGTTAATCATTACCTTGATTTGCTTCTCGGGAGCTATGCTGGTTTTTGAAAATGAAGTGATGGAACTGGCTAGGCATGAACTCTATTATGTAAAAAAGGTAGAGACAGTTCCACTTCCTGCTGATCGATTATTAGAAGAGGTAGAACTCACGTTACCCGACAGTGTGTTTGTGATAGGAATCAGTGTTTTTTCTGACCCGGAACGCGCTTGGCAGGTGAATCTGTCCAAGCCTCGTCGTGCTTCTATGTATGTGGATCAATATACTGGTGAGATTAAAGGTAAATATGAACGTCCTGCATTTTTTGTGACTATGTTCAGGCTGCATCGCTGGCTGTTGGACAGTATGAAAGCGGATGGCGGAGTCTTTTGGGGAAAAATGATTGTAGGTGTCAGCACCCTGTTGTTTGTCGTGGTTTTGATATCGGGTATCGTTATCTGGTGGCCTCGTACACGAAAAGCCTTGAAAAATAGTTTAAGAATATCTGTCGGCAGGGGCTTTAGAAGATTTTGGTATGACCTGCATGTTGCAGGTGGAATGTATGCGCTGTTTTTTTTATTGGCTATGGCCTTACCGGGTTAACATGGTCTTTTGGATGGTATCGGACAGGTTTCTATAAAGTGTTTGGCGTGGAAGTACAACAGGGAGGTACACATAGTGGGGTGACTCTGCGTGGTGGTAGAGGTAGTGATCAACCTGGAAAGAATGTTTCTCATTCTTCGTCCTATGTTTGTTGGCAACAAGTTTATGAACAATTAGCCCTAAATAATCCCGGTTACAAACAGATAACCTTATCAGATGGGGTAGCAAATGTTTCTTTCAATACCTTTGGTAATCAACGTGCTTCCGACCGTTATAAATTCAATCCTCATAGTGGTGAGATTGATGAGGTAGTTTTATATAAAGATGCTGAGAAGGCTGGAAAGATTCGCGGATGGATCTATTCTGTACATGTTGGTAGTTGGGGCGGTATGCTTACTCGTTTACTGACGTTTATAGCAGCTTTGATAGGAGCCACCTTGCCATTAACAGGATACTATTTATGGATAAAACGTATTTGGAGAAAGAAATCAAGAGTAAATTGAATCTCTTTGTCATAAGATTAGGGGGCGAAAAGAGTTTTATCAGTTTATCATATGACCTGTTGTCGTGAATGACAGGTCATATGATATTGTTACAGGATTTTTTAGAACCACTTTATCTTCCTGAAAATAACAAAGGCCAACGCAGACAATGTGATGGACGCCAAAATAATAAAACTAAAAGCATGTGGTAATGCATCTACATGTACATCTACGTTCATTCCATAGAAACTAGCTATTAATGTGGGTACCATCAGAATGATGGAAATACTGGTCATGCGTTTCATGATGGTGTTCACATTATTGGATATGATGGAAGCAAATGCGTCCATGGTTCCGGTTAAGATATCACTGTAGATATTTACCGTGTTATATGCTTGTTTTAATTCAATGACTACATCTTCTACCAAATCGCGGTTTTGATAATCTTTTTCCTGGAAGATACTTTGCAATTTACCTACCATCACCTCATTTCCACGAATGGACGTATTGAAATAAACCAATGTTTTTTGTAGTTTCATCAATCTTAGCAGGTCCTCATTACGTATGCTCCTTTCCAATTCTTTTTCTGCGGCAGCTACATCATTGTTTATTTGTTTCAGATATTTCAAGAACCATACGGCAGATGAGTAAATTAACCGTAAAATCAGTTCAAATTTATTAGGCACAATGATTCCTTTACGTCGGGTGTGGTCAATGAAATCAGGAATCATTTCAGTGGAGTGATAACACACGGTAACAATGATTTCATTATTTGTAATGATACCGATAGGGATAGTGATATAAGGGATGCTTCCCTGTTGTTGCAGGGGGATTCGGATAATGGTCAGTAGCCAGTTGTCTTCCGTATCCGTTCGTGGACGTTCATCCATATCGGCGATGTCCTCTAAAAAAGCTTCGGGGACTTTTAATTCTTTAGTCAGAAACTCAAAATCACTTTGGTCGGGGCATTCTACATTCACCCAGCAGTTTGGCATCCATTGTGGCTTTTCTACAAAGCCATTTTCACAATAAAGATATTTTCTCATCTTATTGCCTCCTTTCGTTCATTTATATCCGTTCAGAGGCATTCAGAGTAGTGATTGCCCTGTCGGATCAGTTAATACTATTGCACGTTCGTGGTATTGAATCGTCCATTTTTATTGATTGTTTTTTGTTTAAAGCGGTACAAAAGTACATAAAACCTTTAAAGGACAGACAGAAGACAGGAGGCTTTTATATTTTTTTTAAGAATGTCATCGGAAAGCAATATCCAAAAAAAATAGCGCCTTTTCTCAAAGACGCTATCCGATTACATAAATGTACAAAAGATCCAATTATTTGATTCGTTTGTAACCATATACGGCCAAATTACCCAGTTCCTCTTCAATACGGAGTAACTGGTTGTATTTTGCCATGCGGTCGCTCCGGCTCAATGAGCCTGTTTTGATTTGTCCACTATTGGTAGCTACGGCAATGTCTGCAATGGTTGCGTCTTCCGTTTCTCCTGAGCGGTGGGAAGTAACAGTGGTATATCCATGACGATGAGCCATTTCAATAGCATCCAGTGTTTCACTTAAAGAACCTATTTGATTGACTTTGATCAGGATAGAGTTGGCGCATCCTTGTGCAATACCTTTTGAAAGGAATTCTACATTGGTTACGAACAAGTCATCACCTACCAGTTGGCAACGGTTGCCTATACGTTCGGTCAGCTTCTTCCACCCTTCCCAGTCATTTTCACTCATACCGTCCTCAATAGAATCGATAGGATACTTATTAATCAATTCTTCCAGATAATTAATTTGCTCGTCAGTCGTACGTTTTTTGCCTGTTTCTCCTTCAAAAATCGTATAGTCATAAACGCCATTCTTATAGAATTCAGAAGAAGCACAGTCCATACCAATCATGACATCTTTACCCGGTTCATAACCTGCATTCTTGATGGCTGCCAGAATATACTCAATGGCATCCTCGGTTCCGTTCAAGGCAGGAGCAAAGCCACCTTCATCGCCTACGGCAGTGCTCAGACCGCGGTCATGCAATACTTTTTTCAGCGCATGGAATACTTCGGCTCCCATGCGTAAACCTTCGTGGAAAGATGGAGCACCTACAGGACGAATCATAAATTCTTGAAAAGCAATGGGAGCATCACTATGTGAACCGCCATTGATGATATTCATCATTGGAACCGGCATTACGTATGTATTCGTCCCACCTATGTATCTATATAAAGGTATATCCAGATAATTTGCGGCTGCTTTTGCTACTGCTAGCGATACGCCTAAAATGGCATTGGCTCCGAGTTTGGATTTAGTGGGAGTACCATCTAATGCTAACATCTTTTTATCAATGGCACGTTGTTCCAGTGCTGAGCAACCAATTAGCGCCGGGGCAATGATTGTGTTTACATTGGCTACAGCTTTTAAGGTTCCTTTTCCATTATAGCGAGTTTTGTCACCATCGCGTAGTTCTAATGCTTCGTGTTCTCCGGTTGATGCTCCTGACGGAACCGATGCACGACCTGTGATTCCTGATTCTAATGTAACATCGACTTCTACTGTGGGATTACCACGTGAGTCTAATATCTCGCGGGCTATAATTTTTCTATTTTCATACTACATGTACTTTTAAATAATTATTCTAATATAAACTATTGTTGTTAAAATATTTAGCATTCCTTTTAACTCCATGCAAAATTCGATTAAAAAAATCGTTTATCCAATACCTATTTATGGTGAATCTTGTTCTATACAATCCTAATAATTAGGTATTGTGGAAGGTGCTGAAGTCGGTTACCTTTGCAAATGTAATAATTACAATTTAAAAATCAGTTTTAATTTAAAAATAAAAAGAGTATGGAACCAATTATTAATTCACAAGTTCCTGAATTTAAAGTTCAGGCATTCCATAATGGAGAGTTTAAAACCGTAACTAATAAAGATATTGAAGGTAAATGGGCTATTTTCTTCTTCTATCCTGCTGACTTTACGTTTGTATGCCCTACCGAACTTGTAGATATTGCTGAAAAGTATAATCAGTTCAAAGCAATGGGAGTGGAAGTATATTCTGTAAGCACCGATTCACATTTCGTTCATAAAGCATGGCATGATGCGTCTGAAAGCATCCGCAAAATCACTTATCCGATGTTGGCAGATCCTACAGGTGCTTTGTCGCGTGCATTTGGTGTGATGATTGAAGAAGACGGTATGGCTTATCGTGGTACTTTTGTAGTGAATCCCGAAGGCAAGATCAAATTAGCTGAAATTCAGGACAACAGTATCGGGCGTAATGCTGATGAACTTCTTCGTAAGGTAGAAGCTGCCCAGTTTGTAGCCACTCATGATGGTGAGGTTTGTCCTGCTAAATGGAAGAAAGGTGCTGAGACCTTGAAACCGAGTATTGATTTGGTAGGTAAAATTTAAAGTATAGAACTCATGTTAGATAGTGCGATAAAAGATCAGTTAAAAGGTCTTTTTGCCCAATTGGAAGCGCACTATACTTTTGACATCTTCGTCCACCCTCAGCACGAAAGTCGTGCCGAGTTGGTGGACTTGTTGGAAGAAGTGGCTTCCTGTTCGGATAAACTTTCCTGTCGGTTGCAGGATAGTGAAGGGCTGAAGTTTATCCTTTTAAAAGAGGGAGAGGATACGGGAATCATATTCCGTGCCGTACCTGGTGGCCATGAATTTACTTCTTTGTTAATGGCTGTTCTGAATGCTGACGGCAAAGGAAAGAATTTTCCGGACGAGTTTATTACCAGACGTATCAAGGCGTTACGGGGACCGATTAGTTTGACCACCTATTTGTCTCTGACCTGTACCAATTGTCCCGATGTGGTTCAAGCTTTGAATATGATGGTACTTCTGAATGGTCAGATACGCCATGAGGCAGTAGATGGATCTATAAATGAAGAAGAAGTGGAACGGATGAAAGTACAGGCTGTTCCTACTGTATTTGCTGATGGTGAACAGATTCATGTGGGGCGTAGCAGTATGGGGGATCTGTTGGAGAAGCTGGAAGCCCGTTACGGTTCGGTGGAATTGGAAGCTGTTGAGACAAAAGAATATGATGTACTAGTAGCCGGTGCTGGTCCTGCTGGTGCGACAGCTGCTATCTACTCAGCTCGTAAAGGTTGAAAGTAGCAATAATAGCCGAGCGTATTGGTGGACAAGTCAATGAGACAATGGGGATTGAGAACTTGATATCTGTGCCTCAGACTACCGGTAAACAGTTGGCTCAGGATCTGAAAAAACATTTGGCGGAATATCATATTGATATTTTAGAAAATCGCCGGATAGAGAAAGTGGAAGTGACAGAGGGCATGAAAGTGTTGTCTGTGAAAGGTGGAGAAACGTACAAGGCTCCCGTATTGATCATTGCTACCGGGGCGAATTGGAGAAAATTGAATGTTCCCGGTGAAGAAAAATACATCGGTCATGGAGTTGCTTTCTGTCCTCATTGTGACGGACCATTTTATAAAGATAAGGAAGTAGCAGTCATAGGTGGTGGAAACTCTGGGGTTGAAGCTGCTATTGATTTGGCGGGAATCTGTTCCAAAGTGACTGTATTCGAGTTCATGGATACTTTGAAAGCGGATACTGTTTTGCAGGAGAAAGCTAAAAGCCTGCCCAATGTGGATATTATTACTAATACTCAAACGGTAGAGGTGTTAGGAAACGGTGATAAAGTGGTGGGGCTTATAAAGAAAGACCGTTCATCCAAAAAAGAAGAGATATTTGCCTTGGATGGTATTTTTGTCCAAATTGGTTTGACTGCCAATAGCGCTTTGTTTAAAGAATTGCTGGAAACGAACCGCATGGGTGAAATTCTGACTGATAAAAATGGACGGACCTCTGTAAAAGGTATCTATGCTGCCGGAGATGTAACGGATGTTTCTTATAAACAGATAGTTATAGCAATGGGGGAAGGCGCCAAGGCTGCTTTAGTTGCATTCGAAGACCGGATGCGCGGAACGATTTATTAGTGATAAGTGGTTGGTGGTGAATAGTGGGTACATATCGCAATATTTACCACTAATCTTATCACTAAAAAATGCACTCTTTGTATGTATATTGGTGAGAATATGCTTTCTTTGTAGGTGAATCACCGTTTACAGCATTGATATGGCAGAATCGAGACGTACTTCATTGAAAGATTTGGCACAGATATTAGGTGTATCCATACCTACAGTATCCCGTGCCTTGAAAAATAGTCCCGAAATCAGTCGGGAACTTTGTATTAAAGCTCAAAAATTGGCAAAAGAGATGAATTATCACCCCAATCCTTTTGCTATGAGTCTCCGGAAAAATACTCCTCGTACCATTGGAGTAATTGTACCTGATATTGTTACTCATTTCTTTGCGTCTATTTTAAGTGGTATAGAAGATACCGCTATAGCAAACGGCTATTTTGTTATTATCACGACTTCCCATGAGTCATACGACCATGAGAAAAGAAATATTGAGAATTTGGTCAATATGCATGTGGAAGGTATTATAGGTTGTTTATCTCAAGAAACAACAGATTATGCCCATTGGTTGAGTTTGGATAATATGAATATGCCGCTTGTTCTATTTGATCGTGTTTGCATGCCTGACCGTTTTTCTACGGTAGTGGCTGATGGAGTATATTCCGCTCAGATGGCGACACAGCACTTGTTGGATCATGGAAGCAAACGGATTGCTTTTATCGGTGGTGCAAACCATCTGGATATAGTAAGAAAGAGAAAACATGGTTACCTTGAAGCGTTAAGGGAAAATAAGATACCTATTGAGAAAGATTTGGTTGTGTGTCGGAAAATTGATTTTGAAGAAGGGAAAATAGCTACAGAAATTTTATTATCGCTTCCGGAGCCTCCCGATGCAATTCTTGCCATGAATGATACATTGGCATTTGCCGCTATGGAAGTGATTAGAAATCATAATCTTCGTATTCCTCAGGATATAGCGCTTATTGGGTATACAGATGAGCAACATGCCAATTATGTAGTGCCTCGCCTTTCGGCCGTTTCGCATCAGACTTATAAGATGGGGGAAGCCGCATGTCAGATGTTGATTGATAAGATTAAGGGAGATAAAAAATCAGGCAAATCATTATTCCTACTTGTTTGCAGGTGAGGGAAAGCAGTATAAAAATGAAGGATTGAGAACCGAAATGTATTTTAAGAAGAGAATAAGGCTGAACTCTTCACAAAGAGCCAACCTTATTTCTTTATATATTGGAGTATTATTGAGTGACCAACGTAATAATGGAACGTGCCGGGATCACAACTTTTTCATGGTTTTTGATGCTTCCTACCGGTAGAAGATTCTCTCCATCTTTATCCGAAGTACGATAGATTGTCCAGTTTTTTATAATTCCGTTACGCTGATAGAAAGTAAACTCTTTATCTTCCGCTGCATAATTAATCATAACGAAAACCTCCTTTCCGTCTGTATTTTGGTATGCTGAACACATTAGTCCGGTTACATCCGTATCGCCTTCAGGAATGATTTTCCCTTGGTTGTCTTTGGCTATAATTGCTTTCCGAACAGCTCCCGGGCGTATAAATCTACTGTAGTTTCCCAAAGCCCACATTAATTTGGAGTCTTTCACCTCACCATTCAGAAAAGTCGGATCACTATACTCACGGATTAATCCGTCTTTATAATCTCCACCGATAGATCGCCACCATTGCCAACTGCGAGCACCTGCATATACAATGTCATGATGAATGATCCGTGCTACATATAATGCTGTCTTCATGGTGAAGTCATATCCTCCGCCTCCGCCGATTTCTTCGTCATTGCCCATGATACAGGTTTCTGTCTGCCAGAAATCCACCTTATACTTGTCTAAAGTATCTTTTAATTGACAACGGATATCGTGTAAATTATTCAGAGGAGTATTAGTCCAATAACTATGCCCTACCATCAGCCGGGGAACATTGGGAGTATCACCCAGATAGGTGGCTATACTGTCCGGATTAAAGAAAGACTGGATTTGATACCCCCGTTCCCAATTAGTCATGTGAGTATCGAACATACAACGATAGTCAGAGGACTCATTGACTAGAATCTGTGTGTCAATTTGGTTATTTACGAACTCTTTACTGATGAGGCGTATGGCACGGGCTATTTCGCGGTTGGTAGCCGGTGTACCTTCTTGTTTGGGGCCAATCCAGTTCCAATGCCCATCGGGCTCATTGAATGGACAGAGGTAATTGAACTTGATTCCATCGTGTTTCTCTACCCCTTTTATGACTTTGGCAAGAAAACGGGCAAAATTTTTATAATGCTCTTCCTTTAAGTTTAAGGTTCCTCCACGGCCTGTGTTGGTGGCAAGACCGTTTTGTGTGAAATATACGGGAGGTGAATTAAGAAATGCCAAAAAATTGTTTACACCCCGTTCTTTTGCCAGACGTAGGAAGTTGCGCTGCCCTTGTTGTTTATTCCAATTATAGTTACCATCTGCCTGAAGGAAACATTCGGCACGCATCCAGGGAGAGGCTATTTGGCTGGCTTCTCCTTGTTCCGCACTTCCGGCTCCTACATTAAAACGCCATAAAGACAGACCGATTCCTTTAGGTTGTCCGTTTTCATGGTTTTCCGTACTGAACAGCCAGTCGGCTACTTGGTTTTGTTTTTCTTGTGGCCATAAGCCGATAAATTGCATGCTCCAACAGTCTGATGCTCCGAAATAGTCCATGGTTTGACAGGGTTGGTCTGTTTCTATTTCAAAGTGAATGGCAGGATGCTGAGCAAACAGGTTTGCTGTTGCAAATAAAGAGAATAATAATGCTTTGTATTTCATAAAGTTGAGGGATTATTTCAGATTATAAATGACAGTTGTAACACTTTCCGAAGGCACAATTACTTGTTGGTCTGCCGTGACGTGTACCTCTTGCAAATTTTTGTTATTTGTTGTTATATAAGTAGTGATGGAGCTTATTTCACTTACCCATTCTTTATGAATTTCGTTTAGCCGGACTCCTTTTTCTGATAGATTGGTATAAACAGCAACAATTTTATCTTTTTTCGGTGAAATCCATGCTGACCCGAAGAAACTGGATGATTCATTCATGTTAAGCATGATACGGCGATAACCCGGTCGGATGAATAGGCTGTAGTTACCTAATACCAAAGTGTGGGAGTAGCTTTATAAGTGCCTTCTTTCTCTATATCCCCATAAACTCCATCGGAGGGTTCCAGTGAAATCAGTAAGAAGCGGTTTTTGTGTCCCCAGCGGGGGATATCCATTGAGGTCCAGTAGCTCCAGGAGGAAACTCCTGCTATAGTTAGGTCATTGTGTATTACTTTTGACATATAAAGTGCAATGTCCATTTCGGTTGCTTGGTCATAGCCTATAAACTCGGAAGAGCTGTATCCGTCGCCTAACATACTCCACTCACTTTGCCATATTTCTACATCATATTGTTGGGCTGCTTGGGCCAGTTGTTTCCGGACATTACGCATACCATCCCATGTGCCATCTGTCCAGTAGCTGTGGCCGCAGATAAGTTTCTTTACATGAGTCAGGTTGCCTATATAGGTGGAAGTTCCAGGTGTGAAAAATGCTGAAAGTACGTTACTGTGGGCGGCATCATTCTTAAATTTGTAGAGATATTCATAATCTCCAGATTCCCCTGGAAGAATATCAATAGAAAGACCGGCAGAAGTGATGGCGGTATCCAATTCACGTATAAGTCTGGCTACTTCATCATTAGTCCATCCGCTGCTTCCTGGCCGCTGTCCCATTTATATTGGGGTTCGTTAACTGGTGAGATATGTGTCACTGGATATCCTTCGTTTACATAGTATTTTGCTACATCTGACATGTATCTGGCAAAGTCCGTATAACGTTCATCCTTCAAATTAGAAATTCCTCCGCTATTGGAGAATCCTTTTCCGTTGGAGGTATATTGTACAGGAGGGGTATTGCTGAAAAGTACTATACTCTGACAACCAAACTCTTTGGCATGCTGCAAGAAGTAGCGCTGCCCTTTACAGCGTGTCCAGTCTAATGTTAAGTCATCAGTCAGATAAGATTCTGCTCTGCGTGATTTGTCTTCTATTCCACTTGCTTCACCTTGTTCTGCACTGCCACCACCTAGATTCATACGCCACATGGAGAGTCCTATACCTTTAGGTTGTCCTGATTGTATTTCAGAAGAGAATAGCAGTTCACTGATTTTGTCACGATTCGTTATCCAGCTTTTTCCTACGAAGCAGGTGCCCAACAATCTGATGCGCCAAATCCTGTCAGAGTCTGAAAAGATTGTCCGGCGTCTATGGTTACTGTTTTTTCTACGTTTATGCTGTTGTCCGGTTGCCCCGATGTATCCGGCGTTTGGGGAGAATCGTCACTGCAGGCTACAGTAGAAAAGAACAGTGGAAGAGTAAAAATATATTTTAGTTTCATTATTTTAGATGGATTAAAAAATAGTCGCGGATAATCCTAGCAAACTATCCGCGACAGAATATAAAGACCTATTGAATGTTTAATTCCTGTAACAATTTGTTCTTTTTGGAAAATGATTAATTCCAGCCCGGATTTTGGGTGATAGAACCATTAGACATTGTAATCTCATATAAAGGTATCGGGAATACCATATCCCGGTTTTCGTTGAAGCTGATTCCTTTATCACTTGCCTCACCTTGATTTTCCCATTCGTAAATGTCGCGGGTAGTGGGATCTGTATTGTATTTTACAAATGTACCGTTTGCTCCCATCAGGTTACAAATCATTTTCTTGCCATTGTCATCTGTCCAACGGCGGATATCATAGATTCTGTTTTGTTCCCATGCCAGTTCCAAACGACGTTCTAGCCGGATAGCTTTGCGAAGCTCGTTCCCACTGGATGTGACAGCAGGTAATTTTACACGATTCCGTACCTCATTAAGGTAGGTACGTGCTGTACCATCTTCGCCCAATTCGTTGCAGGCTTCAGCATACATCAACAATACATCTGCATAGCGTAAGATACGATGATCTAATGGAATTTTGTCGATATTGTATACTTCCGGACGTTTTTCAATAGGTACAAAATACTTCCGGACAATACGTGCTGATTTATGTTGTGACGGATCTATAATATAACATTCGGGATCCCAACCGTACTTTTCGATATAATCTTTATAATTGGCGATTTTTGTGTTGTTTTCAACGAACTTGTCGAAGTTATTCTCTCCGGCAATTTCTGTACAACCCGTTTTAATGATGGTCCAACGTAAACGTTCTGTATCTCCTGCATCGATGTAGGCTTGTTCAAGGTTGGCGGTTGGCTGTCCCCAAGACCATCCGTCGCCGGGGCCACTACGGGCACCGGTAATAACAGTCAAAGAACCACCCAATGCATAAGTTCCATCATACATATATTGTACTTCAAACAGACTTTCTTCGCTATTGTTATGGTCAACATCCCATACATCACCGAAGTTGTCGAGTAATTTATATTCACCTTCGTCGATGACTGTTTTCAATACATCATGTGCTCTTGCCATTTGCTTTGGTAGAGGTAAACCTTTCCCAATAGGCCTAATGCAGCTCCACGGGTAGCGCGTCCCATATCTGTAGCAGCATATTGACTACGTTGTGGCAACACACCAGCAGCGGCTTTTAAATCATCTTCAATGAACTTATATACATCTTCGGCCGAAGCGCGGGTAATACCTTGTATTTCTTCGGGCAACAGGAAGCCTGTAATGAGAGGTACACCACCAAAATTCTTCACAAGTTCAAAATAGAAGTATCCACGGAGGAAACGTGCTTCGCTACAAGCCGGTTCTTCATTTCTTCATCTGAGAAATCAGCTTGTGAAATGCGTTCTACTGCGATATTGCAACGTAGAATGCCTTTGTATCGATACTGCCAAAAGTTGGAGATGGCACCATTGCTTTGTCCGGTACCTTGATAGTGGGCCAAAGAAATATAGTCACTTTGACTTTGGCTGGTATTGCCCATCCAACCGTCATCACTACACATCTCGGAAAGCAACCATACTGTGTTGATATTCCACCATCCGCCAAAAGTAATGGCTGGTAACAACCACTAATAAATGCTTCGGCTTCTTCTGCACTTTGGAAATAAGTATCCAAATTTTGTTGCCCGCGCACTTCCTCTGTTAGGAAATCCTCACAAGAAGTGAATGTCAGCGAGGCAATCATTGTTAATATTGTTAATATCTTTTTCATGGTTTATACCTTGAGGGTTAAAATCTTAAATCAATTCCAAATAAGAAAGTACGTGGGTTAGGATAAGCGATGCCGTCAATACCGGTTTCAATTACACTGCCATCTTTACCAATCTGTGGACGTTCAGGATCCATACCTGAGTAGCTAGTGATAGTGAAAGGATTTTGAGCCGACAATGAGAGACGCAATTCGGTTCCGTTCAACCACTTCTTGGGGAGTGTGTAACCCACTTGTAATAGTTTGCAACGCATATAAGAGCCGTCTTCTACAAAGAAACTTGAAACGCGTGTGTAATTCTGATTCAAATCATTGTAGGACAGGCGAGGAATATCGTTGCTGGTTCCTTCGCCATGCCATGCTTTCTGCAATGTACCTGCCCAAACGTTTTGCCCACTTACGCCGGAGTATAAACCTTTGGTCTTATTGAAAATATCATTACCGAATGTACCATAGAAGTTGGCTGTGAAATCGATGTTTTTATAGCTGAAACCCAAGTTCAAACCTACCATCAAATCGGGATATGGGTTACCGATCCATGTTTTATCATTTTCATCTAGAACTCCGTCATGATTCAAATCCTTAAAGCGGATGTCACCGGGTTGGGCATTGGATTGTACCAGCTTGCCATTTTCGTTGGTGTGAGCATAAACTTCATCCCAATTTTGGAAAATACCATCGCTACGTAGCCGTAGAAGCGTGAAATCAAGCCACCGTCTTCATTACGGATAATTTGGTCGCTGTTGAAACCTCCAGTTTGGATAGGACCGTCACCGGAGAATTTAACAGCTTTATTTTTCACTGCGGAAAGGTTCACCCCCACATTATATCGGAAGTCTGCTACTTTGTCGTGCCAGTTCAGACTTAATTCCCAACCGCTAGCTTTCATACTACCTATATTCATCCATACTGTACTGTTCCAGTCGGGGTATCCGATGGCGAAGATATTTTGTTTCTGATAGAGCATATCAGAAGATTTCTTTTGGAAATACTCGAAGGTCATGTCTAGACGGGAGTCAAGGAAGGACATATCCACACCTACGTTCCAGTCTTCTACTGTTTCCCATTTTAGCAAATTATTGCCCACGCCTGATACCATAGTACCTGAAACACGTCCTGGAGTTGTACCAAATACATAATCAGATTGTCCTAACAAAGTCAGCGTAGCATCATTATCTATGTTTTGATTACCTACACGTCCCCAACCTCCGCGTAATTTCAAGTTACTGAAAATCTTCTGGTCTTGCATGAAACTTTCACTGATGATACGCCATGAAGCAGAAACAGAAGGAAGATGGCATATTTGTTTCCTTTGGGGAAACGAGAAGAACCATCTGCACGAATAGAAGCTGTTAGATAGTAACGATTGTCATAGTTATACATCACGCGTCCTAAATAAGATACTAATGTGCTGTAAGCAGTTTTACCTTCTGACTTTTGGTTTTGTGTACCGGCATTTACTTCCTGCATTTGATCCATATTATTAGGAACATCGTCACGTGAGGCTTTTGATTGGAATTCAGCAAAGCGTTCAGCTGTAAAGCCACCCATTACATTAATATTATGCTTTTCTGCAAAAGTCGTGATGTAAGTAGCAGTATTAGTCCAGTTCCAATCAAGCCATTCCTGCATTTCACGGGAAACATTACTTAATGTAGATTGTTCCAAAGCATCAATATAGAATTCAGGAGTGAATTTGTCTGTACGGCGGAAGTGTGCATTAGCGCCGAACTGCGTGCGCAGGGTCAGTTTTTGAATAGGGTTTATCTGTAAATAAGTATTTACAATTGTACCCATTTCACGGGAGTGGGAATTTTGGCGAGCCAATGAACCGGCAGGGTTCCACTCCTGGTTGTTGTAAGAACGCTGATAGTTATTGAATTCGTTATCCACCCATTGATCTTCCGGCTTGAATATAGGAGTTGTGGGTCCATAGACATGGCAGCTGAAAAAAGATCGGGGGTATCATCCCATGATTCTACACGTGGGGCAATGTCGAAACCCATTTTTACATATTTATTAAATGTATATTCTGTATTAAGGCGTGCGTTGATTTTGTCCCAATAACCATAGTCATATTGTGAATTGTTACGGTAGTAACCCATACTCAGGTTATAAACCAGTTTGTCTGAACCACCGGAGATTATTGAGTGAGTAATTTTGCACTAAAGCAGTTTTGTTGATTACTTCGTCCCACCAGTCTGTTCCTCCGGGATTGGTAGTAGCGCCTGTATCATTCCAAATAGAAGTTCCTCCGTCATTTGTGTATCGGGTATTGAATACTTCTTTATATTCGGCGGCATTAGCATTTTGGGTTTTGACAATGTTTGGAAACCTGCAGATGCATTAAAACTGATATTTGTTTTTCCTGCCATTCCTTTTTTGGTTGTGATTAGAATGACACCGTTAGAAGCACGTGTTCCGTAAATGGCAGCAGCCGAAGCGTCTTTTAAAACTTCCATAGATTCAATGTCATTACTGTTTAGGAAGTTGATGTTTGTACCTACCGGCATGCCATCTACTACATACAAAGGATCGGTTCCGTTTACTGTTGTTACACCACGGATTAGAACTTTTGGTTGTGCGCCCGGACCACCACCACTGGTTACTTGAACACCGTTGATTTTACCTTGCAAGGCGTCCATTGCATTACCGGTTACAGTTTCGGTAATTTCTTTTCCTTTTACGGTAGATATAGAACTGGTCAGGTCACTTTTTTTCACGGCTCCATAACCAATAACCACTACTTCGTCCAGTAATTCACTGGCATCTTTCAGCACTACATTGATAACGGTTTGTCCGTTTACCTTTATTTCTTGAGTCTCATATCCTATGCTGGAGAACACAAGTACGGCATCCTTGGCAACATCGTTTAGTGAATAATCACCATCAATACTTGTAATAGTACCTGTACCTGTACCTTTTACTTGCACTGTTGCACCAATCATCGGTTCTTTATCTGAAGCCGAGGTTACTACACCTTTTACAGTGATGGTCTGCGCATAGCTACATAGACTTGTCAGCGCAAGACACAATAATAATATTTGCTTTTTCATATCTTAAATCTAATGTTACTTGTTAATTGGCCGGAATGAGTTTAGCTCTTTCCAAATGAGCGTCGAATATAAGTTTATAATTCCCTGTGACGTTCACTGTTGGTTTTGCCCAATTGTCACCTACATGATCGGGTTTGGTCCATGCCGGATTGGTATATTTGGCTTCTTTACCATAATATCCGAAGATCTCCGGTTCGTCTGAGTTGTCTACACGCCACGTGCAATAATTCCACCATCCGTCGGAGTGCCAGTTATGAATAACGAAATTCATTTTAGTACCTGCCTCCAGGAATAGGGGGGTATCCAAATAGAACAGGTGAGGATTGGTCTTATCTTGAGTGAAACGCAGGACTTCAGTTGGGCTACTGGTCATATATCCGAAATAGAATTCCTGTAACCACGAACCACCGTCACCCCATGTGTCAAGGCTGATAGAACCGTATGTGTGAGGTATGGGGTCTACAGCATCGGCAATTGAGTAAGTTTTCAGATTGTATGTACTGTTCTTCACATCAATATTAATTTCATAGTAAACATTGGCTTGGTCAAGTACGATTGGCATTGCTGTTTCGGGATCGTCTGTCAGTTTGGTGTTATCCTCTGGATCAAGCCCGAAACAAATAGGAGTGAAGTCACTCTTTTGTGGTAAGAAGAATATTTTAGTTCCGGCTTTTTGACAGTAATAATTTGCTTTATACTGATATTCACCTGTATGTTCAATTACCATCGGTACCCCGAATATATCACTATTCAGTTCTTCGGCAGTTGCCACATCTGCCAGATACATTTTGGGAAAATCCGGCATTTCTGAGATATTCAATACACTGGTGGTAGTGGTTGAGTTTTCTTTCTTGTCAAAAGCGGTAATTGTCACATTATAACTTTTCGGTTCATTGGGGAATACTATTATTTCGGCAAAGTTCAATGAACTTTTTCCATCAGCATCTACACGGCGGTTGTCAAACCCGTCTATACCTGGAATATTAATTGTGACATAATCCAATGCACGATCATCTGTAGCCGTGAACCGAAGATTGAATTTCGTTTCATTTTTCATTAATACTGTAACAGTGGCATCCGGGGCAGCAGAAAATACCGGAGCTGCAAAATCTCCGTCCATTGTGATTAATACATCTTGAGATATACTGCGTCCTCCTACATCGGTTACAGTAACTTTGACTGTGAAACGTTCGCCGATTTCATTTCGGTTTATGTCAAAGTAATAACTTAAATCATAACTCTCTTGCGGAACACCATAGATTTCGATTAAATCAATTGTCTTGTTCAAATGCAGGTCGGCACATTGTAGGCTGATAGAAGCAATACCGTCTTTGTCTTCTAATGTCCCTTCAATAGTAAATCGATGTCCCGCTCCGGACTCGATGTGGTCTGTTGCTAATGTCATTGTTGGATTTTGCCCGTCTACATCGGGGTAGTCGTTATCATCACTACATCCCGTACATAGGTTTGCAGTTACAAGAAAAGCCCATAACATGGCACCATACAAATGTTTCTTTTTCATATTTTATTAGTATTTGAAGATTAAACATCTACTCTAATAGAGGACGAATTAAATTCGTTAGTGGTGCAAATGTACGTGAAGAAGAATTAAAATCCTGATATAAATCTTGCAGAAAAGGGAGGTAAATCTTGCAATGCATGATTTATGTATCTAAAATACAGACTTTATTTGTATTTTTGAACCATATTATTTAACAATGTGTACACTGATGCTATGAGAAAGATATTCGTACTTTGGCTCTTGCTGCTGTCGGTTGTTTCATTGGCACAACCTTATTCTGTTAAGCAGCTTGGTATAGAGAAGGGATTATCCAATAATTATGTGGTGAGCATTGCTCAAGACAAACAGGGCTTTCTGTGGTTTGCCACGGAGGAAGGGTTGAACAAATTCGATGGTACCCGTTTCATTACTTATTTGAAGAATGAAGATTTGACAAGGCAGGGTATAACAGGCAATGAACTGAATTGTTTGTTGGATGATCCTCAGGATTCTATCCTTTGGATAGGCACGCAAAGGGCCGGTCTGAATGCGTATGACTATGTAAATAACACTTTTCTTTGCTATAGGCATGATGGCGAGAACCCCGAAAGTCTGATAACGGATGATGTTACTAAGATTGTGGCAGCTACAGATGGTAATCTTTGGATTACGACATATTGGCGGGGAGTAGATTATTTCGATAAAAAGGCTGGAAAATTCATTCATTACAATACTCAAACAGTTCCGGGATTGGCTAGCGATAATATTTGGTCGGTTGTTGATGGAGGAGATGGAAAGTTGTATATGGGGCATGTGCATCATGGATTCAGTGTGTTGTCTCTTAAAGATAAAAAAGTAAAGAACTTTATGCATGACCCTGAAGATCCGGTCAGTTTGCCAGGTAATGGGGTAACTTGCATTTATAAGGACTTAAGCGGTAATATTTGGCTGGGAACAGACCGGGGGCTGGCACTGTTCAATCCGGAAGCCGAAAATTTTATCCATTTTCATCATAGTGAGGACGGGGTTCCTCATACCGTATTTGATATCAGACAATTTGATGGGAATAAACTTTGGATTGCCATGGAATTTGGAGGAATAGCCATTTTGGATTTAACGCAACGTATGTTTCTTTCTCCTGACCAAGTGCGTTTTCAATATATAAAGGAAGGGGATGATGAATACAGTCTCTCTAATTCTACTGTACGTTGTTTGTTTCAGGACTCCTTTAAAAATGTATGGGCTGGTATGTGGGGAGGTGGAATTAATTTTCTTAGCCATGAATCTTCCTATTTTAATGTTTATAGTTATTCTCCTATCCAGCATTCGGGTAGTAGCCTGAATAATAAGACAGCAAGTAGTGTATGCGTAGCAAGGGATGGAAAGTTATGGATCGGAACCGATGGGGGAGGCATCAATGTATTTGATAAAGGCAAGCGGGTGGCGGTTTATAAAGAAGAAACCGGTGATTTGACTGATAATTCCATACAGGCTGCACTTTGTGATTCGGAAGGAAACCTTTGGTTTGGATCGTTTATGGGAGGAGTGGATTTTTATGATGTGAAAAAGAAAAGTTTTCACCAGATTTTTCCTAAAGATAAAACAGGGGAAGATGTGCGTGCACTGTATGAAGATGCAGAATATGTATGGATAGGAACTAGTAATGGCATCTATAAGGTACGCTTGCATGATAAAGGCATTGCAGATCATTATACAGTAGAGAATAATCTGGTGAGATGTATCTCGAAAGATAATCTTAATCGTTTATGGATTGGTACTTTCGGAGGAGGATTAGGGGTTTTTGATGAACATTTTCAGTGCGTTAAACTTTTTAACGTGACTTCTCTTTTTCCCTCTAATACTATCAATACTGTTTATATGGATAGTCAGAACAGAATGTGGATAGGAACGGGAGAAGGTCTGGTTTGTTTTCCATCCTCTCAGAGTTGGGACTATAAAGTATATCGCAGTGAGGAGGGTTTGTCCAATGTCCATATACGTGCCATTACGGAAGATAATCATGGAAATATATGGGTGAGCACCAATAAAGGTATCAGCTGCTTGTTGAAAGACAAGGAGGTTTTCTATAATTACGATCATTGGGATAATGTGCCTATGGGCAATTTCATGAGTGGAAGTGTGGCGGAAGCTAAGGATGGAACACTTTATTTTGGCTCAATCAATGGCTTATGCGTTTTAATCCAGATCAGGTATTGGAAAAACGAGAGTCACCTGCTGCAATTATTACGGAGATGCGTATATTCGGCCCGTTGCGTGATACGGACAGTAATGAAAAGGTGATGGCGCTTGAAGGCCAGTCGGAAGTACGTTTAAGCTATATGCAAAATAACTTCAGCGTCACCTTCAATATACAGAATTATGCCTTGGCCGATCAAGTGGAATATGCTTATATGTTGAAAGGGTTGGAAAATTCATGGTATACAGTAACCGATCCTAATAATGTGACTTTCCGTAATATACCTCCGGGAAATTATTGTTTTCAGGTAAAGACAAGAATACGGAATCAGGAATGGGCGGATGAGATAGCTTCTCTGGATATCCGTATTGACCCGCCTGTATGGCTTACGTGGTGGGCCAAGTTATTTTATATTCTTTCGGGTGTTTCTGTCCTGTATTTTATTCTTCATGCCTATAAAAAGAAACTGGATATGGAGTCTCTCTATGAGTTGGAGAAGAAAAATCATGAGCAGGAACAGGAGCTGAATAATGAGCGTTTACGTTTCTATACCAATATCACACATGAGTTGCGTACTCCTTTGACGTTGATTCTGGGACCGTTGGAAGATATGCAGAAAAGTAATTCTTTATCAGGGAAAGATTCACAGAAAATATCGGTTATCCATCAAAGCGCCATCCGGTTGTTGAACCTGATTAATCAGATACTGGAGTTTAGAAAAACGGAAACCCAAAACAAGAAATTATGTGTAAGTCGTGACAATCTGGCAGCCCTTGTACACGAGATCGGACTGAAGTATAAGGAATTGAACCGGAAACCTGAGATTGATTTCTGTCTTGAGATTGAGCAGGAAGATATGTCTTTGTTTTTTGATAAGGAGGTAGTAACGATTATACTGGATAATTTGATCTCCAATGCTATAAAATATACAGAGAAAGGAACTATAACTTTAGGATTACATCAGGTGGTCCGGAATAATATACACCATACGGAAATCAGTGTGAGTGACACCGGTTTCGGTATTGCTCCCGATGCATTGCCTCATATTTTTGACCGTTATTATCAAGAGGGAAGCGAACATCAGGCTTCAGGAACAGGTATTGGTCTGGCTCTGGTAAAGAACCTGGTAGTTTTGCATGAGGGGGAGATCAGGGTTGAAAGTTCTTTGAATGTGGGAAGTACTTTTTATGTCAGTCTGCTGACGGATAACACGTATCCTCATGTGCTGCATGCTGACTCGACGGAGAAAACTTCCGATGAAAAGGACGAAAAAGAAGAAAATATAGAACCTGTGCATAGTGGTAAGCGTATTCTGCTGATAGTGGAAGATAATAGGGACATCTGTGATTATATTGTAGAATCTTTCTCGGACGATTTTGAAGTGAGGACTGCCGCCAATGGTGAACAAGGTTTGGAACAAGCGTTGGGCTGCATTCCTGATATTATAGTCAGTGATATCATGATGCCGGTGATGAACGGTATCGTGATGTGCCGGAAATTGAAAGAAGACTTGCGTACCAGCCATATTCCCATTATTTTGCTGACGGCAAAGGATTCTTTGCAAGATAAGGAAGAAGGGTATCAAGTAGGTGCTGACTCTTATCTGACAAAGCCTTTCAGTGCTACTTTGTTGCATAGCCGTATCCATAATTTGCTTGAATCCCGCAAGTTGTTGGCAGAGCGTTTTAATACGAATTCCATACTCATTGACAAACGTGCGGCAGTAACTGAGTCTATGAATAAATTGGATAATGAGTTCCTTGAGAAGATTAACAAGCTGATTGAAGATCGTCTTTCTTCTGAGAAAATTGATATCGGTTATTTGTCGGACGCCATGTGTATGAGTAATTCTACCCTATATCGGAAGATGAAGGCATTGACCGGACTTTCCACCAATGAATATATCCGCAAAATAAAGATGCAATATGCGGAACGTCTGTTATTAGAAGGGAAATACAATATTTCAGAGGTTGCATTCAAGGTGGGAATTAACAGTACGGTCTATTTTCGTCAGTGTTTTAAAGATGAATTCGGTATGGCTCCTTCTGATTATCTGAAAAAGATAAAACCGGAATAGAGTGGTTGTGTAAGCCGTTTCTTCCATATAGTTAAGCTTTTTTTTACAGTCATTCTGCTACAGACTCCGCCAGTGACTGTAAGGTCTGCTTGGGTGGACTATACAGTCTGCTGCAATGGACTCTACGGTCCATTGAGGGAGTCTGTAGTAGGTAACCGTAAGAAAAGGCTTAATTGTAGGCAAGAAAAGCCTTAGTTAATAGGGAGATTGGACTTTGAAGGAAAGTTGCTGTTTCTCAATTTGTATGTTTATAAATGATTGTAGAATGCTTTCACCGTTTCCCATTTATAATAAGGAGCAATAGGGCTGTCAATGGGTAATTTGACTTCATTTTCATTATGTAGCAATTTTACAATAACTTCTCCTTGTTTATTCTTGAAAAAGATTAATTGAAGGTTGGCTCCCATAGGTGAAACACGGAAATCTTGCCAGGCCAGGTAATATCGGTCGGGATCTGTTTCTTGATTGGAGCATCCTTCTACTTGCATGAGTGCCAACAGACGGATCAGGTTGGTATCATGTCCGAAACGGAGGGTGGCGCAAGGAGTTCCTTCACGGATGGCGCGGTCGGCACTTTCTATAATATTCTTCAATAAAGATTTTGCACTCTCGGGGGCTGCTCCCTGATTGACGGGAGCATTGGCATTGCAAATATACATCCGATAATTCACAGACTGCCAGATACCGAATAATTCTTCTTTTTCAAACAAATCATAAAAGGATAGAGGCAACTCTACATCTTGCATGTCGGAAGCAATCCAATAAAGTCCCATCATGAGCTCGCGGGGATTCCTGACTTCTTTGGGATTTTTGAAAAGTGAAGCGATTAAACGTTCCGGATGAATATGATTTTCTTCGAATGTATGGAAAGCTGTTCTCCATGGCGCACTTGCCGAACCCAGCTTTTCGGCTTCGGGTGAAGTATAGGCAATGTAGTCCATGTGTCTTTGGTTGGCTTCGCGGGTGATCTGGAGGGAGGGGTTTAGTTCTTTCAGTTGTTCTGTGAATGCGGACATGCTCATGATACAACGTACGGAAACGCTCGAACGCGCTGATATGTTGGCGCTGTCCCGGAATATATGGGGATATTGTTGATAAAGCCGTTTGGCAATGGCTTTATGTTGTCGTTCTCCTAATGGGGTCAGGTTTCCTCCGCGCCCACGGGCATTTTCCCATACTTTCTGGAGTCTGAACCTCACATCTTCACCTAAATCGGTAAGTCCTGATTTATTGTGAAACGTATCAAAGACACGAATGACTTCTAGATAACGTTCGTCCGAAGTCATCCAGCGGGACCCATGGCGTCCGTAATGGCTGATGTAGAAAGGACTGTAACCTTCGGGTACCGGAGTTTGTATGCCGTTTGGTGTGGGATAAGCATAATAGATGCTACCCATTTTTTCCGGGCTTTGGATGATTTCTTCTTTCAGATTGTGTGCGGGGAGATCTATGGGAGCTACTTTCCAATTGATGCCGAGCGGATTATTTTGTATTTCCCATATCAGAGGGAAATCCGGATTATCCATAATCCACATTTCGCATCCGTCTACTGAGTCGTTTACATGCAGTAAGGAATAGCCCATAGCTTGTGACTTGGTATCAGCCAGTTGGTATTCTGTCTGATTATAATGAAATGCCTTTTGGCTTTTCAATTCCTGAAAAGCGGTTGCTGAAAGTAGGGCAAAGGTTTCTTGAATGGGGAGACAGATATGCTGTCCGTCTTCCGGCTGTAAGAAGCTTAGTCTGACCGCCGTTTTTAAAGCTTCTTGGGGCATGGCGTAGCTGCCTGATTGCCATCGGGTGTTTCTTTCAATTCCCCAATGCAGATAAAGGGTGTCGTTGGACTGATTGAAAGTAAATTGGTACTTTCGGGTTTGTCCATGCAGTTTGAATACAAATAACAGAGGTTGGTAATGATATCTTGTGCCATTACATTTCCCATCAGGTTGCCGATAAGCAGAAAGCATATAAAAAGTTTTTTCTTCATCGTATGTTACTCTTTAGGTTCAGGAAATAGCTTGCTCCCCCAGTTACCGGGACTGGGGCCCATTTTTAAAACCAACTCGCCTCCTTTGATGATATCATTATGGCGGATGGCGGAATATGGATAATTCTTTCCATTTAATAATATCGACCGGATATACTTGTTCTTTTCGGAAAGCCCTTCGGCTTTGATCGTGAATGTTTTGCCTTCCTGTAAATGGAAACGACTCTCTGTCAGTAGAGGGGTATGGATTAAATAATAGTCTTGTCCGGCATTGGGGTACAACCCCATCATGTGGAATACCAACCACGATGACATGGCTCCGGAGTCATCATTTCCGGGAAGACCGGCAGAACCGTCATTATAGTTCTTCTGGATAATTTCATGGATGCGGTCGCCGCTTTTATCCGGACGCCTACCAGTGGTATAGGCAGGGAGTGAGGAAGGAGGGTTCATTATTCACATTGAAGAAACCCTTGTCAAAGAAAATATCCAGCCGTTCGTCAAACTTCTCTTTTCCGCCACATTGTTCAATGAGTCCGGGTACGTCATGCGGAATGCTGAGTGAATATTCCCAGGAGGAGGCTTCATAAAAGAACATGTTCCACCAAGGAGTATACCAAGGACCTTCAAAGGTAACGGGAGTATATGTGAAGGTGGGTTTCTGGATATGGGAGTTTCCGAAAGGTATTTTGTCTAACCAGTTTCCTTCTTTATCCCGGGGAAGTATGAATCCTTTGACTCCTGCATGTTCATAATCGGCCCGCCACAAGTTCTTCCAGTTGGAAGATTGTTTCAAGTATTGCTGGTACAAGTCTGTCTTGCCTAGTCCTTTTGCTACTAAGGCTATGGTATAATCACAATAGGAGTATTCTATTGTGCGGTTTCCGGCTCGGGGAATACCGTATGGAATATATCCCAATTCCAGATAAGGAATCAGTCCGCCTCTTCCCTCCGCTTCTTCGTTACCTCCGGGCGGTATGGTCGCATCTTTCAGCATAGCTTCCAAAGCCAGATGGTAATCTATGTTTGGTAGTCCTTTTACAAATGCATCGGCTATAACAATTTCGGCGTTGGAGCCGCCTTGTGTCCGTCCGTTACAATTTCCGCTTCGTGCATCAGGCATGTAGCCGTCCCGTTTATAGATATTGATCAGTGAACGTACAATGTCTGTTTCTCTTTGAGGGTCAATCAGTGTGATAAGTGGAGTTGAGGTGCGGTAGGTGTCCCAGATAGCATAAAAATCATCATAATAAGGTTCCGGATCACTCCATAATGGATTTTCACCGGTACGGTCTACAGGCATTAACATGGTATGATAGATACCGGTATAAAACATACGCTTATATTTTTCGGGTGTATTTGAGGCTATATCAATGCGTTGCAATAAGTTTTCCCATTGTGCCAATAAGGCTTGCCGGGTGTCCTCAAATGACCAATGAGGTATTTCGTTCCATACATTCTCTCTGGCTTTGAGAGAACTGATAAATGAAATTCCGACTTTCAGTTGAATGGTATTTGCAGAAGAAGGGAAACGCAACAAAGCTCCGGTTTTTTGTTGGGAGTCTGGCTGGTATCGTTCATTGCTGATCTGGCTTCCTTTCCATGTGGCCGTTTGTACAAAGGGATGGTCGGTTACTGCATAAAAATAAACGGTGTAGGCACGTCCGTTATTCCAACCTCCGCGAATACGGGTATATCCCATTACTTCGTGATCGGATATGATTTGAATTTCCGAACCTACAAATTGTTGTGCTTCGCGGGCATCGGGGGTCGGTTGTTCACCCAGGAAGAAGCCGGCGTCAACCAACAGGGATTTTAAGGAATCTTCGGGATAGGTGAATCGGTAGAATGAGGCGCGTGGAGCAGTTGTTATTTCAGTATATATGCCTGTTCTCTGGAATTCGGTAGCATAATAGCCCAAGCGGATTGTTTCATCTTTGCGATAGTCTATATGATTGAGCTGATCCATACCTTTGCCAAAAGGCATGACAAGTATGTTGCCATATTTAGGACCTCCTCCTGTCCCGCTGACGTGTACTTGGGAGAACCCGTTAACTTGTTCGGGCATAGGCAGCCAACCACTATTGGGATGGACAGTGCAATCGGGCGATGGTTTCACCATACCATAAGGCAGGAGGGGCCGATAAATACCCGTCCCAGTCCTTCCGAACCGATTCTGGGATCTACGTAATCAGAAAGTCTGGCTTCCTGTGCCGCGACCGTCACGGGCAGCAGCAGGAAGACCAGTCTTAACAAAGAAACTTTGAATGGAATGTGGGTCATAATTATTTCTTGTTTATTTTTACACGTATTGTATTCTTCTCTTTGATATCTCCTCCGGCTTGTGTCAATTGAGGGAAGGCCCAATAAATGTTACAGCCGGTAATCCGAATATCCGAAGCGGTGTCCAGATAGAAAGCATAAGTCTTGTCATATACAAAACCATCTCCGTTACAAGGACGTTTGTCATACACACCGCCTTCATAACCGGTACGTTTTAACAACTTGACATCTATTTCATCAAAATAGATATGGTGCACCTTCTCCGGAGTGTCTCCCCCTACGAAAATGCCGTTTTCACTAGTGCATTTAATCTGATTGAAGAAAATGTTGCTGACTTCTCCGAGTGTCCTTTCGTTGCACCTTTGGGGAAACGCCAGCCTGCATCTTTATGATTGCCTACGGCACGAGGGTATGAGGTGACATAGATAGGTTCCGCTTTACCCCACCATACATCAGAATAGAACATACAGTCTACTAATATATTGGAGAAAATGACATTGCTCACAGTACCTTCATCCCGGTTTTGTATGCCGATGCCCCGGTTGCTGTTTTGATAATGCAATTATTGAATAATACATTATCAATCTTGTCCATATTTTCCGAGCCTATCTTAATAGCGCATGAGCGTGAAGTCATGACACAATTAGTCACTACAATATCTTCGCAAGAGCCATATTCTTCAAATTCCCGACGATTCTTCAGGCAAATGCAGTCATCGCCCGATTCAATGAAGCAGTTCGCTATACGTACTTTTTTGGAGTGATCCACATCAATACCGTCACCGTTGCGTATTTTTAGATTATTCAATAAAGAGATGCCGTCAATCAAGGCATCGTAACAGCCTATCAGGTGTATTGTCCAATAGGCGCTGTTCCGGATCGTGATGTCACGGATAACGGTCTTCTCTACATTGATAAGGGTAAGCACATGTGGGCGTGGGTCAAAATCAGTGACGGGCTTCAGCTCGTAGGAATCATCCAGCTCTTTGCCCATGAAGGCGATTCCGTTTCCGTCTATTTCTCCTGTACCGGTAATGGATATTTGTTTTAAGTCTTTTCCACTGATCCACATCATTCCTTCGCCACGGTTTTCGCGGAATGCGCTTTCTGTATAGATGCTTTCATCGGGGTTGGCCAGCAATCGGGAGTTGGGTTCCAAATGGAGATTCACATAGGATGCCAGTTGCAGTGGGCCACATAGAAAGGTGTGTCCGGCAGGAATGATTACGGTTCCTCCACCGGCAGCGGAACAGGCATTGATGGCGCGTTGTATAGCGGCGGCATCATCTGTTTTGCCATCTCCTTTGGCTCCAAAGGCTATAATGTCATACGTATTTCCCTGATGGGGGGTGCTGCATCCTGCTACGAATAACAGAAAGCAGCATAAGAGGCTGATAATAGGTTGTTTCTTCATATCTATGTTTTTTTATTTTTGACGTTTATTTCATTGTCTCTGGAGGTAGGCTGAGGGTAGATGCTCCCCAGTTCGGGTTCGGATTCGGTCCCATCTGGAACTCTAACGTTCCTCCCTGTACTATATCCTGATGTGTAAAGTAATTCTTGTCATACTCTTTTCCGTTCAGGCGCGCGACTGGATGTATACATTCTTTTCATTAGCGTTGTGGGCCAGTATGGTGAACGTCTTTCCATTTTCCAAACAGATGCTCATCCGGGGAAAAGAAGGACTTCCTATTATATAATAAGGTGTACCGGGACATACCGGATAGAATCCCATAGCAGAAAATACATACCAGGCAGACATTTGCCCTGCGTCATCATTACCTGACAGTCCACCGGGAGCATTCAGATATTCTGTTTCCATAATATGACGCACCTCGCGTTGGGTTTTCCAAGGCTGTCCGGCATAGTTGAAGAGGTAGGCTATCTGGTGGCAAGGTTCGTTGCCGTGCCAGTAGCGGTGTTCGCTGAACATGGAGTCCAGTTTGGCGATGTATTTTTCTTTTCCACCCATACATTCCATCAGTCCGTATACATCATGGGGGGCATACCAAGTATAATGGCAGGGAGCTCCTTCGGTGATGAAGCGAGTGAAGGAAAAAGCGTTACCGGTATCGCTGAGGAAACTGCCGTCAGCGTATCTGCCTTGGGCATATCCGGTGCCAGGGTTTATTACGTTACGGTAATATCGTGCACGTATCATTAGTGTATCATAAAGTTCTGTTTTTTGTGGATCAGGAAAGTTATCATCTGATGTTTCCAACTTTTGCAGAACTTGGGCCAATACGAAATCATCGTATGCATATTCTAAAGTACGTGATACTTGTTCGCAGGTGTGAAAGGCTTCCGGTACGCTGTCTTCCAAAGGAATGTATCCATATTTCAGATAAGAATTCAAGGCGCGTCGTCCCATTCCGTTTTTGTATTCTTCATAGGTGGAGGGGGTCTTGAATGCGTTCCGGAGCATTCCTTCGCAAGCTTTGTTGATATCAAAATTACGGATTCCTTTGATATAGGCATCTCCCAGTGCGGAGATGCAATGATCGCCTATCATGCTGCGGTATAACTGTTCCAACAAGGGAATATAGCAGCCAGCCACTTTGTTCATATTTGTCCACCAATGATTGCATCATGTCTCCGGCTTTCTTTGGGGTCAGGATATTGATTAACGGATGGAGAGCACGGTAAGTATCCCACATACTGTAATCTTCATAGTAATTTCTACCGTTGGCTGATTGTCTGAACGGGTGTCCTGTGGAGAAAGAAGGGTAGCGCCCGTCTACATCATTGAATGTACGTGGCAGGAATGAGGCACGGTAGAGTGCTCCGTAAAATTTCTCTTTATCGTTTCGGTTGTTTGTCTGTACTGTAACTTGTGAAAGCCTTTGTTCCCAGATGGAGTTCAGTTCCTGCCGGGTGCGGTCAAAATCCCAATGAGGTATCTCGGTGTCCAGATTCTTTTGAGCGCCTTCCATGTCAGTAAAAGAGGAAGCGGCTTTGATTAATACGGGTTCTTCTGGGTGTATTTTGAACCGGAGATATGCACCTATACCTGTTCCATCGGCTATCTGTCGTTGTCCGGCGAAGAGACTGTCATGCCGGAATGTACCATATTCCTCTATTTCATTTTGATATTCAATGACAAAGTACCCGTTGTATCCGGCGGGGGCTCCCCAGCTTGATAGATACGGTGTACGGGATTGTATCCGCGTATCTGTTTTTTTATAGTATCGATTTCAATATATCCTTCTCCTTCATCGCTGTTAGGATTGACTATGAGATAAGCATCTTCCGGTTGGTTATAAGTGAATCGGAAAATGGCTGAACGGGAACGTCCGGTCATTTCTGCAAAAATGGAATAATCTTTGAGAAGGACGGAGTAATAGGCAGGCGTTGCTGTTTCTTCTTGGTGAGAGAACAGGCTTCCTCGGTCTTGGGGGAGATATTTCAGTGTACCCGATACAGGCATCAAGGTCATGGAACCGTAATCTTGTGTACACCCTCCGACAATCCAATGTGAATTGCGGAACCCCTGTATCTTCTTATCTTTGTAATAATAGGGAGCCTTGCATTTTATTTCTGTATCTTGTGTCTGGGGAGTCCAAAAGTTCATTCCGTTGGGCTCTAGGACGGCAGGCAGCGTCTGTCCGTACTCTTCGGTATTTTTGCCGAAAAGTCCTGCGGTATGGGTTATGCTCGGTGCAGTTCCCGTACGGGTATCTACATAGGACAATAGGGATTCTTCCTGATGTCCGGTGCAAGACATGAACAGGCTACATAGAATCAGCAGATAAGATAGGGTACTTTTCATGGCTCTTCTTGGAAAAGGGTTATTTTTTAATCTCCTGACGGAGCATTTTTATAAAGAGTTCCGGCCGGTCCAGATTGACTAAATCGGGATGGGCTTCAATCGCTTTTTTATATTCTTTTTCACTCGCATTCTGAATAGCAGCCATTATCTTGATATGATTGCTTTTGCAGAATTCTTTGAATTGAGGGGTGATATTGAGGATATCTGTTTCTACATAGGCCGGGGTGCATATTTTCATCCATTTCTTCAGAGCCACTATATTGGAGGCATTTACTTTAATCTTCATTTCCGGAGCGATTCTGATAAATTCTTTCAGCATTTCAGAGTCTGCAAACCAGAAGAAGCTTTTATTTTCATATCCTTTTTGGCGTACTAATATAACCAAATCTTTTATCGGAGTTCCTCGTTTTACATCAAAAAAAATGTGTGCCTTTCCTTGTAGGGTGTCTAGCATTTCGGCTATACGGGGTACGTGAATGCCGGTAAATCGAGAACTGAACCAACTGCCGGCGTCTAATTTTTCAATATCTTTGGATAGCATATCTTGAATGGGACCTTTACCGTTGGTAGTACGGTCCAAAGTTTCATCGTGCAGATTATAAAGTATATTGTCTTTACTTTTGCGCACATCCACTTCTATCCACCGGCTCCATGTTCCAATGCAGCTAGAGCTGATGGAATGGTGTTTTCCGGCGCTATATGGTTCGCTCCTCTGTGTACTACGATTTCGATAGAGTCCTGGTACATCATTTTTTGGGCATATATAGGAGATGGGAATAATGCCAAGATAGATGTCGCAATATGAAGCAATAAGATTTGATGAAGTTTCATGAATTATTTTTTGCTTTAAAGGTTTTTATAAGAGCTTGCTGTAACAAGCCCTTATAAAAACTTATTTAATTTATTAATAACCGTAATTTTGCTTCCAGTTGGTGTTTGAATTCATCAAGCCGACAGATACAGGGAAGATCCTACGCCATTTTTCGGTTTGAGCTTCCGGATGATATTGATTTTTATATCCCCAGTCGTCTTCGAACTTTCCAAAACGGATTAGATCATTACGTCGCCATGTCTCTGCATAAAATTCACGGCCACGCTCTTCAAGTAACTCGTTTAATGAAGGAGTATGCTCTAATAATGGAGCGTTACAATAGCTGCGTATTTGGTTGAATAGGGATTGTGGCGTGTCGCCGTTAGTGGCTGTTGCCCCCCGTAGAATAGCTTCTGCTTTCATCAGCAGAATATCTGCATAACGGAAGATAGGTACATCATTGCTTTGATTGCGGTTATAGAGGTTATAATCGTCTGCTTGAATAGCCCATTTGATGCATCGGTATCCCTGGCACCATGCGTTCAAGTCATTTCCAAGATCCATTTGGTCATTCAAGATGGTGATGTTCTTGGTGAGGACAACTTGTTGTCCGTTGTATATATAAGGTTCTGTTCCCATTGTATGTGTGCTGATGTCATAATAGTTGATCGCACCTTTCATGATGATCTCATTGCGTTCATCTCCTTCCAGGCAAAAACGGTCTGCCGCCTCGGGAGTAACGATGAAAATGCCTCCGGCATTTTGGGATAGTGTTATGCCGAACAGTCCTTTACCGTCCGCACCATCATTGTTGAATTTAGGCCAGAATTGGAAACGGGCGTAAGTATTGGCTCTGGTTGATGTTTCATTATTTTGGTATGGCATTGCATAGATGAAATCCTTAATCTGATAGCCGTTGTCTGGCATGAATTTCTTGCGATAACCATCACTGAGATCGAAATGACCGGAGGCGATGATATCATCGCAATATTTTATGACATCATTCAATTTGGAATTAGTCATGCTTGGATCATAAGTAGCTACATCATCACAGGTATAAACAGCCCAGTTTATATAGAGTTTGGCAAGGAGAGCCTCAGCCATCCATTTGGTTGGTTTGCCATAAGTGGAAGCATCAACATCTTCTTTTAAACCGCCAGAAGCCAAAGCACGGAGCAGGTCGCTTTCGATAAATTTTGTAATTTCGGAACGGGGAGAACGGTCGATAGCTTCAGAATCGCCGATCAAGTGGTCTAATTTGGGAGTTGCTCCGAATGTATCCATAAAAATAAAATGATAGAAAGCACGCATGGCAAGTGCCGGAGCAATCAAGGCTTCCTGTTCGGCATTGTTTTCATCTTCTCCACCCAAGTCAAAAATTGCTTGGTTGCATTTTGTGATTGCAGCCGGAATATCACCAGCCCAGTCCACGTGTGCGTCGCCTGGAAGGCTGGCGTGAAGAGAGGAATGGATATAGTTGCCGCCATCATACCAGTTACCACCAAATGTTACTGCCATGAACTCATCGGAAGACAGCAGGGCAGCTTCCATATAACGACGTCCTAATGCTCCGCCGAATCCATAATACAAACCTGCCATTTTAGCTTCCTTGGCAATTTCGGAATCCGGGTATTCGGTATAAGTGGACTTAAGATCCACATTTAGATCTGTGCAGGCGGAGAAGGTAAGCAGACTACCTACCAGCCAGGTTGTTAATTTTATGTTATTTTTCATATCAGTTTTCAATTATATGGTTAGAAGTTCACGTTTAGACCGATCATAAATGAACGGGTACGCGGATAGTAATTGGTACGTCTGTCCATGCCCGGTTCCAAGCCTCCAAGGTTGATTTCCGGATCACGGCCGGAGTAACCGGTAATGGTGAATACATTATTACAAGTGGCGTATAGCTTGAGCGAGTTTATCCAGTTACCAATTTTGCCGAAAGTATATCCCAATGAGACTGAGGACAGACGGAAATAACTACCGTTCTCTATCCAGCGATTGGATGGTGCTTGAGATTGTGTGTCAGTAGCACGGTGTTTGGTAGCTACGCTTTTTAATACATTGCGGCCTTCTTTCACAAAAGAAACATTAGAGTATTGTTCTGCAGTGGCGTTGTAGATATCTTGTCCAAAAACACCAGTAAAGAATAAATCGAGATTCCAGTTCTTGTATTGGAAGTTATTGCTCCAGCCTAAATTTAAGTCAGGTTGTGCGCAACCGATAATAGTACGGTCTCTGTCTGTTTCAGGATCTGTGGTCGTTTCGCCTGTACGTTCACCCGTTTCAGGATCGTGTACATAAAAGATGGATACTCCTTGGTTATTGTAGCCGGCCCATTCGTAGGTGTAGAAGGTGCCGATAGGATGTCCTTCCATGATGCGCTGTACGTCTGCATTTGAAGAATAACCTGCGATTTCAGGATCGGCTGCACGGATATAATCTACGGAATATTCGCTGTTGGATATACTTTCTACGTTATTTTTATTATGAGATAAGTTCAAACTGGTTTGCCAAGAGAAATTTTTTGTTTGTATGGGAGTGGCATTAATGGTAAATTCAATACCTTTATTGCTGATATCTCCCACATTGGCCGGCATGGTTCCGAAAGGATAGCGGTTTGTGGAAACCTCGTAAGTGTATATCAGGTCGCTGGTACGCTTGTCATAGTATTCGATGGTTCCTCCTAATCTGCCTCCAAAGAAGCTGAAGTCCAGCCCGATGTTCAACATGGCTGTACGTTCCCATTTTAGGTCTGGATTGGCATTTGAGGCGGCTGCCAGGGTATGGTAACTATTCTGTGTGCCATTGGCGTTTGTATAGTTGAACCAACCTGAAGTACTGTAAGTCTGGATAGCCGAATAAGCTCCGAATCCGAGTGAGTTACCACTAACACCATAACCAACACGGAACTTCAAGTCATCGAAAACATTTAAATCTTTGATGAACTTTTCTTCGCTCATACGCCATGCCAACGATGCAGATGGAAAAGTTCCCCAACGGTTGTTCTTTCCAAAGGCAGAGGAGCCGTCACGGCGAATTGTTGCTTGAAGCAGGTATTTGCTGTTGAAGGAGTAGTTGATACGTCCATAAAATGAGATCATACGTAAAGTTTCCAAATGACCGTTATTATTGCTGGTGATACCGCCATTCTGCCAATCCATTTTATTGGCAAGGTTCAGATTATAAAAAGTGGTGTTATCATTGTAAAAGTCGTAGACATCCAGACCGAAACTGTCATTGTCATCATTCTGTTCCCATGAATAACCGGCCATCAGGCCCAGTTTGTGGATATTGGCGAATGTATGATCATAGTTTATGTATGTTTCAAGAATTTTTTTCTTGTTTTCTGTTGCAATACGTTTAGCTTCGCCATTTCGGGTGTTATATTGGGATTTGCTGGTATGGTATTCGTTCCATATATATTGTTCGTCTTGATAGGAAAGACTTAAGTTCCATTTTAAGTCCTTAGTGATATCTAAAGTACCTTTGGCTGTTCCTTGAAGGAGTTTCTTGTTGTTTTCAAAAGTATCTTCATTGATCATGGATACAGGATTGAAGTTTTGGGAGATAGTTTTGTCGCTATACCAAGAACCGTCTGCGTTGGTGACAGGAACTAGTGGAGAATAATAATTCATGGCGTCGAATACGGATTGGCCATCTTTGGCGGAATCAACGGTGGTACCTTTTGATTGTGCGGCATTCACGTTAAAGGCTAAGGTGAGCCGATCATTCAGTGCTTTGGTTTGCAAAAATGCGCGGCCGCCGAAACGCTCGAAATCTGTACCACGTACGATACCTTGTTTGTTTTGATAACTCATGCTGGCACTGTATTGAGTCTTTTCTGAACCGCCATTGATAGAAACGTTATGGTTATGACTGATTGCTGTGCGCAGTACTTCATCGTTCCAATTGGTGTTTGCTCCTTTGTCATTCGGAAGAGTGATGTTATTTTCCTTGGCATAGGTGCGGAGTTCGTCGGCAGTCATCATATCTAAACGCTTGGCAATGTTGTCAAATGCAAGATATGCGCTGTAGTTTACAGAAGTGTGCTCACTTTTACTACCTTTTTTGGTGGTAATCAAGATTACACCGTTAGCAGCCTTGGAGCCATAAATAGCCGTTGCAGAAGCGTCACGAAGTACGTCAATGCTTTCAATATCTTCGGGAGCAATCAGACTTAATGACATACCGGGAATACCGTCAATAACATAATAAGGTTCCATTGCCGCACCGGTACGCAGAGAAGAAGCCCCACGTAAAGAGATAGAAGCAGTACCAGAAGTCGGATCGCTGCTTTGTACTACCGTCAAACCAGGGACTTTACCTTGCAGCAACTGTCCAGGGTCAGAATAAACTCCTACATTCAGTTTGTCTGCTTTCACAGTGGTAATGGAGCTGGTTACATCCTTACGACTCATGCTGCCATAACCTACTACCACAACTTCATCTAATGTTTTAGAATCTTCTTCCATAATAATCTTCAAAGAAGATCCTTTTACTGTAATTTCCTGGGTAGTGTAACCCACGTAAGAGAATACGAGTGTCTTTCCTTGTGCTACATTCAGTGTAAACTGTCCGTTAAAGTCAGTGATAACACCGTTGGTAGTACCTTTTTCGACTACATTCACTCCGATAAGGGGTTCTCCGGTTTTGTCTGTGACAATACCGTTAACTTGATTTTGAGCAAATGCCAGTGTACTGTTTAATAGGAGTAATGCAAAGACTACTATCTGTGCAAATGTCCTTTGGGTTAGAGATTGTACGTTTAGCATAGAATTTAATTTTGGTTTTGATTAATATGTTCTTGTTTAATACTGTATAGTTCTCTATATATTGTGAATCTGTTGTTACAGTTTGATGTATATTTTCTTAAGATATAGTGGATAACCGATACCCCCCAAAAACAGAGTGAAAACGAGGGCGTAGACGGCTGAGGCAAGGTAGGCGTCGGTTATTCCTGAATGAATGGCTGCATAGGCTGCCGCTTTCCATCCGGTACTTCCCATCATAATGGCAAGTACTTCGCTCAATACATAGAGGAATAGGGGGTTGACGCCGAAGATGATGAAGAAGCGGCACCATTTTTGTTTATTCCTTATGTCTATATAATACATTAGTGTGGCAAGTGACATGGAAGCCGCTCCGCAGGTCACCAAAACAAAAGTAGGAGACCATATTCTTTTATTTAAAGGCAGCGCATCTGCCAATAAATAGCCGATACTTATCAGAATGAATCCGGTCAAGAACAAACGGAGTACTTTGTTTTCTGTCTGATGGCTTTGTATTATCCATTTTCCATATGAAAAACCGATACAAGTGTGGGCGATAGCAGAGAGAGTGCTTACAAATCCTTCCGGATCAATCGGGCTCTTTTGATAGAGATGCGCTTCGCCGAAAAGTTGCCTGTCAATAATGGATAAAATATTGCTTTCATCGCAGGCATAACCGTTCCCCATGCATAATATGACAGTGTAACTTACTAGTAAGATAAAGGTTAATGCGGGGATGAACTTATGATTCATAAATAGGGCTGTAAAAGAAATAACACAGTAACATAAAGCAATGCGTTGCAGTACCCCGGGAATGCGCAGATGGACAAAAGGCAGGAAGTCACCTTCACATACATGGTCAAACCAACCGATTGCCCATCCGATGCATAGAATAAGAAATGTGCGTTTCAATATCTTGGTTACCACTTGTAGGGAAACGTTGAAATTGAATTTGTTTAATGAAATATATGTTGAAATACCCATGATGAACAGAAAGAAAGGAAAAACCAAGTCACAAGGTGTCAGTCCGTTCCATACAGAATGTTGCAAAGGTGCATACGACACTTTGCCTCCTGCATTGTTGACCAGAATCATCCCTGCTACAGTGATGCCCCTGAGTGCATCGAGTGACAAAAGCCTCTTTTTAATGGGCGGTGCCTGCTGTGCGGTTTCTGTATTGAGCTCTTCCTTTTTCATCTTACTATCAATTGTTTATCAATGTTATAGCCTCTTTCGCTACTTCTATACAATCACCTTCGGCAGATGCCGCATAGGTGTTCTTTGCCAGTGTCCATGGTTCTTCCAGGGCATACCAATCTATGGTCATGGCTGGATTATCGGCAGTGGGGGTTGATGAATTACCTACTGGCAGTACAGGAAGTTTGCCATCCAGTTGGTCTTGCAGTACTTGCCAGTATTTTTCCCAACGTTTGTAATAAAAGTCGCGCAGCAGCCCGTTCCACTCCTTATGGGCATAATCTCGTAATTTGCCGATGTCGGCGCAGTAGCGGTTTCCCCATGTGGTGATTTGTACGCGGGCGTTCCATTCGTAGAGGTCTTTCTCTTCAGATGTGATTCCCAGATTGCGCGCTTGTTGAATCCAGTTTCCGACTTTGAATTCCTTGCGTGTGCCCAGCAGCTTGTCTTGCATCATTAACAGTTCCAGGAACTGTCGGGTGTGTGTGGCATAATTTTTTTTGTCGAAGCTTTTAAAGTCGGCAACAGCGTAATTGTACACTATTCGGGCACGGTCGGCAATGGCTTGTCGGGTGATGTCCACCAGGTCATATTCAAAGTTGTTATTACCGCGATATTTGTCTGCCACGCTCACCATCAACCGTGCAGCTTCTGTTGTGGTAGTGGGATCGTAATAGTTGCACATTTTGCTCCAGCTGGATGCTTGGAAATTATTCAGCGATGGACGCCCACAAAAGATACTTTCGTGAGGACCTTGTTGGTTGTTTCCTGCCGGACAGTTATAGATACCGTTTGCCAGGATCTGCCAAGCTTGCCGGATAGATTCATCGTCTGTGCCATAGCGTGCGCGGATGTATTGTTTGATCCATTCTTCTTTGGTAAACTTTTCTGCACGCCAAGGAAGTTCGCACATCAGTTCGAACATAACGGGATTATTTTCAATGCCTTCCATCGTCAGACCGATGCCTTTTAGCTGAGCGGCCAGTGGATTGTTCTTGGTCAGGTAGAAATTGTGAAGAAGCTGGTCCATCCTTCCATGCAAGCCCACGTTCCCCCCGAAATTCTCCAACAGGCAGAACAACCAGTTGTGTTCTTCGTATCCTTTGTCTCGTTTCCATATAGAGGGAATGCCCCACATGGGACGACATTCGCTAAATAAATCAAGGATAAGCAGATCGCCGGGATTCAGCGCTTTCATCATTTCCGGACGTGGGTTTTCTGTCCATCCCTGCACCACCCACACAGCTTTCGGATTGGCCTTTTTCATAGCGTCCATAATAGCCCTGCCGGCTTTGCCGAAGTCTAGTTCGGCAGGTAAGTTTTTGGCTTCATGAAAAGGGTCGATGGAGTAGTAGTCACTTGTTCCATACAGTTTTTCGGTTTCTTCGTAAAATAGATTGGCAATCCGGGTAAACTTAGGGTCGTCGGGCAGTAAGATTCCCGGTCGGTCGAATCCGTTCCATTTGTTGAGGGTGCTTTGGGCGGATTCCGAGGAAGTGTCGCTTGCCGTTTTCTCTTCTTTCCCACTATCAATACGCTTTCCCAAATCCAGCTTGGAGGGGATCATACCTGAATAACCGGGCAGTACGGGGTGCATTCCCCATTCTTTCATTCGTTGCAATATCTTTTTTTGCAAGGCTTCTTGTTGTTCATACCAACTGTCGGGATTAGGGCCTCCCCATCCTTCCAGATTGTTCATTTCCCACCAGGCAAGGAATGCCGGACCGGCAATAAAATTATTGATTTGCTGTTTGGAAAACCCCAGCCGGAGTAATAGGTTACGCCATACACATTCATGTCCTACGGCAGCGAGCGGCAGGTTGATTCCGTGTAGTGCCATCCAGTCCAGTTCCTTTTCCCAACGTTTCCAGTCCCAGAATGCCATGGAGTAAGAGTAGGTGCAGTAATTGAAGTCATAACGCAGGGCTAGGTTTGTTTCGTGGCGTTCCTTACGGAGGACGGGAGGAAGAACATCGGGTAGTGAGGCATACATACCGTTCCATGACAGATGGATTCCGGCATGATACTTTAAGTACCAGTTGATGCCGGTTGCTATATTAATATAGGTGTTACCTCGTATCACTACCTTGTCGCCTTTCCGGTCTAACTCGAAAAAGTCGTTCGGGCTTTTGTGTAGTTCGACTACGAACTTGTTCGATGCTCCCTTGTCTATCCTTTCCAGCATTCCCTTGATAGGGTTTGCCAGTATACCGGAGGGGAGTAGTATCAGCCAGCTCAATAATAAGAATATGTTTTTCATATACATTTGCATTTCTGTTTTTTACAAATGTAAGGGAAACAAAGCTTTCTATAGGAGAATATGGTGCACAAATGGAGTAAAATAGTAAAGTGAACTATTTTCTTCCAAAATATTCGCTTGGAAGTACTCCAAACAGCTCTTTGAAGCATTTTGTGAAATATTTGGGGTCGTTAAAACCTACAGCATATGCGATTTCTGCAATAGAAATGTTGCATTCGACTTTGGTTAAAGTCTCTTTTGCCACATTTAATCGGTAGTTTCTCATAAATTGGCCAATGGATTGCCCTGTTAAGGATTGTAATTTCTGATTGACTAATGTTTTGCTGTATCCCATATCGCGGATAAAGCGCTCTAAGTTATAATCCGAGTCGGCATAATGTTCTTTCATTAAATTGATTGCCGATGTCATAAATGTGTTGTCTTTGGAACTAGCGTTTATATTCAATGTTTCACAATTCATACTAGTGGAGAACATGGATTTGTATTTCTGGCGTAAGGCAAGTATATTTCGGATACGTAATTTTAGAATAACCTCATCAAATGGTTTGCACAGATATTCATCTACTCCTATTTCGTAGCTGATTCTTTCTTGGGCTTCAGACCGGAGGGCAGTGAGCATGAGAAAGGGGATGTGGGAAGTAGCCAGATTAGCTTTTACCTGGCGGGATAATTCATTCCCGTCCATGACGGGCATCATCAGGTCGCTGACAATCAAATCAATCGTTTCTCTTTGAATCAAGTAAAGAGCTTTCTGCACCGTTCTGTGCTTCTTTTAATTGATAATTGTTTTTGAGAATGGAACAAATATAAGTACGCATATCTGCATTATCTTCAACAATGAGGATGGTTTCCTTTTTCTCGTTTCCATTGGCAGGAATGGAAAGTGGGTGTTCATTCTGCTCATATTTTTCTTTTTCTGATTCGGCTTGGGGGATACCTTTTTCCAAAGGTAATAGTATTCTGAAGAAAGCTCCTTGCTTGGGATTGTTTCCTGCATAGATGTTGCCTCCGTGTAGAGAAATGATTTTCTTACATAAGAATAGTCCGATTCCTGTGCTGCTTTGTCCATAAACGGGATATTTGATGCTCTTTTTGGATTGGTAGAAGCGTTCGAAAATACGTTCTATATCTTCGGGTACGATACCATTACCTGTATCTTTTATATCTATGAACAGCCAGGTATGGTTGTCTTTGTCGGTAAGGGAAGCCACATACAAACTTATTTTTCCATAATCGGGAGTGAATTTAACAGCATTGGATATCAGATTAATAATGGCTTTGCGCATATATTCAACATCAAATATCCAAAACGGGGTACAGAGCCGGAAGTAGGTGATGATGTTTATGTTCCGTTCATGGGCAAATACTTCGAAAGGCATTAATATATTTTGTATAAGGCGGATAAAGTTTTCGTTTGTCTTATTTAATACAACTTTGTCTGCATCTAACTTTCTGAAGTCCATTAATTCATTGACTAGTGATAGCAGATAATTGGAATTCCGTTCAGCTATTTGTAGCTGTTTCTTTACTTCCGGCTCATGGCTTTCGTCAAGGGCGCGTTGGATGGGACCGTTGATTAAAGTGACTGGTGTCCGGAATTCATGAGTGATATTGGTGAAGAAAGCAATTTTTTCTTCCGTTACCTCCTCGACGTGTCGTGCCATTATTTCTAGTTGTTTATTTTGTAACTCTAACTCATGGGTGCGTTGGGCTACTTCTTTTTTCCAGTTGTTTTTTCTGTTGACGGTACAGACTTATTTTCCATTGATAAAAATAATAGCTGCCTACGGTGATCAGAATGGCAAGCAATAAATAGAACCACCAGGATTTATAGAAATAAGGAGTGATGGTTACTTTGACTTCCGTTATTTTATCAGACCAATGTCCTTTCTCGTCTGTGGCACGGACTTGGAACACATATTTTCCGGAGGGAATGAAATTGTATCTAGCAGTATGTTCGCCAGGAAGGGTTTCTGTCCATTCATTCTCATAATTTTTCAAGCGGTAGGCATATTTCACTCGGTTACAGTTTCCATAGTTTAAGGTGGAAAACTCGATGGAAAAACCATGATCTTTTTCGTGCAGACGGATGGTATGTAAATTTGTTACCGCGCAGGGAGTTTTTCCGTCTGCTGGAGGATAGACCATGGTACCGGCGACACTGATTGAGGTCAGTTTGACTTTGGCATCCTGCTTTTTTATCTTGGCTATATCGGGGGTGAAAGCGACTAATCCGTTTATAGTACCGAAATATAACAGATTATTTTGGGGAGAATAATAAGATGCGTTCCAATAAAACTGATTATTGGGCAGTCCGTCTTCTTTTGTATAATTGGTGAAAGTCATGGTTTGTGTATCCAGTTGGGCGATGCCGTGGTTGGTGGACATCCACAGATGTCCCGTTTTATCTTCCACAATACCTATAATGGTATTATTGGGTAACCCATCCTTGCGGGTGTAGTTATGAAATGTGAACTGTGTTCCATTTTCTTCCGCTAGTTGATATAGTCCGTTTCCATTTGCTCCCAGCCAGATGGTACCATTATGATCTTCTATGATACAGTTTATTTTTTCTAATTGCAATGAAGTGGGTTCCGTCAGTTTATGTTTTAAATAGGTATAGCTGAATTGTGTGGAGGAAATGGAGAACGAGTATAAATCCATAATGAAAACTCCTTCAGATGTTCCCATCCAAAGACGTTTCTTGCGGTCGATAATGATGGACCCTACCGCATCGAATTCATTGTCGGAACGGTCAAACAAGACCCGGGTGAAACGCTTGGTCTTTTTATGGTAGAAATGAAGCCCTCTGGTAGTACCAAACCATAAACCATTGTTCATGGTGTCTTCACAGGCGCTGCTTAGAAAATCTCCCTCCAATCCTATGGAGTCTTCCCGGATATGGCGTTGGAAAGTTTGGTTATGGGGTATATTTAGATTTAGTTCATTGATTCCGACCCCCCAAGTATATGCCCATAAATGATTTTCGGAATCAATGAGAATGCCACGGATGGAGTTGTTACTAATGGAAGTGGGATTATTCTGGTCAAAAGTATAATGGATGAACTCATCGCTGCCTTTGCTCTTTTTGTTGAGTCCTCCCTCTACTGTTCCTACCCATAGATTTCCGTCTTTGTCTTCGCTGATGGCATTGACCGGATTGGGGGAAAGAGAGGTTTCTCGCAGATAGTTGTATTGCCACACATACGTTTGCAGACAATTGGGAGTCAATAAATTGATTCCTCCTATCTCAGTCCCTACCCAGATATTCTCATTGTCGGTCAGCAGGCAGTTGATGAAATTACAGTTCAACGATTTGTCAGGCATTTCATTGTTTTGGCGGATATAAGTAAAAGTATCGGTATCCCGATTGTATACATTGAGTCCGTTCAGAGTGGAAACGATGACATCTCCTTTGCTAGTCAGTTTAACTCCGGTTATATAGGCTTGACTTAGCATTCCGGGGCGATGATTGGAGTAACGGTACCGGTTCAAACTCTGCTGGGTATGGTTATACTTGAAGAGTCCGCGATTGGTTCCTATCCATAACAATTCCCCGTCAGTTTCCATGCAGAGAATTCTCCAGTCTTCTGAGAAGGGTTTCAGCAGCTCCGATACCATGCTGGTTTTCAGTAAGTGGTTGCTCCCTTTTTCAATACGGCATACATGATTATCTATGCCTGCACAGATGTATTCTTGCAGGTCAATAACAGCGTGGATGGGGGATTCTGTATCTTTTTTCAGTTTATAGTAATCTTTTATTTGCCCGTCTACGCCTAGTTCCAGATACCATAGATTCTTGTCTGTCGATATCCACAAATTATTCTGCTTGTCCCGATAGATGGATGCAATGTAGTTACTTGCTAGAGATTTCAATTCGGCAGGCAGTTCTTTGTCCGTGTCTATCTGTGTATAATGTTTCAAGTCAATGAGGTCTATTCCTTCTTCCGACCCTATCCAGAGTCGTTGAAACTTATCCTCACAGACTTTATGCACGTAGTCGTTTTTCAAGCGAATGGAGTGGGACTGGGAATTATAATGAATAAATTGATAGCCGTTATACCGTCCTATTCCATTATTAGTAGCTACCCAGATATATCCTTGAGTGTCTTTGTAAATATCATTGATAAAGTTATGGGGTAACCCAGTATCTTCTGTAATAAAGCTGAAATTATATCGGTTGAAAAAGTTATGTAAGTTTTCTCCAAATAAATTCAATGCTCCTCCTATAAGTAGAAAAAGTGCTATGATGTGCGTTTTCATATCAGTACTTGTTTCCCAACAAATGTAAATAATAGTAAGATAGTTCCAAAACATTTGAATGGAAATCTTGTTTTTGAGGGTAATATAAGTAAAATGGCGGGTGGAGATTACAATGGAATTACAAAAGAATGTGATGAAGGCTTTTATTATATATAGTAATAAAAAGGCTCGCTATCTGCGAACCTTTGTGCTCTTCGTCTTGGACTTGAACCAAGGACCCTCTGATTAACAGTCAGATGCTCTAACCGACTGAGCTAACGAAGAAGGTTTTCTCTCAAATGCGGTGCAAAGATAATAGGTTTTTCCGAAATATGCAATATCTTTGCAGAAAAATTTTAGATAAATGGATAAAATAATTGGAATGGGCAATGCATTGGTTGACGTTCTTGTTACTTTGCAAGATGATTCGCTACTAGATGAGATGAGTTTGCCCAAAGGAAGTATGCAACTTATAAATGAAGATAAATTTCTGAAAATCAGTGGTAAATTCTCTGATATGAAAACGCATAAAGCTACAGGGGGAAGTGTGGGAAATACAGTCTTGGCATTAGCTAATCTAGGGGCACATCCGGGATTTATCGGAAAGATAGGAAACGATGATTTTGGGCAATATTTTAAAAAAAATGGTTTGAAGCAGGGAATTGACATGAAATTACTTGCCGGTGATTTACCTACAGGAGTGGCTTCTACTTTCATTTCACCGGATGGAGAACGTACTTTTGGCACTTATTTGGGAGCTGCTGCCACTATGAAAGCCGAAAATCTGACGTTGGATATGTTTAAGGGATATGCATATCTATATATAGAAGGATACTTGGTACAGGATCACGAATTGATTCTTCGTGCTATGCAATTAGGCAAAGAGGCTGGATTGCAGATCTGTTTGGATATGGCCAGTTATAATATTGTGGAAGGGGACCTGGAATTCTTCGATATTTTGATAACTAAATACGTGGATATTGTTTTTGCTAATGAGGAAGAGGCAAAGGCTTATACAGGCAAGGATGCTTGGGGGGCTATTAATGAAATTGCTTCTAAATGCAGTGTTGTAATAGTAAAACTAGGTGCCCAAGGTTCATGTATAAAGAAAGGTACGGAATGCATCAAACTAGAGGTACCTCCGGTAAAAAAGCTCGTGGATACCACTGGTGCGGGAGATTATTATGCAGCAGGTTTTCTGTATGGGCTGACTTGTGGTTATTCTTTGGAGAAGTGTTCCATTATAGGTTCTATTTTAGCATCCAATGTGATACAAGTGGTGGGTACAACCTTATCAAAGAAAAAATGGGACGAAATAAAGTTAAATATAGAGGTCCTTCTACAGGCTTGAATAGAATAATGTATTAATTTGCGGTTCACAAATACATAAAGTGATGAAGTGGAATAGTAAGAAAATATTGTTAATGATTTGCGTGGGCCTGGCAGGTGGCGCTTTGTTTAGTTTTAATAAAGGTGATGACCGTAATTTCCAAATAGCAAAAAACTTGGATATCTTCAATGCGATATTCAAGGAATTGGATATGTTTTATGTTGATACTATTGATCCTGAGAAAGTGATAAAATATGGTATTGATGCTATGTTGGCGCAGACCGACCCTTACACGGAGTATTATCCTGAAGAAGATAATACACTAAAGGAAATGACTAGCGGAAAGTTTGGCGGTATCGGATCGGTAATACGTTATTATACTCCCCGAAAGCGTGTGGCTATTATTGAACCTTCCGAAGGAAGCCCTGCAGCCGAAATAGGATTGAAGGCTGGTGATATCATCATGGAGATCAATGGAAAAGATATGCTCCAGGGAGACAGAATTCCCAATGATCTGACCTCGTATGTCAGTGATAATTTGCGTGGTGAGCCGGGAACAACTTGTGTGTTGAAAGTTGAGAGACCTACTTCTGATAGTACTTACGTGCCAATGGAATTTAAAATAACCCGTTCTACCATCCGTACAAACCCTGTACCTTATTATGGAATAGTAGACAATAATGTGGGATATATCGTTATCAGTACTTTTGCTATAGAGAATTGTTCAAAAGATATAAAGAAGGCATTGATAGAATTGAAACAGCAAGGTGCTAAATCTATTGTTCTCGATTTGCGTGGCAATGGTGGTGGTTTGTTGGGGGAAGCGGTGAATGTGGTGAATTTCTTTGTACCGAAAGGGAAAGAAATTGTGGTAACAAAAGGCAAGATTAAACAAGCTGGTACCACTTACAAAACAACGAATGAACCGGTAGATACAGAAATTCCGCTGGCTGTGCTAGTGGACGGTTCTACAGCTTCGGCATCCGAGATTGTTTCAGGTTCCTTGCAGGACCTTGACCGGGCTATTGTGGTAGGAAGCCGTACGTATGGTAAAGGGTTGGTACAGGTTCCTCGTGAATTGCCTTATAACAGTAGCATGAAAGTAACTACTGCAAAATATTATATTCCCAGCGGACGATGCATTCAAGCTATTGATTATGCTAAACGTAATGCTGACGGGTCTGTGGCCCGTACTCCGGACAGCCTGACCAATGTATTCCATACAGCAGCCGGACGTGAAGTGCGTGATGGTGGCGGTATTCGTCCGGATGTGGAGGTGAAAGTTGAAAATTTCCCAAACATTATGTTTTATCTGCTTAATGATGATATGATTTTTGATTATGCTACCCAATATTGTATCAAGCATTCTCAGGTAGGGGAAGTGAAAGACTTTACAATAACAGATGCTGACTATGTTGATTTTAAGAAGATGTTACATAAGCGTAAGTTTACTTATGATCGGCAAAGTGAGAAGATGCTGAAGAACTTGAAAGAAATAGCAGAGTTTGAAGGATATATGGATGGGGCAAAAGAAGAGTTTGCCGCTTTGGAAACGAAATTGACGCATAATTTGGATCATGAGTTGGACAGGTTCTCGAAAGAGATAAAAGATGCTATTGCTCAGGAGATTTTGAAACGTTACTATTTCCAACGTGGCGCGATACTGCAACGCTTGAAAGATGATCCTGATCTAGAAAAAAGCTATTGAGACATTGAATAATCAGTCTGAATATAGTAAGATACTTTCTGTTATGAAATAATCGAATGAGGGGCGGATGTACGAATCTGCCCCTTATTACTGTGTCATGATACTATTGATGATGCTTTATTTGAATCGGGAAGTGTCTATTGGTTTATGCTGTTTTTCTTTATAGCCTCCGAACTTGTAAGTAAAGGATAAAGTTACGTTGCGTGAATAACTGTTGATGTGCATGTCCATATACTGCCCTTTATTGCGCAGTGTTACATCTATATCTCCTTGCATTGAATTGAACAGATCAGTGGCTTTCAGTTGAAGACTCGCCTTTTGGTTGGCAAAATTCCATCGCAACCCGGCATGGATGGCCCATACATTGCTTAAATCATAATTTCCCTGAATGGATGGGCTTAAATAAAGTCCGGTCAGTTCCATGCGTATGTCCGGTTGGGTAGACAGCGTTAGGTTATTCTGTAACATTCCCAATCCAATCCATTTGCTGTGGTTGAAAGAAAGGTCGAAGAATTTATCACATTTCGCCTGCCTGTATTCTGCTTGTAGTGTGGCACGGCTGTCCAGCCAATGGCCTATTTTGAAGGGAATGATGGCAGTGGCTGAAAAACTTTGCTGATAATCCCAGTTCAGGGTCTTGTAAATCAATGTCAGGCGTTCCGTACTCTGATAAGCCAGTTGCTGAAATAAATCGGCTCATAGTCATAAGCTAGGCTGAAGATATACTTGTTCTTTAAAATATAATTCAGATTTACGGAATAGTCGGTGGATGGCTTTAACATTGGATTGCCTTGTACTTCTTCATAACCACTTATATAGCCGGTACTTTCGCTCAGATCCCAGTAGCTGGGATAGGTTTTATCTGAAGTGAATGCAAGTTGTAAAATATGCGCTGGGGTCATTACGTATGTTAATTCGGCTGTAGGATAAGCCGCCCATGCATGATAACGGGCCGTTTTGTAGTATTCTCCGGTTATGGATGCGCTGAAAGACAAACGTTCTCCCATATTTTTGCTGAATCCGACATAGAAGTCATATGTATATTCGTTATAACGATTGTCTGTGTTAAGTTCGCTCATATCTGTTCCGTTTTGGGTATGATAGAACTGAGTATTATGGTCACTGGCATAAGTCAAAGAGGTGCCATAATTCAAGGTCCACTCTCGTGGTAGTGTGTGTGACTGGTCTACGTATATTTTCCAGCGGTCTATTATTTGTCCGCTAGTCGTATGAAATTCGCTTGTTTGTTTTTTTGTTGTCTTTGTTGGTGAATTGCTGATGACTTTCGGAATGGTAGGAGGTATAATTTATTCCAGCTTTCATACCGAAGCCAGAGAGATAATCTAAAGCGAGATTGTGCATTTGAGCCTCCTTTTTTGTCCGATTGTCTGCGGTTGTGATGTTCCCGTCGGAATACGAATGATTATCGTTGTTAGGGTTGAAGATACCGGTATAGGCCAAATTGATATGAGCACTACCATTGAATTTATATTCAGCGCCTGTCCGTACATAATGTGTTATTCCTTTTCTGTCAATGTTATTGTGTTGACAGATATCATATACATTATTTTTTAAGGTGTGGTGTGAGTACGTATCTGTAGTTTGTCTGTTTTGTTCATAATGGGTATTATATAGCAAGTCTATATTCCATTTAGGAGTGGTGTAAAGTAGGCTGATTCCTCCTTGTGTGCCATTTCTGTAATTGTATAGATATCCGGCATTAACTTCTCCTTGTAACCCGCTTTCTTCCGGACGATAAACTTTCAAAAGTAAGTTGATGGCAGCACCTCTTATATGATATTGCGGCGGTGTGCTATACATAACTTCTACCTTTTCTACACGTGAAGCCGGAGTGTTTTTTAATAAAATGGCTAACTGTTCGTGACTCATTGTTGTGGGTCTTCCGTTTAGAATAATGCTCAGATTGTGTGCGCCTGCCAATGAAAGGTTGCCGTTTATTTCTTGTACACCGGGTAATTGCTGAAGGATTTCATAAGCATTGTTCACGATTCTATGTGTGGTGAGTTGTGACAGATCATACGATAATTTTCCTTCTTCCACTTTTACAAGAGGGCCGTTCCCCTTTGACGATAACTTCGTCCAGGGCATAATCTTTACTTTTCAGGGTAATCGTGCCTGTGTCTTCTCCTGTAGTTGTCAATAAGAGGGTTTCGTACATGATGTGTTGGAAAATCAGCCGATAAGATGCTGGTTGCCGGTTGAACCTAAAGCAACCGGTGGTATCTGTGATTACGGCGTCCACGAAAGTAGAATCAATGGTTTGTAGGATGACGGTTGCACCGTCAATGGCTTGTGCATGGATGTTTATAACCTTTCCGGTAATGGTTTGTGCAGCGGTTGTTCCTATAATCCAAATAAAATAGCGATGTGATGATAAAATTTTGCTTTTTCATATCTATTTGTTTTTAATATTTTCTTTAACTTTGACGAAACAAAAGTAGGGAGACTTTTTTCCTTACCTGGTTAATAGCAGGTTAACATTACGTTAACAAAGTATGGATAGGATATAAGTGTATGACAATCAAACATATTCGTTGGGTGGCTTGTATTGGACTGTTGGCAATCATCAGTTTGCAGTACGTTTGGCTTGTAAATACTTATAAGCTAACTAAGGAAAGTATACAGTTCAGAAGCAATGAAGTATTTAGAGATGCAACGATGCGTGAGGTGTTTTATCGCATGGAAGTATATCAAGATTCTTTGCAAAAGAAGTATAAGGACAGAGATACTTCCATTATGGTTAGAATAAGCTTGGATGAAGATTATGATCTTTTTAAGGATGACAGGGTTGATGAAAATGTGAACCAATGGTTGATGTCCAATATGCAGGTTTCCATGCAAGAGATTGTCAAGAGGGATTATAAATTGTCTGTTTCTTTGTCAAGTTTAGATTCTATTTATCGGACAGGTCTTGCTGCCGAAGGATTGGATGCAGAGGTAATAACCTGTGTGACAGATTCGCTGGGGAATATTCTTAGAAGCTCCCGTTCCATACAGGTGGGGGATTATGGTTTGTTGAAAACCGGATTACAACCTATCAATTATAAACGCACGGAGAATCTTCAGGCTTTTATTGTTAATCCTTATTGGATTATTTTCCAACAGATGACCTTGCTTCTCATTGCTACTGTCTTGATGATGGCAATGATTGTCTATTGTCTTGTTTATCAGATTCGTATTATTGCCCATCAGAATAAAATAGCTAGAATGCGTGAGGATTTCTCATACGCCATGATTCATGAGATGAAGACTCCTCTTGCCTGTATCTTGATGGGGACCCGAATGTTGAAATCAGGAAAGTTGGATATTTATCCGGATAAACGTGAGAAGCATTTTCAGATATTGGAGGACGAGAGTGAACATTTATTGTCACTGACCAACAAGGTGCTGACGCTGTCAAAATTGGAAAATGCTCAATTGAGGCTTTGGAAAGAGGAGGTACAACTCCGTCCGATGTTAGAGGACCTCATTGAGAAATATACTGCTAAGGCAGATAAACCTGTACATTTCTCTCTTCGTTTGGAATCAGAATGGGTATATGCTGATGAAGAATTCTTGAAAGAAGCTATTGGTAATTTGGTAGACAATTCTATAAAATATTCAGGTGAAGAGGTGGAAATACAGATTTCATCCTTGCGCCAGGACCATAACTTTTATTTGATAAAGGTAAGAGATAACGGCATGGGTATTCCGTTGAAGGATCAGAGCCGTATCTTCGAGAAATACGAACGTGCTTCGGCTGCCGACCGCAGCCGTAAAGGTGGTGCGTCAGGTTTCGGACTGGGTTTGAATTATGTTTTCCGCGTGGCCGAAGCGCATGGTGGAAAAGTGTGTGTGGAAAGCATTGAAGGGGAGTATAGTGAATTTCTTCTTTTTTTGCCGAGTGAGGAGAGGGTATAAATGTTTTTTAAAGAAGGAAGATGATATGATAAAACTGTTGTTGGTAGAAGATGATACTAATCTTTGTTACATTATCCGTGGTGGATTGGAGGATATGATAGGTGGATACGAGGTGATGACTGCTTCCAATGGCGAGGAAGGGCTGAGGATATGGAAGGAGCAACATCCCGATATCATTATTTCAGACATTGAGATGCCTGTTATGGATGGTTATGAAATGGTACGTCGTATCCGGGAAACGGATGGATTTATTCCCATTGTTTTTACCTCGGGTAGAGTTTCGCCTAAAGATGTGGTGAAAGGTTATGAACTGGGAGTGAATAATTATATTAAGAAACCTTTTTTGGCGGAAGAACTGGATGCGCATATTGGTGCCTTGTTGAAAATGAAGCAGGGAATGGGAGCTGCTAATGAAAGTGAGGTTTATCAGATTGGTGAAAATTATACATTTGATGCTGTTCATGCAGTATTAAAGTGTTCGTCGTGTGTACAAAAGACAATGACGGAACGCGAAGCGAAACTGCTTCAGATGCTTTGTAAAAAGAAAAATGAACTAGTAAGACGGGATGTTATTCTTTCAAGACTATGGGATACGGAGGATGATTTTTTTGCATCACGTATCTCGATGTTTTTGTTACTCGACTTAGAAAACTGTTTGCTGATGATGAACGGATACAGATAAAGACTGTGAAAGGAGTGGGGTTATGTCTTTCGGACAAAGGATGAATATGTGTAATATAACATTCATTGTAAGTTCTTTTGGCATTTTTTGAACATTAAGTGTTTTTAAGCAACTCGAAAAGATGGGCATTGGTGAAATGACCATTCTTGAAAATGGATGTTGTCATTATCCCGACTTTGTTGAAGCCGGCCTTTTCTAATACTCGCATGGAAGGAAAGTTGTGCTCAAAGACAAGTGCGAATATACGTATTGTATTCGTATAAGTGAAGTAATGGTAGATGGCTTCTTGTAATGCGTCGGTTACAATACCTTGGTTCCAATATTTTTCTCCGATAACATACCCTACTTCGGCATTGAAGCATTCCACATCTGTGCCGGGTATAAATCCGATATTACCTACGGCTTTTCCATTGACTTCAATACAAAAATCATGAATACCTTCTTTTTTCTTGATGAGGTCAATAAAGGTTTCTGCATGTTCCAGCCTGTAAGGGTGGGGGAATACATTGCGGCAATTGTCCCAAATCTTTTTGTTATTCAGTTCTTGAACTAATGAATGAGCGTCTTCTGTTTGCCAGGTACGTAGTGTGTACTTTTGCTTTTGTACAAATACAGCATGATAGCGTCTCATGGGGGTGCTGCAGAGTCCGTGGTAATTTTGTTTTTCTCCTACGACAGCAAATCCCAGACTCTGGTAGAAAGGAATGGCGTAAGTAGAAGAATTAACCGTGGTTTCAATGGAAGGATGAAGGGCGAAGACGTAGTGGAAAAGGGTTTTCCCTAATCCTTGCCTGTGATATTCAGGCTTGATAAAAAATAAGGAGATATGTTTACCATTATTTTTTATACCTAAAATGCCTGTTAGGACTTTATTGTTAAAACTACCGTAAAATGTGATTTCGTCTATATATTTTTCGTTATAAATAAAGCTTTTGAAAAATTCTAATCCCTCATCGTTGAAATCTTCTTTGCTGGTAATGGTGAAAACTTGCCAGGATAGTTCGATAGCTTTTGGGAGCTCACCTTTTGTGAGTAATCGTATTTTATTCATAGTGTGCCATATTTGTAAGTTAGTGTAAAAATAGGTAGAGCAGGTTTGTTCTTTGTAAGGTGAAGAAGGATAAAGGTGCATTTAAAAGCACTTTTATCCTTCTCTGGTTATTAATTAGAAATTATAGGCTACGCAAGATTGAATACTGCTTGATCTAAATCGCTAATTAATTGGTATTTAATGTCGAGGTTTAGACTCCAGCTTTTATCTAAGGTAAACTCCATGCCTGCCCCTAAATTAACTCCGAATTTTCCATCACTTCCACTGACATCGTAATCGCCTACTTTTCCTAAATCCAAATGCCAGTTAGTGTATGTAAATCCTGCTAATGGATATAAACTTACATTGCTTGCTATGGGAAAAAGGTAGTGGATATTTGCATTGATGTCAAACATGCTAAGTCCGTCATTTTTAAAAAAGTAATTCATAGATGGCTCGATTCTGATTTGATCAGTAATATTATATTGATATTTCAGACCAAGACCAATACTCTCTATTTCAGTTCCATAACTTAGATTACCACCAATAGCTTGCTTTCCTTTTTGTGCAAAAACAGAACTAAAACTTAAAAGCGTCATGCATGCTGCAATAATAATTTTTTTCATAATCAATCATTTTAAATGAATACTAACTTTTCTTTATATGTAGAATTATTTTTCTTCCTCCTTAAACCAGGAAGCATACATTAAATATCCATTGGCAATTTTCTGATTGAGCTCTTTGCTCTGTGCCTCGGGAATTTTTTTGACGAATTTGGCTGGAACTCCTGCCCATAGGCTTCCAGGTTCGATGACGGTGTTACTGAGTACTAGTGCTCCAGCAGCTACAATAGCTCCTTCACCTACGACAGCGTGGTCTAGTACGGTAGAGCCCATTCCAATCAGAGCGCCGTCTTTTATAGTCGCGCCATGTATGGTTACATTATGTCCTACAGAAACATCATTCCCGATTTCTACAACTGATTTTTGATATAGTGTGTGTACTACACTGCCATCCTGGATATTTACGCGGTTGCCTATGCGGATAGCATTAACATCGCCGCGTAATACGGCGTTAAACCAAATGCTGCAATCTTTTCCGATTACAACATCACCAATAATAGTGGCATTATCGGCTTAAATAACAGTTTTCGCCGATTTTTGGAGTGAATCCTCTTACTGATTTTATAAGTGCCATAATTAATTTCTACCGTTTTAAAGGAGATGTTACTTCTTTTAACCACTCGCGTTCCTCGTTGTTCAATTCCGGGCTCAAACAATTGTAAACTTTTTCATGATATTGGTTGAACCATGTTATTTCTTCATCGCTCAGCATATCTGTTAGGATGGCTTCTTTGTCAATAGGGCAGAGGGTAAGTGGTTCGAATTTATAGTAAGTACCGAATTCTGTCTCTTGTGACGGAACAATTAACATGGTATTTTCCGTACGTACTCCATGACGGCCGGCTTTATATATACCGGGCTCGTTGGTTACTGTCATGCCTGGAACAAGTAAGGCTGGCATGTGGTTCATGCGGAATTGGTGAGGACCTTCGTGTACATTCAGGAAACAACCTACACCGTGGCCTGTTCCATGCAGGTAGTTGATTCCGGCTTTCCACATAGGGAGGCGGGCCAGCGCATCTAGTTGTGTTCCGCAAGTTCCATGTGGAAATTGAGCCATTGAGAGTTGGATAAATCCTTTTAAGACTAATGTGTAATCCGTTTTTTCTTCTTTCGTGAGCGCTCCTAAAACGATGGTACGGGTAATATCAGTTGTTCCGTCCAAATATTGTGCTCCACTGTCCAGCAGCAGCATACCTTCAGGTTTTAAGGGGATATCGGTTTCGGGGCTTGCTTCATAGTGAACAATAGCGCCATGAGCTTTATATCCGGCAATGGTGTCAAAACTGATACCATTGAAGTAGTCTTGTCCGGCACGGAATTCGTATAATTTCTTATCTATACTTATTTCGGTTTCATTTCCAGTAGAAACAGCTGTTTTCAGCCAGCGGAGAAATTTAACCATGGCTATTCCGTCGCGTTTCATAGCGCGATGGAAGCTTCTATTTCCGTCTCATTCTTTACCGCTTTTAAAAAAAGTACAGGTGAAGGAGCTATTTCTATTAAAGAATGGGTGCAGGCTGCTGCATGAATGGCTGCGTTGATACTAGCTGACAACAGGAGTTTGCCGGTAAAATCTTTTAAATCTTTTTCAATTGTTGAATAAGGTTTCACTGTAACTCCGTTTTCTGCTAGATAGTCTTTTACTTCATCTGACAGTTTATTCTCTATTATATATAAGGTGGAACTATATTCCGTGATGAGAAGGTAACTCACAAAAACCGGATTGCAGTGTACGTCACTTCCCCGCAAGTTTAGAGTCCATGCCACTTCATCCAGTGCAGAAATTAGAATGCCTGTGCAACTGTTACGACGGGTGGCTTCTTGTATTTGAGTGATTTTATCCTTGCAACTGAGACCGGCATATTTCAATTCATGTATAAAAACTTTGTTGTCGGGCAATGCAGGCCGGTCTGTCCATAATTCATTGAATGGATCGGGAGTAAGGGTTAAGTGTATCTGTTTTTTTTCTAATTCTTTCTGTAAGTTGCTTGTTTCTTGATAGCTGTTAACCCAACCGTCTATACCCACATTATCTTCTGAATTCAATACACAGCCCAACCACTCTACAATGGAAGGAGTTTCCGGTAATCGTTCTTTGAATAAAGTAATGCCTGTGTTTTCCAATTGTGCGGTCGCTTGAAGAAAATAGCGTGAATCTGTCCAAAGTCCGGCTTTATCCAGCGTTACGACAACTGTACCTGCCGAACCTGTGAAACCTGATATCCATTTACGTGCTTCCCAATGTTTGGGGATATACTCTCCCGAGTGGGGGTCCGTACTGGGGATAATAAAGGCTGAAAGCTTGTGTTTACGCATGAAATTGCGCAGACTAACTATTCTATTTATAATTTCCGATTTCATTTTAATAGGTTTATAATGGTTTGTACTGGAAAGCAAAGATACGATTTCTAGATTATTTTAAATAAATAATTGCGGAAAGTTTTGTAAATAAAGAAAGTATGTGTAATTTTGCGCCGCAATTTGACTATCTGAAAATATTAATAACAACATATTTAATAATTAAAAACAATGATTGTAGTACCAGTAAAAGAAGGCGAAAACATTGAAAAAGCGCTGAAGAAGTTCAAAAGAAAATTTGAGAAAACAGGTGTTGTAAAAGAACTAAGAGCTAGACAGCAGTTTGACAAGCCGTCTGTATTGAACAGGCTGAAAAGAGAACGTGCTATCTATGTTCAGAAACTTCAGCAAGTAGAAGAATAATTAAAAACTCGCACATTCTTTGAATAATTGAATTCTTTTTCATATATTCGTTGCTGATTGATAAGCGACGTTTCTTATGATGACAGACTCTTTTTTGGATTATCTTCGGTTTGAAAGAAACTATTCTGAGAAAACAATAGTTAGTTATGGAATAGATCTGATCAAGTTTGAAGAATACATCAGGGGAAAAGATGAGAATGTCGATTTTACAACGGTAGATGCTGATTTGGTTCGTGGTTGGGTGATGAACCTGATAGAGGACGGATATACATCTGCTTCTGTAAATCGGAAACTGAGTTCACTCCGATCGTTTTATCGTTTCCTTCTAAAGAAAGGTGTGATAGGGGAGGATCCGATGTTGAAAATCATTGGTCCGAAAAACAAGAAACCTCTTCCTGTATTTCTGAAAGAACGTGAAATGGACCGACTTTTGGATGATGTTCCTTTTAAGGAGGATTTTACAGGTTGTCGGGATAGAATGGTATTGGAAATGTTTTATGCTACAGGCATGCGGCTTTCCGAGTTAATAGGGCTGAATGACGTGGATGTCGATTTCTCTGCATCTCTGATAAAAGTGACAGGGAAGAGAAATAAACAGCGGTTGATTCCTTTCGGTGAAGAACTGCGAAGGGCGATGTTTGTTTATTTGAAGATAAGGAATGAAGTGTTACCTGGAAAGGCTGGGGCGTTCTTTGTTTTAAAGAACGGAAAACGGATGTATCCTGGAAAGGTATATCTTTTAGTGAAACGGAACCTTTCAAAAGTGGTATCGCTGAAAAAAAGAAGTCCGCATGTGTTGAGGCATACTTTTGCAACTGCTATGTTGAATAATGAGGCAGAGTTGGGCGCGGTAAAAGAATTACTGGGTCATAGTAGTCTGACTACAACGGAAATCTATACGCATACGACTTTTGAGGAACTTAAAAAAGTTTATGAACAAGCTCATCCAAGAGCGTAAAAAAAGGAGGTATTTATGGAAGTTAGAATTCAAGCTATTCATTTCGATGCAACAGAAAGACTTCAGGATTTTATCCAGAAGAAGACTGCTAAGTTAGAAAAGTATTGTGACGATATAAATAAAGTGGAGGTGTCATTAAAAGTTGTAAAGCCTGAAACTGCAATGAATAAGGAGGCTAGTATGAAAGTGTTGGTGCCTAATGGAGAATTTTTTGCAGAAAAGGTGAGTGATACATTTGAAGAGTCGGTTGATGTGTGCGTAGATGCGCTTTCCAAGCAATTGACAAAATATAAAGAAAAACTGCGCGGTAAATAAAAAAAATCGCTGAAAGTTTTTGAGATTTAAAATAAATATCTAACTTTGCAGCCGCTTAACCATCCAAGGTGGAATGGTTGTGAAGTTAGGTATGACAAGCCTCTTTAGCTCAGTTGGCCAGAGCACGTGATTTGTAATCTCGGGGTCGTTGGTTCGAATCCGACAAGAGGCTCAAGAAAAGGTGCTGAGAAGCTAGTTGTTCTTTGAAAAATAAGTTGGGCAAATACCAGAGTGGCCAAATGGGGCAGACTGTAAATCTGCTGTCTTTCGACTTCGGTGGTTCGAATCCATCTTTGCCCACACTTTTTGAGACTTGAAAGGTCTTTGGTTTTTGCGGAAGTAGCTCAGTTGATAGAGCATTAGCCTTCCAAGCTGAGGGTCGCGGGTTTGAGCCCCGTCTTCCGCTCTTTTTTTTGCTGTTATAGCTCAGTGGTAGAGCACTTCCTTGGTAAGGAAGAGGTCACGAGTTCAAGTCTCGTTAACAGCTCTTTAATAACGTAATTGCTGATTATTAATCAAATAAATAACAAGTAAAGCTATGGCTAAAGAGAAATTTGAACGTTCGAAACCGCACGTTAACATTGGTACTATCGGTCACGTTGACCACGGTAAAACCACTTTGACTGCTGCTATCACTACTGTGTTGGCTAAAAAAGGTCTTTCAGAATTGCGTTCTTTCGATTCTATCGACAACGCTCCTGAAGAAAAAGAAAGAGGTATTACTATCAATACTTCTCACGTAGAATATCAAACTGCAAATCGTCACTATGCTCACGTTGACTGTCCGGGTCACGCCGACTATGTGAAAAACATGGTTACGGGTGCTGCTCAGATGGATGGTGCAATTATTGTTTGTGCTGCAACTGATGGTCCGATGCCTCAAACTCGTGAGCATATCCTGTTGGCTCGTCAGGTAAATGTACCTCGTTTGGTCGTTTTCTTGAATAAGTGTGATATGGTTGATGACGAGGAAATGTTGGAATTGGTGGAGATGGAAATGCGTGAATTGCTTTCATTCTATGATTTCGATGGCGATAATACTCCTATCATTCGCGGTTCTGCATTAGGTGCTTTGAATGGTGTTCCTCAATGGGAAGAGAAAGTAATGGAATTGATGGATGCAGTTGATACGTGGATTCCATTGCCTCCGCGTGATATTGATAAACCTTTCTTGATGCCTGTTGAAGACGTGTTCTCTATTACTGGTCGTGGTACTGTTGCTACAGGTCGTATCGAAGCTGGTGTTATCCATGTAGGTGACGAAGTTGAAATCCTTGGTTTGGGTGAAGATAAGAAATCTGTTGTTACTGGTGTTGAAATGTTCCGTAAATTGTTGGATCAAGGTGAAGCTGGTGATAATGTTGGTTTGTTGTTGCGTGGTATCGACAAAAACGAAATCAAACGCGGTATGATTTTGTGTAAGCCGGGTCAGGTTAAGGCTCACTCTAAGTTTAAAGCTGAGGTTTATATCTTGAAGAAAGAAGAAGGTGGCCGTCATACTCCGTTCCACAATAAATACCGTCCTCAGTTCTACTTGCGTACAATGGACTGTACAGGTGAAATCACTTTGCCGGAAGGAACTGAAATGGTAATGCCTGGTGATAACGTAACTATTACAGTTGAGTTGATTTACCCGGTTGCATTGAATGTAGGTTTGCGTTTCGCTATCCGCGAAGGTGGACGTACTGTAGGTGCTGGACAGATAACAGAACTTCTTGACTAACACTTGGATAAATATATATGATCAGTTCTCGGTCGTAAGGCTTCGGGAACTGATTTTTACGGGAGTAGCTCAGTTGGTAGAGCACCGGTCTCCAAAACCGGGTGTCGGGAGTTCGAGCCTCTCCTCCCGTGCTAAACTTGAAAGAATATGTTTCAGAAAGTAGCAAATTATTGTAAAGAATCTTACGACGAATTAGTCCATAAAGTATCATGGCCGACTCGTAAAGAACTTTCTAGTAGCGCAGTGGTTGTTTTATATGCTTCCCTACTCATTGCGTTAGTCGTTTTTCTTATGGATTCAGTCTTCCAGTTTGTAATGGAGGATATTATCTATCCGCACTAATTAATTGAATAAAATGTCTGAGATTGAAAAAAAGTGGTACGTATTACGTGCTGTTAGTGGAAAAGAAAGCAAGGTTAAAGAATATCTTGATGCTGACATTAAGAACAGTGACCTTAGCGAGTATGTGTCTCAGGTGTTGATTCCTACCGAGAAAGTGTATCAGGTTCGCAATGGTAAGAAAATTGTGAAAGAAAGAAGTTATCTTCCCGGATACGTTTTAGTCGAGGCCGCTTTGGTCGGTGAAGTTGCTCATCATTTGAGAAACACTCCGAATGTAATCGGCTTCTTGGGAGGTTCCGAAAATCCGGTTCCTTTGAGACAATCGGAAGTGAATCGTATACTTGGTACGGTGGATGAACTTCAGGAAAGTGGTGAGGAACTTAATGTACCTTATACCGTAGGCGAAACAGTGAAAGTTACCGTTGGACCGTTCAGTGGCTTCAGTGGTCTCATTGAAGAAGTGAACACCGAAAAACGGAAGTTGAAGGTTATGGTTAAGATCTTCGGACGTAAAACTCCGCTGGAACTTGGCTTTATGGATGTCGAGAAAGAATAATGCATTCTGTTACGTGCATTGGACTTTCGCTATAATTAATATATAAAAATTAGAAACAAAATGGCTAAAGAAGTTGCTGGACTAATCAAATTACAGATTAAAGGAGGCGCTGCAAATCCATCACCTCCCGTTGGACCTGCTTTGGGTTCTAAGGGTATTAATATCATGGAATTTTGCAAGCAATTCAATGCCAGAACCCAGGACAAAGCAGGTAAAATTTTACCTGTAATCATTACCTACTACGCAGATAAGTCTTTTGATTTTGTTATCAAGACTCCTCCCGTAGCTATTCAATTGCTTGAATTGGCTAAGATTAAGAGTGGTTCTGCTGAGCCTAATCGTAAGAAAGTTGCCGAAATTACATGGGAACAAGTTCGTACGATTGCTCAGGACAAAATGGTTGACTTGAACTGCTTCACTATCGAGTCTGCTATGACTATGGTAGCTGGTACAGCTAGAAGTATGGGTATCGCTGTAAAAGGGGAATTCCCGGGTAATAACTAATAAACTTCAATTATAATGGGTAAACTGACAAAAAATCAAAAGTTGGCTGCAGAAAAAATTGAAGCAGGGAAAGCATACTCACTGAAAGAAGCTGCACAGTTAGTTAAAGATATTACTTTTTCTAAATTTGATGCTTCATTAGATATTGACGTACGTTTAGGTGTAGACCCTCGTAAAGCTAACCAGATGGTTCGTGGTGTAGTTTCGCTGCCTCACGGAACAGGTAAGCAAGTACGTGTTTTGGTTCTGTGTACACCTGATGCTGAAGCTGCTGCAAAAGAAGCTGGCGCTGACTATGTTGGTCTTGATGAATATATTGAAAAGATCAAAGGTGGATGGACTGATATTGATGTAATCATTACAATGCCGTCTATCATGGGTAAGATCGGTGCTTTAGGTCGTGTTCTTGGTCCTCGTGGATTAATGCCGAATCCTAAGAGTGGTACTGTAACTATGGATGTAGCTAAGGCTGTTAAGGAAGTTAAGCAAGGTAAGATTGACTTTAAGGTTGATAAGAGCGGTATTGTTCATACTTCAATTGGTAAGGTGTCTTTCACTGCAGATCAGATTCGTGATAATGCGAAAGAATTTATCGCTACTATCATCAAATTGAAACCAAGCTCAGCTAAAGGTACCTATATTAAGAGTATTTATCTTTCAAGTACTATGAGTAAGGGTGTCAAGATTGATCCCAAAACTGTAGAAGAAAACTAATAATAAGGAGGAATCATGAGAAAGGAAGATAAAGGCGTTATTATTGGTCAGTTGGCTGAAACCGTTAAGCAATACGGACATTTTTACTTGGTTGACACAACTGCTATGGACGCAGCTAAGACAAGTGAACTGAGAAGAAAATGTTTCAAAGCCGGTATTAAGCTGGTTGTTGTGAAGAATTCTTTGCTTCACAAAGCTCTGATGAGCATGGAAGATGTTGATTTCTCTCCGTTGTTCAATTCTTTGAAAGGTACAACTTCTGTAATGTTTAGCGAAGTAGCTAACGCTCCTGCAAAGTTGTTGAAAGAATACAAAGAGGACATTCCTGCATTGAAGGCAGCTTATGCTGAAGAAGGTTTCTATGTAGGTGCAGATCAACTGGATGCTCTCTGCAATATCAAGAGTAAGAATGAGGTTATCGCTGACATTATTGCATTGTTGCAATCACCGGCGAAGAATGTTATTTCAGCTCTTCAATCAGGTGGTAACACCATTCATGGAGTACTTAAAACTCTGGGCGAACGCGCCGAATAATCAATTTTATAATCAATTAGTAACAAACAATTAAAATCATACAAAAATGGCAGATTTGAAAGCTTTTGCAGAACAATTAGTTAACTTGACAGTAAAAGAAGTTAATGAACTTGCAACTATCCTTAAAGAAGAATACGGTATTGAACCTGCTGCTGCAGCTGTAGCTGTTGCTGCTGGTCCTGCTGCTGGTGCAGCTGCTGCTGAAGAAAAAACATCTTTTGATGTAGTTTTGAAGAGCGCTGGTGCTGCAAAATTGCAGGTTGTTAAAGCCGTTAAAGAAGCATGTGGTCTTGGCTTGAAAGAAGCTAAAGACATGGTAGACGGTGCTCCTAGCACAGTAAAAGAAGGCTTGGCTAAAGACGAAGCTGAATCACTGAAGAAAACTTTGGAAGAAGCTGGAGCTGAAGTTGAGCTTAAATAATATTAGCCTGAGTATCAGGTAATACGGTTAGGAATCCTCTGGTAGAGGATTCTTAACCTTTTTGTGTCTATATTATTATTAAGTTCTACAAAATATTAACAAATGTCTTCAAATACTGAAAATCAAAGAGTTAATTTTGCTTCCATTAAGAATCCGATGAAGTATCCGGATTTCTTGGAAGTGCAATTGAAGTCATTCCAAGACTTTTTACAGTTGGATACCCCGCCCGAAAAACGTAAGAATGACGGGCTGTACAAGGTATTTGCTGAAAACTTCCCTATCGCTGACACTCGTAATAACTTTGTCCTTGAATTCTTGGACTATTACATTGACCCGCCTCACTATTCAATAGACGAGTGTCTGGAGCGTGGCCTCACATACAGCGTGCCCTTGAAGGCGAAATTGAAGCTGTATTGTACTGATCCTGATCATGAAGATTTTGACACAGTCATTCAGGATGTTTATCTGGGTCCTATTCCGTATATGACTCCGAAAGGAACTTTTGTAATTAATGGTGCAGAACGTGTAGTCGTTTCTCAGTTGCATCGTTCTCCGGGGGTATTCTTTGGTCAGAGCGTACATGCTAACGGTACGAAATTGTATTCTGCCCGTATTATCCCGTTCAAAGGTTCATGGATCGAATTCGCAACAGACATCAATAATGTGATGTATGCGTATATCGACCGTAAAAAGAAATTGCCTGTTACTACTCTGCTGAGAGCTGTAGGCTTTGAAAATGATAAAGATATCCTCGAAATCTTTAATTTGGCTGAAGACGTTAAAGTTAACAAGACTAATTTGAAGAAAGTCGTAGGAAGAAAACTCGCTGCTCGTGTTTTGAAAACATGGACAGAAGATTTCGTAGATGAAGACACTGGTGAAGTAGTTTCTATTGAACGTAATGAGGTTATCATCGACCGTGAAACTGTAATTGAAGAGGAGCATATCGATGAAATTATTGATTCAGGCGTTCAGAATATCCTTGTTCACAAGGAAGAGGCGAATTCATCCGACTATTCTATTATATTTAATACTCTTCAGAAAGACCCGAGTAACTCTGAAAAAGAGGCTGTGCTTTATATCTACCGCCAGTTGCGTAATGCAGACCCGGCTGATGATGCCAGTGCCCGTGAGGTTATCAACAACCTGTTCTTCTCTGAAAAAAGATATGACCTTGGTGAAGTAGGCCGCTATAGAATCAACAAAAAGTTGGGTCTGACTACGGATATGGATGTGAAGGTATTGACAAAACAAGATATTATTGAAATCATCAAGTATCTGATTGAGTTGATTAATTCTAAAGCGGATGTTGATGATATTGACCACTTGAGCAACCGCCGTGTACGTACGGTAGGCGAGCAGTTGTCTAACCAGTTTGCGATTGGTTTGGCACGTATGTCTCGTACTATACGTGAACGTATGAACGTACGTGACAATGAAGTGTTTACACCGATTGATTTGATTAATGCAAAGACAATTTCTTCTGTTATCAATTCATTCTTTGGTACAAATGCTTTGTCTCAGTTCATGGATCAGACTAATCCGTTGGCTGAAATCACTCACAAGCGTCGTTTGTCAGCGTTAGGTCCTGGTGGTTTGTCACGTGAGCGTGCCGGTTTCGAGGTTCGTGACGTACACTATACTCACTATGGTCGTTTATGTCCGATCGAAACTCCTGAAGGTCCGAATATCGGTTTGATTTCTTCTTTGTGTGTGTATGCTAAGATTAATGAGCTTGGCTTTATTTCAACTCCTTATCGTAAAGTAGCTGATGGTAAGGTGGATATATCTGATGAAGGTATTGAATATCTGACAGCCGAAGAAGAAGAGGATAAGATTATCGCTCAGGGTAATGCCCCGTTGGATGATGAAGGTAAATTTGTTCGTGAGAAAGTAAAAGCCCGCCGTGATGCTGATTATCCGGTTGTTACTCCTGACCAAGTAGAGTTAATGGATGTTTCTCCACAGCAGATCGCTTCTATTGCTGCTTCTTTGATTCCGTTCTTGGAACATGACGATGCTAACCGTGCATTGATGGGATCGAACATGATGCGCCAGGCAGTTCCTTTGTTGCGTACAGAAGCTCCTATCGTAGGCACAGGTATTGAAAAACAATTGGTTGAAGACTCTCGTACTCAGATTGCTGCAGAAGGTGATGGTGTTGTAGAATATGTAGATGCAACGACTATCCGTATCCTGTACGATAGAAATGAAGATGAGGAATTCGTAAGCTTCGAACCTGCTTTGAAAGAATATAGAATTCCTAAATTCCGTAAAACCAACCAAAGCATGACTATTGACCTTCGTCCTACTTGTGATAAGGGCCAACGTGTGAAGAAGGGTGATATCCTGACTGAAGGATATTCAACTCAGGGTGGTGAGCTTGCATTGGGTAAAAACCTGTTGGTGGCTTATATGCCTTGGAAAGGTTATAATTACGAGGATGCTATTGTATTGAATGAACGCGTTGTACGTGAGGACTTGCTGACTTCTGTACACGTTGATGAATATATTTTGGAGGTCCGCGAAACGAAACGCGGTATGGAAGAATTAACTTCTGATATTCCTAATGTGAGTGAAGAAGCTACCAAAGATTTGGATGAAAACGGTATTGTACGTGTAGGTGCACGTATCGAACCGGGTGATATCTTGATTGGTAAGATTACTCCGAAAGGTGAATCAGATCCTTCTCCGGAAGAAAAATTGCTTCGTGCTATTTTCGGTGATAAGGCAGGTGATGTGAAGGATGCTTCATTGAAAGCTTCTCCGTCATTACGTGGTGTCGTTATTGACAAGAAGTTGTTCTCACGTGTTATCAAGAGTAGAAGTGAGAAGAATGCCGATAAGGCTATTCTGCCTAAACTGAATGATGAATTCGAAGAAAAGGCAGCAAAACTGAAAGATATTTTGATTGAGAAACTATTGGTTTTGACTAATGGTAAGGTTTCCCAAGGAGTGAAAGATTATTTGGGAACGGAAGTTATTGCCAAGGGGGCGAAGTTCACCAAACGCGATTTGGAATCATTGGATTATACTATTATCCAGTTGAGCAAGTGGACAGCTGATGCTCATAAGAATGATATGATTCGCGACTTGGTGATGAATTATTTGAAGAAATATAAAGAATTGGATGCTGAATTAAAGCGTAAGAAGTTTGCTATCACTATCGGTGATGAACTTCCTGCGGGCATTATTCAGATGGCTAAGGTTTATATTGCCAAGAAGCGTAAGATTGGTGTAGGTGATAAGATGGCGGGACGTCACGGTAACAAGGTATTGTTTCTCGTGTGGTTCGTCAGGAAGATATGCCGTTCTTAGCAGATGGTACTCCAGTAGATATCGTATTGAATCCGTTGGGTGTGCCTTCTCGTATGAATATTGGTCAGATTTTCGAAGCCGTATTAGGTCGTGCCGGAAAAGAGTTGGGTGTGAAATTTGCTACTCCTATTTTTGATGGTGCTTCTATGGATGATTTAAATGAATGGACAGATAAAGCTGGATTGCCTCGTTATTGTAAGACTTATCTTTGTGATGGTGGTACAGGTGAACGCTTTGACCAACCTGCAACAGTGGGTGTAACTTATATGTTGAAACTAGGGCACATGGTTGAAGATAAGATGCATGCCCGTTCTATCGGTCCGTACTCCCTTATTACTCAGCAGCCGCTTGGTGGTAAGGCACAGTTCGGTGGTCAGCGTTTCGGAGAAATGGAAGTTTGGGCGCTTGAAGCATTCGGCGCAGCACATATCTTACAGGAAATTCTGACCATTAAGTCTGATGACGTTGTAGGACGCTCAAAGGCTTACGAAGCTATTGTGAAAGGTGAACCTATGCCAACTCCGGGTATCCCCGAATCTCTGAATGTATTGTTACACGAACTGAGAGGTCTTGGCTTGAGTATCAACCTTGAATAATAAAAAAATATAACTCTTTACATTATAAATAAGGAAGTATGGCTTTTAGAAAAGAAACTAAGATAAAGAGTAATTTCTCGAAAATCTCAATTGGCTTGGCTTCACCCGAAGAAATCCTTGAGAATTCGAGCGGTGAGGTGTTGAAGCCTGAAACGATCAACTACCGTACTTACAAACCGGAACGTGATGGTTTGTTCTGCGAGCGTATTTTCGGTCCGGTGAAAGATTACGAATGTCATTGCGGTAAGTACAAACGTATCCGTTATAAAGGTATTGTTTGTGACCGATGTGGCGTTGAAGTGACTGAAAAGAAGGTCCGTCGTGAACGTATGGGACATATTCAGTTAGTTGTGCCTGTAGCGCATATTTGGTATTTTCGTTCATTGCCGAACAAGATCGGTTATTTGTTGGGGCTGCCTACAAAGAAACTAGACGCTATTGTATATTATGAACGTTATGTGGTTATTCAGCCGGGTGTGAAGGCTGAAGATGGCATTAATAAATATGATTTGCTTTCTGAAGAAGAGTATTTGGATATCTTGGATACACTTCCTAAAGAAAACCAATATTTGGAAGATACAGATCCGAATAAGTTTATTGCTAAGATGGGGGCAGAAGCTATTTATGATCTGCTCTCAACTTTGGATTTGGATGCTTTATCTTATGAATTACGTCATAAAGCAAGTAATGATTCTTCGCAGCAACGTAAGAATGAGGCTTTGAAGCGTCTGCAGGTAGTTGAATCGTTCCGTGCATCTCGCGGACGTAATAAACCTGAATGGATGATTGTACGTATTGTGCCGGTTATTCCTCCTGAACTGCGTCCATTGGTTCCGTTGGATGGTGGCCGTTTTGCTACCTCTGACTTGAATGACTTGTATCGTCGTGTGATTATCCGTAACAACCGTTTGAAGAGATTGATTGAAATCAAGGCTCCCGAAGTGATTTTGCGTAACGAAAAACGTATGTTGCAGGAGGCTGTCGATTCCTTATTCGATAACTCACGTAAATCAAGTGCAGTGAAGACTGACGCTAATCGTCCATTGAAATCACTGTCCGATAGCTTGAAGGGTAAGCAAGGACGTTTCCGTCAGAACTTGCTGGGTAAGCGTGTTGACTACTCTGCTCGTTCGGTAATCGTTGTTGGTCCTGAATTGAAGATGGGTGAATGTGGTATTCCTAAACTGATGGCTGCAGAGCTTTACAAGCCGTTTATCATCCGTAAGTTGATTGAACGTGGTATTGTGAAGACTGTAAAATCTGCAAAGAAGATTGTAGACCGCAAGGAGCCTGTGATCTGGGATATCTTGGAACATGTCATGAAAGGTCATCCTGTATTGCTGAACCGTGCGCCGACTCTGCACCGTTTGGGTATTCAGGCTTTCCAACCGCATATGATTGAAGGTAAAGCTATTCAGTTGCACCCATTGGCTTGTACAGCGTTCAATGCCGACTTCGATGGTGACCAGATGGCGGTTCACTTGCCTTTGAGTAATGATGCGATTCTGGAAGCACAGATGTTGATGCTTCAGGCTCATAACATTCTGAACCCTGCTAATGGTGCTCCTATTACTGTGCCTGCACAGGATATGGTACTTGGTTTGTATTATATTACCAAGTTGAGAAAAGGGGCTAAAGGTGAAGGCTTGACTTTCTACGGTCCGGAAGAGGCTTTGATTGCTTATAATGAAGGTAAAGTGGATATTCATGCTATCGTCAACGTAGTGGTGAAGGACTTGGACAAAGATGGCAAAATCGTAGATGTGATGATGAAAGAAACCTCCGTAGGGCGTGTGATTGTAAATGAAATCGTTCCGGCGGAAGTGGGGTACTTGAATACCATTATTTCCAAAAAGTCTTTGCGAGATATCATTAGTGATGTTATCAAAGCTGTCGGTGTTGCACGTGCTTGTGAATTCTTGGATGGTATTAAGAACTTAGGTTACTATATGGCGTTCAAGGGTGGTCTGTCATTTAACTTGGGTGATATTATTATCCCGAAAGAAAAAGAAGAACTGGTAAAACGTGGTAATGAGGAAGTGGAACAGATTATGATGAACTATAACATGGGTTTCATTACTGACAATGAACGTTATAACCAGGTTATCGATACATGGACTCACGTGAACAGTGACCTGTCTGATATACTTTACAAGACGATTAAGAATGATGACCAAGGCTTCAATTCAGTATTTATGATGCTTGACTCCGGAGCCCGTGGTTCTAAAGAGCAGATTCGTCAGTTGTCTGGTATGCGTGGTTTGATGGCGAAACCGCAGAAAGCCGGTGCTGAAGGCGCACAGATTATTGAAAACCCTATTCTTTCAAACTTTAAAGAAGGTTTGTCTGTGTTAGAGTATTTTATTTCTACCCACGGTGCTCGTAAAGGTTTGGCGGATACTGCGTTGAAGACTGCTGATGCGGGATACTTGACCCGCCGTCTGGTAGACGTGTCGCATGATGTGATTATCAATGAAGAAGACTGTGGAACACTTCGTGGTTTGGTTTGTACGGCCTTGAAGAATAACGATGAAGTTATTGCTACTTTGTACGAACGTATTCTAGGACGTGTTTCTGTACATGATATCGTCCATCCTACTACTGGTAAACTGATTGTAGCCGGTGGAGAGGAGATTACAGAGGATATTGCGCAGGAAATCGAGGATTCTCCGATTGAAAGCGTTGAAATCCGTTCGGTATTAACTTGTGAATCTAAGAAAGGGGTATGCGCTAAGTGTTATGGACGTAACTTGGCATCCAGTCGTATGGTTCAGAAAGGTGAAGCAGTCGGTGTAATCGCTGCCCAATCTATTGGTGAGCCGGGTACACAGTTGACATTGCGTACATTCCACGCCGGTGGTATCGCAGGTAATATGCTGCTAATGCAAGCATTGTCGCCAAGAATAATGCACGTTTGGAATTCGAAGAATTACGTACGGTAGATACGGTTGATGAAATGGGTGAGGCTGTGAAAGTGGTAGTCGGTCGTTTGGCTGAAGTCCGCTTTATCGATGTGAATACAGGAATTATCCTGTCAACTCATAACGTGCCTTATGGTTCAAAATTATATGCTGCGGACGGTGATATTGTTGAGAAAGGAAAACTGATTGCTAAGTGGGATCCGTTCAACGCTGTTATTATCACAGAGGCTACTGGTAAGATTGAATTCGAGAGTGTGGTTGAAAACGTAACTTATAAGGTAGAGTCTGATGAAGCTACCGGTCTGCGTGAAATTATCATTATCGAGTCTAAGGATAAGACAAAAGTACCTTCTGCCCATATTGTAACCGAGGATGGTAATTTGATCCGTACTTATAACTTACCCGTGGGGGGGCATGTTGTGGTTGAAAACGGTCAGGCAGTGAAAGCTGGTGACATTATTGTGAAGATTCCTCGTGCTGTAGGCAAGGCTGGTGATATCACCGGTGGTCTTCCTCGTGTTACAGAGCTGTTTGAGGCTCGTAATCCATCTAATCCTGCTGTCGTTTCTGAAATAGACGGTGAAATTACTATGGGTAAGATTAAGCGTGGTAACCGTGAAATTATTGTCACATCTAAGACAGGTGAAGTGAAAAAGTATTTGGTGAATCTGTCTAAACAAATATTGGTTCAGGAGAATGACTACGTTCGTGCCGGAACTCCGCTGTCTGACGGTGCGATTACTCCTGCTGACATTTTGGCCATTAAAGGTCCCACGGCTGTACAGGAATACATCGTAAATGAAGTGCAAGACGTTTACCGTTTGCAGGGTGTGAAGATTAACGACAAACACTTTGAGATTATTGTTCGTCAAATGATGCGTAAGGTAGAAATCGATGAGCCGGGCGATACTCGCTTCTTGGAACAGCAGGTAGTGGATAAGCAAGAGTTTATGGAAGAAAACGATCGTATTTGGGGCAAGAAAGTAGTTGTTGACGCTGGTGATTCTCAGAATTTGCAGCCGGGTCAGATTGTTACTGCTCGTAAGTTGCGTGATGAGAACAGTATGTTGAAACGTCGTGACTTGAAGCCTGTTGAGGTACGTGATGCTATTCCTGCTACATCTACCCAGATTTTGCAAGGTATCACCCGTGCCGCTTTGGGAACTTCGAGTTTCATGTCTGCTGCATCATTCCAGGAAACAACGAAAGTTTTGAATGAAGCTGCTATTAATGGTAAGGTTGATAGATTGGAAGGTATGAAGGAAAATGTGATTTGTGGTCACTTGATTCCTGCTGGTACTGGTCAGCGTGAATTCGAAAAGATTATTGTTGGTTCGAAGGAAGAATATGACCGTATTCTTGCCAATCGTAAGAATGTACTCGATTATAGTGAGGTAGAGTAATTTTAATATATACACTGTAAAAGAGGCTGATTTCTGTCTAAGAAATCAGCCTCTTTAGGTTTATTATAGTAGATGCTATAGGAAAATTATATAGAATAATAAGTATGTTGTATTATTACAAATAAATGTCTATATTTGTACTCCAACCAAAGAATAGGAGTTGGGGATATTGAGATTCAGAATATTTTTTAATGCTAAAGTATAAAATCATGGAAAACGAAAAAAAATAATAATCAGTTGCAGATAGAGTTGAAAGAAGAAGTAGCTCAAGGAACGTATGCAAATCTTGCCATTATCACCCATTCCAGTTCGGAATTTATTGTTGATTTTGTGCGTGTAATGCCGGGATTGCCCAAAGCTGGAGTGCAGTCACGTATTGTACTGACCCCTGAACATGCAAAACGTTTGATGTATGCATTACAGGAGAATGTTGCAAAATACGAACGTAATTTTGGACCTATTCGAATGCCGGAAGAAATGAATGGGGGAAATAATGGACCGGATGGAAAAACATTCATTCCTCCTATAAGCGGATTTAAAGGGGAGGCATAAGGGCTTTTGTAGCAAAAATAACATAGTAGTCTGTTTTTCAAAAACTTTTTTTGAGAAACAGACTATTTTTATTAGTAGAAAGTATTGTTTATTAAAATGTTATTCGTAACTTTGCAGCCCAAAATATATAGTTTTGGACTTAGTATAGCAAATTAATAAACAATATATAATAATTAAAAATCAAACAAAATGCCTACTATTCAACAATTAGTAAGAAAAGGAAGAGAGGTTTTGGTTGAGAAGAGTAAATCTCCGGCACTGGATTCATGTCCTCAAAGACGTGGCGTTTGTGTTCGTGTGTATACTACTACTCCGAAAAAGCCGAATTCAGCAATGCGTAAAGTTGCTCGTGTGCGTCTGACTAACTCTAAGGAAGTAAACTCTTATATTCCGGGAGAAGGTCATAACTTGCAGGAACACTCAATCGTGTTGGTGCGTGGTGGTCGTGTGAAAGACCTTCCGGGTGTACGTTATCACATCGTTCGTGGTACTTTGGATACAGCTGGCGTAGCTGGTCGTACACAAAGACGTTCTAAATATGGTGCTAAGCGTCCTAAAGCAGGACAAGCTGCAGCTCCTGCAAAAGGAAAAGGAAAGAAGTAAACCGTAACTGAATTCCTGAAACAAAGAATATTTAATTTAAGTTTTGGTTTGTTGGAATAAGCTATAAAGGTTGAGTAAATGTTTCAGAGGAAGCGTTGAAGTAAACGGAAAAAGTGCAGCCCCAAACAAAAACATTATTTTGAGAAAAAAATGAGAAAAGCAAAACCAAAAAAACGTGTGATCCTTCCGGATCCAGTATTTAATGATCAGAAGGTTTCTAAATTCGTAAATCACTTGATGTATGATGGGAAAAAGAATACATCTTATGAGATCTTCTATGCAGCACTGGAAACAGTGAAAACAAAACTTCCTAATGAAGAAAAATCATCTTTGGAAATTTGGAAGAAAGCTTTGGATAATGTAACTCCTCAGATTGAAGTAAAGTCTCGTCGTGTAGGTGGCGCTACTTTCCAGGTTCCTACTGAAATTCGTCCTGATCGTAAAGAGTCAATCTCAATGAAAAATTTGATTCTTTTCGCTCGTAAACGTGGTGGTAAATCAATGGCAGATAAACTGGCGGCTGAGATTATTGACGCTTTTAACGAACAGGGTGGCGCTTACAAGCGTAAAGAAGATATGCACCGTATGGCTGAAGCTAACCGTGCATTCGCTCACTTTAGATTCTAATCAAGTAATAATTAATAAGTAAAGGACGAAAATGGCTAAACATGATTTGCATTTGACCCGCAATATCGGTATCATGGCTCACATCGATGCCGGTAAGACAACGACTTCAGAACGTATTTTGTTCTACACTGGCTTGACTCACAAAATTGGTGAGGTGCATGATGGTGCAGCAACAATGGACTGGATGGAGCAGGAGCAGGAACGTGGTATTACTATTACATCTGCTGCTACTACTACTCGTTGGAAATATGCGGGAAATACTTATAAAATAAACTTGATTGATACTCCGGGGCACGTTGATTTTACTGCTGAAGTAGAACGTTCTTTACGTGTCTTGGATGGAGCTGTTGCAGCTTATTGTGCGGTAGGTGGTGTTGAACCTCAGTCAGAAACCGTATGGCGTCAGGCTGATAAATATAATGTTCCTCGTATCGGTTACGTTAATAAAATGGACCGTTCTGGTGCTGACTTTTTCGAAGTCGTTCGCCAAATGAAGGATGTATTAGGTGCAAATGCTTGCCCTGTGGTAATTCCTATTGGTGCTGAAGAGAGTTTCAAGGGGGTTGTTGATTTGATCAAAATGAAGGCTATTTTGTGGCACGATGAAACAATGGGTGCAGATTATAGCGTAGAAGAAATTCCGGCGAACTTGGTTGATGAAGCTAATGAATGGAGAGAAAAAATGCTCGAAAAAGTAGCTGAGTTTGACGATGCTTTAATGGAGAAATTCTTTGACGATCCTTCTACAATCACTGAAGAAGAAATCTTGCGTGCTTTGCGTGCAGGTACATTGAAGATGGATATCGTTCCGATGTTCTGTGGCTCTTCATTCAAGAATAAGGGAGTTCAGACATTGCTTGACTATGTTTGTGCATTCTTGCCTTCTCCGTTGGATACGCCTGCTATCGTAGGTACTAACCCGAGCACAGGAGCAGAGGAAGATCGTAAACCTAGTGAGGATGAAAAAACGTCAGCTTTGGCATTTAAGATTGCAACTGACCCCTATGTCGGACGTTTGACTTTCTTCCGCGTTTACTCTGGTAAGATAGAGGCTGGTTCATATATCTATAACACTCGTCAGGTAAAAAAGAACGTGTGTCACGTTTGTTCCAAATGCACTCAAACAAACAGAATCCTGTAGAGGTGATTGGAGCTGGTGATATTGGTGCCGGTGTTGGTTTCAAGGATATCCGTACAGGTGATACGTTGTGTGATGAAGATGCACCGATTGTGTTGGAATCAATGGAATTCCCTGATCCTGTAATTGGTATTGCGGTTGAACCTAAGACTCAGAAAGATTTGGACAAGTTGTCTAACGGCTTGGCTAAATTAGCTGAAGAAGACCCGACATTTACTGTTAAGACTGACGAACAGTCTGGACAGACTATTATTTCCGGTATGGGTGAGCTTCATTTGGATATTATTATCGATCGTCTGAAACGTGAGTTTAAAGTAGAATGTAACCAAGGTAAACCTCAGGTTAATTATAAGGAAGCTATCACTAAGACTGTTGAATTGCGTGAAGTTTATAAGAAACAGTCTGGTGGTCGTGGTAAGTTTGCCGATATCATTGTGACAATCGGTCCGGTTGACGAAGACTTTACACAAGGCGGTTTGCAGTTTATTGATGAAGTGAAGGGAGGTAATGTTCCTAAGGAATTTATCCCATCAGTCAGAAAGGTTTCCAGACCGCAATGAAGAATGGTGTATTGGCTGGCTATCCGCTTGATTCACTGAAAGTAGTTTTGAAGGATGGTTCATTCCATCCGGTTGACTCTGACCAGTTGTCATTCGAAATCTGTGCTATTCAAGCCTACAAAAATGCATGTGCTAAAGCAGGTCCTGTATTGACTGAGCCTATTATGAAACTGGAGGTCGTAACTCCTGAAGAAAACATGGGTGATGTTATTGGTGACTTGAATAAGCGTCGTGGGCAAGTCGAAGGTATGGAATCAAGCCGTTCTGGAGCTCGTATTGTAAAAGCTAAAGTGCCTTTGGCAGAAATGTTTGGTTATGTAACAGCTTTGCGTACTATTACTTCAGGTCGTGCAACATCATCTATGACTTACGATCATCATGCTCAAGTTTCCAGCTCTATTGCTAAAGCTGTACTTGAAGAAGTGAAAGGTCGCGTAGACTTAGTATAATAAAAAAGCAGGGGCAACGGGTTAGCGAATGACTCTTAATCCGGCCCCACTTTATATTTAATCATTTTTAATTTAAAATCTAATGAGTCAAAAAATTAGAATTAAACTGAAATCTTACGATCACAACTTGGTAGACAAGTCTGCTGAAAAGATCGTTAGAACAGTGAAGGCAACAGGTGCTATTGTTAGCGGTCCTATTCCATTGCCTACACACAAGCGTATTTTCACGGTAAACCGTTCGACTTTCGTTAACAAGAAGTCACGTGAACAGTTTGAATTGTCTTCTTACAAGAGATTAATCGACATCTATAGCTCAACAGCTAAGACAGTAGACGCTCTGATGAAGTTAGAATTACCGAGTGGAGTTGAAGTAGAAATTAAAGTTTAATGCATTTAAAAATTAACTGAAATGCCAGGATTATTAGGAAAGAAAATCGGAATGACATCCGTTTTCAGTGCTGATGGTAAAAATGTACCATGCACTGTTATCGAAGCTGGTCCTTGTGTAGTTACTCAGATTAAGAGTGTTGAGAAAGACGGCTATGCGGCTGTTCAGGTAGGTTTCCAGGACAAAAAGGAAAAACATACTACCAAACCTTTGATGGGGCACTTTAAAAAAGCTGGTGTAACTCCGAAGAGACACTTGGCCGAGTTCAAAGATTTTGAAACAGAATTGAATTTGGGAGACACTATTACAGTGGAATTATTCAATGATGCAGCTTATGTTGACGTTGTTGGTACTTCTAAAGGTAAGGGCTTCCAAGGTGTAGTTAAAAGACATGGATTTGGTGGGGTAGGTCAGACTACTCATGGTCAGCACAACCGCGCTCGTAAGCCGGGTTCTATCGGTGCATGTTCTTACCCTGCAAAAGTATTCAAAGGAATGCGTATGGGTGGCCAAATGGGTGGTGACCGCGTTACTACACATAACTTACAGGTATTAAAAGTGATTCCGGAACACAATCTTCTTTTGATTAAAGGTTCGGTACCGGGTTGCAAAGGTTCAATCGTAATAATTGAGAAATAATGGAAGTTAACGTATTAAATATTAAAGGTGAAGACACCGGAAGAAAGGTTACGTTAAACGAATCTATCTTCGGAATTGAACCCAATGACCACGCTATCTATTTGGACGTTAAGCAGTTTATGGCTAACCAACGTCAGGGAACTCATAAATCTAAAGAAAGAAGCGAAATCAGCGGTTCTACTCGTAAATTAGGTCGTCAGAAAGGTGGTGGCGGTGCTCGTCGTGGTGATATCAACTCTCCGGTATTGGTGGGTGGTGCTCGTGTATTTGGTCCTAAACCTCGTGACTATTGGTTTAAGTTGAATAAAAAAGTTAAGACATTGGCCCGCAAGTCGGCATTGTCTTATAAAGCTCAAGAAAACGCAATCATTATTGTTGAAGACTTTACATTTGAAGCTCCGAAAACTAAGGATTTCGTTTCTATGGTAAATAATCTTAAAATTACTGACAAAAAGTTGCTTCTCGTTTTGCCGGAAGCTAATAAAAATGTATATTTGTCAGCTCGTAACATCGAACGTGCTAATGTGGCAATTGCTTCTGCATTAAATACTTACAATGTATTGAATGCTGAAACTCTTGTTGTTACAGAAAACTCGCTCAAGGCTATCGAGAATATCTTATCTTAATTTAAAAAGGAGGCTTAGATAATGGGAATTATTATTAAACCGTTGGTTACTGAGAAAATGACTGCAATTACCGAGAAGTTAAATCGATTCGGTTTTATTGTACGTCCTGAAGCTAACAAGTTGGAAATTAAGAGTGAGATTGAGCTTTGTATAATGTTACAGTAGTAGATGTAAATACGCTAAGATACTCGGGAAAGAGTAAAAGCCGTTACACTAAGTCTGGAATCATCAATGGTCGTACGAATGCTTATAAGAAAGCTATCGTAACATTGAAAGAAGGCGATACTATTGATTTTTATAGCAATATTTAATAAAGATGGCAGTACGTAAATTTAAGCCCACAACACCGGGGCAAAGACATAAAATTATTGGTACTTTTGAAGAGATTACTGCATCGGTACCAGAAAAGTCTCTTGTATTTGGAAAGCGCTCAACAGGTGGTCGCAACAACGTTGGTAAAATGACAATGCGCTATATGGGCGGTGGTCACAAGAGAAAATACAGACTTATCGATTTCAAGAGAAACAAAGACGGTGTACCCGCAGTTGTTAAAACTATAGAATACGATCCGAATCGTTCGGCTCGTATTGCTTTGCTGTTTTATGCTGATGGTGAAAAGAGATATATTATTGCTCCTAATGGATTGCAAGTTGGTAGCACATTGATGTCTGGAGCGAATGCAGCGCCTGAGATTGGTAACGCACTTCCGCTTGAAAACATCCCCGTTGGTACTGTAATTCATAATATTGAATTGCGTCCGGGTCAAGGTGCAGCTTTGGTGAGATCAGCTGGTAATTTTGCTCAGTTAACTTCAAGAGAAGGCAAGTATTGTGTGATTAAATTGCCTTCAGGTGAGGTAAGACAAATACTTAGTGCTTGTAAGGCTACTATTGGTAGCGTTGGTAACTCTGATCATGGATTGGAGTCTTCCGGTAAGGCAGGTCGTACTCGTTGGATGGGGCGTCGTCCTCGCAACCGTGGTGTTGTTATGAATCCTGTTGATCACCCGATGGGTGGTGGTGAAGGACGTGCTTCAGGAGGTCACCCAAGATCACGTACAGGCTTGTATGCTAAGGGCTTGAAGACAAGAGCTCCGAAGAAACAGTCTTCTAAGTATATTATTGAGAGAAGAAAGTAATAACTGATTAATTGAGTAAATTATGAGTCGTTCATTAAAAAAAGGTCCATATATTAACGTTAAACTTGAAAAGAAAGTGCTTGCTATGAATGAAAGCGGCAAGAAGGTTGTCGTTAAGATTGGGCTAGAGCTTCAATGATCTCGCCTGATTTTGTAGGGCACACAGTTGCAGTTCATAACGGAAATAAATTTATTCCTGTTTACGTTACAGAAAACATGGTAGGACACAAATTGGGTGAATTTGCACCGACACGTACATTCCGCGGCCATGCAGGTAATAAGAAAAATAAGCAGGATAATCTGAAGAAATAATAAAGTAATAAATAATGGGAGCAAGAAAAAAATATCGGCTGAAAAAAGAAAAGAAGCCCTTAAGACCATGTATTTTGCAAAATTGCAAAATGTTCCTACCTCTCCGCGGAAAATGCGTCTCGTGGCTGACATGATTCGTGGTATGGAAGTGAACCGTGCACTGGGTGTCTTGAAGTTTTCTTCTAAAGAAGCTTCTGCAAGAGTGGAAAAACTGTTGCGCTCTGCTATTGCTAACTGGGAACAGAAAAACGAACGTAAGGCAGAAAGTGGCGAATTGTTTGTAACAAAGATTTATGTTGATGGTGGTGCAACACTGAAAAGAATGCGTCCGGCTTCGCGGGGAAGAGGTTACAGAATTCGTAAACGTTCAAATCACGTGACTTTGTTCGTTGATTCTAAGAGTACTAATGATAATCAAAATTAAGACTAGATGGGACAGAAAGTTAATCCGATAAGCAACCGTTTAGGAATTATCAGAGGATGGGATTCTAATTGGTACGGTGGCAATGATTATGGTGATGCTTTGTTGGAAGACAGCAAAATCCGTAAATATTTGAATGCCAGACTTGCAAAAGCCAGCGTTTCAAGAATTGTTATAGAACGTACACTGAAATTGGTGACAATCACAGTTTGTACAGCGCGTCCAGGTATTATCATTGGTAAAGGTGGTCAGGAAGTTGACAAACTGAAAGAAGAGTTGAAGAAAATCACGGACAAAGATATTCAGATCAATATCTTTGAGGTGAAGAGACCTGAGTTGGATGCTGTTATTGTAGCTAATAATATCGCTCGTCAGGTAGAAGGTAAGATTGCCTACCGCCGTGCCATCAAGATGGCTATCGCTAACACAATGCGTATGGGCGCTGAGGGTATCAAAGTGTTGATTTCAGGACGTTTGAATGGAGCAGAAATGGCTCGTTCTGAAATGTATAAAGAAGGAAGAACTCCGTTGCATACTTTCCGTGCAGATATTGACTACTGTCATGCAGAAGCTTTGACTAAAGTTGGTTTGCTGGGTATTAAAGTATGGATTTGCCGTGGTGAAGTGTATGGTAAGAGAGAATTAGCGCCCAACTTTACTCAGACTAAAGAAAGCGGTCGCGGTGGAAACGGCAACAATAACGGTGGTAAGAACTTCAAAAGAAAGAAAAACAATCGCTAACGGATTTGAATTTTAGGAATTATGTTACAACCGAAAAAGACAAAATTCAGAAGACAGCAGAAGGGCAGTCAGAAAGGAAATGCTCAAAGAGGAAACCAATTGGCTTTTGGATCATTTGGTATTAAATCTTTGGAGACTAAATGGATTACAGGTAGACAAATTGAAGCTGCACGTATTGCGGTAACAAGATATATGCAACGTCAAGGACAGATTTGGATCCGTATTTTCCCGGACAAACCTATTACTCGCAAGCCTGCTGATGTGCGTATGGGTAAAGGTAAAGGTGCTCCTGAAGGTTTCGTTGCTCCGGTTACCCCGGGACGTATTATTATCGAGGCAGAAGGTGTTCCTTATGAGGTAGCTAAAGAAGCTTTGCGTCTTGCAGCACAGAAGCTTCCTGTTACTACTAAGTTTATAGTTAGACGTGATTACGATGCTCAAAATCAAAATGCTTAATTTATTATGAAGATTGCAGAAATTAGAGAAATAGCTACCAATGAATTGGCAGAAAGAATTGAAGCTGAAGTAGCCAATTACAATCAGATGGTTTTAAATCATTCTATCTCTCCGCTGGATAATCCTGCACAGATTAAAAAGTTACGCAGAACGATTGCGCGTATGAAGGCAGAATTGCATCAGAGAGAACTTAACAAATAATAATGGTCCTCATGGAAGCTAGAAATTTAAGAAAAGAAAGAACAGGTGTTGTAGTAAGCAATAAGATGGATAAGACCATTACTGTTGCTGCTAAGTTTAAAGAAAAACACCCTATTTATGGTAAATTCGTTTCTAAAACGAAAAAATACCATGCTCATGATGAAAAGAATGAATGTAATGTAGGTGATACAGTACACATCATGGAAACTCGTCCTTTGAGCAAAACTAAGAGATGGAGATTGGTTGAAATAATTGAAAGAGCTAAGTAATTATGATACAAGTAGAATCCAGACTTACAGTGTGTGACAACAGTGGCGCTAAAGAAGCTCTTTGTATCCGCGTATTAGGTGGTACAAAGAGACGTTACGCTTCTGTAGGGGATGTCATTGTAGTTTCTATCAAGAGTGTAATCCCCTCTAGTGATGTTAAAAAAGGTGCAGTATCAAAGGCTTTAATTGTACGTACTAAGAAAGAAATCCGTCGTGCTGATGGTTCTTATATTCGTTTTGATGATAATGCTTGCGTATTGTTGAATAATGCAGGTGAAATTAGAGGAAGTCGTATTTTTGGCCCTGTTGCAAGAGAATTGCGTGCTGCAAATATGAAAGTGGTATCACTTGCACCTGAAGTACTTTAATTTTGTAAAAGATTTAAGTAATGAGTAAATTACATATAAAAAAAGGCGATACAGTTTACGTAAACTCTGGTGAAGATAAAGGTAAAACTGGCCGTGTGCTGAAAGTTCTTGTTAAAGAAGGACGTGCACTTGTAGAAGGTATCAATATGGTATCGAAAAGTACCAAACCTAATGCAAAGAACCCTCAGGGTGGTATCGTGAAGCAGGAAGCTGCTATACATATCTCAAACTTGAATGTGGTTGATCCTAAAACAGGCAAGCCAACACGTGTGGGAAGAAGAGAAAGTTCTGATGGTAGAACATTTGTTCGTTATGCTAAAAAATCAGGAGAGGAGATTAAATAATGAGTAATACTGCTAGCCTTAAGAAAGAATATGCAGAGCGCATTGCGCCTGCATTGAAGAATCAGTTCCAATATTCTTCAACAATGCAGATCCCCGTACTTAAGAAGATTGTTATTAATCAAGGATTGGGTATGGCTGTTGCTGACAAGAAGATTATTGAAGTTGCTATTAATGAGTTAACAGCAATTACGGGTCAGAAAGCTGTTGCAACAGTTTCACGTAAAGATATCGCTAACTTTAAGTTGCGTAAGAAAATGCCGATTGGCGTAATGGTGACTTTGCGTCGTGAAAGAATGTATGAGTTCCTTGAAAAACTTGTTCGTGTTGCTTTGCCACGTATTCGTGACTTTAAAGGTATCGAAAGTAAGTTCGATGGAAGAGGTAATTATACATTGGGTATTCAGGAACAAATCATTTTCCCTGAAATAAATATCGATAGTATTACTAAAATTCTCGGAATGAATATTACCTTTGTAACTTCTGCTCCGACAGATGAAGAAGGTTATGCTTTGTTGAAGGAATTTGGTTTACCGTTTAAAAACTCAAAAAAAGATTAATATATTATGGCAAAAGAATCAATGAAGCTCGTGAAGTAAAAAGAGCCAAACTTGTAGCCAAATATGCTGAAAAACGTGCTGCGTTGAAAAAGATTGTCAACTCAGGTGATCCTGCTGAAGCTTTTGAAGCTGCTCAGAAATTACAGGCTATTCCTAAGAATGCTAATCCTATTCGTTTGCACAACCGTTGTAAATTGACCGGTCGTCCTAAAGGCTATATTCGTCAGTTCGGGATTTCAAGAATTCAGTTCCGCGAAATGGCTTCTAATGGTTTGATCCCGGGCGTAAGAAAGCAAGCTGGTAATTCTTTTTATTTTTAAATATTGTCAGGGTAGTCCTGATTAATTTAATTTATTATTATATGACAGATCCAATCGCAGATTATCTCACCAGATTGAGAAATGCAATTAGTGCAAAGCACAGAGTAGTAGAAGTGCCTGCCTCAAATTTGAAAAAGGAAATCACTAAGATCCTTTTCGACAAAGGCTACATTCTGAACTACAAGTTTGTAGAAGATGGTCCTCAAGGAACTATCAAAGTGGCTTTGAAGTACGACTCAGTAAACAAAGTAAATGCTATTAAGAAACTTATTAGAGTTTCCACTCCGGGTTTACGTAAGTATACGGGTTACAAAGACATGCCGAGAGTTATTAATGGTTTAGGTATTGCTATAATATCTACTTCCAAAGGTGTAATGACTAACAAAGAAGCTGCTGAACTGAAAATTGGTGGTGAAGTTCTTTGTTATGTATATTAATAGGAGGATAAGCAATGTCAAGAATAGGAAAATTACCCATTAGTATTCCCACTGGAGTAACAGTTACTCTGAAGGATAATGTAGTTACTGTAAAAGGTCCTAAAGGCGAACTTAGCCAATTTGTTGATCCTTCTATCAATGTTGCAATTGAAGATGGACATGTGATGTTGACAGAAAACGAAAACGAGATGTTGGATAACATAAAACAAAGACATGCTTTTCACGGCTTGTATCGTTCTTTGGTTAACAACATGGTTATTGGTGTTTCTGAAGGTTATAAGAAAGAACTGGAACTTGTCGGTGTAGGTTACCGTGCTTCAAACAATGGTAATATTATTGATTTCGCTTTGGGTTATACTCATAATATCTTTATGCAGTTGCCTCCTGAAATCAAGGTAGAAACTAAGTCAGAAAGAAATAAGAACCCTCTTATTATATTGGAATCTTGTGACAAACAACTGCTTGGTCAGGTTTGTTCAAAAATACGTTCTTTCCGTAAGCCGGAACCTTATAAAGGTAAAGGTATTAAGTTTGTTGGCGAAGAAATTCGTAGAAAGTCTGGTAAGTCAGCCGGTGCTAAATAATTTACATAAAATTGTATTATCATGACAACAAAATTAGAAAGACGAATCAAGATCAAATATAGAGTACGCAATAAGATTTCAGGTACTACTGAACGTCCGCGTATGAGTGTGTTTAGAAGTAACAAGCAGATTTACGTTCAAGTTATCGATGACTTGTCTGGTAGAACTTTGGCTGCAGCTTCATCTTTGGGAATGGAAGCTATGCCTAAGAAAGAACAGGCTGCTAAAGTTGGTGAACTGATTGCTAAGAAAGCTCAGGAAGCTGGTATTACGACTGTCGTATTCGACCGTAATGGTTACTTGTATCATGGGAGAATAAAAGAAGTAGCTGACGCTGCTCGTAACGGTGGACTTAAATTTTAATCAATTATGGCAGTTAATAATAGAGTTAAGATAACTAACGATATAGAGTTAAAAGACAGATTGGTTGCTATCAACCGTGTTACAAAGGTAACAAAGGGTGGTAGAACATTCAGCTTTTCTGCAATTGTCGTTGTTGGAAACGAAGACGGTATTATTGGTTGGGGCCTTGGTAAAGCAGGTGAAGTAACAGCTGCTATTGCTAAAGGCGTTGAAGCAGCTAAAAAGAACTTGACTCGTGTTCCTGTATTGAAAGGTACAGTTCCTCATGAACAGTCGGCTAAATTTGGCGGCGCTGAAGTATTCATCAAGCCGGCTTCTACCGGTACTGGTGTGGTAGCAGGTGGTGCGATGCGTGCTGTTTTGGAAAGTGTGGGTATTACAGATGTTTTGGCTAAGTCAAAAGGTTCTTCTAATCCGCACAACTTGGTAAAAGCTACTATTTTAGCTTTGGGTGAGATGAGAGATGCCCGTATGGTTGCTCAGAACAGAGGCGTAAGTATGGAAAAAGTATTTAGAGGATAAGGAGGAATTATGTCAACTATTAAGATTAAACAAATAAAAAGTAGAATTGGTGCTCCTGCTGATCAAAAAAGAGTACTCGATGCGCTGGGACTTCGCAAGATGAATCGTGTGGTTGAGCACGAAGAAACTCCTTCTATTCTGGGAATGGTTGAAAAGGTAAAACACCTGGTTGCCATCGTTAAGTAATTCATTGTTAATAAAAAAACTAATTACGATATGAATTTAAGTAATTTAAAACCTGCAGAAGGATCTACAAAGACTAGAAAAAGAATTGGCCGTGGCCCCGGATCTGGTTTGGGTGGTACTTCTACAAGAGGTCATAAAGGTGCTAAATCAAGATCAGGTTATTCAAAGAAGATTGGTTTTGAAGGCGGACAGATGCCTCTTCAACGTCGTGTTCCGAAGTTTGGTTTTAAGAATATTAACCGTGTAGAATATAAAGCTATTAACCTTGAAACTATTCAGAAATTGGCTGAAGCTAAGAATCTGACTAAGGTAGGTATGAATGACTTTATTGAAGCTGGTTTCATTTCTTCTAATCAATTGGTAAAAGTACTAGGTAACGGTAGTTTGACTACTAAGCTTGATGTGGAAGCTAATGCTTTTTCAAAGAGTGCGGTAGCTGCAATCGAAGCTGTTGGTGGTAATGCAGTAAAACTCTGATTCAATGAGAAAATCTATTGAAACATTAAAGAATATATGGAAAATTGAGGATCTGAGACAAAGGATCCTCATTACTATATTATTTGTTGCAATTTACAGGTTTGGTTCTTACGTGGTTCTGCCAGGTATTAACCCTGCTATGTTAACTCAGTTGCATAAACAAACGAGTGAAGGTTTGTTAGCCTTGTTAAACATGTTCTCTGGAGGAGCGTTTTCTAATGCATCTATTTTTGCATTGGGAATCATGCCATATATCTCGGCATCAATTGTAATTCAGCTTTTGGCGATTGCTGTTCCCTACTTTCAGAAAATCCAGCGTGAAGGTGAAAGTGGTAGAAGAAAAATCAATCAGTATACCCGTATATTGACAATTGCAATTTTGGTTTTCCAAGCTCCCTCATACTTGCTTAACCTTAAGATGCAAGCCGGACCATCACTTAATGCTTCATTAGATTGGACATTCTTTATAATTACTTCTACCATCATTTTGGCAGCTGGAAGTATGTTTATTCTGTGGCTTGGAGAAAGAATAACAGATAAAGGGATAGGTAATGGTATATCATTCATCATTTTGATAGGTATTATTGCCCGTCTGCCACAATCTTTATTCCAGGAGTTCGTTTCTCGTTTGGCTTCTCCGGGTGCAGGTGGTATCATCATGTTTTTGTTGGAAATAGTATTTTTGTTGTTCGTTATTGCAGCAGCAATTTTGCTGGTTCAAGGCGTCCGCAAAGTTCCCGTGCAATATGCAAAACGTATTGTAGGAAACAAACAATATGGTGGTGCAAGACAATATATTCCTTTAAAGGTGAATGCTGCGAATGTAATGCCTATCATCTTTGCCCAGGCAATCATGTTTATCCCTATTACATTGGTAGGTTTCTCAAATGCTGCAACCGCAAGTGGTATTGTACGTGCATTTGTAGATCATACTAGCTTCTGGTATAATTTTGTTTTTGCAATATTGATTATTGTGTTTACATACTTCTATACTGCAATAACAATTAATCCTAACCAGATGGCAGAAGATATGAAGAGAAATAATGGTTTTATTCCGGGAATAAAACAGGTAAGAATACAGCTGAGTATATAGATGCGATTATGTCTCGTATTACTCTGCCGGGTTCTATATTCTTGGCTCTTGTAGCATTATGCCTGCATTTGCTGGCATTTTTGGAGTAAAAGCTGAGTTCGCCCAGTTCTTCGGTGGTACATCCTTATTGATTCTTGTAGGTGTTGTATTGGATACACTCCAACAGGTAGAAAGTCATTTGTTGATGCGCCATTATGACGGATTGTTAAATTCTGGAAGAATCAAGGGGCGTGCTGGTAATGTTGCTGCATATTAATTAGTCTGAGATGATATTTCTTAAGACAGATGATGAGATAGAGCTGCTTCGTCAGAGTAACCTACTTGTAGGTAGGACTCTGGCTGAAGTTGCTAAATTGATAAAACCCGGTGTGACAACTAAGGAACTTGACAAGGTGGCCGAAGAGTTTATTAGAGATAATGGAGCTGTTCCTACTTTTAAAGGTTTTCCAAATCAGTATGGTGATCCCTTCCCCAGTACCTTGTGTACTTCGGTAAATGATCAGGTTGTACACGGTATTCCCAATGATACCCCTTTGAAAGAAGGTGATATTGTTTCTGTTGATTGTGGTACTTATATGAATGGTTTTTGTGGGGATTCAGCTTATACTTTCTGTGTAGGAGAAGTTGATCCTGAGGTCTTGAAACTTTTGAAGACAACAAAAGAAGCTTTATATTTAGGTATAGAGAATGCCATTCATGGAAGGCGTTTGGGTGATATAGGTTTTGCTGTCCAGCAACATTGCGAGGCTAATTCCTATGGTGTGGTGAGAGAATTTGTAGGTCATGGCATTGGAAAAGATATGCATGAAGATCCGCAGGTACCCAATTATGGAAAAAGAGGATATGGCACTCTGTTGAAAAAGGGTATGTGCATTGCCATCGAACCGATGATAACATTGGGTTCCCGCCAAATAGTAATGGAAAGAGATGGATGGACAGTGCGTACACGCGATAGGAAATGTGCCGCTCACTTTGAGCATACAGTTGCAATAGGAGTTGGGAAGGCAGATATTTTGTCCTCATTTGAATATGTCGAACAAGTATTAGGAGATAAAGCAATTTAATATGGCAAAGCAATCCGCAATAGAACAAGATGGAGTTATAGTTGAAGCATTGTCTAATGCAATGTTTCGTGTTGAGCTAGAAAACGGGCATGAGATTACTGCTCATATCTCTGGCAAGATGAGAATGCATTACATTAAAATATTACCCGGGGATAAGGTCAGAGTAGAGATGTCTCCTTATGACTTATCTAAAGGAAGAATCGTTTTTAGATACAAATAAAAAAGAAATAAGATATGAAAGTAAGAGCATCATTAAAGAAACGTACGCCGGAATGCAAAATCGTTAGACGAAATGGCCGTTTGTATGTTATTAACAAGAAAAATCCTAAGTATAAACAACGTCAAGGATAATTTATTATTTTTGCAAAAAAAATAATTTAGTATATGGCTATAAGAATAGTTGGTGTAGATTTGCCTCAGAATAAGAGAGGCGAGATTGCGTTAACCTATGTATATGGTATTGGACGCAGTAGTTCAGCAAAAATCTTGGATAAGGCTGGTGTTGACAGAGATGTGAAAGTGAAAGACTGGACAGATGACCAGGCTGCTAGAATTCGTGAAATCATTGGTGCTGAATACAAAGTAGAAGGTGATCTTCGTTCAGAAGTGCAATTAAACATTAAGCGATTAATGGATATTGGTTGCTATCGTGGTGTACGTCACCGTATTGGTCTGCCGGTTCGTGGCCAGAGCACTAAGAACAACGCTCGTACACGTAAGGGAAGAAAGAAAACAGTTGCAAATAAGAAAAAAGCTACTAAATAATAATTGTTGATATGGCAAAAAAAACAGTCGCAGCTAAGAAGAGAAATGTGAAGGTTGACGCTAATGGACAGTTGCATGTTCATTCTTCATTCAACAACATCATTGTATCTTTGGCAAATAGTGAAGGTCAGATTATCTCATGGTCTTCTGCAGGTAAGATGGGATTTAGAGGTTCTAAGAAGAACACTCCTTATGCAGCACAGATGGCTGCACAAGATTGCGCTAAAGTAGCGTTTGATCTTGGCCTGAGAAAGGTGAAAGCTTATGTAAAGGGTCCTGGAAACGGACGTGAGTCTGCTATCAGAACTGTTCACGGAGCTGGTATCGAGGTTACTGAAATTATTGATGTAACTCCGCTTCCACACAACGGTTGTCGTCCTCCGAAAAGAAGAAGAGTTTAATAGATAACCTATTTTTATATGTAACTTGATTTTGTTAATAATGGATTGCACTTCCTTTCTGTAATCGCGGCTGCAACAAATTAAGTTCATTAGTAACAATTAAATTAGAAAAAGAAATGGCTAGATATACTGGACCAAAATCAAGAATTGCCCGTAAATTCGGTGAAGGAATCTTTGGAGCAGATAAAGTTTTATCTAAGAAGAATTATCCTCCCGGACAACATGGTAACAACAGAAGAAGAAAGACTTCTGAGTATGGTGTCATGTTGGCAGAAAAACAAAAAGCTAAATATACTTACGGTGTGTTGGAAAAACAATTCCGTAACCTGTTTGAAAAGGCTGCAAGTGCTAACGGTATTACCGGTGAAATCTTGTTGCAGAGTTTAGAGGCTCGTCTTGACAACGTGGTGTTCCGTTTGGGTATTGCTCCGACTCGTGCTGCTGCCCGTCAGTTAGTAAGTCACAAGCACATTACAGTAGATGGAAAGGTAGTTAATATTCCTTCATTCTCTGTAAAACCCGGTCAGATTGTGGGTGTACGCGAAAGATCTAAATCTTTGGAAGTGATTGCTAATTCACTTGCAGGATTCAATCATAGCAAATATCCTTGGTTGGAGTGGGATGAAAGTTCTAAGGTAGGTAAGTTGTTACATATACCTGAAAGAGCAGACATTCCTGAAAACATTAAAGAACACTTGATCGTTGAATTGTACTCTAAATAATAATTAATTTCATGGCGATATTAGCATTTCAAAAACCTGATAAAGTATTAATGTTGGAAGCGGACTCCAGATTTGGAAAATTTGAGTTCCGTCCACTCGAACCCGGTTTCGGTATTACCGTAGGTAATGCTTTACGCCGTATTCTTCTTTCTTCATTGGAAGGATTTGCAATCAATACGATTAAGATCGAAGGTGTAGAACATGAGTTCGCATCTGTACCTGGTGTTAAAGAAGACGTGACCAACATTATCTTAAATCTGAAGCAAGTCAGATTTAAGCAAGTAGTAGAAGAGTTCGAAAATGAAAAGGTAAGCATTACCGTTGAGAATTCTAGTGAATTTAAGGCAGGTGATATAAGTAAGTATTTGACTGGATTTGAAGTGTTAAATCCTGAATTGGTTATTTGCCATTTAGATTCAAAAGCAACAATGCAGATGGACATTACTATTAATAAAGGTAGAGGGTATGTTCCGGCCGACGAAAACCGCGAATATTGTACCGATGTTAATGTAATTCCTATCGATTCTATTTACACACCGATACGTAATGTAAAATATCAGGTGGAAAACTTCCGTGTTGAACAGAAGACTGACTACGAAAAGCTGGTATTGGAAATTACTACCGATGGTTCCATTCACCCGAAGGAAGCTTTGAAAGAAGCCGCTAAAATATTGATTTATCATTTCATGTTGTTCTCTGATGAAAAGATTACTCTTGAAACATCCGATGTGGACGGCAATGAAGAATTTGATGAAGAAGTATTGCACATGCGCCAGCTGCTTAAGACTAAGCTTGTTGATATGGACCTCTCAGTTCGTGCCTTGAACTGCTTGAAAGCTGCCGATGTGGAAACATTGGGTGACTTGGTACAGTTCAACAAGACAGATCTGTTGAAGTTCAGAAACTTCGGTAAGAAATCGCTCACGGAGTTGATGATTTGCTCGAGGGTCTGAATCTGTCGTTTGGGACCGATATCTCTAAATATAAATTAGATAAAGAATAAAAAATGAGACATAATAAGAAATTCAATCATTTAGGTCGTACTGCTTCTCATAGAAGTGCTATGTTATCTAACATGGCTTGTTCTTTGATCAAGCACAAAAGAATCACTACGACTGTTGCAAAGGCTAAAGCTTTGAAGAAATTCGTTGAGCCTTTAATTACAAAATCTAAAGACGACACAACTAATTCACGTCGTGTTGTATTTAGCAACTTGCAAGATAAGTTTGCTGTAACGGAGTTGTTCAAAGAAATCTCTGTAAAAGTAGCAGATCGTCCGGGTGGTTACACTCGTATCATCAAAACAGGTCATCGTTTGGGTGATAATGCTGAAATGTGCTTTATCGAATTGGTAGATTACGATGAAAACATGGCTAAGACTGCAACTGCTAAGAAAGCAACTCGTACTCGTCGTTCTAAGAAGAGTGCAGCCGCTACAGAAGCTCCTGCAGCATCGGCAGCTGAAACTACAGAGGAAGCCCCTAAAGCTGAATAATCTGTATATCATCATATATATAAAAGCCATAGCTATAAAAGCTGTGGCTTTTTTTTATTTTATGCCATGACCGGCAGTAATGAGAAAACAAGCTGAGAGCGCTTTCGTCCACATAAATATTACTTGTCCTGTTTACAAAAGTTTTGATATGAACGAAGCATACAGAACGAGAACAGCTTTTAGATTAAAGCCGGAATTAAGAACACTGAATAATTCCTTCAAAACCTTCATGGATAGATAACTGCCTGTATCTCAAAAAGAAATCATGAAGGAGTTGAGAGCTGATCCTTCATATCTTTGATAATCCTTCAAATCTCCTTTAAACAAAATACCTTTGATATTTGTTAATTATTGTATGAAATGAAACCTAAGAAGCTATTTATGTTATCTTTGTAACTCAAACAGTAAGCAATGAGAGGATTTGTAACAGTCATATTATTTTTTCTGTTTGCTTTGGCTTTTGCCAGAACAGAATATGTTGATGCAGTTCCAGCTGCGTTAATGACGGTATGTACTGTACAGAATACGGATACTACTCCGCAGGCTCCATCAATGAGGATAGTGTCATTCCCATGGATAGCAATAAGGGAATAGCAGATATGGAGTTTGGGGATGCTCATACTTTAGCACATCGTGTCAGTGCTTCTGCAGAGCGTATGTACCGTTTTTCCTCCATAGAGACTACCCAATTTATAAAGACTTTGTTGCGTAAGATGGCCGCCCGGATGGCCAGTCTTGCAAGCTGTCATACCCATGTGTATGCCTCTTCCCACTCCCTTCATTGGATAGTGCTTGCGAGCACTATATCTTCGGTATGAGGCGTATTCTCATTTAGCTTTTATTCTTTTACCAATTTGTTTTTTCATGGTTCCGTCTTGTCGGTGATGGCGAGATGTGACCTTGGTATGAATTATTGTCTTTTTAATTAGTAAAGAATAAAATTTAAATTATTATGAGTAATACAGTTTCTACTGAAGCGACCTTATTTTCAACAACACATCCTGATGTCGTAAAACGTACTAGTATTTCTTCTGTTATCATATCCGCTATCCTTTGCGTGATAGGTGCAGGTGCATTTGCAACCTCTTTAAAGATGGGGGATTCCTCATCCACCATGAGTATGGTGTTTATGGCTGGTGGAACCATTTTGTTTCTGTGGGCCGTATTCCGCCTTTTCTGGCGAAGCAAGGAATGGGTATATGCACCTACCGGCAGTGTAGCTAAAGAAGGAGCCTGCTTCTTTGATGTATGCGATTTACAGGCTTTAACGGAAACGTTGGAGAAAAAAGGTTTTGAAACCAAGAATGACGTGAAAGTAAAGACAAACGGAAACGTACGTATGGACTATATGATTTCTCAGGATAAGAAATTCGTTGCGGCCCAGTTGTTCCGTTTCATCCCCTATACATACGAGCCTGCATCTTCTGTGTTTTATTTCACGGGAGACGATGCAAGTGCGTTTGTACATTGCTTGGAAACAAGTGAATTTTGATTTTCTATGACTCTTTATGTTATGAAATAAGGTGTGCCTGTGAAGGTCTGCTTTATTTGCTTAAGACGTTAATGTGATAAATTGTTGGGTGGGGTTAGTCGTTGATGATTAGCCCCATCTTTTTCATCAGGAAGCAAGCGTTCATATTTTGTGCGATACCTTCACGGAGTTTGTATGAAAAAGTCAGTTCATCGTTGGTGATATCAGCTTCAAAGCAATAATTCCGTATCTCTTTGGGGAAATATTCTATTAATTTCCCTAATAGCAGGTCGTGTGTGGCAATGATACCGTTCGTTTTCAGTTCCATCAGTTGGCGTACCAGGGCGAATGAGCTTTCTGCTTGTCCATCGAGTTGGTTCCTTTTAAAATCTCATCCAGAATGATGAACAACTCCTCTCCCTTATTCAGGCGGTCTATAATTTGTTTCAATCGTTTTAGTTCGGCAAAGAAGTAAGATTCGTTGTCTGTCAACGAATCGGAAGTCCGCAAGCTTGTCACTAGTTTGGCAGGATATATTTCAAGGGAGGAACAGCATACAGGGCAGCCGGTACATGCCAATACATAATTCACTCCGATCGTACGCAGATAAGTACTTTTCCCTGCCATGTTGGCTCCTGTGATGATGACAAAGAACGGTCTTGAGGGGATATCGGCATCATTGGTCACACATTGCCGTGCAGGCATCAGGGGATGTCCCATATCCTTTGCAAGGAAAACAAAAGGCTTGCCGGCAATGGCCGGATAGGCGTATGCGGGATGGTTGCCGGCAAATGTCGCCAGCGAACAAAGAGCATCAATGTCACCCAGGACGTCCAGCCAGTGAAGCAGATATTTTCCATATTTGTGCCTCCATTGTTCAATGCGCATTACCTGCCGGAGTTGCCAGAACATGGAACCTTCCAGCAAGACATATAACAATTGGTTGTTGCGCAAGTCCAGTTTGTCCAGTTCCCGTGAAAGCTCTTTCAAAATATGGGTGGTGGATTTCCCGTCCATGCCGAATTCAGCTTTCAGGTGTCTGAGTAGCGGAGCGTTCATTTCCCGGTTCTCTATCAGGCTGATCAGTTCGGCGTAGATAGACAGGATACGTAATTTCTTGTCATAAACTCTTTGCAGATTGCTGACAGGCTTTATCAGTCCGAAACTACCTATCACGAACAGTCCGAAGGCCAGTCCGAACCATGTCATCGGAATGACCCCGGCCACTCCCAGCATAGCCAGTACGATGTTGACTCCGGGAACTATTCCCAATAACGGGCGGCTCCACCATTTCTTGCTGAAATAAGCAGGTGCTTCCGTCCACTCTTTAATTTCTTCGCGGTCGCTTGTCGCCCCTTTGTAGAGCAGACCGGTAATCCGGAATGTTTCCCGGAAATCGGAATAAGCAGCCAGTTCCTTTGTCGCCTCCTGCCGTTGGATTATCTCTTCCTTTATCTCCAGATGATTTTGTAACCATTCTGCCAGTTTTTCCTTTCCGAATGAAGTGCAGGTACGGTTCAAGGCCTGAAACAAAGAGTGCCTTCCGAACAAGTCCAGGTCAAAAGAATACCTGTGGGCCGGGTTTGTAAATTCCTTTCCGTCCTCAAAAGGCTCATAGTTGTCCGCCAGTGCGGAAAGCTCGTCACTATTCACCCGTATGCAGGTTTCCAGCCAGTCTTTGCGGAAAAACAACCGGTTGTGATACTTTACCAATGCCAGAAAAGGAACGAAAGTGACCGCTATAGTGAGACATATAGTGGTTGTTCCTGCCTGATAGAAGTAGATTGTTCCTATAATCCCTGCTGCAAATAACAAGACCCTCAGCGTGCTGATGCGGAGAATCTTATTTTTTACCTGGCGGAGTTCTGCCTCAGCCTGTTCAATGCGCTGTTCGTATTTTGCTTTCAATTCCATAATGATAGGTTGTAAATATTTCCTTGCCATACCGGGTGCGGTTTTGCTGCGGAGAGGGGGGAAGCCTTCTGCGGCGATGCAAGGGTATGGCGAAGAACTTTTCATTTGTTTCCCGGCAAATATATAGAAAAAAAAACGTCTCCTTCTGTTTCTTGTGTTATTTAGACTTATCTTTTCATTTTAGGAAGAAGAGCCTTCCATCCGGAATGATGGCGGTTAGACCGATGAGGATGAATGACAAGAAATGAAATTTTAACATAGCCGATGAATCCATTGTCAATAGGAAAAAGTATATTTGTCTGTCTGATAAAGATTATAAACTACTTGGGGTATGAGAAAAATGATATTCATTTTATGCATTCCGACCGCTTTGCTTTCGGCTTGCTCACCATCCGGAATGCAAGGTAATCCGGCGGCAGTACAAGCCGGTGCGGCCATCGGCGGAGTATTAGGCGCTATTGTGGGTGACAGGGCCGGCGGATATAACGGTTCGCAATTCGGCGCCTGCTGGGAACTGTAACGGGGGCTGCTGTGGGAAATGCCATAACTACGCCTCGGGAGAAAACTTATCAGGTGGAGGAGTATTACGTGAAGACTTATCCTTCTTCTTCGCAGTATGAGCATACTTCCTCTTATGAGCCTTCGTCAGGATTGAGGATCATCAACCTGCGTTTTATCGATGATAACCGTAACCATGTTATTGATGCGGAAGAAGACAGCAAACTGGTGTTCGATGTGGTGAATGATGGGGATGTGCCCGCTTACAATGTTACTCCGGTGATAGAGGAAATGAGCGGCATGAAACATATTTTGATTTCACCTTCGGCTCAGATAGCTATATGCCTGTCGGGAATCAGATAAGGTATACGGCCACCATTCGCGGAGGCAGGAAGTTGAAAACAGGCCAGGCGCAATTCCGTGTTTTTGCAACAGAGAGCAACGGGGCGGTGACCGAAGCGCATGAGTTTACTTTGCCTACCCAAAAACGGATAAAGAAATAAGTTCCTTGACTGGCAGGGTCTCTGCGGGCGGATAACCCTTTGCCGGAGACAACGTAAGCGTTCGCAGCCCTATTGTTAAGCCTTTCAGGCCGTCCGGTTACTATCTCCAAAACCTGCGGAGTTATCTCCATAGCCTTTGGAGTTAACTCCGCAAGCTTTGGAGATAACTCCATAGTGCTATGGAGATAGTATATATCCTTTCTTCAGACCTTAGCAGGCGGGAGAAAAGGCCTTAGGGTGGGGTATGTGTGGAGTTACTCCTTGTTGATGATCCCTTGTATCTCTTGCAGAGTCAGATTTCCTGTGATGGCGATGATGGTAAATTCATTTTTTTCCTGACTCATCAATACAAATTCCTTTTCTTTGTTTTTGTTCCGTTTCAGATAAATGATGGTTTTCTCGCCTTCATCGTTTATGCGCATCAACTCCTCGTAGCCGTTCTTGGGGCTGATGAAAGCTGTCTCCTTTTTCAGCTTGGCGATAATGTCGGGTTTTTCACAACTTAGAATCTGGATGTTATCCAGTTTGGAGGCTACTTCGCCTATATTTACCCCTTCCGTTTTCATGTTGGGCATCAGGCTGAGCATGGCTTTTGAGATATAGACAGAGGTTACCCCTTCCATATCAGCGAACTTGTCGAAAAAACTGTCCTGTGCGTAGGTGAACAGTGAGCACAGAGAGAGCAATAAAGTAATGATATATGTACGTTTCATTGTTTTATGTTATTTAATCGGTTTAATTGTTCGTTTACGTTCTCTTGAATTTTTCCGGTAGCTTCCTGCACCGATTCCACCTTTTCTATTCCTTTATTCAGGCTGCTGGAAAGCATGATAAGTGCCTTCTGGGCCTGTGCGTATGCTTCTTCGGGGGTGGCGCAGGTATCTTGCGGTGCCGGATAGGGCTTGTATAGGTACAGTCCTACGGAGAGCAGGATGAGCAGGCTGGCGGCTATGCTTCCTATCCATTGCAAGCGGAGGGCCCGTATATGTTTTTTTATTTTCAGCGTGCGTCTTTCGCCTGTATCCCATTCGTCTATCTTGCGGCTCAGCCTGCTTTCCAGGCCTTCCGGTATTTCGGGAGCGAGATGTGCTGCCAGTTGCATGAAGATTTCCTTCTCGGCAAGTAAATGAGCCGGAACGTCCTCTTCGGTAAAAAGCGTTTCAGTTCCTTTTCTTCGGTATCGCTGGTTTCTCCATCGTAATACCGGGCCAATAGTCTTTCTATTTCATTTACTTTCATAGTTCATTATTGCATTATATTGTTCACGTATCTTTTTGCGGGCGCGGCTCAGCAACACACGTATGTTGATGGCATTCAGTCCGGTGGCTTGCTCTATCTCCTCAAAGGAGCAATCATTGACATCACGAAGCAGAATCACCCGTTTTTGTTGCTCGGGCAGTCTGCCGATGAGCCGTTTTACCTGGTTCACTTCATCCCGCTGTTCTATTTCCCGGGCTATGTTGGTGTCCATGGGGAGGTTCAGCTCTTCGGGAGGGCGTCCGTCTTCATCCGGCTGACTCCGGCGCAGGACGTCGTAGCACAGATTCTTGATGAGGGTGACACAATAGGCTTCGGTGTTCAGTACGTCCGCCAGTTCATCGCGCTTGTTCCACAATTTCAGATACGCTTCCTGCATCATATCTTCCGCATCCTGAGGGTTGCCCGTCAGCCGGAAGGCTACCCGGTAGAGTTTCCGGTGGTAAGGTAGAAATTGTTGCTTAAACTCAGCGGCGTCCATGCTTCTTTCCTGTTTCCTGATTTACTAATTTGTCTATATCATCCTTTGTGAATTTTCCGTTTATCTGTACCAGTGTACAGTCTTCTTTTCCGGTGCATACAAACAGCAGTTCACGGATAGTTTCCTTTTTTGTTTTCATCAGCACGCGGACTTTCTCGCCTTCATCGTTTACACGCATCAGCTCATCATATCCTTTCAGATTCAGTTTGTTCACTTTTTTGTTGAACCGTTCTTTTACGCTTGCCGTACAAGATTCCAGGTCCAGTACTTTTATTGACTTTATTTTTCTTATTATCTCAGCGTCTTCATCGTGTCCGGCAAACATTTTTCCAAGAGACATCATGAAAGAAGATACTTTGACACAATCGGCATTTTTTTCGCTGCCGAATTCATTGAAAAGACCGTTGATGCCTTGGGCGTAGCCCAGATGGCAGACGAAGACTAGCAATAGAGTAAATACAAACTTTTTCATGGTTCTATTTTGTTTTTGTTCATACTGAAATTGTTTTTTGAAAGCGCTTTCAATCAGATAGACGGGGGAAGTGGGAAAGTTGTTACAAAGGGAAAAGAATTTTTTTAAGTTTCTATGTTTGTAAAGAGGTTCAGCTTTACAAAGAAAGCATCATTCAATAGCCTGTTTGATCTTTCATCAGCATGATCACAGGCTTTGCCGGTCCCTTTAACCAATTCCTTTCATTCAGGTAATTTCGGGGAGTAGAATGAAGAAGCCCTCGCCTTGTTTACAAATCTTTCGCAAGTTCAGGATGAGAACAAGGGGTTTTTCTTATGAAATGATATTGGCTGGGGATTATTGGTTCCGCACAGGCAGCCTTACCCATAACCATCCGGGAATCAATTTCCAGAAGAATACAATAAGCTGATAGCGCCAGTCTATGATGGCTACTCTTTTCCTTCGGGAGATGGCTTTTACAATTTGAGATGCCACTTGGGAAGTATGCATCAGCAGCGGATATTTATCATCTTTCAGCAAAGGAGTGGCGACAAATCCGGGACGGATATCGGTGAAGGAGATGTTTAGTTTCTTCATGTGTGCCAATTGGTCCAATGCATCTATGTACGTGTTCTGAAACCGCTTGGTAGCTGAATAAGCTGGGGCGGATCCCAGCCCTTTGGTGCCTGCTATGGAGCTGATTACGGCTATATGCCCTTTCCCGTGTTGCTCAAAATAGTGATAGGCGGCATTGACCATCCGTATGAATCCCGAAACATTGGTGGCGGCGGTTTGTAATTCTATATCGGGTTGAAGTGAAAGATTTTGTTTGCCTATGCCCGAGCTGAGCAAGAACACATCCATACCTCCCATTTTAGTAATCAGTTGCTCCAATGAGAAAGGGGCGTCCTCACGGGTGACATCTATTGTCTGAGTACATACCTGTCCGGGCGCGGATAATCGGATTTTTTCCAGTTCTTCTTCTCTACGTCCTGCCACGCCTACTTGCCAGCCGTCTTTCAGATAGCATCGCGCCACTTCCAGTCCGATGCCGGAAGTGGCGCCAATGATAATGATTCTTTTCATCCGCTTCGTCTTATTGTAAAGCTTGCTCAATGTCGGCTATGATGTCGTTTACATTCTCGATGCCCACTGAAAGACGAATCAAGTCCGGAGCTACTCCCGCTTCGCGCAACTGTTCGTCGGTGAGCTGGCGGTGAGTATGGCTGGCGGGATGCAGTACGCAGTCCGTGCGTCGGCCACATGGGTTACGATGCAGATGAATTTCAGCCTGTCCATAAATTCTATCGCTTCCTCACGGGTTCCGTTCAAGCCGAAAGCGATGACACCGCACGAGCCGTTTGGCATATATTTCTGTGCCAGATCATAGTATTTGCTGCTTTTCAGTCCGCAATAGTTCACCCATTTCACTTTCGGGTTGGCTTCCAGCCATTCGGCCACTTTCTGTGCGTTTTCGCAATGACGGGGCACGCGCAGGTGTAATGTTTCCAATCCCAGATTCAGCAGGAACGCATTTTGCGGAGACTGGATGGAGCCGAGGTCACGCATCAGTTGGGCGGTTGCTTTCGTCATGTAAGCCATTTTGCCGAACGCTTTGGTATAAGTCAGTCCGTGATAAGACTCGTCGGGCTGGGTCAGACCGGGGAATTTGTCCGCATGGGCTTCCCAGTCAAAGTTGCCGCTGTCCACAATGGCGCCTCCTACACTGGTGGCATGACCGTCCATGTATTTGGTTGTAGAATGGGTGACGATATCCGCTCCCCATTCAAACGGGCGGCAGTTGATGGGAGTGGCGAAGGTGTTGTCCACAATCAAAGGCACACCGTGCTTGTGTGCGATGCGTGCGAACTTTTCGATGTCCAGCACATCGATGCTCGGATTGGAGATGGTTTCGCCGAACAACGCTTTGGTATTCGGGCGGAAAGCTTGGTCTATTTCCTCTTCGGATGCATTGGCGTCAATGAAGGTACACTCGATGCCCAGTTTTTTCAGCGTGACGCCGAACAGGTTGAATGTACCTCCGTAGATGGTAGACGAGCATACGAAGTGGTCGCCTGCCTGACAGATATTGAAAATGGCATAGAAGTTGGCAGCCTGGCCGGACGAGGTCAGCATAGCACCCACACCACCTTCCAATGCTGCGATTTTTGCGGCGACGGCGTCATTGGTGGGGTTTTGCAAGCGTGTATAGAAATATCCCGAATCTTCCAGATCGAACAGACGCGCCATCTGTTCGCTGGTGTCATACTTGAATGTGGTACTTTGATAAATAGGCAAAACGCGCGGTTCGCCTTTTTTCGGAGTCCAGCCTGCCTGTACGCATAAGGTCTCCTTGCTATACTTCTTATCCATGTTTATATTGTTATTAAAATTACATATTCATTTATTTCGCAGCAAAATTAAGAATAATCTGTCATTTAGGGTTCAATTATTGAGAAAAGTGTTATATTTGAACGATTTTAATAAGCTTAACTATGGCAGAGGATATAAAATTCAGGCATACTATGCCGGTGCAGATACGATTCAGCGATGTGGACCAGTTTGGTCATATGAACAATTCGGTTTACTTTTCTTTGTATGATTTGGCAAAGACTACTTATATAAAAGATGTATTTGGCAGTGCCGACTGGAGTAAGCTGCTATTGTGGTGGCCAATATCAATGCAAACTTCTTTATGCCGGTATTTTTCTCGGATCATCTGGTGATAGAAACGGCTGTGGTACATTTGGGGCATAAGAGTTTTACTTTGTTGCAGCGTGCCGTGACTACGGATACCCATGAGGTGAAGTGTGAGTGCCGCACGGTGATGGTAGGTTATGACCTGGCTACCAAAGAACCGAAATTGATTTCCGAGGATTATAAGAAGGCCATTTGCAGGTACGAGGAAAAAACATTGGAGGAGCTGTCAAAAGAACGGAAATAGTTATTGATTTTCTGTGTTGTTGATGTTTTATCAACTATATGCATAATGAATAAAGGTGTATCTCACGACACACCTTTATTTTTCTATGTTAAAACATCTGTCCTGAAAAATAAACAGGAGGATTTGGCTTATTTTTTCCCGTATCCCGGAGTTTGAGTTAATAACGGATTCACATTCAAAGTACCGATATTAACCGGCCAAAGCATTTTATATGCTTCTTCTGTACCGAGGATAGGATTTGTGCCCGGATAGTTGGCATCGGCAGAAAAGACCAAAGAACGTCCGGATGCATCGTGCATACGCAATACGTCAAACCAGCGCTTGCCTTCACTGACAAACTCTTTGTCCCGTTCCTGCAAAATGGCTAGTTCATTTTCCGCATAGCTGCCTTCCGTGTATTTGTTTTCTTCAAAGGTGTCTCCGTATGCACGTTTGCGTACTTCGTTGATATACGAAGCACAAGGGTTGTTCAATCCGTTTTCAATTTCCGCCATCATTAGTAACGCATCGGCATAGCGGTAAACAGGGATGTCCGAAATATAAATGCGGTTGTCATTGGAATTGATTGTACCTATACGTTTTTTCATTACGCATCCGAATTCGCTGAGCGTACCATTATCATTTTTCATGTAATACTCCATGAATGTGGCATCACGACGGCTGTCTCCTTCTTTGAACGTTTTCCAGAAATCTTCTGTGTACTCGTCACGGAATACCCCACCGGTACCTTTCAAATTTAAGGTGTCTTTTTCAATTACTTTACCGTCACGACCATGTGCCTGCCCCAGAAATACAGCATCCTGATAAAGGAATCTGCTTCCGTCATTGCTGGCCTCACCCTCTACAAACGGCATGGCGAAGATAATCTCAGCGTTCTTTTTATTGTCGCATGAGAAGATGGAGGCAAAGTTGTCCATTAATTCAAAATGTCCTATGATTCCGGATAAGGCGGTCTTGGCAGTCTGTAAATCGGTTGCCCCGGTTGCTGTGAATCCGGTGATGGATACTTTCGCTGCCCACATATAGATTTCTGCTTTAAGCATTAAAGTGGCATAGCGTGACCAGTCGTATGCATCAAAGGAGGTGTTATTTCCGAAATAGTTTTCGGATTTATTAATATCTGCTTTGATAAATTCCATCGTGGCTTCGGGTGTGGCGCGTTCTACATAGAATTTGTCTGCCGATGGCTTGCCGTCCAATATATCTACTTTGGTGATGAGAGGTACTCCCCCGAAAGTTCTGTATAGCATGAAGTAATACAGGGCTCTCATGCCATACGCTTGTCCCAAATACCGGCTCCGGGTCGCATCATCCAGAAACGTACACCCATTTTCTACTTCTTGGATAAAATGGTTTACTTGCATGATAGGAGAGTATAGTCCGTTCCAATTGGATATGCCGGGAATATCTTCCGAGATATTCTGTGACCGGATATCGGCATAGTTCAAGCTGGTGTTCAGCGAGGAGGTGCCCACACGTTGTGTGCCGCCGCGGAGTTCGCCCAAGGTGTAGAACATGTCATAGTAACTTCTTAATTGGGCGTGCAGACCCAACATGAATGCTTTGGCTGGGAAGCTTCTTTCCAGAAATTTCCGGCTCCATAATAATCTTCCGGTGCCAGATCCAGTGCATCACAGGACGGCTGGAGAATGGTCATCACACATATTGAAAGGATATAGAATATTTTTTTCATAATCTGTTAGAGTTTATAAGTTTAGAAAGAAACGTTTACGCCGAGAATGACAGTGCGAGGCAATGGGTATCCACCATTGTTGTCCGTCTTTTCCGGAGAGAATAAATGTTTGGCTTCTGTCAGGTAACCCAGGTTCTGACCGGTTAACGAGAGCATGACTGAACCTAGTCCTGCTTTGCGTACCCAGTTGCTTGGCAGATTATATGACAAGGCTATTTCACGGAAAGATAGATAGTCACCGTTGTAGGCAAACATGGAGGATTGACGGCAATAATTGCGCTTACCCAACTGGTCGGCCCATACATAAGTAGGATATTGTGCACCGGGATTTTCGGGTGACCAGGTGTCGTGGGTTTCTGCAATGGTATTATAAGTACCTTGTGCGCAAGACATGATCCACATGGTTTTCCAGTCTACCGCTTTGAAACCGAGCGCATAGTCAAAACGTGCTGATAAAGTAAGGTCTTTCCAGGTGACTGAAGTATTGATACCTCCTGTCCATTTGGGTACAGTGTTGCCCACTTTCACCATGTCGTAATTGTCGATGATGCCGTCGCCGTTTACATCCTTCCATTTCACATCACCCGGCTGGATGCGGAGGGAGTTCGCTTTTTGATTGGCTGTCAGTTTGTTATATCCTTCCTCACCTCCGTAAAGGGGACGGTTGCTTGAGCCGTTGTTACCACTTGACAAGTCGATCAGCCCTCCTGGTATTTCATCTTCGGAACGATAGATTCCTTCGGCTACGAACATGTACAAATCACCTGGACGTTGTCCTTCCTGATAACCGCCTACCCATGCTTTTTCATAGCTTCCGTCCTCCAGCTGGCGTCCGGTATATACTTGAAATGCATTTTGACGGTTTCTTTCCAGACCGTTGTCGGGCAATGCCACTACTTTGTTTTTATTTAATGCGCCGTTCCAGTTCAGATTCCATTTCCAGTCTTTGGAGTCGATAACTTTGAATGCCAGTTCGAATTCAAAGCCTTGGTTCTGGAACTTACCATTGTTGGAGGTAAAGGAAGAAACACCCGAAGTAGACGGGATGGTGATGTTGGCATACTTGTCACTGGTCAGTCGGTTGTAGTAAGTCAAATTGGCATTGATACGGTTGGCCAGAAAGCCTAGATCCAGACCGATTTCGAAAGTTCTTGACTTCTCCCATTTCAAGTAGGGATTAGGAAGGTTGTTCAACAGGAAGTAAGCGTTGCCGTTGTATTTGCTGCCTGCATAAGCACCTTGTACTGTGTAGTTTCCTACAAAATCTTTGTTTACATTACCATTCAGACCGAAGCTGGCACGCAATTTACCGAATGAGATGATATCGGCCCATTCACTGGCAAATTTTTCTTTGGAGAACACCCATCCGGTAGATACTCCGGGGAAGACACCCCAGCGATTGTCTTTGGCCAGTTTGGAGTAGCCGTCCCGTCTTAGAACAAAAGACAGCAAGTATTTTGACTGGTAGTCATAATTTACACGACCGAAGAATGACATGATACGCTGGCGGCTGTGTGAGGAGTCTATGCTGCGTTTGCCTTTGTCATCACTGGTATATTCCAAATCACCGAAAGCGTCACTGGGAGCTCCCGATCCTGAGGCACTGAAACCTTTATAATATGAGTCGTAGTACTCGAAGCCGGCCATGGCATCCAGATAGTGGTCTTTGTTTATTTGATAGTTGTAGTTTAACACTGCATTATAAGTTTGGTCCAATGTGCGCCCGTAGGAAGCGAGGTGCTGTGTGAGGTTACCCAGTTTCCGGGAGAAGATAAATAATCTTTGTTGAAAGCTTCATATTTTTCTTCTGAATAGAACCAGATGGCGTTCACTTTTAATGAGAGTCCTTTCATGATATCTGCGGTAAAAGATTGGTTCATGGTGAACTTGTCTGTATTGTTGTCACGGACAAACTTGTCAAAATTGATTTGTTGGTTTCCGTCGCCTGAATTGGGTCCCAAAAGCATTTCACCGTCAGCATTATATCCACGGAAAGTGGGAGGTAATGATAAAACGCGTGAGAAGTAGTTGGCTTCTGCGCTTTGGGTAGGAGGAAGGTCGTTCCAGGTTGCATCTGCAAAGTTGAAGCTGGAGTTGGAGGTTAACCATGGTTTCAGCTTGTAATCGGCATTGAATGTGAAAGTGATACGTTGGTACTTGTTTCCTACGGCTGTACCTTCACTATGGTTGTATCCCAAACCTGCATAGTAGTTTCCCTTTTCATTTCCTCCGCTTACACTCAGGTTGTAGTCTTGTGAGAAAGATGGGGAATTGATATTGAAATCCGCTATATCTGTATTCTTGAAAATCAGTTGGTCTCCATAAATAGGATCAGTCATGGTTTCCCATCCTTGGTTGAGCAGGAAAGCCAGATCGTCCGAATATTTCATGGTACTCCATATAGCCTGGCTGTTTTCGTTTCCATTCAGCGGGATTGTCTTGTCATCATCTGCCCAATATTTGTTGCCTGTTCCATAAGGAGTGGCACCAGTCAGACCGGTCAGTGAAGACCATCCTTGTACGGCCGATCCGTCTGGATGTTTCATGTCTCCCGTGTAAGCATTCATGTAACCAGTGCGCATCCAGTAAATGTAATCACGCGCATTCATAAAGTTATAAGAGTTGTGGAAGTAGTTCCAGCCTAGTTTGGCCGAAAGTTCTACACGTGTACTTCCCTCTTTGCCTCGTTTGGTAGTGACTAGTACTACACCGTCATTGGCTCGGGCGCCATAGATGGCGGTGGCGCCGGCATCTTTTAATACTTCCATGGATTCAATATCGGCCGGGTTAATGTCACTTAAAGAACCGCGTACTTGGCCGTCTACCAGGATTAGAGGTGAACCTGAACCGTCAAAATTAGTACCTCCTCGAAGTACCAAGGTAGGAGCTGCTCCCGGATTACCGGAAGTCTGGCTGACGGATAGACCTGCTACGGCTCCTGATAAGGCTTGTGCCGGATTGGAATAAAGTCCTTGTTTTAATGTTTCTTCTTTTACCTTGGAAATGGAGTTGGTTACTTTTGTGCGCAACTGTTTGCCGCCATATCCGGTTACAACAACTTCTTGGAGCATTTCTGAGTCTTCTTTCAATGCTATTTTAAAAGTTGACTTTCCCTTTACGCTTAAAGTTTGTGTCTGATAACCGACAAATGATACTCTGATACTGCCATCATTGGCTACGGAAAGTGTAAAATTACCATCTAAGTCGGTAACTGTACCATTCGTGGTGCCTGTTTCTACAATACTGGCGCCAATAACCGCTTCACCTGTGGCGTCTGTGACCACACCCGTGATTGTTTTCTTTTGTGCCATGGCTCCTATGGAGCATAACAGGCAAAAAAGCATGAATAAGGTTTTCTTCATAGATTTGTTTTTAAAGTTACTGTTTGAAGTTCTATCAGAACTATTCCGTGTCCATAAAGGGAAAATAGATTGTATTTTATTTTAATTTAAGAA
>ENA-OQJX01000007-OQJX01000007.1-human-gut-metagenome-genome-assembly--contig:-NODE-7-length-124976-cov-9.211335_pt1 | contig 124976 bp, 145 predicted proteins | sample MGYA00242615_ERZ504782 | MGnify/ENA primary metagenome ERZ504782 (study PRJEB26092, sample SAMD00036354) | human gut metagenome | host: Homo sapiens | study: EMG produced TPA metagenomics assembly of... | reverse complement strand
TGCACGCGCCGAGGACAGGGCGCCGGCGGAAATCCTCGCGGGCCACTCGTTCGCGCATCGCCGACATCGATGAGGAACGTGCCCAGTCGATTCGCATGGCGACCCTCGGCGAGCGCACGCGTATCGCCCGGGAGATCCACGACAATGTGGGCCATCTGCTGACCCGCGCGATCATGCAGGCGCAGGCCGGCAGGACGGTGGCCGAGGCGACGAACGATACGGTCGCTGCGCAAGGGTTCGCCACGTTGGGTGCGACGTTGGATGATGCGATGACGATGGTGCGCCGTTCGGTGCATGATCTTGAGGATGACGGCACTGATTTCGCCGCGCAGATCGATGATGCCGTCACGTCGTTCGACGGCATCTCCCCCGGTTTCGCCGTGACGCTGGCCAACGATATCGCCAAGGCGCCCGCGCCGGTCTCGCGCTGTTTCACGACCGTGATTCGCGAGGCATTGTCGAACGTGGTGCATCATAGTGCGGCGCACGAGGCGAGCGTGACGTTGCGCGGCTTCCCCGCGTTCTGGCAGTTGGTCATTCAGGATCCGGGGCCGGCCGTGTCCGAGTCCGATGGGTCCGGACGGCCGCTGCCGCCCGCGTGCGATGCGTGCCACGCGCGTCGGCTCGCGACTCGCCGCCGACAGTGTTGCCGATATGTGCGGTTCGGCCGATGAGCTGATGCGCGGCATGGGTTTGGCGGATATCGAATCGCGCGTACGCGCCCTTGGCGGCACTGCGGTTTGCGGGCCGTATGAGGGCGGCTGGCGTGTGTTCGTATCCGTGCCGAAGAAGCGTTGGACCATGGAATCGAGGGATTGATGAGAATCGCAATCGTGGATGATGATCCGATCGTCTGCCAGTCGTTGGAGACGATTCTGACGGCCACCGGCACGGCCGAGGTGCTATGGACGGCAAATGACGGCGACGCCGCCGTGCGCCGTTATTTCGAGACGCCGGCGAGCCGACCGGACGTGCTGCTGATCGATATTCAGATGCCCTGCACCAGCGGTTTGGATGCCGCGCGCGAGGTTCTGGCCACGGACCCGGCCGCGCGCATACTGTTCCTGACCACGTTTGCGGACCAGTCGTATATCGCGCAGGCGATGGGGCTTGGCGCCAAGGGCTATCTCATCAAACAGGATGTGGCGGCGGTCGGGCCTGCGCTGCAGGCGGTGATGGCCGGTCAGGTGGTGCTCGGCGCGGAAGTGCTCGGCAAGCTCACCGAACGGACTCCGAATCCTGCCGATTCCGACGATTCCAGAGATACCGCCGATTCCATCGAGGGCCTGCTTGGCGAGCGCGAACGTGAGATCACCGCGCTGGTCGCCGAGGGCTCGATAACCGCGACATCGCCGCCAGACTGTTCCTGAGCGAAGGCACGGTCCGCAATCGCATCAGCGCGATACTGGACAAGCTCGGCCTGACCAATCGCACCCAACTCGCCATCCTCTGGCTCAACGCCCATCGGTGAGGGGCCTTTGGTCAAGTAGGTCTCTCCCTCCGTCATCGCTTCGCGATGCCACCTCGAACGCGATTCAGGACAGCTTGCAGCTGACCCCTCTTATTCGCTCGTTGTCACTCACCCTCGCCTAAAAACACCTCCGGCGTTTTCTTCACGGCTCGGCTCATCAGAGGGAGGTTGTGAAAGACCAACCTCAGCTGTTTTTCATGACGATACTGTCGATGGTGTTGGCCACGCGCTCGCAGTCGTCGGAGCACTGTTCGAGGTGACGGTACACGTCATGCCAGGCGAACACCTGCAGCGGATCGGTGCAGGTGGTGTGCAGCGTACGCATTGATTCAATGAACAGGTGATCTGCCTCCGTCTCAATGTTGTTGATGGCAAACACCAGTTCGCGCAGCGTCTTGGAACGCCTGAATCGCGGCAGCTCGTCTACCAGTTCGCGGATGCTTTCCGTGGCACGCACTACCATGTCCGACATCTGCACGGCGTCATCACGCATATCGGTCACATTGTCGTAATACATGCGGTTGAGCACGCTTCAATGCTGTCGGTCACGTCATCGAGCACACGGCCGAGCTCATCGATGTCTTCACGGTCGAACGGCGTGATGAAGGCGGTCACCAGCTCGTCCATCATGTCATGACGAACCCCGTCTGCGGCCTTTTCGAGCGCATGCATGCCGTCCATGCGCTCGCGCAGCTGATCGGGATTGAAATCGTGCATCACTTCGGACAACAGTTTCGCGGCCTGATATGCGTAGTCCGCACCGCGACGGAATCCGTCAAAGTAGAACGCATCTTTTTGTCTCGCCATGATGAGGGGATTCCTTTCTAGAACACGACCATGAACAGTTTGGCCATTACGAAGCTGATAAGACCGCAGCCGGGGAACGTGAACACCCAGGTGAGCATCATGTCGCGCACCACGCCGAAGTTGATGGCGGAAATGCGGCGTACCGCGCCCACGCCCATAATGGCGCTGGTCTTGGTGTGCGTGGTGGAGACGGGAATGCCGAGCACGGTCATAACGAGCAGACACAGTGCGCTCGACAGGTCGGCGGAGAAGCCCTGGTATTTCTCGAGTTTGACCATGTCCTGGCCCACGGATTTGATGATGCGCTCGCCGCCCACGGACGTACCCACGCCCATAATGGTGCTGCACAGAATCATCAGCCAGACCGGGATCATCACGCCCACCACACTTGGCTGACCGTTGCAGAACGCCATGCCAAGAAACAGCACGCCGATGAATTTCTGGCCGTCCTGCGCGCCGTGCATGAAGCTCATGGCGGCCGCGCCCACAATCTGCGCGTACGTAAAGAATCCGTTGGTGCGGCGGCGGTCCATGCCAGCGCAGATCAGCGTCACGACCTTGCACACCAGCCAGCCGATGACGAATCCGAACAGGAGGCTGGCCACCAGACCGTACAGCACTTTGACCCATTCGCCCATGTTGATGCCGTCGATACCGCCCTGGATGGCGATGGCCGCACCGGACAGGCCGGCGATCAGACTGTGGCTTTCCGAAGTCGGAATACCCAGCAACGAGGCTCCCACGCTGTATACGACGATGGAGAAGAGCGCCGCGCATAAGGCGATCAGTGCCGCATTCGTATCACCTCCGAAATCGACCATATTGCTGATGGTGGAGGCCACGGAAGCGTTGAGCTGCGTCATAATGAAGACGCCGAGGAAGTTGAAGATGGCCGCCATGATCACGGCGGAACGCACGCGCATGCATCGCGTGGTCACGCAGGTGGCGATGGCGTTGGGCGCGTCGGTCCAGCCGTTGACGAAGATAACCCCCAGTGTCAGCAATGTCGTCACGAACAGAGCCGGGTTCGAGAACACCTGCTGAATGAAATTCGCCAGGGAGACGTCCAAGGAAATCAACACCTTCTTCTTCGGGGGCGGAAGCCGTCACACTGATTGTAGCGGAAGAATGGCTACGTAGTTTCCGTGGCGCGCGGATTTTATGGTGTTGTTATGTTGCGCGCCGCGCATCCTTTCGTGAAAACAGAGCGGGACAGTCGTACGCTTCGATTCGGCGCCTGCATCGACAACTCTCGTCATCTACCGAGGATTCGGTCATGCGTGTGCGAAAATGGACGCGGCGTCAATCAGGAGGTGCACGGTGGCGGTCAGCGCAGATTCGGCTCACAAGCTACCCGAATGGGTGAAGTACGGGATGTTCTGGCACGTGTACCCGTTGGGATTCTGCGGCGCCGATATCCGTCCCGCCGGCCCGCGCGAATTCCATGGCCGTGGCCTTGACGCGCTGATTCCTTGGCTGGAATATGCCCGTGACTTGGGCGCTTCCGGTCTGCTGCTCGGTCCGATATTCGAATCGGCGACGCACGGGTATGACACGCTTGACCATATGCACATCGATGTGCGGCTGGGAGGAGATGCTGCATTCGACCGGCTGATCACTGCCTGCCGGGATATGGGTTTGCAAGTGATATTGGATGGCGTGTTCAACCATGTAAGCCGCAATCATCCTGCCGTTCAGGCGTCGCTTGACGAAGCCGCCGGCCGCTTGGATCCGGCCGATAACCCGTGGCACGGTCTGGTCCGCACGCATGTCGGCGATAATGGCGAACCCACTTTGGATGTGTTCGAGGGGCACGACGATCTGGTAGCGCTGGACCATTCGTCCGATAAGACCGTTGACTATGTGGCCCGTGTGATGAACTACTGGCTGGATCGCGGGGCTGCCGGTTGGCGACTTGACGCCGCGTATGCGGTGCCGAGCGCGTTCTGGGCGCGAGTGTTGCCGCAGGTCAAGGCCACGCATCCGGATTCGTGGGTTTTCGGCGAGGTGATCCATGGCGATTACCCGCGCATCATCGAGGAATCCACGATGGATTCAGTCACGCAGTATGAGCTGTGGAAGTCGATTCAGCATGCGCTGGAGACGGAGAACTTCTTCGAACTGGATTGGAACCTCAAACGGCATAATGCGTTCCTGGATTCCTTCGTGCCACAGACGTTCATCGGCAATCATGATGTGACGCGCATCGCCTCGCAGATAGGCCCGGCCAAGGCGGCGTTGGCGGTGGTGGTGTTGCTGACGGTCGGCGGCGTGCCGAGTATCTATTACGGCGATGAACAGGGCTATGTGGGCGTCAAGCAGGAGCGGTTCGGTGGCGACGATGATATTCGCCCGAAGTTCCCCGACTCCCCCTCCAATCTCTCCACATTGGGTGAGCCAATATACCGGTTGCATCAGGCGCTGATTGCATTACGCCGCCGCAATCCATGGCTGATTGACGCGCGTACCGAGGCACTCGAACTGGAAAACAAGCATTTCGTCTATCGTTCAGTGAGCGCCGACGCCCAACACTCCCTGACCGTGGACCTCAACATCGAGCAATCCCCACTTTCACCATCCGCAACGTCAATGATGAAGTGGAGTACCAGTATTAATCCGCCCTTGGCTCCCCTCTTCTGAGGGGAGCTGTCACCGCAGGTGAGTGAGAGCACACGGGCATTCCCGCAGCTCCCCTCAGTCCGCTTCGCGTCCAGCTCCCCTCAAAGAGGGGAGCAAGGAACGTTATTTCCGTCCGTTGCGGGTACCGGACACACGGAACGGCGAGTTGTTCTTCTTGGAATGCCGGCGACGTGGCCCCTCCGCATTGCCGTACTTAGCCATCATGCGGCGCTCATGACGCTTGGCACCTTTGGAACGTTCATCACGCACGATGCGGTTCTCGTTCTTGCGGTGGATACGCTTGCTGCCTTCATGCTTACGCGAGCCGAACTCATCGCTTCGATCGTAATCGAATCTGTCTCGCCGATCGGACTTGCCGTTCTTGGAGTACTTATCGCCGCGACGGTCATCATAACGGTCATCAGATTTCTTACCGCGACGGCGATCACGGCGATCCTCATATCGAGTGTCGGCACGATCCTCGCGTCGATTGCCACGACGCTCATCGCCATGCTCGAACAGATAATCGCGACGCTCGGCCTCGGGATTGCTCATGCCGGCGCGACGTTCCGCACGGTTGCGGTTCTTCTTCATGGCCTTCTTGTTAGCTTTGCCGCCGTGCTTGTGCTGCGGCTGATCATCGTAGGACTCGCCGCCGACGTTCTCGTAGCGAGTTTCGGTCTCGGCAACGTTCTGCTTGTCACGGTTGCGATTGCGGCTATGCTTACGCTTGCTGCCGCGGCCAGACTCATCGCCAGCCATATTTTTGGCGCCCTTGTTCTTGCCCTTGCGCGGGTTGCCGACGGGCTGCGACTTGTCGAGACTCCAGCCGTCCACGCGCTCGGCTCGGTCGCCCACAAGCTCAAGCACTTCGGACGAATCATGAGTGACCTCAATCATCTTGGTCTTAATGCCAGCCTGATTCAGCAGTCGGCGCGTTTCGCGGCGCTGTTCGGGCAGCACGAGGGTGACCACATCGCCTGCCTTGCCAGCGCGCGCGGTGCGGCTGAACGGTGCACGAACGACTTCGGGTCGGCCGGCGGCTCGACCTGCACCACAAGCTCCACGCCGCCGACGTCGATACCACGGGCGGCCACGTCGGTGGCCACCATGACGCGCACATCACCGGAGTCGAAGGCAGCGAGATTGCGGTCGCGCTGGTTCTGGCTCAAATTGCCGTGCAGTTCGGCGGCCGGAATGCCGTTCTGAGTCAGGTTCTTGGCGAGCTTCTTGGCCTGGAACTTGGTGCGGGTAAACAGGATACGACGGCCAGTACCGGAGGCCAACGTACGTACAAGCTCATGCTTGTCACCGCGCGTGGTTTCAAACACATGGTGGGTCATCAGGTCAGGTTCGGCGGTGGCCGAATCGACTCGTGCACCTTGGGATCATGCAGGAAGGTGTTCACCACTTCATCCACGCCATGATCGAGCGTGGCGGAGAACAGCATATGCTGGGCGTTGGGAGAAATCTGCTCAAGCAGTCGCTTGACCGGCGGCAGGAAGCCCATGTCGGCCATTTCGTCGGCCTCGTCGATTACCACGACTTCGACGGACGAAAGCGTGAGCGCTTTCTGACGCAGCAAATCCTCAAGACGGCCCGGGCAGGCGACCACGATATCGGCGCCGGCCTTCAGATCACGCACCTGATGGATGTACTTGACGCCACCGTAAATCGTGGTGGTATTCATCCCAAACGCATGGGCCAACGGCATCAGCACGTCATTGATCTGATTGGCCAGCTCACGGGTGGGAGCCAGCACCAGGCCGCGCGGATGTGGCAGGAAATCATCGGAACGGCGTTCCTCAAGACTTGCTTCTTGCGACGCTTGATTTCATCGCGGAATTCCTTCATCGCGGTTTCGCCAAGCGAATCATAGGATCCAAGACGAGTGACCAGAGGAATCGAAAAGGCGAGGGTCTTGCCGGAACCGGTACGGCCTCGGCCGAGAACGTCGCGCCCGGCCAACGAGTCGGGCAAAGTATCGGCCTGAATGGGGAACGCGGTCTTTTTTCCGTCCGCCGCGAGCACGCGTACCAACGGTCCGGGTACGCCAAGTTCACCAAAGGTAATGGGTTTGAATTCCTCGCCGTCATTCATCGGGAAATCGGCGGAATCCTCGAAATCATCAAAATCGTTACGGGGCACAATGGCCTTTCATGTCAAAGGTTGCGCAAATTACGCAAGCTTTCCAAACCTAGCGTAAGGCCCCTACTTTGCTTGTGAATACCACGGATCTTGCTATTTCACGACGTTACTCGCACATCTTGCTTTCAACGTTTCATGAATCACTTTTTAGCCCGCGTCATATGTGTTCTTTAGCGTCAGGAAATCAGGAAATGACCCCACTCATCCTAAAATCCTGTCATTGAGACACCCTCAGTGACAGAAATTCAGGAGCATGGGGGGTGATTTCCTAAAATTCTGTCGCTCACTATGACTCAGCGACAGAATTCAGGACGAAGCCACTCTTTTCCTGAATTTCTGTCGCTGATGAAGATAAGACGGTCGATCGGGCAACTACAGCACGTCCGGATCGTCCTTGGCGATGGTGCCGGTGGCCTTGCCGATGGCCTTGAGGCCGTGGTAGGCCACAAGAATCACAATCGTACCGATGGCAATGCCGTTGAACGACGTGCCGCCAATGGTGAATGCGAACTGGCCGATGGCGATGATCATGGTGATAGCGGCCACCATGATGTTGACCGGCTTGTCGAAGTTGACCTTGTTCTCCACCCAGATGCGGATACCGATCATGCCGATCATGCCATACAGCAACGTGGTCACGCCACCGAGCACGCCGGCGGGAATCGTGTTGATCACGGCGCCGAACTTCGGGCACAGGCTCAGAATCAGGCGAAGGCGGCAGCGCACCAGTAGGCGGCGGTGGAGTAGACCTTGGTGGCGGCCATAACGCCGATGTTCTCGCCGTAGGTAGTGGTGCCGGAGCCGCCGCCGAAGCCGGCGAGCGTGGTGCCGAGACCGTCGGCCATCAGGCGGTGCCGATCTGGTTGTCGTAGTCACGGCCGGTCATCTGGGCCACGGACTTGACGTGGCCGACGTTCTCGGCCACAAGCACGAGCACGACGGGCAGGAACATAGGCAGGATGGAGAAGTCGGCCTGCGGCAGGTGGAACTTCGGGAAGCCGATCCATGCGGCGTCATTAATGGCGGAGAAGTCGACCTGGCCGCGGAAGCAGGCATAAACGTAGCCGATGATCACGCCGACCAGAATATTGAGTCGACCAAGCAGTCCCTTGAACAGCACGGCGATAAGCAGCACGGCCAGCAAAGTCACGACTGCGGTATCAGGCGCGGCCTTGAAATTGGTCCATACGGAGGGCGCCAGATTGAAGCCGATAATGGCCACGATCGCACCGTTGACCACCGGCGGCATGATGATGTCGATCCACTTGGCACCGGCGTAATGCACGAGCACGCCGACCAAAGCCAGCAGGATACCGGTGCACATGATGCCGAAGCTGGCGACCGCGATGCCCTTGTTGGCGGTGGTAACTGCGGTGATCGGGGCGATGAAGCCGAAGGACGAGCCAAATAGCTTGGCAGCACGTTCTTGTTGATGAGCAAGAACAGTGCGGTGGACATGGCGGTGAAGAACAGGGTGGTGGACGGATCAAAGCCCGTGAGAATCGGCACCAGGAAGGTGGCGCCGAACATAGCGATGACGTGCTGCGCGCCGATGCCGGCGGTGCGGGTCCAAGTCAAGCGCTCGTTAGGCTCGACCACCTCGCCGGGCTGCAACGTCTTGCCGTCGCCATGCAATTGCCATTGGAAGATATTGGACATTACTACTCTCCTCGCTCTTGGCGTCAGGCACGGCATACACACATCCGACCGCGCTGCGCGCCATTATATCTCATGGAGATTTTGCGAAGACGCACTTTGCGCAAGCTATTTGCCGTAATACTCCAGCAGGTGCGGGTCGACGGCCTGCACCACGTCCACCAGATCGCCATTGGACAGATATGGGCGTTTGAATTCGCGCCACGGCTCCACCTTGACCTCCAACGTCCGGTGGTCTCATCCAACACGGGACGTGCGGTCTGCTCCCAGCGCACGCGCTTGGAAGTACGACCAGTTTCCGGATCGCGGCGCGTGTAATGCAGGCACGTGCAGTTGGTGATCTTCCAGTCGTCCGAATCGGCGCGATGCAGGAACTCCTCATCGGCCAGATCCTCGATGGTGAGCATCAGGCGAGCATGAAGTCACCATGCGTGACCATGACCACGGATTCCGAGTCGGATTTGCGGCTTAGCGAGGTCAGAATGTTGTGCACGCGGTCCTCGGCCACGTCGGCGATGGATTCGCCTGCCGGCGGCCGCCAATACAACGGGTCGGTGTTTTTGAAATTCCAGTTGCGGGCGTAGTTGGTTTTGAATTCGTCCTTGGTGATGGTGTTGATCTCACCCCAGGAGCGCTCGCGCAGCACACGGTTCTCCTCCCATTTGGCTTTGGGCAAGGCCATGGTGGCCGCGGTCTCGCGGGTGCGCACATACGGCGAGACCATATAGCGGTCGAACAGCTGCTGCTGGCTGACGAGCCAGCGTCCGATGCAATCGGCCTGCTTGCGACCGGTGGCGGTGAGCGCCATGAGCGGTCGGGCACGGTGACGTTGTCCTGCGTGTACAGGGAGTTGTCACCCTGCTCGCCCGCCTGGACGATGACGTTCGCCTCGGATTCGCCATGTCGGATTACATAAAGATCGAGCGGCATGCTCATCTGCGCTCCTCCTTCGTTGTCGGTGACGTCGCGTTGTTCCGCGCCGTCCGCTATTTCACCCGCGTTATGATGTTCCCTTTGACCATGAACGCACGACGGGCCATATCGATCATCGGCTGGTCGAACCTCGAGTCGGTGTAGAACTCGTCGACGACGGCGTCCGGACCGTACAGCTCGCGGAATCGCCTGGCCTTGTTGGTGTTGAAGTTGAGATACGTGACCCTCATCGTCTCCAAATCGACCTTGCTGGCCACGAGGTTCCGCACGCCGAGCCTGCGGCAGGCCTCCCCCACCGTCAGATCGAAGGACGCGGTGAGGATCACGTCATCCGGTTCGGCTGGTACCAGGCTTGATGCGCGGGTAGTTCCGATCCCAGAAATCGTTCACGAGCTGTTCGACGCTCGCCACACGTCTGGAACGGTTCAGTTCCGTGAGATAGCCTTCGGCCATCCTGCCCACGCCGTATTCCATCTGCTCAAGCGTGGCCCGTCCGAGTTTGTATTTGACCGCGTACCGCAGCACGGGTGCGATGAAACGGAACACCTTCGGGTCGTGTCGGGCGGAATACAGGTACAGGTCGAACAGGCTTTCGCCATCGTAGATGGTTCCGTCAAAATCGAATACGCGCATACCTTCTGCTTCTACTCTGCTGTTCCTTGTTCAAGGCTAATCATGGCGGACCGGCAAAAGCGCGAATATGCGGTGAATTTCACATGAACACTGTTTTTTTGGGGGGCTTCCCCGGCGGTCATCGTCCCCGGTCCGGCACCGCTCCGGCACGCCTGCGCGTCTGGCCGAACAGATAGACGCCGATGGGCAAGGTCAGCACACCGCCGATGACGAACACCAGCGAAATCGGGATCATATCGGCCAAAGGAGCGAAGACCAGCATGCCCAGCGGCATGCCCAGCGTGCTGAGCGTGGTGTCGAGACCAAAGACGCGGCCGACCACATTCTCATCGGACTCGGTCTGCATGATGGTACGCATCGGACCCACACAGATGGCGGAGGCGACACCATTCGCCACGTCGACAAACAGGTACGCCAGCAGATTGGGCGCGACCCCGAGACCCATCACGGTCACGCCGACCAAAGTGACGCCGAACGCGACCATGCGCATGTTGTCGCGCACGACCTTGGCCCCGACGGTGGACATGAACGCGCCGCCAAGCAACATGCCGATGCTCCAGCCCAGCTCATTGGCCGCGAGTTTGTCGGAGGCGGTGGTCAGGTTGATGAATCCCAGATTCAGATCGATCCCCTCGTATTCGCGGGTCATGAGCAGCAGGGTCAGATTCATCGGGGCCACGGCGATGAAACAGGTCAGCGCGTCGCCCAACACCACGTTGCGCAGATTCGGCCGACGCCACGTGTAGTCGAATCCCACCTTGAGATCGGCGAAGACACGGCGGACGCCGGCGAGCGGCGAGCGTCCCTCCCCTTCAGGCACGGCGTGCGCGGCACGCTCCGCGTCGCGCGTCTCTTCGGCACCTTGATCAACGCCACGAACCCGACGCCGATGACCGCCGTGGTCACGTCGATCAGCAGAATCGACCACAACGGCACCATGTTGATGAGCACGGCGGCCACCGCCGGCGCCACTATCATGTTCGCCGAATTGATCACGCCGTATATCGAATTGACGCGCAGCAGTTTGCCGGAGGGCACGATGTCCGGGATGAACGACTGCACGGCCGGCGTCTGGATGCCGCCGCCCGCCGAACGGATGAGCAGCACCACGAAGATCGTGGCCAGTCCGGCCCACCCCATCGCGAAGCCCAACGACAACACGATGGTGACGGCGGCGATCACCATGTCCGGCAGCATGATCAGCAGTTTGCGATTATGGCGGTCCGCCCATGAGCCGCCGAAAATCGAGACCACGGCCTGCGGCACCACGCCGAACAGAGTGGCCAGCAGCATCGCCGAACCGGTTCTGGTCTGCAATACGATCCACCACCAGATGGCGTACTGCACGATGCTGGAGCCCAACAGCGAGAACGCCTGGCCGATGAGCAGCAGCGCCACACGCCGAATCCACGCGGCATCGGCCTCCTCGTTCGACATGGCACCGGCATATGCGCCGGGCCCGTCCACCACATCGGACGCCACGGGCATGGTCGCTCCAATCTACTCATCGCTTCAGGACGCATGGGCCCGTTCCCGGCCCCGCCTCATCTCACACCAGTACCATAGAATGAAGGTCTGATATACCATCCGGCGTCTTCCGGAAGATGGTCGAGCGTAAGGAACCCGCTATGAGCATCATCGGCAATATCCTATGAATCGTTTTGGGCGGATTGGCGATCGCGATCTCCTGGGTGCTAATCGGATTGGTTCTATGCGTCACCATCATCGGCATTCCTCTGGGCATTCAGGCGTTCAAGATGGCCAATCGCGCTCTGGCCGTTCGGGGCGAGCATCCACGGGCTGTAGGGTCACCGCGGCACGGGCGGCAACGGCCCGGACTTCGCGACCTTCCAGAACGCCACCCTTCCGATTCACATCGTTTGCCATCTATCATGGAATTCGGGTACACGACACATCGAACACATGAAAGGACAGATCATGATCAACCATGTGACCGTCAAGGTGAAGGATTTCGACAAGGAGGAGGCGTTCTACGAGGCCGCCCTGGCGCCGTTGGGCTACGGCAGGGGCCCCGCTTTCCCGGGCGTTCAGGCATTCGTGGCGGAAGACGGTTCGTCGGTGTGGGTTTCCACCGCCGCTGAAGGCGATACCGTCGCGCCGGTCCACGTGGCGTTCGAAGCCGCCGGCGACGACGCCGTGAAGGCGTTCCACGAGGCGGGTCTGGCCAACGGCGGCACCGACAACGGCCAGCCCGGCCCACGTCCGAACTACGGTCCGACCTACTATGCCGCGTTCGTGCATGATCCGGAAGGCAACAACATCGAAGCCATGCACAACTGATCAATCACCGACTGATCGAACGGGGATCCCGTCGGACGGAACACGTCTTCCATCCGGCGGGATCGTCATGTTTCCCCGCCCACGCCCATGAATCGTCGCACCGCCGCGTCCGTCCGACATGCCCCAGCGGCCGAGGCCATCACAGTACGTGCTCCAGCCAAGCCTGACGGCAAGGATGATGCCGGTCAACACGGCGGCGGCCCGCATGACGCCCTCCGGAATGCGCCGGGTGATGGGAGGCGCGATCGCACTGCCGATGGTGCAGCCAATGCACATCATGATGGCGAACGGCCAGTAGACGGAACCACGGATGATGAACATGATTGCGGCGGAGATATTCGCGCCGAAGCCGACCACGGTTTTCAACGCGTTGATCTGATGGAACGGGCCGATTTTGCCCAAATCGAGAATCGCCAGGGCGAGCGTGCCGGCGGCCGCGCCGAAATAGCCGGAATAGACGCCGACGAAGCTCACGCCGACCCACAGCCACCACGGATCGTCGCACAACGCGCTGTTCGTCGTGGCGTCGGCGATCCGCGCGGCACGCTCCGCCTGATACGATTGCGGCAGCGCCCGCGCCACGGCGTCCGCGCGCGGCCGCTTTCCTCCGTGGATTGAACGCGATGATGAGCGCACTGAACAGGATCAACGGCGGCACCGCGAACTCAAAGACCTTCGCGGGCAATTCAAGCAGCAGCAGGCCGCCGATGACGCCGCCGACCAGACTATGCAGGCATAGACGGCCACACGCCCGCCCTGGCCCGTGAGCTCCTTGCGGGCGGAGAGCAGTCCGCCGATGCCGGTGCCGCACACGCCCACCGTGTTCGTGGTGTTGGACAGCACGGGCGGAATACCGAACGCCAGCAGCGCCGGATAGGAGACCAATGAGGATGCGCCGACCGCGTATCCGACGAATCCGGCGGCGACGCCGGCTACGAGCACCAACAGCAACGTGGTGACGGACGCTCCTGCGATCATGGGATCCTCTCCTCTCATTGCGGTTTCCATGGCAACGGGAGCCAAGCGTAATAGCTCGGCTCCCGCGCACCACATCATTGCCCGGAACATGAAAACACCGGCACCGGCCGTCATGGGAATGCCCTGCAGCAACCATAGCGCCACGATCATCGAGATGATGATCACGCTGGCGCCGCGAACGAATCCCCATAGGCGCAGCAGCATCGAGCGAACCAGCTGCAGGGCGCGGGGACACTGGTATGCGGGAAGCGCCAGCATGAGCGGCTCCGGTTCAAGCCCACGGAACATGGTGTGGCGGAGCACCACGCCGACCAGCAGCGAACGCATCCAGCCGCCGTGATCGGCCACGCCGAACAGGCCCAGCAACCAGTCGAGGCCGGATGCGCACCAGCCGCGGAACGTCACATCGATTCAATCCTGCATCGGGCTGGCCAGCGTCGTCGTGGCCTGGAACACCGTGAACAGGACCGCAAGGAACACGATGACGCCGACTACGGGGGTGCAGCAGCACGCCGTCGATGCGGTCGAACAAGGTGACATGACCGTTGTCGTGGACCTCGAGGCCACGCAATACGCCGGCGGTCCAGTCAAGGCGGGCATCGGCCCGTGATTCAGCCCAAGAGCGCAGGTCATCGGCGGAGCGCCCATCGGCATCGGCCGTGATGCCGAACCATGCGGCCAGCCCATGGGGAATGGGGGTTCCCGGAAACCAGCCGCGATGGCATCGGCCAATGCCTTGGCGCCGTCTCCGGTACGCCCGTCGACCGCGACGACCGGCATGCCATCCAGCAGACGGGACAACCGTTCCGTATCGACGCCACGGCCATTGCGAAACGCCAGATCGTTCATGGTAAGCGCGACAACGGTCGGCAGTCCGAGCTCCACCACCATCGACAGCAGGTAGAGCGAACGGGACAGCGCCGTGGCGTCCAACACCACGACGGCGAGATCGGGAGCGGGCATGCCCGACGCGCCCGTCAGCGCATCGACGGCGACCTGTTCATCGGGCTCATCGGCAATAGCGAATATCTTCAATTCCACTACAAAGGTCACATCACGGCATACGCACGCCGACGCGCGTATGCGTGCACGACTCCAGCAACGAGCCGTACCCGCCGTTAGATGGCAGGCTTCAGTATCGTGACGCCATGCGTTAGCGTCACCATGCAACGATAGGAACACACTATTCAATAGTGGATCATGAAGGCGTGACGTTGCTCTTGCGCAGGTGCCGTAAGACTCCGCGGACAAAGCAATGAGGCTCCCCCCCCCCGCGAGAAGGGAAGCCTCATGTTCCATTCATTCTATTCAGCGATGATGGCGCCTAATCACCGATCATCCTTTGGGAACAGCGCGTCGAAGGCATGTTCCATCACGGACTTACGGCGGATCACACCGACGAGTCTGCCATCACCATCCACCACCGGCAGTTTCTTGAACTGCTTCTTGGCGAGGATTCGGGCCACCTCTCCAACATGCTGGTCGGGCGTGGCGGCAACGACCTTACGCGTGGCGATGTCCATCACCTTCTTGCCGGAGAGCGCCTGCACCTTGGAGGCCACGGTCTCGTCGTCGAACACCACCATCGTCGAACCGGTGCCGGTGGAAACCGTACGGGATTCATAGGTGGCAATCGATTTCAGGACATCGCCGTCGCTGACGAAGCCGACGAGCCTGCCATCACCGTTCACCACGGGAAGGCTGGAGACGTTGAGGCGGATGAACTCGCGCACCACATGCGTGATGTCATCGCTGTCCAGGCAGCTGTAGGGCTGATCGTCCATGATCCGCCGATGGACTGTTCCTGGGCCTGCTTGAACAGGGAGGCGGCGGGGGCCACGTATGCGCCAGCGTAGTGATGCTCGGCGGGCTGGCCTTCAGTGGTTTCGGCCGCGACTTCGGCGGAGGCTTGCGCCTCGTAGGCCTTGGCGTTGCGTGCGGCCTCCTCCTTGGCACGGCCGGTGACGGTGAAGATGCAGATGATCAGGCGATCAGCGAGATGGCGGCGCACAGCAGGTAGGAGAACGCGATGCCGCTGGCCGTGGCGGACTTCACACCCTGGGACATGCGCGAGGCGGTCACGGATGTTTCTGCGGTGACCAGAAGCGAGGTCGCAATGGCTGCCGCGATCTGGCGGCCGGTGTTGGCGATGGCGTTGCCATGGGCGATCATGTCGTTCGGCAAAGCGTTGACGCCCCAAGTGTTTATCGGCATGTTGGCGATAGCCTGACCGGATGCCTGCAATGCGCAGAACACGGCGACAAACAGCACTGATGTCCTGGTGTTGATGGTGCCGAGAAGACCAAGAGAGATGGTCATGAGCGCAAGGCCGCCGATACCCACGCCTCGCGGGCCGAATTTGTCGAATGCGGCACCGGCGACCGGACTCAGGATGATGCCGATCGCCGCGGCGGGCAGCATGACCATGCCGGTGACGGTGGCGGATTGGCCGAGCACATTCTGGATGAAGATAGGCAACGTCACGTTGGTTGCGGCGACTGCGGCGTTGATCAGAGTGACCAGAATCGCGGAGTTGCGGAAGTTGCGGGTGGCAAGGGTGTCAACGCGCAACAATGGCTCATCGAGCTTGACTTGCTTGTATACGAATGCGACGAAGGCCACAAGACCAACGACGATTGAGGTAATGACGACCGGACTGGTCCATCCCATCGTGGAAGCGGACGAGAAGCCATAGAGCAGGCCACCGAACGCGATGGTCGAAAGGATCACGGACAGGATGTTGAGCTTTGGGTTCTTCAACTCGCTGACGTTCTTGAGCATCATCGTGCCTCCGACAAGGATGACCAGTGCCACGACTGCGATGCCAATGAACATCGGGCGCCATCCGAAACTGTCAATCACCAGACCACCGACAACCGGGCCGATAGCCGGGCCGGCGGCCATGACGATACCGGCCATGCCCATGGCGGTGCCGCGCTTATCCGGCGGATAGACGAGCATCGGCACTACGGCGACCAATGGCAACAGCACGCCGGAGCCGGCGGATTGCAGTATGCGTCCGACGAGCAACAGCATGAAATTCGGCGCGACGGCACACAGCAGTGTGCCGACCATGAAAGTGGCAAGAGCTCCGGCGAAGAGCTTTCGGGTGGAGAATTTATCAATCAGATAGCCTGAAATCGGCACCATGATGCCCGAGACCAGCATGTAGACGCTGGTCACCCACTGCACGGTGCCGGTGGTGATATTGAAATCATGCATCAGTGCCGGCAAGGCCGGTGACATGACGGTCTGGTTGAGCAGCGCGATGAACGAGCCGACGACGATCACACCCACGACGATGAATCGGGTGTGCGGATCAATAGGCTTTACGGAACTGGTGGCGGACCCGAGTTCCGCGGTTTTCTGTGAGGTCACAGCATTTCCTTCTGTTGGTAACGGCATGTGTGGGCGATCCGGCCCCATGCTTGTGTCAAGACGCGGGGACACCGATGAGTCCGGGGTAAAGGAAAAGCCGCCATCCGTTCCGCATTCATATACGGCAAACGATTCGCGGCTTTGCGTAAGTTGATGGCTATGGTGAGCGATTCATGCGACGTCGACTGCGGATGGGCCATCGGTACATCCCGGCATAAGGCGTGTCCCCGCTACACCAGCATCGAGAATAGGGCCATTTGTGGATTGGCAAACAGAACATTGCCGACGAACGACCCACGGCAGGCGCGTGCGATGAACATCGCGTAGCGATACAGGTTCATGGCATCTCCTTGATGGGTCTTCGTACGGCAGGCATCGAGAAGCCTATCATCATTCAAATCGACGGTGAAACCCACGCATGCTCGACAATACACAAAATCTTCACAAGAGGATTGGGCTTACGCATACGCTCCGCCTGAATAACGGTCCGGGGATGAATCAGGGGCGAGCTAGGGGTTGCGTCTCGTGTTTCCGCCATGATGTCTGGCGAAGACTCATAATAGAACACACATTATGCTGCTGCAGCAGCCAGTCCTTGCAGAACAATGTCATGACAAAGGCCTGAGAAGACGACTTCTCAGGCCTTATCCGCGCCCGCTCCTCAGTCGCTTGCAGCGACAGCTCCCCTCAAAGAGGGGAGCCAGAGAAACACTTACTTCGAGATGTTGAACTTGAACTCGGCGTCTTACCGGTCTCCTTCGTCCTGCCTTGCCGCGGATATTCAATCGCATCGCAGGGGTGACTTCCTCGATCATTTGACAGACCGACCGGCGGTCTGTATGCTTGACGGGGACATGAACGAAAGGCAGGCCATCCGCATGGCGCACGATATGCATTCCGGAGACACCGAACGACGAATCCTCGATTCCGCCCGCAGGCTCTTCGCTGAAAAGGGCTACGAGAAGACGTCCATCCAGGACATCCTGAACGACCTGGGACTGTCCAAGGGCGGCTCTACCACCACTTCAAATCGAAGGAGGCGATTCTCGACCGGCTGAACGCCGACGAGTGGGCCGTCACCGCGCGCCTTCTCGACAAACTCATCGAGCACAAGGACATGAGTGCGCTTGAGAAGCTGCGCGTGCTCATCGTTTCCGCCGTGGACGCCCCCGATCATCTGGACCTAGTCCGTTCCCAGCTGGCGCTGCTCAAGGATCCTGCGTTCTTTACGGCGAACATGCGCTTCTGGTCGACGAGACTGCCGGAGTCCTTCCGCTCGCTCATCGATATGGGCGTGCAGGACGGCTCCATTCCCACGGCATACCCCGAGGAGGCGGCGCAACTGCTCTCGCTCCTCGGCAACTACTGGCTCATGCCCTGCTTCTACCCCGCCGATCATGCCAACATGGAACACCGCATCCGCTGCCTCGCCACGATGCTCGACGCCATCGGCGTGCCAGTGTTCGACGAGACGCTCATCTTGCGGACGGCCGAAGGGCTCACGGCCCTGACGCCGGAAGAGGATACAGTGTCCGCATAGGAGACGCGCCCGGGTGCGCCGCATCTTGCACATCCTGACGTCACAGATGTCGAAGCGCTTCCGCGCCTTTTCCCTTGGGCGTATTGTTATCACAACAACAGACCGACGGTCGGTTTGTATAAATGGCCGTGGCCAATCACAAGAAAGGAATCCACGATGACGAACGCATACGAATGCACGACCCAACCACAAAGAAGCCAAGCCGCTGATCCTCTTCGCACACGCGACTTCCGCCTGCTCGTCGCGGGTCTCGGCATATCACTCTTCGCCAACCTTATGCTGCGGTTTGCCATGTCCATGTGGGTGCTTGACGAGACCGGCTCGGCGGCGGCGTTCGCCTCCATTCTTACTGCAAGCATCCTGCCCACGATTCTGCTCTCGCCCCTTGGCGGCGTGATGGCGGATCGTACGAACCGTCGGACCGTCATGGTGGCGCTTGACGCGCTTTCCGCCGTGACGGTGCTCGTCTGCGCGGCGATCTTTTCGGCCGCCGGTTTCAATCTGGCGGCGATAGCCGTGATGCAGGTGGTGCTCGCCGTGCTTGACGCGATGGAGACGCCTACGGTGCAGGCGGCGCTGCCGCAAATGTTCCGCTCCCATGGCGAGGATGTGATGCGTCGCGCGATGGCCGTGGTGAACGTAGTGAACCAGACGAGCACGCTCGTTCCCGCCGTGCTCGGCGGTGTGCTGTACGCGGCGGTTGGTGCGATGCCCATGATGGGAATCACGATCGTGGGGTTCGGTGCGGCCGCCGTCGTGGAGTGTTTCATCCGGCTCGGCGCTCCCGACCGCGGCGCGTCGGCCGCGTCACCGCGGTCGACGACCTGCGCGCAGCCGGACGTTTCCTCACCCGCGAACGTCCTCATGTGCTGCATCTGGTGTTGATCTGCGCCGCGCTCAACTTCCTGGTGACGGGGTATGCGGAGGTCGGCTTCCCCTACATGGTGCGGACTGTACTGGGGTTCGGCTCCACGGCGTACGGCATTGCATATGGTCTCGTGGGAGCATCCGGACTGCTCGGCGCGCTCGTCGGTGGGCGGGTCGCGAGGTCGCTGTCCATGCGGCGATTCCCGACGGCGATCGCCGCCTTCTCGCTCACCATCCTGCCCCAAGCGCTCGCCATGACGATTCCCGCAGGTGGAGTGATGCGACTCGCGGTGCTCACGGTGAGCACCTGCGGAACCATGATCGCCATCACCCTCGCGAACCTCATCGCCGTGCCGGCGATCCAGATGGGCTGCCCCGAGGACATGACCGGCAAGGTGATGTCGCTCGCGCTCTCCGCGAGCATGTGCGCCCAGCCCCTCGGACAGATCGCATACGGCTGGGCGTACAGCGTCTACCCGGCGGGCGCGGTCCTGGCGGTGACGTTCGCCCTGGCCATCGCGATGCTGCCGCCAGTCGCGCAGGTAACGCGGCGGTTCTAGGACGGGATTCCATCACCTTCGCTCTGGACAGCTGAGACATCAAAGCCATGTGTGGATATGCAAACGGCCGCCATCAATCATGGTGATGTTGGCCGTTCACGTCATCCCCGTACCGTAGGTATGAAAATGACCACTGTAATCGCACATACGACGATGGTGGTCATTGGATCAAGCACCCCGGCGTCAGGCCTCCACGAGCGGGCGGATGTCGTCCAAGGTGCTGGGGTCGAAGGTCAGCAGATCGTAGTCGGTCTGAAGGTTCGCCCAGAAGTCGGGCGTGGTGTCGAGCGCTTGCCGAGCCGCCATGCCATGGGGTGGTGATGCGCCGCCTGCCGTTGACGATCTCGCCGATCGGCGACATCGGCGTGCTTTGCCGTACCCGTCGAGGCGGGTGTGGACCTGCCAGACGTCCCAGATATGGTATGCGCCGATGAGTCCGAAGCAATCGGACTTTGATTCGGAAACGGCCTTCATACCGCACTTGTCCATCACACAACCGGACTGGGACATGAACAGGCACGCAGTCACGGTTGCATAATAGGATTCAAGTCAATAGCAGCCTTCCACGCCTCCTCACAGTGCGCAACCCGGAAGGTCCTTTTTATTGGCGAACTCGACCGGTTTGGTCTATCGCAACAGTCGTTCGTTGAGGATGACAGGAGCGTGTTCGATTGACGGTTGCAACGCATCGAGCTGGTCGGACAGCTTCGACTCGTCGACCACCGGCAGTTCGAGCAGGGATCGTGCGGCTGCGTGCAGGTAGTCGTTCAACGCCTCGATGCGGCCCGGCTCCAGCGGGTAAGCCGGGTCGTTCTCCAAGGTGACGTCCAACGTTTTGCGCAACATCTCATGCTGCGCGCTGCCCATGATGACCGCGCACTGGTCGCGGAACGTCATACGAGAATTTGCCGGCTGACGTTCGGACAGTACCTGCGGAATCCACGCGCCGCCCTCCCAGTCGGCGCGCATATCGTTCTTGAACAGCGACATGTTATGGTCGAACAACGGCGCCGGACCCAGAATCCGGCCGGTACGGTTGTCGCGCAGGAACCCGTGGTTGTTGGCGTGACGGTCCTGATTGACGATGAGCGCGTCGAACACTAGCATCGTGCGCATCGCCTCGAACGCTTCCTCGGACACGGCGCGTGCGGCGGCGAGGATCTCCGGGAACGACGCCAGCTGCGTCGCCACATAGAACGGCACGAACGATACGTCCTTCGAGTTCATCGAACCGCACACCGACGCGAGCTTGCCCTTCCAACGGGCGATGCGGTAGTCGACCGCGTTCACACCGAGCCTGCGCGCCAACTGCGAGGCGAGATACTCGGAATACGGTTCCAAACCGGCGTTCGCATACCCTTTGGAACCCGCCTTCCACAGTTCCAGCCCACGTTCCGTATGCCGCCACGCCTTCGGGAACTGGCCGTCCGTCGTCCACTCGCTCGACAGGCCGATCGCATGCTTCTCGCTCGACGTATACCCCGTGTAGGCCACGATGGCGAGCGTCTCGTCCAACGGATTGTCATACAGGTTGATGTCCGCGAACTTGAGGTTCTCACCGTCGCGTTCCGCCCAGAACGAATCGTTGACCGACAGCCCCTTGCACAGGTCGATGATGCCCAGCGTATCCGCAATGTTCAACCCCGCCTGCGCGAGAACCTGCGTGGCGAACTCACGATTCTTCGGAATCGTGCGCCGCTCCAGCCACGTCGTAAGCTTCGCATTATCCGGCTCCGGAGCCAACGGAAACGGCAGCAACGCGCGCTTCGACTCATCGAACCAGCGGATATGCGCCTCGATCTTGCCCGCCAGCAGGCCCTCGCCATACGACGCATCGAACCGGAGCAGCGGATCATCATAGAGCCGCAGCACGTAACTCGTCATATCCGGCCCCTCCAATCAAGCCCGCTCCAAAGTCATATCGGGCGATTCACATATGAAGAACAACTGTCTACAGTATAGACAAGGGCCTTGGAACGCAACGCTTCACTCTGAAGTCAAGTATTTGATATAGTTTGGTGCAAAAAGATAGTAAATAGCAATAAGGAGTGGCTATGAGCATGCAGATTGCCACGCGAGTTGATGACGAGCAGGCTGCGTTGTTTAAGGAGACGACCAGACAGCTGGGTACCACCCCGGCCGATGCCCTGCGTATGTTCATCAGCGCGTTCAATGATTACCGTGGGTTCCCCTATGAGGTGCGTTTGCCACGAAATGACGTGGAGCCGTTTGCGTCCGAGCGGGACGCTACTGAGTATGCCAGTCGTCTCGCCTTGAGGATGTCCGATGAAACGAGGTGAGATTTGGACGTTGCAGGCCGATGGCTACGCCAGCAAGCCACGGCCGGTTGTCATCGTGCAGAGCGATGCCGTCGATCGGTTCGATTCCGTCATCACTTGTCTGCTGACCTCATACGATTCCTCCGACATCGACACGCGGGTCCGATTGGAACCAAGTCCGGAGAACGGCCTGAACAAAGTGAGTTACGTGATGACGGACAAGATCGTCACCGTCGACCGCAAACTGCTGGGATACCAAGTCGGCGTGGTTGATGATGCAGCCATGGCGAATATCGGCCGTCAGCTCATGCGGGTTCTAGGTTTGCTGTGACGTTTGGGATGGCTGGCGGGCGTGCGTCTACTTGTGACATCGTTTATGCACCCTTGAGACCGTATGATGATGGCGTCGAATTCAAGCTCTCCCCCAACGTCTAAAAATGGCTTCCTTCATATTACGGTCATACGACCAACACCATATGAAGGAAGCATCATGAATGGTCTAACGGCAATCAGCTTCTCATACGTGATTGCCAGTCATTCACCGAATCAGCCGCGGTTGTCGAACATCTGCAGCAGCATCTTGCTGGGTTCGACGGCATAGACGGTGTGCGGCAGACGGGCGCTCAGGTAGACAACGCCACCGGTCGTAAGCTCGACTTCACGGCCTTCGCCGCCGACGCGCAGCTTGCCTTCCAGCACCTGGATGGTCACGGGCATGGCCGCGGTGTGCTCGCTCAGTGCCTGGTCTTTGTCGAAGCCGAACAGCACGGCGCGCAGGCCGTCCTCGCGCAGCACCGTACGGGAGACAGTGGCCTCCTCCTGAATATCGATCAACGAGGCCAAGTCTTCGATGAATCCAAGATGCGGCTCGGTCGAAATGGCGTGGCCTTCGGCGTCGTGGGCGTCATGCTTGCAGGCGCAGAGCTTGGCCTCACCCGCTTCAGTGGTCGCGGCTTCGCCATGCTTGCAGTGGCACTCCTTCTTCGCGCCCGGCTCCGCGGCCGCGCCCTCGGCGTGCTCGTGCTTGCAGGCGCAGTGGTGTTCGCCGTTGGCGGCAGCCGCTTCGGCTGCCGCGGCGGCTTCCCTACGCTGCTTGCACTTGCAATGCTGCTCGTCGCGTCCTGCCTTGCATACGGTCTGCTGCTCGTTCTCATCGGTCATGATGTTCTCCTATTCGTCGCGCGTACCTCACATACGCGTCATCGCTTTTGCTTGTCTTCCATTATCCGACCATCGTGGGGCCGGCACACCGCTGTTACGCTTCGGGCTTGCGCACCACGAACGCGATACCGGTAAGTTCGTTGCTGTACTTGTCGAAGGTGTGCTTCATGTTGAGCACGCGGGCGCGGATGTCCTTGTTGCCCAGAACGTTGCGCAGGATGCGCAGCACACCGCCGATACCTTCATCGGCGATATTGCGCTTCATGTCCAGCAAGGCCATCGGCTCCTTGCCTCTCCACAGCACCTCGAAGCCTTCGGCTTCCAGCAGCTCGCGCCATTCCTGCTCGGTGAGCGGGCGCGCGTTCACCTTGATGCTGCGAGCCAGGGCCTTGCGCACCTCATCCTTGACGGATTCGTCCAGGTTGTCCGGCTGCAGGCCGAGTTCGTGAATCGAGTAGGTGCCGCCGGCGCGCAGTAGTCGGAAGGCCTCGCCGATAATCGCCTGCTTGCCACGCTCGGTCTGCATGGTAAGCATGGCTTCGCCGATCACCACGTCGGCGCTGTTGGATTCCAGACCGGTGTCGGCGGCGTCGCGCTGCACGCAGCTTGCCGGAATCGTGGCCTTCTCACTGGTGAGTTTGGAGATGATGTCCACGACCTGCGGATCGCGGTCCACGCCACGGTAGCTCTTGGGGTCGCGCTCGAGAATCGCCCTAGTGGTCAGGCCCAGTCCCGGGGCGAATTCGACGACATCCTTGCCGGCGATGTCCGCGTTGGCGAGCATGCGTTCGGTGAGTTTCTTGCCGCCGGGGCGCAGCACGTGCTTACCGATGCGGGCCAGAAGCCAATGGCCCTGCAGGTGCGCGGGGTCTCGGTCGGACTGCGGCAGGGGCAGCTCGCGGTTGGTGGCGGGTTTGGTGGCAGTGGACTGAAATGCCTGAGAAGGCTGCGGTGTAGTGGTCATGTGTCGTGATGCTATAGTCCACAGCCCGCCCGCACAAGGGTTTTTCGCTAGAAATCAGCCGAATGTGAGAATGCTCACCCGAGTAGGCGCCTGAGCATGCGGCTCAGGGACGATTCAGGGGATGCTCAGGGGTCCCGTCACCGATTCCCCACATATCGCCCGCGTTCGCCTAATAGAATGGAATCCAGCATTCGATTCGGTATCCGGCGCAATGCCGGCAAATGTGAGGAACTTACGATGAGGGTCATCGGCAATATTCTGTGGATCATTCTGGGCGGACTGGCAATCGCCATCAGCTGGGCACTGATCGGACTGTTTCTATGCATCACCATTATCGGTATTCCACTAGGAGTTCAGGCGTTCAAAATGGCGGGCCTTACCTTGACGCCGTTCGGCAAAACCGTGCAATACGGTGGCGGCGTTGGCTCCACGCTGGTCAATATCCTCTGGGTGGTGCTGGTCGGCTGGTGGATGGCACTCGGCTATCTGGGTGCAGGCGTGCTCAACTGCATCACCATCATCGGCATCCCGTTCGGCTCCAGTCGTTCAAAATGGCCAAGCTCGCGCTCTGGCCGTTCGGCGCACAGATCTACAGTCTGTAACAATTGTTTCTGCAGTAAGTCCGGTGCAACGCATTATCATCGTGCGTTGCACCGGACTTTTTTATATACAACGGGCATTTCACACACCGCGTGATTTGACGGATTTGGATGCAATGCCTTATAGTGCGCGAACCATGATTCAACACATCGCATTAAGCAGCAACGGCGTGAACGAACACGCCATCTGATCAGCACACCTCTCATTGACGCATAGCTGAATCATTGCCGGTGATATCGAGCCGACTCGTTCGCACCATGCCCCATAAACGTACCTATACGAGTATGCGTTCTTGGCATAGTCGCAACGCAATGCACCGCGGCAAAACCCATTGCATACCATCACATATTCAGAAAGAACAACAGATCATGAAGTATTTCACTACTGACACGCATTTCGGGCACTACCATATGTCGCTCACATGCAGTCATGCGCACAACTATATTTTTGTATTATCTATGATTTTATAGTTGTTTATTGACTCATTTCCTTCTCTACCTTATACTTTCTATAATCAAGGATACTCTTTGGGAAGTGAGTCTCTCTCATGGATATGAAGTATAGAAGTTTGGCAAGGCTGTTCCATGCCGACAGGTCAGTCGATTCCTTCAATAACCATGCGGCACTCGCACGGCAGCGGCTTGAGGCAGATTCCACATTCAGGACCGGGGTCATCACGCCATTGGGCGAGCTGTTCTCCGCCACGCCACGCGAGACGACCCTGCTCACGGAAAATATACTTCTCGCCGAAAGGCGCGTATCACGGCTCTGGAACCAGATTCCCGGCGTCATGCGCTGGGACTACATACGGCATTCCATCAGTGAGGAACTGTTCGCCACCAACGAGATGGAAGGCGTGCGCAGCACCCGCAAGGAAACCCAGGACGCCGTGGACGCGGCCGACAAGGCAAGGAGGGACGGCGACGACTCCAAGGCGCGGTTCAGCGAATTTGCCAAGCTGTACCTGAACCTCACGGACAAGGACTCCGCGTTGCCGGCGGGCATCGCCGACATCCGCGACATCTATGACAAGGTCGTGCTCGACGAAATCGATGAGAGCGATCAGCCGGACGGCGACCTGTTCCGGAAAGGCGATGTGGAAATACAGGGGCCGCACGGCCTCGCGATCCATAACGGAGTCAAAGGCGAAGGCAACATCGGCGCACTCCTCACCGATATGATCCATCTCGCGACCTCCGACGAGATTCCCCGGCTGCAGTCGGCCATCATGTCGCACTTCCTGTTCGAATACGTCCACCCGTTCTACGACGCAACGGCAGAACCGGCCGGTATCTCCTGGCCCTGTACCTGAACCATGACCTGACTATGCCCACCGTGCTATCCCTGTCCCGCACCATCGCGGAGAACAAGAACGCCTACTACAAAGCATTCATGGAGGCGGAGGACAAGCTGAACTGCGGCGAACTCACGCTCTTCGTGAACACCATCCTCGGATTCATCCAACAAGCCCAGGATGAGCTGATTGACGAACTCAGTATCAAGGTCGATCAGCTCGACAAAGGTCGGATACTCTGTACACAGCTTGAAAAGAGGCATGCCCTATCGCGCAATGCCGTCTCGGTGCTCTATGGCGTGATTCAGGAAGAGCTGTTCGACTCGTCCAAATCCATGTCGTTGGACGAAGTGGCCCATCACATCGGACTATCCAAACAGAGCGCAAGGAAATACGTGGAAGAGCTCTTGGCCGCGGGGCTGGTCGTACAGACCGGAAAACGTCCACTGAAGATACAGGTGGCGAAATCATTGAGGAATGTTCTCGCCACAGGAGCCGACGAGAACGCGGAAGCCTAAGAAAAGTAGACGCAAACATCTCATCTCAACGAGGTTCATAAAGGTTCGTAACATGAAGAAAGGTCTGGGCAACCAACACTGCTCGGACCTTTCCGCAACACTCCCGTCAGTCGCTTTCCGCGACGCTCCCCTCAGGAAGGGGAGCCGAGGAAAACTACTTGGAGACGTTGAACTTGAACTCCACAATATCTCCGTCGGCCATGACGTAGTCGCGGCCTTCCTGACGGAGCTTGCCTTCCTCCTTGATCTTGGCCATGGAGCCGTCGGCGGCCACGAAATCGTCATAGGAGACGATGTCAGCTTGATGAAGCCCTTTTCGAAGTCGGTGTGAATCACACCGGCGGCCTGCGGGGCGGTCCATCCCTTGTGAATCTGCCAGGCGCGTACTTCCTTGACGCCTGCGGTCAGGAAGGTCTGCAGGCCGAGGATGTCGAAGCCCACACGGGCAAGCTGGTCAAGACCGGATTCGCTCAAGCCGGCGTCGGCGAGCATTTCACGGGCATCCGCCTCGTCAAGCTCGGTCAGGTCGGCCTCGAACTGGGCGTTGAGAAACACGGCCGGGGCCGGGGCCACGGAGGCGGCAAGTTTGGTCTGAAGGTCCTTGTTGGCCAGCTCGTTATCGTCCACATTGAACACGTAGATGAACGGCTTGGCGGTCATCAGGTGCAGGTCGTAGACGGAATCCTTGTCGAAACGACCTTCACGCGCGGCCTTGTCGAGCGTCTCGCCAGCCTCAAGAATGGTCTTGGCCTGCTTGACGGCGTCCATGTAAGCCGGCTCGATCTTCTTGCCGCGCAGATCTTTCTCCAGCTTGGGCAGCGCGTTTTCGATGGTCTGCAGATCGGCGAGAATCAGCTCGGTGTTGATGGTGTCGATGTCGTCGGCCGGATCCACCTTGCCGTTGACATGCACAATGTCATCGTCTTCAAAAGCACGCACGACTTCGCAGATCGCGTCGGCCTCGCGGATGTTGGCCAGGAACTTGTTGCCCAGGCCTTCTCCCTCGGAGGCGCCCTTGACGATGCCGGCGATGTCCACGAAGGTCACCGTGGCAGGCACGACCTTCTCGGTGTGAACCAGCTTGGCCAGCACCGGCAGACGATCGTCCGGCAGCGGCACGATACCGGTGTTCGGCTCGATGGTGGCGAACGGATAGTTTTCGGCCAGCACGTTGTTGCGGGTCAGGGCATTGAACATGGTGGACTTGCCGACGTTGGGCAGTCCGACGATTCCGATAGTAAGAGACATGCCTTTAAGTCTAAAGAGCCAAGCGACAAGCGCACGGGAACCGCGAAATGCTCGACTCGCACAATATGAACATCCCCATTTCGGAGTATCCGATAGCAGGGTATAAACGGCGTTCATAACGCAAAACCCGGCCGGCACATCATCAATGTATATTGCGAAGCTCATCAATCACATGCCATCGGTTGCGACTACTGGGTTTTGCGCATCATCCGGCTGCGAGTTCGAGCAACGGCTCTTGCAATACACCATCCCGACCTCCAAGTCAATACCTTTATCCGCACTCGTCGAACGTTCTTTTCTTGGCGAAATACACCCTCGCCACCCGTTATCCTTATGGGTTAACACACGGAGCCGCTACGTTTTACCCCATACATGCGGCCCGCAACCATTGAGAGAGACCATGCAACAAGCATTACTACGTATACGGAAGGAGGGCCGGCTGTGAGCTGGGAAGTCATCCAAGCAAGTCTTCCACTGTTCGGGAGGGCGTTCGTCTTGACGTTACGTCTTTCCGCAATCAGCGTGGTGCTGGCCACCCTTCTGGGATTGGTGCTGGCATTGCTGCGCGAATACCGCGTGCCTGTGCTCGCCCAAATCAGTACCGTATTCGAGGAGCTGTTCCGCAACACCCCTTTGCTGATTCAATTGTTCTTCCTGTATTACGGATTCCCGTCCATCGGCATCAAATGGAGCGCTGAGATCTGCGCTGTCGTCGGTATGTCCATTCTGGGCTCCGCATACATGTCCGGCGCATTCCAAGGCGGCTTCAGCGGTATTCCGCAGGTGCAGAACGAGTCCGCACGCGCGCTGGGACTCTCGCCTTTGCAGATGATTCGTCACGTGACCCTGCCGCAGGGACTCACGCGCAGCGTGCCGGCCGTCGCCGCGAACGTGATTTTCATGGTCAAGGAGACCTCCGTGTTCACCGTTATCGCGGTACCGGAACTGACCAACACCGCACGCGACCTGATCGGCATGTACTACCGCAGCGACGAATACCTGCTGGAGCTGGTCATCGCCTACGCAATCATTCTTATCCCGTTGTCCGTCATCCTCACACTGCTGGAAAGGAGGGTCCGTCGTGGTACTTTCGGCGATAACTGAGGCCTCCGGCGCCAGCGTGCTGTTCACCGGCGACAACTTCACCCGTCTGCTGGGCGGACTCGGCACCTCCATCACGGTGGCCGGACTGGCCCTGCTGGTGGGCATTCCCCTGGGCATCATCCTCGGCGCACTGCGTATCCTGCGCAATCCGGTACTGCGCGCGGTACTGAGGCTGTACCTCGAGTTCTTCCGCATCGTGCCCACGCTGGTACTGCTGTTCCTCACCTATTACATCCTGCCGCGCGAACTTGGCGTGCAGGTCGACGGCGTGACCGTGGCAGTCGTGACGTTCGGCCTATGGGTCGCGGCCGAAATCAGCGATATCGTACGAGGCTCGTTGATTTCCGTATCCGATCATCAGGTCGATGCCGGCAAGGCGCTGGGCATGAACGGACTGCAGGTGCTGTGTACGTGCGTATCCCCCAGTCCATCAACCTGATGGTTCCGGCCACCATCAATCTGGCGGCGCGCGTCATCATGACCACGTCCCTGCTGCTGCTCATCAGCGTGATCGACGTGATCACGGTGGGCCAGCAGATCATGGAGGCCAACCGTATGACCCACCCGGACGCCGCATTCTGGGTGTACGGATTCATTTTCCTGCTGTATTTCATCATTTGCTGGCCGCTGGCGATGATCGCCAAGGCCCTGGAGAAGCGAGCCAAGGAGCGTAACAATGCTGATTCAGAAGAAGTGTCCGTGTCCAACGACTCCGAACCGCTGCTGTCCGTCCGTCATCTGCGCAAATCCTATGGCGATCACGAAGTGCTCAAGGATGTCAGTTTCGACGTCAAGCGCGGCCAGGTGCTGGTGCTGCTCGGTCCCTCAGGTTCCGGCAAGTCCACACTGATTCGTTGCCTGAACGGTTTGGAGACCATTCAGGGCGGTGAAATCTGGTTCAAGGGCCAGAAGATCGCGAATAACAGAGAGAAGACCTGGCGCAAGCTGCGTGCCGAAATCGGCATGGTGTTCCAGAGCTACGACCTGTTTCCGAATCTGACCGTGGCCAAGAACATCGAACTGGGCCCCACCAAGGTGCAGAAGCGCCCGAAGGCCGAGGTCGCTAAGCAGATGGATCAGCTGCTGGCCGACGTGCAGCTCACCGAATACAAGAACTCGTACCCGCGCGAACTGTCAGGAGGCCAGAAACAGCGCATCGCCGTTGTGCGTGCGCTTGCGATGAACCCCGAGCTCATGCTGTTCGACGAAGTCACCGCATCACTCGATCCGGAAATGGTGCGTGAGGTGCTGGAGCTTATGCTTCGTCTCGCCAAGCGCCATATGACGATGATCGTGGTGACCCATGAGATGGAGTTCGCCCGGCGCGTGGCCGACACGGTGATGTTCCTGGAGAACGGCGTGATCCTGGAACGTCAGCCCGGCGACGAGTTCTTCACGAATCCCGAAACCGACCGTGCCAGGAACTTCCTAGAGAGCATGGCTCCGGTCGGCGATGAGGCATGAGCACTCCGTTCATGCCGAATCATCAAGATTTGCAATAACCAACAGGAAAAGGATAAAGGGGAAAGAATTATGTTCAATGTCAAGAAAGCTTTGGCCGGTGTGCTCGCCGGCGTCACGCTAATTTCCGTCGCGGCTTGCGGCAATGGCCCGGATCCGGCTGCCGGCGGCTCCTCCTCTCAGCAGGGCCAGACCGTCGAGCAGATCAAGAAGACCGGCAAGATTCGTATCGCCACCTTCGGCGACCTGCCGCCCTACGGCTATGTGAAGAACGACGGCACCCGCGCCGGCTATGACGTGGCGCTCGGCAACCAGATCGGTAAGGACCTTGGCGTCAAAGTCGACTGGGTGCAGGTGAACGCCGATGGCCGTGTGGACTCGCTGAAGTCCGACAAGGTCGACCTGGTGCTGGCCAACTTCACCGTGACCGACGAGCGCAAGCAGGTGGTCGACTTCGCCGATCCGTACATGAAGGTGTCCATCGGCGTGGTCTCCCCCGACAGCGCCAAGATCACCAGCGCCGATCAGCTCAAGGGCAAGCAGCTGGCCGTGACCAAGGGCACGACCGCCGAGGCCTTCTTCACTGAGAAGTACCCGGATGTTCAGCTGCGGAAGTTCGATTCCAAGACCCAGCAGTTCCAGGCCTTCAAGGATGGCCGTGTGGCCGCCCTCGCCGACGACAACACCTACCTGTACGCGTGGGCCAAGGACAACCCGGGCTACACCGTGGGTATCAAGACCATCGGCGACGAGTCCACCATCGCCCCGGCCGTGAAGAAGGGCAACAAGAGCCTGCTCGAATGGACCAACAAGGAGATCAAGACCCTGACCTCCAACGGCTTCTTCAAGGACGCCTACCAGAGCGAGCTCGCCCCGAGCTTCACCTCCGACATCGAGCCGGAAGACGTGATCATCGAGTAGTTTCGTCTGCTTCATACTGCTCCCGCTGGCGGGGGCTGTCATGCGAAGCATGACTGGTGGTCCTGTGATTCGGGAGACCCCCCAGTCGGCTTCCGCCGACAGCCCCCGCCGGCGGGGGCAATTTTTTGCCGAGTGCAGTTAGCCGACGATGGCGTCGACGGCGTCAATGACCGCGCCGCGGAAGCCGTCTTTTTCGAGCTGGGCGACGCCCTTGATAGTGGTGCCGCCAGGCGAGCAGACAGCATCCTTCATGGCACCAGGGTGGGTTTCGGTGGCCATGTACAGCGCTCCGACGCCCTCGACCATCTTGGCCGCCAAGCGGTAGGCGGTGGCGCGTTGCAGACCGTACTGCACACCGGCATCGCCCAGTGCCTCAATATACATGTCGGTGAATGCGGGCGCGCAGCCGGCCACCACCATGGCGATGTTCATGTGTGCGGTATCCACGCGTTCAATGAGGCTGATGGGCGCGAACACCTGCTCGAAGGTCTCGGTCTCCTCATCGGTCAGGGTGTTGACGGATTCGGTGACGAGCACGCCCTCGCCCACAGCCATCGGCGTATTCGGAATCGTGCATTGAATGTGGATGTCCGGAGAGTCGACGGATTCGCCGTCTTCGGTGGTGAACAGATCCTGATATTTCTTGAGATTCCAGCCGGCCGCAATGGAGACGACGATTTTGCCAGGCTTGGCGAGTTCGCTGGCGAGCGGCTTAACGACGGCGTCAATCTGATAAGGCTTGATGGCGATGATGACCACGTCGGCGGCCACCACCACTTCCAGCGGATTGTGCAACGGGCGCACGCCGAGCTCGGCAGTGGTCTTCTCGAGTTTGTCATAGCGGGCGGCGCAAGCGACCATCTGGCCGCCGGTGACCACGCCCGCGTCGACAAGGCCTCGGGCGATGGCCTGAGCCATGTTGCCATATCCGATGAATCCAATGGTGAGATTCCGGGTCATAAGATTTCCTTTCGTCCGTACTTGGGCTCCCCTCTCTCTAAGGGGGCTGTCAGCGTAGCGACTGAGGGATGTTTTCCGCACTTGACATACTCCCCTCAGTCTCGTTCCGCGAGCCAGCTCCCTCCAAGAGGGGAGCCAAAGAGGTTAGAACAGTTCTTCGAGGTCGCCTCGGTTGAGGGCTTCGTCGTAGAGGTGCTTGAACACCACCGAACCGTGCAGTCCGTCGTGCTCGAACTCGTTGGTGGTCCAATAATGGCTGTTGCCCACGCGGCTCAATGTGTCGAGCTGCATGCCTGAGTCGACGTACATGTCGTCGAAGTAGACACCGGCCTGCAGCGGCACTTCGTTGCGTGCCAGCTGGTCCTCGTCATAGATCACGCCGAAGCTCGTGTCTTCCATCAGCAGGTCCATGGCGGGCTTGAACGGGCGCAGCGCGGCCTCCTGCTCGAACATCCACGGGAACATGGCCTCGCCGGTGAAGTTGAGCGGGCGCACATCGGCACCGAACTCGGACTTGCCGTCGCGCACACGCTGGGCGGCCCAGCGAATCGGCTGGTCCATCTCGCCGTTGGCGTAGATGAATTCCTGCAACGGCCAGTACAGCGGACGCGATGAGGTGGCGTTCATCACCCTGGTCAGGAATTCGTCGGACAACGGCGATGCGGCGGAAGCGGAGCCGTCGCCATCGAGGAAGGCGCTGTCGAGGATCCAATGCACTCGCTCGAAACTCGGCTTCTTACCGAAGTCGGAGCCAAGGCACTGCAGACGTTCCACGGTGAGAGGGTCGCCGTTGGGCATGATCGGGAAACCATGGGCCGCCATGCCGGCGATCACGCCGAGACGATGTTCGACTTCGGTTTCCGCCATCGGGTTCAGTACGGAATCGGTCAGCTTGCCCACGAATTCGGAGACTTCCGCGGCGGTTGGCAGCTTCTCCGCGATGGCCGCCACACGCTCCTTGTCCTGCGGATAACGCTCGTAGAACTGGGCGGTCTTGCGAATCATACGCGGGAAGGTGTGCTCATAGACCTCGGTGGCGCAGGCGGGCACGTGTGGAATGCCGCCGGTGGTGAAGCTGGCGATCACACCGGACGGGAACAGGGACAGCGTGGTCAGGGTCAGGAAGCCGCCATAGCTTTGGCCCATTGTCACCCATTTGCGCCCGCCAAACTCGGTCAGACGCAGATGTTCGAAGTCTCGCACGATGGAATCGGCGAGGAACTTCTTCAGGTAATCAGCCTGGGCGCGAGCGCCGGCTGCGACATCACCTTCATGGGCGGCGGCAATACGGGCCATGGTGTGCGTGTCCACGCGCGAAGAACGACCAGTACCACGCTGGTCGGGCAGAATCACACGAAAATGCTTGATGGCCTCTTCAATCCAGCCATCGGAGGTGGGACTGTTCAGACGCGGGCCCTCACCGCCGGGACCTCCCTGCAGGAAGATCAGCAGCGGCAGGTCATCGTGCACGTGTTCGGGCGCGGTGACCACACGGTAGAACAGTTTGATGGTTTCGCCGTCGAATGCTTGGCCTGGCTCATGGCCGGACCAATCGAGAGGAACGTCAATGGAATGGTCCTCGATGGCGAGGCCCGGTACATAGTATTTGCTCAGCAATGTCATGGCTCAAACTCTAGCCCACAAATCCGTCTGAAGGGTGATGTCGGCTTGTTAACGGACACGCTAGCCTTGGGACGTATGGAAATGGTCGCGCACGTGAGGGCATGGTTCGCTCGGAAGCCGAGTCACACCCTGCTATGGGACACCCTGCTCGCCGCAGTACTGACATTCGGACTCATCCCGTTCATCAGTTCCACCAGTTCCTCTTCGACTCCTGGACTATTGTTCGTGTCGAACAATTATTCATTGTTGTTCTGGTCGCTACCGACGTTCGTTCCGCTGATGCTGCGACGATACCAGCCGGAGATCGCCGCTTGGTTGTTCGTGGCTCTGACCGCCGCCCATCTCGTCTTCGGCCCGTCGATGGCCTACGGCGACTTCTACACGCTTATCATCCTGTATTCGGTGCTCGTGTACGGCAATCCCAAGCATTCCTTGCGATTCATTATCACCGCCTTTGCCATGGGATTGGCCGCGGCTGCGGTCTGGGCGGTGTCAATGAACGTCGGCCCGCTGTTCAAAAGCGGTTCCTCCAATGCTTGGACCGCCTGGATCAGCTGGCTGCCCACCGCTGCGACCATGCCATTTGCCCGGCCTCTCCCGGTCTCATCAGCAAGCCGAGCGTATCCAACTGCGGAATCAAAATGCTGCGGGATACGGGCGTGCTGGCGCTGTGCATGGAAATCAGCGTGCTGAGCATTATCATCATGGCGTTATGGCAGCGTGCGCGCAAGGCCACACTCACGGCCATGCGCGAGCGCAATGCTTCCATAGTGGCCCGCGAAGCGGAGGAGACACATATCGCGGCGCTGGCCGAACGCGCGCGCATTGCCCGTGATATGCATGATGTGGTGGCCCATACGCTGTCGACGATCATCGTGCAGTCGGATGGCGGCCGATATGCGGGCGCGCATGATCTGGCCGTCGCCAAGCATACGATGAGCACGATTCGCCATGAAGCGGAACGCGCGCAGCGTGATATGCAGCGACTGTTCGGCGTGTTCGGCACGGATGATGATGCCGGGTATGCGGACATCGATTCTCTGTTCGACGGTCATCTGGTCGTATCCCGGCGTGTGACCGGCAAGTCACGGCCGGATCGTTTGACCTCCGATGCGGATGCCGCCGTGTTCCGCTTGGTACAGGAGGCGCTGACCAATACGCGCAAGCATGCGGGCGAGGGCGCGAAGGCCTCCATCGATGAGGTGTGGTCGGATGACGGGCTTGCGATTACCGTGTCCGACAACGGCCAGGGAGCGGCATCCGCCGCCGACGGGCACGCACCCGGCTATGGGCTGATGGGCATGCACGAGCGCATCGAATCGTTGGGCGGCAGCGTCTATGCCGGCCCTGGCCCGAACGGCGGGTTCATCGTGGCGGCCACGATTCCCCTCTCCCCCGAAATCGCACAGACCGCCATAGAACCGTCTGACGCTTTGTCCTCCACCATCACACGACTACGGAAACTCCTGGATTCGATACGCCCCAAGCCGCTCGATCAGGGAGATACCGGTGAGTCGAATTGGGTGGCCCGCTTCGCACAATGGACCGAACGGCATTATCTGCTGGTGGATATTCTCATCACCGTGGCGCTGATCGCGATGTTCAGTTCCGCGACGCGCAGCGAGCTGCAGATGATGACGGTCAGCAATGACCCAGTTCAGCCCAACACTGTGCTGAACATGACACTGACCATCATCATGCTTGCCCCTCTGGCTTTCCGACGTCGGTTCCCGGAGGGCAGCGCACTGGTCATGGCGATTCTGTCCACCGTGCAGCTGCTGTTTCTGCCATCCATCCTGACCGTCAACATGTTTGCATTGGTGTCCGTACACGCCGCCGCACTGTATGGACGGGAACAGGCATGGAAATGGGTCAGTGTGGCGCTGGTCGCGGATTCGTGGCTGGCCGGCATCAAGGCAATGTCCGGCTGGAACGGATATGACATGCTGATTCAGATGCTGCTGCCCCTCAACGGCGAATCGGCGATGTCCCGCTGGCTACTGGTGCTTTCCGGCCTGATACCGGGTGGCGTGGTGATGCTGTTTGGCTTTGCGTGCATTGCGATGGCCCGGTGGAGCCGTTCACGTGGCTCGAACGCGCTGGTGCTCATGCAACGCGAGGAGGCGCTCAAGGCCGAGCAGGAGCGGCAGAAGGTGCTGGCCGCCAATCTGGAGCGCAATCGCATCGGCACGGCCATGCAGGCCGAGGTATTGAATACGTTGGAATCGGTGATCACGCAAGCCGATGATGGGCTGGCCATGCTGAACTCCGAACCGGCTCCCGATGGCGAGCAGATCATCGCCGCGTTCACGGTCATCGGGGAACGCGGGCGTGCGGCTCTGGCGCACATGCGGCAATTGCTGACGGTGCTGCGTGAAACCGGATTCAGCGACGAGATGCATGAAGGCGCACAACCCGACATGCAACTGCGACCGGCTGCTCCTCTGTCCAGCCAGATGAGGCAGGCGGAATCCACATCTCAGACGGATTCGTCCACGAACATGAACTCAGGGAACAATCAGGGTGTCCATGGAGCGGCACTCGAATAGGAATCGGATACAGTGGAGAGCATGAACGAGAGCAGAAGCATTCGCGTGATCATTGCGGACGACCAGGAGCTGGTGAGGGCCGGCTTCGCCATGGTAATCGGCTCGCAGCAAGATATGGAAGTGGTCGCTCAGGCGTCCGATGGCGCCGAGGCCGTGACGATGGCGGAGACCCTGCACCCCGATGTGGTGTTGATGGACGTGCGCATGCCGGGCATGGATGGCATCGAAGCCACCCGCCGTATTACTTCGCTGACCGCCGGCACGGATGGCACGCAGCCGACCCGTGTGATCATCCTGACCACATTCGATTTGGATGAATATGTGATGGCCGCCATCAATGCCGGCGCTTCGGGTTTTCTGCTCAAAGACACCGAACCGGAGACGCTGCTCAATTCGATTCGCACCGTGTTCCAGGGCAATGCGATCATCGCGCCTTCGGCCACCAAGCGTCTGATCGAGAAAATGATGCAAGACGGCTATGCGCAGCATGGGTCGTTGAGTGGCGGCGTTTCGAACGCAAGTTTCAATGGCAATGCTGGCGGCGTCGCCGACACTACTGGAACGGTCGGAGCTACGGGTGCCGATTCGACGAACGGCATTGGCACCGCACACCCCACATATACCGATCCCGAGCTGGAACTGCTCACAGATCGCGAACGTGAGGTACTGGTGGAGATCGCCCATGGTCTGAGCAATCAGGAGATCGCGGACAAGCTCTTCATCTCTTTGCCCACGGTCAAAACCCATGTGGCGCATATTCTGGCCAAAATCAACGCCCGAGACCGCGTCCAGGCTGTGGTCTTTGCGTACGACAACGGTTGGTATGACCTCCCCAATACACACGATACGGCAGAACAAGTGGTATCCGCCTCGAAAGAGGTACATTCGCCTTTCTGCAGAAAGCTATCTGCTTTCAGCAGAGATATCCGAGACCTGATAACACGAGTACGATCATTGCAATTCCAACGGTTGTACTCGCGTTTTCGTATATCCGGTACCCCTTTGAAAGCAGATAGCTTTCCGCAAAGGAACGAATGTACCTCTTTCAAGGCAGATAGGTCTATTCGCAGCATACGAATAGACCTATCTCTTCGCTCTTAGACTGTGGCCAGCCGCTATGCCTCGGCCAAAGCCTCGACGGGCGGAGTCTTGACGGCTCGTCTGGCCGGAGCCACACTGGCGAGCAAGGCGGCGAGTGCGGCCACGCCAAGCACGGCACCGTTGGTGGTCCACTCGAACGGGAACACAGTGTCACCATACAGGCTGAACACCATATAGGACCCAAGCCAGCCGAACAGGGTGCCCAGCGCCACACCCACCACGCCGGAGACGAGCGAGAGCAGCAAAGCCTCCACTGCCAGCGAGCGCCGCAGCTGGCCGCGCGTCATACCGATGGCACGCAGGGTGGCGGATTCGCGGGTGCGTTCGATCACCGACAAGCTCAACGTGTTCGCCACGCCGACCAGTGCGATAAGCACAGCCACCGCAATCAAGCCGACAAGCAACGCCATCATGCCGTTGATCATGGTCTCCCACTGCGTGCGTCCGGCCACCGGACCAGACACGTCAATGTCTGCACTGGCGGAGAATGCATTCTGCACGTTGGTGAATATGTCGTTCAGCGTGGTGCCCGCGCTTTCGGCGTCGATACGCATAAGCATGATATGTCCGTTCGCTTTTACATCACCGTTGGTGAAGTGACCGGCATCCACGAAGGCGACTGCGGCATAGTTGGCTGAGATGCGACGATAATCCACCTTCTGCGGCGCGAGGGTCAGTGTCTGCACGCCATCGGATTGTCCGCCATCGTTCTCAGTATCACTCGCGGCAGCATCAGCTGTACCAGTCTGCGAGCCGGATACATCACTGGTGAAGGTGACGCTCTTACCTAGCGGAATGTCCTTGCCCGTGGCAGCGGAATACTTGGGCATAAGTACGGAGTCACCGCTGATGGTCACGCCGGACAGGTCGGCACGCACCACTTTGCGCAGCGCGTCAACACCATCCACGCCAACGATGAGTACGTTCAGATCCTTGCCATTGGCATCCTTCATGCTCATCATGCGAGTCGGCGCGTAGATACTATCCTTAATGCCCTTAATCTTGGCGACCTCATCAGCCTGTTTGCTGGTCATATCAGCACCGGCCGCGATCATGTCAACGCTGTAGCGCGTGGTCAGCGCCTCGTTCATGGTTTGCTTGGCGCTGGCGGCACCGGTGGCAATGGTGGAGACCAGCGTCACGCCGATAAGCAGTGCGGCACCGGTGGCGGCCACGCGGCGCGGATTCTTCTGGATGTTCGCATGCGCCACCTTGCGGACGGCCCAGCAAACGCAACCAGCGCGCCCACACCGCGCATCAATACCGGCAGCCAGAATGCGGCGGACAGCACCAGTCCGAGGAAGATCAGCGCGCAGCCGGCGATGGCGGCGAGCAGTACCATCGGATACTGCTTGTCGGCCAGCGAATCATGTCCGGCGATCTTTTCGTTCATCTGCCAGGCGGAGAATGCGGCCAGCCCGATGCCGACGAGCACCAACAGACCCGCAAGTATGGCACGGATCTTACCGGCCCGACGGGTATCGGTCAGTTCGATGGGCCGCAATGCCTCCAGTGGGGTCACAGCGGTGGCGGAGCGCGCGGAGCCGAGCGAGGCGATCACGGTCATAACAACGCCGAAAGCGATCGGCACCACGAACGCCGGCCAGGACAACACCAATCGCATGGTCATGCCGGTGGCTTTCATCAGCCGGATTGGCACAGCGCCGCCATCAGTCCGATGCCGAGGCCCACGCCCAGCATGGAGCGATGAGTCCCAGCAGACCGGCCTCGAACAGTACGGAGACATACAGCTGGCCTTTGTTCGCGCCGATGGTGCGCAGCAAGGCAAGCGTGCGACGGCGTTGGGCGACGAGCACTTGGAAGGTGTTGGCGATGACGAGCGCCGCGACCAGCATGGCGAGGATGCCGAAGCTCAGCAGGAAGATGGTGGTGATACTCGTATCGCCCTTGCTCACGGATTTGATGGATTCCTCTTCCATCGCTGCGCGGGATTGCACGGTGAAATGTTTTGGCAGCAGCTTGTCGATTTGTTTCACGGTGGCGTCGGCGGACGGCTGATCAGCATCGTCGATATTGAGGTAGACAAGATAGACATTGAGTTTGCCGAAATCGTCGATACCGTTCATCGCGGTGATCACGTTATCGGAAAGCACTGAGGCTCCGCCGTAGTACGCATAGGCGCCGTTCGGATCTTCAGTGATACCCACTACGCGAACGGTCATACCGGAATCAGCGGCAGTGTCGTTGCCGGCGGAACCGTAGCCCGTCGAAGCTACGGCCTGCGCGGTACGGGAGTTCACGGTCACGCTATCCCCCACCTTGACACCAAGCTGATCGGCCACGGACTTAGTCAATGCTATTTCGTTGCTATCGACCGGCTGGTCGCCTTGAATGATGCTGACCGGCAGCAGATCACGCTGTGCGGCGGTGGTGATGGCATAGCTGCTGGCGTGCTTATCGCCATTGGCCACGGTTACGGAACCCGAGGATTCGACGCGCACATCCTTGACACCTTCTGTGGCGCGGATACGGTCGAGTTGGAAGTCGTTCACCGTGCGAGTGTAGATGTCATTCCGCTCCTGCTCGTTCAGGCCCTCGCTGGAGTCCACGCTGATCACATAGTTCGCGCCGCCAAGCTGCGCGGTGGTCTGACGGGCCAGGGAATCGTTCATGGCGTTACCGAACAGGAATGTGGCCGCAATGAACGCGGTGCCGATCAGGATGGCGATGCCGGCCGGAATCAGCATTCTGGCGCTTTTCTTCATGAGTTTCACTGTGATGGAAAACATGGGTTCGTCCTACTCTCTTGCTTCCCGTGGGTCAGCGGGCGTGGCGTGCGGCGGCACGGGCGTGGCGCAGCGTTCCCTCACGCCCAGAGGTGGGAACGGCCGGCGGCAGCGGCGCATCGGTGATGGGCAGATCCGGCACGTTGCGCACGCCTGCCATCTGTGCCATCTGGTCAGCAGGAGTATCGGTAAGAGTGGTGCGGGTGGTGCGCTCTCGCTCGGCCATAAGCAGTTCGTTCATGACTTCGGCGTTGGGATGCTGTTCGTCGGCCACGATCCGTCCGTCGGAGAACACGATGGCACGGTCCGCGTAGGAGCTGCCACCGCATCATGCGTGACCATGACGATGGTTTGGCCAAGCTCGTTGACCGAACGCTTCAGGAAGCCAAGCACTTCGGCGCTGGAAACGGAGTCGAGGTTGCCGGTCGGCTCGTCGGCGAACACCAGCTTCGGCTTGGTAATCAGCGCGCGGGCGATGGCCACGCGCTGCTGCTGGCCACCGGACAGTTCATTCGGTCGGTGGTTCAGGCGCTGCTTCAGTCCCAGGGTTTCGACGAGCAGGTCGAACCAGGCGCGGTCGGGCTTGTCTCCGGCGAGAGTCAGTGGCATGAGGATGTTCTGTTCGGCGGTGAACATGGGCAACAGGTTGAAGCTTTGGAAGATGAAGCCGATCTTGTGGCGGCGTAGCAGGGTGAGCTGCTTGTCGTTCATACGGGTCAGGTCTGCCCCGCCGAACAGGATATGGCCGGAAGTGGCGGAGTCGAGGCCGGCGAGCGTGTGCATAAGCGTGGATTTGCCGGAACCGGACGGGCCCATGATGGCGGTGAATTTGCCGCGTTCGAAACTGACGTTCACGTTGCGTAAAGCATGAACTGTGTTGTCTCCGGTGCCGTAGTCCTTGACGAGGTCAACGGCCTGAATGGCGATGCCGTGTGATGCGGCGGGGTTTTGTGCGTTCATGACGTCTCTCCATAATTTGACCGAGCCCATTGCCCGGATGATGATTCCAACTTATGAAGAAACGGCGGCGCTCCCCATCGTGCGTCAGGCTGAATTATCGGTTCATCCTCATCCTCAAGGATTACGGGATTATATGCGCAGCGAATGGTTTTCAATAAGAAAACTGTGAAGCCTATTAGCAAAGAAACGAACACGGGTTTTCCGGAATCGGCCTTATGTTGCGGTTCGACGATATGTGCGATTGATTGATAATGTGCGTTTGACTCACACTTTTCCTATTGAGGATCATTCGCTGTGCAGTCAAACACAAGAAAGCTCGCACTGCATGACGTCAGTGCGAGCTTTCCACTCCTTGGGTCAAGTTATTTGTCGGAAAGACCCCATGTGCTTCGGTATTGTGCGGCACACCCCATAAGTGTCGCTCCCCTTCCTACCTCAGCACATTTCCGTCATCTCACTTGGCCAAGCCGGAAGCGCGAAGGGCTTCGAAGCCGCCTTTCAGATCGTCGAGGATGTCCTCGATGTTCTCGGTGCCGATGGACAGGCGGATGGTGCCCTGGTGGATGCCCTGGTCCTCCAGCTCTTCCAGGGTCTCCTGGGAGTGGGTGGTGGAAGCCGGGTGGATGACCAGCGACTTGGCGTCGGCCACGTTGGCCAGCAGGGAGAACAGGTGCAGGTTGTCGATGAACACGCGAGCCGCGTCCTTGCCACCCTTGATGTCGAAGGTGAAGATGGAGCCGGCTCCGTTCGGGAAGTACTTCTCGTACAGGGCGTGGTCCGGACGGCCCTCGATGGACGGGTGGGAGACGGACTCGACTTCCGGCACGGTCTGCAGGTACTCGACGACCTTCAGCGCATTCTGAACGTGGCGCTCGACGCGCAGGGACAGGGTCTCGGTGCCCTGCAGCAGCAGGAAGGCAGCGAACGGAGACAGGGTGGCGCCGGTGTCGCGCAGCAGAATGGCGCGGACGCGGGTCACAAAGGCGGCTCCGCCGAGGGCCTCGTAGAAGTTCAGGCCGTGGTAGGAGGGATCCGGCTCGGTCAGAGTCGGGAACTTGCCCGGAACGGCGTTCCAGTCGAACTTGCCGCCTTCGACGATCACACCGCCGAGGGTGGTGCCGTGGCCGCCGATGAACTTGGTGGCGGACTCGACCACGACGTCAGCGCCGTGCTCCAGCGGGCGGAACAGGTACGGGGTGGCGAAGGTGTTGTCCACAATCACCGGCAGGTTGTGCTTGTGGGCGATTTCGGAGATGGCTTCGAAGTCCGGCAGGTCGGCGTTCGGGTTGCCGAAGGTCTCGAAGTAGACGAGCTTGGTGTTCTCCTGGATGGCGTCCTCGAACTCCTGCGGGTTCTCGGCGGAGACGAAGGTGGTGGTGATGCCGTCGCGCGGCAGGGTGTGGCGCAGCAGGTTGAAGGTACCGCCGTAGATGTTCTTGGCGGCGACGATGTGGTCACCGGACTGGGTGATGTTGCGCACGGCGTATTCGACGGCGGCGGCGCCGGAAGCGACGGCCAGACCGGCGGTGCCACCTTCAAGGGCGGCGATGCGGTCCTCGAAGACGCCCTGGGTGGTGTTGGTCAGACGGCCGTAGATGTTGCCCGGGTCAGCGAGGCCGAAGCGGGCCTCGGCGTGGTCGAAGTTGTGGAAGACGTAGCTGGTGGTGGCGTAGATCGGGACCGCGCGGGAGTCGGTGGCCGGGTCGGCCTGCTCCTGACCCACATGCAGCTGCAGGGTCTCAAAACGGTACTTCTTGTTGGTCTCGGCCATGGTATTCTCCTTGGTTGTGCTAGGTCGCGAGGATATTTTCCTTGCCACCCGCCTGCCGTGTTCGGGCGGTTGGCAAGGTGTTGGTTATGAAGTTACGACGCTCAAGGTGCGTGTCGCAAGCTGAGCGTTATCGGGGTTGCCTATAGACTTATAAACCTTGGAATCATTGGGATATGAGGCGGTTACGTCGGGCAAAATAGTCATCAAAAATCTCACGACACGCCGAGACACTTCCACGTCTCTTCGCGACAGAAATCTAGAAATCATCCTCAATTTCCTGAAATCCTGTCACTGAGGTGACGTCAGCGACAGAATTTCAGGACGAATGGGTTTATTTCCGAAATTTCTGTCACTGAGACGGATTCAACGACAGCAATTCAGGGGATCAGGGATGATTTCCGAAATTTCTGTCGCTCAGATGGGAACCAGCAACGGAATTTTGGGGTGGATGGTTTTATTTCCAAGATTTCTGTCGCTAGGAGTTTGAGCGATCTGTTGAATTCGGCGACGGAACCTCACCAGATGAATACCGGTTAGCGTGTCCGTATCCCTACAGACTAGTGTCAACTGTGATTATGTGACATCCGTCTGATTGATTGGAGTTTTCTAGTGTCCGACGTTACGTTGTACGACCGCGATCCGAAGTACATCCCGCGCGTGGCCGCCGTGCATGACATGTGTGGCTATGGCAAGTGCTCGCTGACCGCCGCGATTCCGATTCTTTCGGCAGCCGGCTGCGATGTCTGCCCAGTGCCGACCGCCCTGTTCTCCGCACACACGAAGTACGCGGTGTTCACCTTCCATGACACCACGGGATATCCTCTCCGGCTATCTGGATGCCTGGCAGAAGGAAGACGTTGAGCTTGACGGCGTGTACTCGGGATTCCTGGGCTCCCCCGATCAGGTGGCGATTATTCAGCGTCTCTACCGCGAATATCCGAATGCGCTACGTTTGGTCGACCCGGTGATGGGCGACGCCGGTGAAATGTATCCCACGTATACGCCGGAACTGTGCGAGGCGATGGGTGCGCTGGCCGACGGCGCCGATGTGCTGATGCCGAACCTGACTGAAGCGAGCATTCTGACCAAGCGCGACTACCCCGGTCAGGATATCGATGAAGCCACGGTTGACGAGCTGTTGGGCGCGCTGCTGGAGCTTGGCGCGAAGAACGTGGTGTTGAAGGGCATCGACCATGGCGACGGCAAGATCATCAACTATGTGGCCAGCGCCTCCACTGGTGTTACCGGCAAGATCGAACTGGCACATGACAAGCTGCCGTACATGATTCACGGCACGGGCGATGCATTCGCTTCCGCCCTGTGCGGTGCGGTGATGGCCGGTCGCGGACTGGCCGAGTCTGCTGAGATTGCCGGCGAGTTCGTGCGTCATGCAATGGAAAGCACGCGCAACCAACCTCACTTCGAGGATCGCGGCGTCAGCTTCGAGCTCAATCTCGGAGAACTCACCAATTTGGTGAAGTGACCCACTTTGGCTCCCGCTGGCGGGAGCTGTCAACGAAGTTGACTGAGGTGGTCTACTATCTGCACGCACCACCCTCAGTCTAGCGGGAGCATCCCAATCTACCGATTCTTGAAGTACTTGAGCAGGTGGCTTTCCCGCGTGCTAAGTACGGCAACTAACGCCCCAACCAGCACACCAACCACTGCGCTTATCGGCACCCGAAGCAGCGTGTCGGTAAGCGCCATTGCCTCTGCATTCCCGTTCTCCAGCCATACCCATGCCAGTAACAGGTTGATATATCAGTATGCCGGCAAGTGCCCACACCCTGAGTTCTAAATAGAAGCGCAACACCCGCTCTATGGTTGGAAGTGTTCAAGTTCATAACCAGAGAGAAAGTGTCGCGCTCGATATGAAAGCTTATTCCCACCTGTCGGCAGAGGAACGCATCCGGGTCGACGAGTTGAGGAACCGCGAGGGGCTCGGGGTCCGCCAGATCGCCCTGAGGATCAGCCGCGAACCGAGGCGCGGCCCGTGGCTCGCGTCCAACGAGAACGAGTCCTACCGCCTCTACCGGCCGAAACGGCTGAAGAAGGACGCATCCGCCGCTACCTGCCCAAGAGGACCAGTCTCGACGACCTGACGGACGAGGACCTGCAGGCCATCGTCCAGGAGATCAACGACACCCCCATGAAGGTCCCGGACTGGGAAACACCCAACGAGGCTTGGTACCGCAAACTCGGCAAGCTAATGTCGAAGACAAGCCACCCACAGACAAACGTTGCACTTACAAATAGGTAACGGGATCGCGAATGTCATCCGCTGGATGACATAGCGAAGCACATACTTTCTGAACTAATGGTGGATAACCGCACTTTCATCCACACGCTGTCCACAACACGCCAAGCCGCGTCATGGTATCCACATTTGCCGGTCGCCCTTGCGTCCCGATATCACCAACCCACACAGTGGAATCATGAATGATGCAGCAACTTCCACGGAACACATCGCAGCCGCAATGGGCGACCGCAATTTGTCACCCAAGCAGTTCGGCGCTCTTGGCGAACGATATGCGGCTGTTTGGTTGGAGAAGAAAGGATGGACACACTGAGCCATAACTGGCGTACTCGATACGGCGAACTGGATCTTGTGATGCTCAACGACGAGCACACTGTGGTGTTCGTCGAGGTGAAATCGCGCCGCACCATCCAGTACGGCTGCCCGCAGGAGGCCGTGACGCCGGCCAAGCAACAGAATCTCAGGAAAGCTGCTTGCGATTGGCTGCTTGATTGCCGCAACCGTATCTCGCACAAAGCCGTCAGATTCGATGTCATCACCATCGTGTTGCGCGTGGGTAGACCGCTGGTGCATCACATTGAAAACGCGTTTTAGCGAAAGGATCAAGCATGGCCATTGGCAGCGCCCTTTCGGTCGGTCTGATCGGACTCAAGGCCTTCATTGTCCAGGTACAGGCTTTCATCAGTCCCGGCCTGCCATATTTCAGCATCATTGGACTGCCAGATACCTCACTGTCCGAAGCGCGCGAGCGAGTGAAATCGGCATGTCAAGCCAGTGGTTTCTCATGGCCACAAACCCGTGTGACCGTGAATATGAGCCCCGCTTCCCTACCCAAACGCGGCTCATCACATGATCTGGCCATTGCCGCCAGCGTTCTCTGCGCAGCTGGAGCCATTGGCCACGATTGTCTGGAAGACACTATTGTGCTTGGCGAAGTGAATCTTGACGGTTCGGTACTGCCTATCCATGGATTACTGCCAATCATGTTGCATGCGCAGGAACGCGGCATCCGAAAAGTAATCATTCCCTGTCGCAATCTTGACGAGGCTTCGATGGTGGAAGACATAGATGCAATCGGCGTAAGACATGTGGGCGAGCTCATCGAGCTCATGGGAGGCAATGCCTCATATACAATCCCCGATCTGCAGCTCGCGGAGGATGCAAGTGCCTCCGAGCAAGCCGAAGTCAGTGAAAACGGATACGCAGACATGAATGAGGTGTTGGGCCAGGAACATGCCAAATGGGCGCTGCAGGTAGCGGCCGCCGGAGGCCATAACCTCATCATGACCGGACCTCCCGGCACGGGAAAAACCATGTTGGCTTCACGATTACCCGGCATCATGTGCCCATTGGAAGATACCGAACAGCTGGAAGTCGCTTCGATTCGCTCGCTGTGCGGCACCTTATCGCAATATGGCATCACCGATGTGCCTCCGTTTGAAGCGCCGCATCATACCGCTTCCACAGCATCACTGGTCGGCGGCGGCAGTGGCATCGCAGCACCGGGCGCGATAACCCGCGCTCACCGCGGCATTCTGTTTTTGGACGAAGCACCGGAGTTCAGCGCCCGGGCCTTGCAAACGTTGCGCGAACCATTGGAATCCGGCTATGTGGCCCTCTCCCGCTCCAAAGGAAGCACGTATTACCCAGCTGCATTCCAGCTGGTCATGGCGGCAAATCCTTGCCCATGCGGATATTATTACGGCACTGGCGAGCGCTGCAGGTGCCGGGAAAAAGATCGCATGAGGTATTTCTCCCGTTTATCGGGCCCGGTACTTGACCGAGTAGATATTCAGATGACAGTGCCGCCCGTCCCCCGCATCACCGTACAGCATGAACCGCTCGGCGAATCCAGCGCCACAATTCGCGCACGCGTGATTCGTGCAAGAAACGCCGCCAAAGATAGGTTCCAGCAATTCGGGTGGACATGTAATGCTCAGGCATCCGGCACATGGCTGCATGCGAACACCTCGCTCAAGGCGATGGAACTGGTCAATCGTGCCTTGTCCTCGCAGCAGCTGACGTTGCGTGGAGCTGATCGCGCCATGCGATTGGCCTGGACCCTCGCCGATCTGGCCGGTCGGATTTCCCCTACCGAACAGGATGTCCATCAAGGTATCGAAATGAGAACGAGAGTGTCATGAGTACCACCAATATGATTGCCGAGCCCGCTTCAGTTCACGGCTCCCCTCACACAATCGGAAAAGCCGAAGCGGCCGCACAGACCGTGCGCTCACGTATTATCGCCGCTCCTTCACTAGATGCCCTATACCGTGCCGCGCTCACGTTCTGCATCGATGGCGCGGATGCGATGATGTACGCCACACTCAAAGGAGCCGAACATGCTGAGGCATTATGGCAGGTCTTGTCACAATGTCACCCTGACCGGCCTTCCGATGTTCGCCAAAAAGCACTGACCTGCATTGATCGCATGTTCATCAATGGTCTGACCCGCTGGGGTCGCAAACCCACACCCAGCGCGATGAACGCTTTTCGCAATGCCCTGTCCGGCTGGCATCAGCGGATGGACGCCCTGCCCTCGCAAGACATCGTTTCCTTGGCCGACTGGTTCACTATGGATGGCACACAATGGATTATCGGCCCGGGACACCCATGCTGGCCTGCGCAATTGACCGACCTATCCATCCGCTCCGACTGGGCACCTCCCTTATGCCTTTGGGTCAAAGGCGATCCGCGGGCCCTGACCAGCTGCGCAAAACCGGTGGGTATTGTCGGCTCCCGAGACGTCAACGAGTACGGACGGTATGTGGCCCATACGGTTGCCGAGCAAGCCGCGGTGGATGGTCATCTGGTAGTTTCAGGAGGCGCGATGGGCACGGACGCGGCCGCTCATTGGGGTGCTCTGAACGCTCTGCACGGCCGCAAACCAGGATGCGTGGGCAGAACCGTCGCCGTATTCGCCGGCGGACTGAACCATATGGGGCCAGCTCGCAATCGCACACTGTTTGAACGCATCGAATCGCAGGGAGGCGCACTCATCAGCGAACTCTGTCCCGGCACCATTCCCGAGGCGCGCAGATTCCTGCTGCGCAACCGTATTATCGCGGCATTGTCTTCCACACTGGTTGTGGCACAGGCGAGATTGCGCTCAGGCGCACTGAATACTGCGGGCTGGGCCTGCGAGCTGATGCGCGAGGTGTATGCAGTGCCAGGAGACATCAATCAGCCATGCAATGCCGGCTGCAACAAAATGATTGGCGACCATCAGGCCACGATTCTATGCGCCGCCACCTCCACGAAAGACATCTGTCACAAGCGCCATCAGCCGATTATGGAACGATGCCCAGGCATGGCGGACAACGCACAGCGCGATGCCAGTGATCCAGCGCCTTCGTGTACGACCAAGGCGGTCCACAAGAAATCCGAGCAGCCCACGCTATCCCAGGCTGTCATCACGACTCCCTTGCCGTCTCGCACAGACTCCAAGGATTTCTCCTCATCCCACCACATGCCAGATTTGCGCGCCCAGGCATCGTTGCAACCCGATGCGGAAGCGCAACAGACGATACAGGTCAGCACATTGCCGGAAGCGGAACGCTTGATGGTCGGCCTTATCCGCGAATGCCGTACTCATCGCCTCGCCATCACACCGGACACCCTGCTGCGCGCGGCCAGAAATAACGACCTCGAGGAAATACCGGATATCGCCACCGTACTGGAACTGCTCGGAGCGCTGGAACTGCGAGGAGCGATTCACCGGAAGACCGGAACAGTCACGCTCAGTTGTCGCCTCATCTGAATCATGGAGACGCCAGTCTTACACACCGCTGGAACAAGAATTGTCAGCACCCTCATGACACGATGACGGCGCTGTTCGGCGGGTGTGCAAGAATCGAATCCATGAGTCCGAAACGTTTGGAAGATATGTATGATGCAGTGATCGTCGGTGCCGGTGCGGCTGGTTTGTCGGCGGCATTGGGACTGCTGCGATCCCCCGAAATCGCCGAACTCAAGGAACAAGGCGTGGACCCGAAGATCCTTGTGGTCTCCAAACTACAGCCGCTGCGTTCGCACACCGGTTCGGCTGAAGGAGGCATTGCCGCAAGCTGGGCAATGTGGAGTCCGATGACTGGCATTGGCATTACTACGACACCATCAAGGGCGGCGACTGGCTTGTTGATCAGGACGCGGCCAAGCTGCTCGCCGAGTATGCGCCGCAGACCGTAATCAATCTGGAGCGTCAGGGCGTGGCCTTCTCCCGTACCGAGGACGGGCATATCGCACAGCGCCGATTCGGCGGCCATACGCGCGAGTTCGGTGGAGCCCCGGTCAAGCGCGCCGCCTATGCGGCCGACCGTATCGGCCACCAGATTCTGCACGCCTTGTGGCAGCAGTGTGTGGCCGCCGGCGTTGAGTTTGCCGAAGAATGGTATGTGACCGATCTGGTGCTCGCCGATGATGGCAAGCAGGCGGCCGGTATTGTGGCTTTTGATACGCATACGGGCAAGATTCAGGCCATTCACGCGCGCAATGTGCTGCTGGCCACCGGAGGCGCGGGCCGACTGTTCCACACCACGTCGAACTCTTGGGACTTGACCGGCGACGGCATGGCGCTGACCCTAGCTGCCGGCCTGCAGCTTGAAGACATCGAATTCGTGCAGTTCCACCCCACCGGTCTCGCACACACCGGCATCCTGCTTTCCGAAGCGGCACGCGCCGAGGGCGGCATCCTGCGCAATGCCGACGGCGAGCCGTTCATGGAACGTTATGCTCCAGAGCATAAGGATCTGGCCGCGCGCGACGTGGTCTCCCGCTCCATCATGGCGGAGATCGACGCTGGCCGCGGCGTTGCCGACCCGAAGGATCCGGATGGTCCGAAGGACTGCGTCTGGCTGGACATGACCGACATCGACCCTGAACGTATGAAGGAAGTGCTGCCGCAGGTGGTCGAAACCATCGAACAGTACGCGAACCTCGATCCGGCCAAAGACCTGGTGCCCATCAAGCCCACCGCGCACTACACGATGGGCGGCATCCCCATCACCACCAATGGCGAGGTGTACCGTTGGACGGACGATGCCGTGCAAATCGTCGATGGCTTGTTCGCCGCTGGCGAATGCTCCTGCGTTTCCGTACACGGCGCGAATCGCTTGGGCGGCAATTCGCTGCTTGACGCATGTCTGTTCGGCACGCGCGCCGGCCAAACCATGGCCACGCGTATCGCGAGAATCCGGTCGGCTCCCCCATGGCCGATGATTCGGCCGATGACATGTTGACGACGGCCGCCGATCATGCCGCCGAATCCCGTAAGTCCGAACTTGACGAGCTGCTCGCCGGCCAAGCCGATGATGTCGATGGGGGTTCCACGGCCAATCCTTATCAGCTCATGGCCCAACTTGGATCAGTGATGGAACAGGCTCTGGCTGTACGCTGCACCGCTCAGACCATCGATACGGCTCTGGTCCAGCTCAACAGCGACATCAAGCCGGTTTCCGATATCTTGCGGGCACATGACAAAACCGCCGCCTTCAACCAAGAGGTCACCGCCATCTGGGAGGTCCGGCATTTGATTGAGCTGGCCGAGGCCATGTTGCACGCTTCCGAGTCTCGTCAGGAATCTCGTGGGTCCCTGCAGCGTCTTGATTTCCCCGAACGCGATGATGAGCATTTCCTCGCTCACTCGCTGGTCGCCGATGCCGGCCCGGTGAGCTTCAAGCCGGTGCATATCACCGACTACCCGCCCAAGAAGCGTGAATACTAAGCCGCCCAGGGCTTGTGACACAATAGATTGTCGAATAATCGGACTGATATCCACGGTTTCTGGAGGCAGAACATGGTTGAGGCGAACAACACGACGGTTACCCTGCAGGTGCATCGTTTCACGCCGCGCCCCGAGCGCGCCGAACGTGCACGCGGCGGCAGCCCGTTCGCCAAGAAAAGCTCTCCGTTCGGTGGCGGCTCGGATTCGGCGGCACGCCGCCGCCCGCGTGGCAAGCAGTGGGTGCAGGAATACACCATTCCCGCGCGTCCATCGGACACCGTGCTCGACTGTCTGCTGACCATTAAACGCACCATCGACCCGACGCTGGCCTTCCGCTATTCATGCGGTCACGGCATGTGCGGCTCTGATGCCGCAGCCATCAACGGCACACCCACTCTGCTGTGTACGGCCACCGTCCGCGACTGGGCCAAGCAGCCTAGTACAGCTCCGGAAGTCGATGATGAGGGATTCCGACGCACCGGCGACGAAACCGCTAACGAACCCGACGTTCCCGCCGAAAACGTCGAAAACAACATCACTGAAGGTTCTCTGGGTGTTATCGAACTGGCTTCCTTGCCTGGATTCCCGCCGCAACGTGATCTCATCGCCGACATCGACCCGATGCTCAACCAGATTCGTAAACTCACCCCGTATCTTCAGGCTGATGGCGTGCTTGCCACCACCGCCGAAGGCAAGGTGGACGTTTTCGAATACCTGCAGAACCCCGAACAGCTCGCCAAGTATGAGACGCTGAGCAATTGCATCGCCTGCGGTGTGTGCGAGGGTGCCTGCCCGGTATACGCCGGCGGCGATGCATTCGTTGGCCCGGCCGCATTGATCTGGCTTCCCGCTTCATCAACGATTCACGTGATACCAAGGCCATGGATCGCATGGATGCCATTGATACCGCTGACGGTGTGGCCGGATGCCAATCGGTGCGTGCCTGCTCCCGCCACTGCCCGCGCGGTATCGATGTGGGCGAGGAAATGTGGCAGATCGTGGCCAAAGTCCGCGAGCGCTGAATCATTGCCGGGTAGATACCGGAAAGTCATAGTCTGAGAGAACGAACATCGAAGGAACGGTTATGGACAGAACACAGTACACGAATCTCGCCAAGGCATGGGAATTCACCGAAGAACGTGCTCGCGAACTTGAACCGTCCACACTGGCTGATGCCCGTACCGCCGCCGACGAATCCGGACAACTGCAAGGTCCGGCCGCACAAGCCCGACTCCTGGGCCTGCTGGTCCGTTTGACCGGAGCCTCCTCGGTAATCGCCGTGGGCACCGGCTCCTTGGTGGAGACTCTGCAACTCGCCTATGCCTTGGACAACAAGGGACAGTTGACCGCCGTCGATTCCACCGCACAGGGCATCACACTGATTCGCAAGGCGTTTGCCGAACTGCAGGACGAGACCGCTACCACGCTTCGTGCGGTGAATGCCCCGGCCAGTGTGTTTCTGCCCAGGCTCAATGCCAATGATTACGATTTGATTGTGGTGGCCGGCGATGCGGAGAATTATGCCGCCACATTCGCCCAGGCGTCCCGCCTGCTACGTGATCATGGTGCCATCGTATTCACGGACGCATTGGCTTTGGATACGGAGCAGGGCGGTGTGATCAACCCGGCCGACCGCAGCGGCAAGGCCACGGCCATGCGCGAGCTCATCACTACCGTCGAGCAGGATGAGGAATTTGAATCCACACTTACTCCGGATGGTACCGGACTGCTCATCGCGTACAAGAAGTAATATTTCTTGGCTTCCCTCGACGGAGGGGAGCCAAATGCTCTCAGGCAACCATACTCGTGGCCACGTCCACGGCTTCGTCGGCATCGTCAGTCACGGTAACCAGCTTGGGATCTATCTTCGAAATCATGCCACGCTCGGCGACCGGCCCATCCAACCAGTCGAATAGCCCCTGCCAATAATCCTTGCCGTACAACACCACCGGAATGTTCGCCACCTTGTGGGTCTGAACCAGGGTCAACAGCTCGAACATCTCGTCCAACGTGCCGAAGCCGCCCGGGCAGACGATCACACCGGAGGAATACTTGACGAACATCGTCTTCCTGACAAAGAAGTACCGGAAGCTCATGCCAAGGTTCACCCACTGGTTCAGCCCCTGTTCAAACGGAAGTTCGATGCCAAGCCCCACCGACTTGCCGCCAGCCAATGCCGCTCCCCTGTTCGCGGCTTCCATAATGCCCGGCCCGCCACCAGTGATGACGGCGATATTGCGCTTGGCGATCTGGCTGCCCATGCGACGAGCCGCCTTGTAGTCCGATTCGGTGCGTTGTGTGCGCGCGGAGCCGAAAATCGATACCGCAGGCCCCAGCTCGGCAAGTGCACCGAAGCCATCCACGAATTCGGATTGGATGCGCAGCACACGCCACGGATCCATATGCAGCCAATCGATATCCTGATCCGGCTTGAGCAGGTTCGCGGTGGTGTTGTCCGAAGGAATCATCTGGCCGCGCAGAATCACCGGGCTCGATGATAGGTGTCCCCCAGCGGCGAGGCGTCCTCCAAATCAACCGGATTCACCGGAATCTGTGCGACTTGAATGTTGGCTTGTTCTTCGGCAATTGTTCCGACGTTCGGGTTCCCGTCAACACCGGTGTTTGTCGGCTGCTTTATACCGGATGCTTTTTTGCCATCGGCCTTTTGGGATTTTTTCTGCTTCTTCGCCATTTGGTACCTCCATGGGCTCTAGCAGTATCCTAGGCAGATTAACGACGGAAGTCGATTTCAACGCTTTCCGTGCCGTCCGCAAGGGTGATGGGATGCTCCGCCAGCTCGTCGGAATGCGTATCGGCGTCGGACTCGGCGCCAGCCTCAGCAGCTGCAACGGCCGCAGCCTGTTCAAATCGCTTGGATTGGCGGCTCAACAATACGCCGGAAATCGCGGCGGCGATCAGCGAGGCCACCAGCACACCGAATCGGGCTTCGGCGGACAGCTCCGGGTTCGTATAGGCCAGAGAGGCGATGAGGAACGACACCGTAAAACCGATTCCACAGGCGACGGCAGCGGGAATCATATCGCGAACGCGTAGCCCCTTGGCCATCTTGAGCCTCCGACATGTGTGGCCAGCCAAGCGGTGACGATGATGCCCAACGGCTTGCCGACCACCAGCGCCATAATCAGGGCGATGACCAGTGGCGAGAGCAGCAACAGCGGACTTATGGATTCAAAATGCACGCCGGTGGCGAACAAGGCGAAAATCGGCAAAGCCAGCAGAGCGGAAAACGGCTTGAGCTTGTCCGCATATCGTTCGGCGCGCGGCGAGTATTCACCGTGCATCACACGTGCCGGGGTCAGCAAACCAACCAATACACCGGCCAACGTGGGATGGATGCCGGCTTCAAACATCATGATCCAGCAAGGATGCCGACCACGCCCACCGCGATCCATGGCACTTTCTTAAGACGAACCAGATGTGCCCATACCGCGGCACACACGGCGATGCCAATGAACCAGTACCAGGCATTGACCGAGGAGAAGAACACCGCTATCAGGATGATGGCCAGCAAATCGTCGACCGTGGCCAAAGTCATCAGGAATGCGCGGATCGAACCGGGCAGCGCCTTGGCAAACAGTGCGAGCACCGCCAACGAGAACGCGATATCCGTGGCTGTGGGCACCGCCCAGCCGTGGGACATCTCGGCGAACGGGATGCTGCTGCCAGTGGTGGTCAGGATCAATGAGCCAGGCTCCCCCGGGCCGAACTGCGAAAACAGTGCAGTGGTGGCCAGAAACAGGATGGGCGGGGTGATCATGCCCCCAACGGCACACAGCATCGGCACGGCGGCCGCCTTGGGATTAGCGAGCGAGCCGGTGGTGAGCTCCTGCTTCAGTTCGAGGCCAACAGTCAGGAAGAAGATTGTGAGCAAACCGTCCTGAGCCAATGGCCGATCGGCAGATCAAGATTGGTATGCGGAATGAACACATGCGTTTCCGCTACGGCCTCAAATGCATGCGCGGTGAGGGGAAGATTCGCCAGAACCAGACCGGCAAGGGCAAAACCGAGCATAATCAGTCCAGATATGCGATCAGAGGCGGCTATCCGCCTGATCATGGGCCAAATGCCTCGTTTTGCGCCGGTGGTTGTGGCCATCGCGTCTCCTCGCTCGATGATGAATGATCTGCTGCTATGGTACGGAATATCTCAGGATGTTCAGCCCGGGGCGTACCCCCCTACTGACGGTCAGTCAAAGCGGTCTCGATGTTGGCAAGCACCTGTTCAAGCAGCCTGGTCGGACAGGCAAGGTTGACACGCTCGAAGAAGTTTCCGGATTCGCCGAACATCGAGCCTTCATCAAACCACACACGGGCCTCATTGCGCAGAAAATCGCAAAGTTCTTCAGGAGTATCGAAGCCCAGGCCTCGGCAATCGAGCCAAGCCAAGTAAGTGCCTTCCGGTTCAATCAGACGAATGCCGCTTACACGTGCAGTGAAGTCGCGGATGAGCCCGAGATTGCGTTCCAACACTTCCATCAGTGCGTCCAGCCACGGTTCGGCATGGTTGTAGGCGGCTTGGCATGCGACCATACCGAAATGGCTGACGGTCAGGCCGCCGATATTATCCGCCGCCACATCGTAACGACGCTTGAGATGCGGGTTCGGGATGATGGTGTTGGAGCACAACAGACCAGCCAGATTGAAGGTTTTGGTAGGCGCGGTGAATTCAAAGACGATATTCGCGTACTCAGCCCCCAACGTGGAGAACATGGTGACCTTATGTCCAGGATAGGAAAAGTCGGCGTGAATCTCGTCGCACAGCAGACGCACACGGCGTTTGATACAGATATCGCCAATGCGCCGCAGTTCTTCAGGCGTCCAGACACGGCCCACCGGGTTGTGCGGATTGCACAGAATCATGGCCGTGCAGAGAGGATCGGCGGCCTTGGATTCGAGATCATCAAAATCAATGCCATAGTGGCCGTTCTCGTCCAGTACCAGCTCGTTGTCGAGAATGGTCAATCCATTGTGCTCGGCGGCAAAGGTGAACGGGTAATAGACAGGCCGCTGGATAATGACCTTGTCTCCCGGTCGGGTGACGGATCGCAGGGCCGTGTTGATGGCAGGCATCACGCCGTCGGACAGGCTCACCCACGAAGGGTCGATATGGAAATTATGACGATGCTCCATCCAATTGAGAAAAGCTGCAAAGTAGTCTTCAGTGGCGTAATCGTAACCGAATACGTCATGGGTGGCAGATTGGACGAGAGCCTCGACTATTTCAGGAGCCGGTTTGAATTCCATGTCTGCCACGGACAAGGGCACCACATCTTTGCCGTCCTCGCCCATCTGCTCCACGACCTCATGCCATTTGGCGGACGAAGAGCCATGACGCTCAAGAATCGTATCGAAATCGTAAGGGGCATGCTGTGCCAGAACCACTGTTTCTCCTTCTTCACTACCGACGAAAACAAACCTGACCCATCGTAAAGGAGGTATGTAACGAGAATTGGAAAAGCCTCGAAGGCATTTCGCTTCCGAGGCTTTATCGTGCGCCAGACAGGATTCGAACCTGCGACCTGCTGATCCGTAGTCAGCTGCTCTAATCCGCTGGGCTACTGGCGCATACCACTGTTGTCCCTGTGGTTCGGGAGTGCGCCAGACAGGATTCGAACCTGCGACCTGCTGATCCGTAGTCAGCTGCTCTAATCCGCTGGGCTACTGGCGCATATTGTCTTTCAGACAACTCGATATATACTACTCAAAGTTCGTGTTTGTGCAACCCATTGGTTACTCGGCGTGTCACAGGAACAGCGAGTCACAGTATCCGACAATCATGCCGTACGACGACGCTCCGCGGATTCCTGGATGATCGTTTCACGCAGCAGTTTCGGCGCACCGGCGCCTTCCACGGATGCCTTGTCGACAACCACCTGCTTGACATCCTCAAGACTGGGCAGCTGGAACATCGTGTCTTGCAGGGTGCGTTCGATAATCGAACGCAGACCTCGTGCGCCAATCCCCTGCTTGATAGCCGTATCGGCAATCGCTTGGACGGCCCGGTCGGTGAACTCCAGATCAACGCCGTCGACGGCAAACAGTTTGCGGTACTGCTTAATCAGCGCATTGGCCGGCTGCGTAAGAATCTCCGTCAAATCATCCACCGTCAGCTCCTCGAGCACGCTGGTGACCGGCAGTCGACCGATGAATTCAGGCAGCAGACCGAATTCGGCTAAATCATCGGCATTGACCTGCTTAAGCAGCTCCTCGTCTTTCAGGTCGGCGTCATGCCAATTGGCTCCAAAACCGGTTTCCCGGCGGCCCAGACGCTTGCGCACGATGTCCGTCAATCCTACGAATGCGCCGCCACAGATGAACAGGATTCCACGCGTATCCATCTGCACTGTGTCCTGCTCTTTGTGCTTGCGAGTGCCTTCCAGTGGCACGGAAGCAATAGTGCCTTCAAGGATTTTCAATAGTGCCTGCTGCACTCCCTCACCGGATACGTCACGGGTAATCGAGGTGTTCTCGCCGGATTTGCGGGCGATTTTATCGATTTCGTCAATATAGATAATGCCGTGCTGGGCTCGGCTGACATCGCCGTCCGCGGCCTGCAGCAGACGCTGGAGCACGGTCTCCACGTCATCGCCCACGTAGCCGGCTTCGGTGAGCGTAGTGGCATCGGTGATGACGAACGGCACGTTCATCACACGGGCCAGTGACTGGGCAAGATAGGTTTTGCCCACACCGGTGGGCCCCAGCAACAGAATGTTCGACTTGGCGACTTCCACATCCGATAGCGGATCATTAGCCCGCTGAGACTTGCGGCTCGCCCGGCTGATTGGAGCGCGGCATTGCCGTTCGCGCCGTCAAGTTGTTCGGCGGATTCCTGCAACTCCATATTGACGCGCTTGTAATGGTTGTACACGCCACGGAAAGCGCCCGTTTGGCTTCTTCCTGGCCGATGACATATCGATTGAGATAATCGAAAATCTGCGTTGGTTTGGGCAGGCTCAGCGAGTTGACTTCGGCGTCTTTGCTACGCTCCTCAGAGATGATATCCACGCATAGGGCAATGCATTCGTCGCAGATGGAGGCATTGGGACCGGCCACCAGTTTGCGAACCTGACGCTCGGTTTTGCCGCAGAACGTGCAGCGGGGAATGTCCTCGTTGTAGCTCACCACACGCCCCATGAGATCTCCTTTGCCGATGAATACCGCACTGCCTGCTGTGCTTGTCTGTATGTTTACACGATGCACACATTGCCGTCGTCTTTCAACACAATACCCCCGGTCAGACCGACCGAGGGTATTGCAATGCCTAGTGTCCGGACGAATATCACTATTCGTCCACATGTTTGAGACCGTTACTGGCGGTGAGCCAGCACTTCGTCCACGATGCCGTAATCCTTGGCTTCGTCGGCGGTCAGGAAGGTGTCCACCTCGATGTCGCGGCGAATCTTCTCCACGTCCTGACCGGTGTGCTTGGCGAGGGTTTCCTCCAGCCATTCGCGCATGCGGAGCATTTCCTTGGCCTGGATTTCAATCTCCGTGGCCTTGCCGAAGCCCTGGTCGATGGCCGGCTGGTGGATGAGCACACGGGCGTTCGGCAGCATCAGACGCTTGCCCTTGGTGCCGGAGGCCAGCAGAATCGCCGCTGCGGAGGCGGCCTGACCGAGGCATACGGTCTGCACATCGGGCTTGATGTACTGCATGGTGTCGTAGATGGCGGTCATGGCCGTCATCGAACCGCCGGGCGAGTTGATGTACATCATCACATCGCGGTTTGGATCCTGGGATTCCAAGACCAGCAGCTGGGCCATCACATCGTCGGCGGAGGCGTCATCCACCTGCACGCCGAGGAAGATGATGCGATCCTCGAACAGGCGGGAGTAGGCGTCCTGGGTCTTCATGCCGTACGGGGTCTTCTCCACAAACTGCGGCATGATGTAGCGGTTGGTTGGGGCCGCGGCCGGCATGAAGCCGGCTACACCCTGGCGGCCGGCCAGTCGGTCGGCGCGGGCGGCAAACTTCGCTTCTTCACTTGCCATAAGTCTCACTCCCCCTGCTGGTTGTTGCCGATGGTGTCCGGCGTGGTCACGAGCTTATCCACGAAGCCATAATCGAGGGCTTCCTGAGCGGTGAACCAGTGATCGTATTCGTTGTCGCGGTAGATTTCCTCGACGGTATGGCCGGTCTGTTCGGCGGTCAGCTCGCTCATGGTCTTCTTCATGTCCATGATGAGCTCGGCGTTGATGCGCACGTCGGTGGCGGTGCCGCCAATGCCGCCGGAGGGCTGGTGCATGAGCACACGGGCGTGCGAGGTCAGGTAACGCTTGCCCTTGGTGCCGGAACTCAGCAGGAACTGGCCCATGGAGGCGCACATGCCCAGACCCACGGTCGCCACGTCGGGCTCGATGAGCTGCATGGTGTCGTAGATGGCCATACCGGCGGTGATGGAGCCGCCCGGCGAATTGATGTACAGCCAGATATCCTTCTTCGGGTCTTCGGCGGCCAGCATCAGCAGCTGGGCGCAGATGCGGTTGGCCATATCGTCCTTGACCTCTTCACCCATCCAGATGATGCGGTCTTTGAGCAGACGGTTGAAAATCGGGTCGACGGGGCCGGCCGGGACGTCATCGCCCGCCATGACCGGCAAGGTCGCAAAGGCATTGCTCACCTTGATTCTCCTTCTAGATTACTCGAACATTGTTCAGACTACCGCCTTGAAGCGACTGAAGACGGCTTTTCACGCGCTTTTTGGCGGCCAGCGTAGGATATCTCTCCCTCCGTCTCGACTTCGTCGAGCCACCTCCCTCGTCAGAGGGAGGTTATTCGAGAGTATCGAGGACGTCGTCGATGAGCAGGCGAGTCTGGGACGAATCGTCTTTGAGGCGGGGGAACCGGCGCATTGCATTGGCTGGACTAGCCCCGGCGGCACGGGCCACATTCGACTTGCTGGCACCGCGCGAGACGGCCTTTTCCGCGAGTCTGTCAACCAGTGAGTCCGCGACTTGTCTCATCTGTTCGGCCACCCACAACTGGGCCATGTCCGTAGGCAAATCATAGTCTTCGGCCACACCGCTGGCGGCCTCCTGGATGGCGGCCCACAACACCATAAACGGCTTGCGGTAATAGTCGATCTGCTCAGACAATGGCTCGGCAGCAAGCGATTCCAGCGCCGCACGAATCTCAGTGTTTTCAGACATAGCTTATTCTTCCGCTCCCGCTGGCGGAGCTGTCAGCGAAGCTGACTGAGGGTGGTCGGCGGTGACGACAACCACCCTCAGACTCGCTTCGCGAGCCAGCTCCCGCCAGCGGGAGCCAAAACAACTTCCTACTTACGACGGCTCAACATCCACTTCGACACCAGTGACGATGCGGCCACGGCCAACCCGACCGGCACGAAGAACGCACTGGGCGCTTCGGTCAGTTCCATCACCAAACACATGGCCATCAACGGCGCTTGCTGCGATGCCGAAAGCAATGCGGCGGCACCAATCAGTGCACAAGCAGTCACCGAGTCAGCCGGGAACAACAGTATCCAAATGAGCCCCAGCATTGCACCCAGCGTGGATCCCAACGCGATGCCCGGCTGCAATACGCCGCCTGAGGCACCCGAACGAATGGTCATTAGCGTAACCAGCGCCTTGGCAATAAACGTCAGCGCAAGCACACCCAGCAGCATGGCGATATTCGATTGAGACAACTGGAAACCGGCATTAACCGCCGTGGAAGCCGAACCGGAAACGTTGCCACCGCCCGCCAACAGATTCCAAGGCGAGGCCGCCGCCGAAGAAGCCGATTGCGATGCGCCGGCAGCAGCAGAGCCCTCCGGCACGAACGTACTGAAACCAAGCTGCGCCGCAGCGCGCCCGTTGCCCATCACCTGCGGAACAACAATCGCCGCCAATCCAGTCACCAGACCAGCCAATGGCATCTGCCACAAAATATGCTTGTCATGCGATTGATGGGATTCCGCCCATTGCGAGCCTTTGCGAAACCATGCGCCAGCCACACCGCACGCTGCGCCGCACAGCACCGCAAACAGCATCAGGGTAGGCGTGGATTGCGGTTGCATGGCGGTGATGTCATAGAACGTGTGATGGCCCTTAATCGACGCCGCCACGAACGCGGCAATCGCGGACATGCCCAAACCGAAAGCGACCTTCTCAAGGGTCACGTCCACCAGCAGAATCTCCACGGCGAAGAACATGCCGGCAAGAGGGGCATTGTAGACGCCGCCCAAGCCGGCACCTGCCGCCACTGCTACCACCATACGGCGGTCAATGCCGTCGGCCCCTTCGATATGGAACAGGTCGCAGAAACGTTGCGCCAACATGGCGCCGAGTTCACGAGGAGCGACTTCTCGTCCAATGGACGCGCCCGAACCGACGATACCGATCTGCAGCACCACATGCACCAAGGTCTGCCTTACAGGCATCCGCTCCCCCGCCACGGCTTTTTTGACCGAGGGCACCTTGGTGGTCTTGTTGCGCAGAAAATACCAGATAATGCCGGCTAGGGTGAGACCGATGGTCACCGAAATCGCACGGCGTACAGCGGGCACACCGAATGGACCGGGCAATTCCGAACCCTCGACATAGCCGAGCATCACGTGCTCGACGCCGTAGAGCAGCAGCGTCAGCAGACCTGCGCCCGCGCCGATGATCACGCCAAGGATGATGGTTGTCGCTGCAAGCCAGCCAAGACGTTTGGCGGTAACTACTGGTTGCATGTCGACCTCCGCACTTTATGCAACGAGTATGCCCTTGGGAACTCCCCTCAGTCTCGCTACGCTCGACAGCTCCCCTCAAGGAGGGGAGCCAATGGAACAATACTTCTTTAAGAATAGAAAGAGCCCGGAACCATGAAACACGGTTCCGGGCGTAACAGTTACGCTAACGCAAGCAAGCTAGGCTCACTCAGCGTCCTTGTCCTTGGAGGACAGCTCGTCAGCCACGGCAGCGGCGGCGGAAGCGGCCTCGACAGACTCGGACTCCTCTTCCTCAGCGGCTTCACCGAGGAAGTTGGAGAGGTCGACAGCCTCGCCATCGGCGGTGAACTTGACGGCGCGCATGCCGGCGAGCAGGCCCTTGGAACGTCCGACTTCCTGCACGGCGGAGCCGAGCTGGCCGTTCTTGATGATGGCCTGAATGAAGTTGTTCGGATCCATGCCGTACTGCTGGGCGATGGAAGCGAGGAAGTTGAACACGTCGGACTGGGAGACCTGGACGTCCAGCTTCTCAGCCAGAGCGTCGAGCACCATCTGGTCGCGCAGTTCCTTCTCGACGGTTTCCTCGGCCTGAGCCTTCTGCTCCTTGGTGGCCTTCTCCGGATCCGGGGTCATGCCCTTGAGCTGCTCGGCGACCATGTTGGCCTTGACGCCCTTCGGCACCGGAATCTCGAGGCCTTCCTGCAGCTTGGCGATGAAGGCATCGCGAGCCTCGGTGGCCTGACGGCCTTCGGCGTCCTGAGCGGCGGCCTTGCGGATGTCGGCCTTGAGCTCGTCCAGGGTGTCGAACTCGGAAGCTTCGGAAGCGAACTCGTCGTCCAGCTCCGGCAGCTCCTCAGCCTTAACGGAGTTGACCTTGACCTTCACAGTGGCCTTCTGACCTTCGTGGTCGCCGGCTTCCAACGTGCCTTCGAAGGTGGTCTCCTCGCCGGCGGACAGGCCATCAAGAGCCTCATCCAGACCGTCGAGCATGGTGTTGGAGCCGAGCTCGTAGCTCACGCCTTCCTGGGAGTCAACGGTCTCGCCGTCGATCTCGGCAGTCAGGTCGATGTTGGCAAAGTCACCCTTGGTGGCCGGGCGATCCACGCCGACCAGAGTGCCAAAGCGCTGGCGCAGCGCCTCAAGGCGCTTGTCGACGTCCTCATCCTTGACTTCCGGCTTGGCGATGGCGATCTCCAGGCCATCGATTTCCGGCAGCTCGATGTCGGGGCGACGCTCGACGGTCGCGGTGAACTTCAGCTTGGTGTCGTCGTTGGCGGCCTGCGGCACGTCCTGCACGTCGAACTCCGGCTGAGCCATCGGGCGAATCTTCTTCTCGTCCAGAGCCTTGGAGTACAGCTCCGGCACGGCGTCGTTCACGGCCTCGCCGGCGACGGCAGCGAAACCGATACGCTGATCGATGATCTTGCCGGGAACGTGGCCCTTACGGAAGCCGGGGACGTTCACCTGCTTGGCGATTTCCTTGCGGGCCGCATCCAGATACGGGTTGAGCTCTTCCGGTTCAACAGTGACGGTGAGCTTCACCTTGGTGGGCTCGAGGTTACGAACGCTGATCTTCACGCTAATGACTCCTCAAAAGTCGTATTTTCTTACAGTTCTGCCGTAAGGCAACCTCTACATAATAACGCCACTTACGGACGGTGCAATGAGTTTCACCTGCCAGTTTCTTGCGCCCTGCGCGATCAGGAACTCCTCGACGTCCACTTCGGCCGGATTCTCCACCCAGCATAGGTTGCGCAGAATCTGCGGCTTGATAATCATCTCGGCCGGCGTACGCGTATCTTCGGCTATCGAAGTGATCATGCGACGGACCCTTTGCAGTCGGTCATATCGGTCGGGGTGCCTTTGCTGCCAGAGTCGCATCGAACGCGGTGCATTCACTATGCCGTTCTCGTCCGGCGCGGGTGCCGGCATACTCGGCCATTGGGAGGGGCGCAGCGCCATGGCCCGATCAATGGCCTCTTTCCAAACCTTGGGTTTGACGGCACGCTGGATTGGGGCATAACGTTCAAACATCTTGTCTTGCTCGGTGCCGGTGCGAATGCGCACACGCTCATTGAGCGAGCGCAGAGCCCGAAACTGGGCGGCATTATGCGGCTTGCGCGTCGCAGCTCGATAATCGAGGAATCAGACAACAGCAGGCTGGGGGCAATGTCATGCTGCCGGGCCAGTTTGTCCCGCTCCTGCCACAGAGACTTGGCGATGGCCAATCCCTGCGGATCACGGCTCAGCTGGGTGATGCGGGAAATGCGCAGCCACGGAACCGGATGGGGTTTGCGAGGGGCGAGTCCTTCGGACAGTGCATGGGTAAATTCCTCTTCAGCCACTCGTCCTTGCCGGCGGCTCTCAGATCGCGGCGCATCAGGTTTTCGAGCTCGATCAGCACTTCCACGTCAAGCGCCGCATAGTTACGCCAGTCTCGTGGCAGCGGGCGGTAGGACCAGTCAGCGCAGAATGTTCCTTGGCCAAAGTGATGCCAAGATAATGTTCGGTGACGGCGGCTAATCCGAATCGATGCAAACCGAGCAGACGCGCGGCGATCTCCGTGTCGAACAGCGCCTTCGGCTGAAGTCCCAGATCAGCGAATCCCGGCAAATCCATCAGGGAATCATGCAAAATCCAAGTGGCATCGCCCACGGCATCATTGAATTCGTTCCAGTCGGCACCAGATTGGGTCAAGGCGATGGGGTCGAGCAATGCGATGCCCGCACCTTCTCGTTTGCATTGAATCAGCAATCCTCGTGGCCATAACGGAATCCAGATGCGCGTTCGGCATCGGCGGCCAAGGAGCCAGAAGCATCAGCCAACGCTTCGCAGACGTGATGATAGCCTTCAATCGTCGAGGTAACATCCGGCACTCCCCCGCGCGGCTCTTTCAGTAACCGTGGTTCGGTGTCATGGACGTCACTCAACTGGCGTCATCCTCCTCACGACGGGTAGTTGATCTGATGAATGCGGCCCACGAGTTCACTTGTGCGCCGGCGTCCATAGTACCGTCTGGCCCGGTCCCGTCAAGTGGCGTCCATGAGACACGTATCTCGCAACCAGCGCTGGTGCTGCCGGCCATCAGGCCGAATGTGGTGTTCTGGGTGACGGTGACCGTTCCGGAAATCGAGTCCGGTTCGACTTCGCCAAGATAATCGCACATATCTTCCCAATACATGCCCGGGGCGAGAGAGTCGTTTTCGGAAGGTTCCAACGGCAGGCGCGCGAACGCCACGCATCGCCAATTGGAATCCCAATCAGGGCGCAGCTCGTGCGAATACAACGTCATTACCCATCCGGTGGCAACATGCGGCTCGGAAACACTGTCGGCGGCAAAGGGATGGCTATCCATCCGCTCGCCTGCTTCAAGTTCCACGCCGATGCCATAGTCGGCAAGGGTGGAAGGAACGGGAATCTCCCGATAGCGCACGTCATACAGGCGCTTCATGGCGCTCACGGATTCAACGGCCGCCCATACATCATCCGGTACGCCTGCGGGCGTTCGGGGTGCCCCTCATTGGGCTCACCCGTAGGGAATGCGTAAATATCGGCCATATCTCTAGGGTATGGGCGTTTTGGCGCAATCGCGGTATAACGCGCGGCGTGGCGCGAGTTTTAGCCACTTTTAAGGGGAATTTTATGTCCCCTAAGTCGGCTCCGTTCGACAGCTCTCCTCAGAGAGGGGAGCCAGAGAGATGTAACTTGGCTCCCCTTTCTGAGGAGAGCTTCATCGAGATTTAGTACACAGTGAAGCCATGATCTTTGAATTGCTTGGCCACACGTTCGCGAGTAGCGGCGTTGGGCCCCTTCTGGTTCTCCAACGGATATGGGATGCGCAGCTCATGCCACTTCGGGCGGCCGAGCTGATGGAAGCCCAACACGTCGATATGTTCGACGGAATCACCGAAGGTCTCGCAGATCTTGGCTACGTTCTCCACGTTTTCCTCGGAGTCGGTCAGTCCCGGCACCAGCACGAATCGCACCCAAATCTTCTTGCCGGCCTTGGCGAGCCTCTGGCCGAAATCGATGGTGGCTGCAACGTGCCGCCGGTCACCTTGTGATAAGTCTCCTCGTCGCCGGACTTGACATCGAGTAGACACAGGTCGATGTCCTCGAGCATCTCGTCAGTGTAGTTGGTGTTGAGGAAGCCGGATGTATCGAGGCAGGTATGTACGCCCATCTCCTTGGCCGCGTGGAACACACGCGAGACGAAGGCGGGCTGCATCATGGATTCGCCGCCGGAGAATGTGATGCCGCCATGCGTGGCCTTGAACAGGTCCTTGTAGCGGTCGACCTTCTTGATCATGGCATCGAGATAGACGGGCTTGCCGTCACGCATCTTCCAGGTGTCAGGGTTCTGGCAGTACTGGCAGCGCAGCGGGCAGCCAGACATGAACACGGTCATGCGGGTGCCCGGACCGTCCACGGAAGTGTTGATATCCCAGGAGTGCACGAAGCCGATATCGCCGGATTTGAGGGCGGAGAGACGGTCACGTCGGTCGAGTCCGATTGGGGATTCAAAGCCGGAAAGGCCGCCCATCAAAGTCTGTGAGGCATAGGTCTTCGATTCCTTGAGCATATGCCTGGTAGTGGTGCGGAACGTGGGTGTTGCGGGCATCGTCGTCCTCCTGTCCCAAATGATGCGAAAGTCTGTGTGGGGGAAATAACGAAGGGGTGGAGCTGAGCCCCACCCCTTCGATTAGTCATTGCCGCGTATCGCGGGGTTGGTCATCAGTCGACGACGGCGCCTGGTGGAAGGTACGGGAGATGACGTCGAGCTGCTGCTCCTTGGTGAGCTTGACGAAGTTCACCGCGTAGCCGGAGACGCGCACAGTCAGGTGCGGGTACTTTTCGGGGTGCTCGACGGCGTCCTCCATGGTCTCCTTGCGCAGAACGTTGATGTTCGCGTGGTAGAGGCCGTGGCCGTTGCCGGCATCCAGGATGCCGACCAGGTTGCCGATACGCTCGTCCTCATCGCGGCCCAGGCCATCAGGAGTGATGGTGTTGGTCAGCGAGATGCCGTCAAGAGCGTCGTTGTAGTCGATCTTGCCGACGGAGAACATGGACGGCAGCATGCCATGGGAGTCCATGCCGTTCTCCGGGTTGCGCCCGGAGCGTACGGAGTGCCCTTCTTGTGGCGGGACGGGAAGGAACCGGTGTTCTTGCCGTACTCCACGTTGGAGGTGATGGTCAGGATGGACTGGGTCGGAACGGCGCCACGGTAGACGGGCAGGCGCTTGACCTGGCCCATCACAGTGGAGACAACCCACTTGGCGATGTCATCGGCGCGATCGTCATCGTTGCCGTAGACCGGGAAGTCGCCCTCAGTGCGGTAGCCGACGACCAAATCGTCATCAGCGCCCTCGACGTACTCGTACTCATGGCCTTCGAGGTTCTTGGCATCCTTGTTGTAGATCGGGTAGACCTTGGCATACTTGATGGCAGCCAGGGAGTCGGCGGCGATGGACAGACCGGACATACCGCAACCAAGGGTACGGTACACTTCCTTGTCGTGCAGGGCCATCTCGATGGACTCGTAGGCGTACTTATCGTGCATGTAGTGGATGATGTTCAGGGCCTCGACGTAAGTCTCGGACAGCCACTCGAGAGCCTTCTCATAGTTGTCCTTGACCTTCGCGTAGTCCAGAGTGCCATCGGCTTCCGGGGTGATCGGGTCGATGATGCCCTTGTCGATGACCTGCATGCCGGTCATCTCATCGCGGCCGCCGTTGATGGCGTACAGCAGAGCCTTGGCGGAGTTCACACGAGCAGCAAAGAACTGCATCTGCTTGCCCACGCGCATCGGGGAGACGCAGCAGGCGATGGCGGCGTCGTCGCCCCAGTGGGAGCGGATTTCCTTGTCGGACTCGTACTGAATAGCCGAGGTGTCGATGGAGATCTTGGCGCAGAAGCGCTTGTAGCTTCCGGCAGCTTCGGATCCCAGAAGATGGTGATGTTCGGCTCAGGGCCGGGTCCGAGGTGCTCAAGGGTCAGGGTGTTGAGCAGACGGAAAGAGGTCTTGGTGACCAGCGGACGGCCGTCGTCGCCGAAGCCGGCGTCGGACCAGGTCGCCCAGTACGGGTCACCGGAGAAGATGTTGTCGTAATCCTTGGTGCGCAGGAAGCGGACGATGCGCAGCTTCATGACGATGTTGTCGATGAGCTCCTGAGCATCGGTCTCGGTGATCTTGCCGGCCTTGAGGTCGCGCTCGATGAAGACATCGAGGAACGCGGAGTTACGGCCGAAGGACATTGCGGCGCCGTCCTGAGACTTGATGGAGGCCAGGTAGCCCATGTAGGTCCACTGCACGGCTTCCTGGGCGGTCTGAGCCGGGCGGGTCAGATCCAGGCCATACTCGTTGCCGAGGTTGATCAGCTGCTTGAGGGCCTTGATCTGCTCGTCGTGCTCTTCACGGAAGCGGATCCAGTGCTCGATCTCCGGCTCGGTGAAGTCGTTGCGGTACGGGATGGAGTCCTTGTCGCGCTTCTTGAAGGCGATCAGCTTGTTGACACCGTACAGAGCCACACGACGGTAGTCGCCGATGATGCGGCCACGGCCGTAAGCATCCGGCAGACCGGTCAGAATCTTGTTGTGGCGGGCGATCTTGATGTTCTTGGTGTACACACCGAACACGCCGTCATTGTGGGTCTTGCGGTACTTGGTGAAGATCTTCTTGACCTCCGGATCCGGCTCCTTGCCGGCTTCCTTGATGGCCTGCTCGACCATACGCCAGCCGCCGTTCGGCATCATAGCGCGCTTGCAGGGCACGTCGGTCTGCAGACCAACGATCACATTGTCGACTTCCGGGGAGTCGATGTAGCCAGCCGGGAAGCGTCGATGCCAGCCGGGGTGTGGGTGTCCACGTCGTAGACGCGCTGCTTGCGCTCTACAGCCAGGTAGTTGTCGTCGAGGTACTTCCACAGGTGCTTCGTCTTCTCCGTGGCAGGAGCCAGGAAGCTCTCATCACCCTCGTACGGGGTGTAGTTCTTCTGGATGAAGTCGCGGACGTCGATATCCTTCTGCCAGTTGCCCTCGGTGAAGCCGGCCCACGCCTTGGCGTCGAGCTCCTCTTGGGAGACAGCTGCATTTTCTACTGCGGTCATGTCACTCCTTAATGGGGTTGTAGGTTTCGCATCTTCACGGAACCCTTGCTTCACTAGTGTAGTTTGCACAGTCTTGAGAAAAGCTGAAATTGGGAGTGAGCTATCTCACATTCTTCTGTGAGCGCTACCAATCCAGCGGTTTCCATGCATCCGCCGTCCGATTGTCACGGCCGATATTAGACAAGACCGCTCAACTCTCGATGCGAAGTTGAGCGGTGTAGCTATCTGTCATCCGTCATCGGCATGTTCGCCGATCGCGGTGAAAACACATATGGTCAGTCGGTATCCGACGATTTGCCGGCGGACGGTTTGACACCGTAGTTATCCCAGCGGCGGTTTTCCTCATCCCATTTGGCGTTACGATCCACCACGATATCCCACGCATGTTCGGCGTCTTCTTTGGTCTTGTACGGACCCATACGCTGTTCTATCGGCGAGATCTTGCCATATTCAGCCCGCTGCTTGACGGTGTTGTAATACCACTGATTCTTTTCATCATCTGCCATTGGCACCTTCTTTTGCAACTATTCACGGAATGCGTTGGTGATGGGCAGGCGACGATCGCGCCCGAAGGCAAGAGCTGTGACCTTGGGACCCAGCGGGTATTGTCGGCGCTTCCACTCTGCGCGATCGACCAAACGCATCACGGTGTCCACCGTGGCCTCATCGAATCCGTCGGCCAACAGGTCTGCACGGCCGTGGGCATGTTCGATATAGGCGGCCAGCACCTTGTCAAGCAATGCATATTCAGGCAACGAATCGGAATCCTTCTGGCCTGGGCGCAATTCGGCCGAGGGTGCCTTTTCGATGGACGAGACCGGAATCATCACGCCATTCTTCAAAGGAATGCCCGCATTGCCTTCCTCATTGCCTACAATCTTGAGCCCGCCGATGCCGACGCCCGCAGCTGCGGCCTTGTTGCGCCAACGGCTGATCTCCCAGACACGGGTCTTCAGCAAATCCTTTATTGGCGCATAGCCACCGACCGCATCGCCATAGATGGTCGAATAGCCGCACGCCAGTTCGGATTTGTTGCCGGTGGCCACGGCAAGCAGACCACGTGAATTGGAGCTTGCCATCACGATGACGCCGCGAATGCGAGCCTGCAGGTTTTCTGCGGCCACGCCATCGAGATCAAGCTGCTGCTGGTATGCGACGAACAGCGGCTCAATGGGCTGAACCTCATAGTGCGCACCGATGTTGGCGGCCAGATCTGCAGCATCGTCTTTGGAGCCATCAGAGGAGTACATGGACGGCATGGAGATGCCCCAGACGTTCTCGCCGCCACAGGCATCGGCGGCCATAGCGGCCACCAACGCGGAATCGATGCCGCCGGAAAGTCCCAGCGTCACACCGTTGAAATGGTTCTTGGCCATGTAATCCTTGAGGCCAAGCACGCAAGCGGTGTACACCTCTTCGTCCGGGTCAAGTTCGGCCACGATGGTGGATTTGGTCTGATGGTCGGCAGCGGCGTCGAAATCCCAGAACGTGAGGTCTTCCATAAACATCGGGCTGCGCTCGAGCAACGTACCGTCCGCATCTACCACGAAGCTACCGCCGTCGAACACCAAATCATCCTGACCGCCCACCTGATTCAGATAAATAAGCGGAGCGTTGACCTCGGCAGCACGGCGTTGCGCCAGTTCAAAACGAGTGTTGGTCTTGCCTTCCTCATACGGAGAGCCATTAATGGTCAACAGCAAGTCGATGTTTTTGGTGGCGAGTTCAGCCACCGGGCCGCCGTCCTGCCAGATATCCTCGCAAATGGCCACGCCGATAGTGGTGCCATTCACCTCGAGGGTCACGGAACGGTTTCCTGCGGAGAAGATGCGGAACTCATCGAATACGCCGTAGTTGGGCAGGAAGTGCTTGTCATAGCCGGTCCAGACCACGCCCTCATGCAGCACCACCAGACGGTTACGCGGCTTGCTGGTCTCCCGATCGTACCCACAGTGCCGACCACCACGAACAAATGGCCAAGACCTTCGTCCTGAAGCTGACCGGCCAGTTCATTGGCCTTGTCCCACGCGGCCTGGCGGAAGGTGCGGCGCAAAGCCAAATCCTCAATGGGATATCCGGTGAGCGTCATTTCCGGGAATACCGCTACTTGAGCGTCCCCAGCAGCGGCCTTGCGGGAATAGTCGAGCACTTTGGCGGCGTTGGCGTCGAGGGCACCGACGCAAGTGTCAATCTGGGCGAGTGCGAAGCGAAGCTGTGTCATAGCTTCTTAGTGTACTCACCGTTGACCTCCACCTGGCTCCCCTCAGTCGCCTGCGGCGACAGCTCCCCTCAGAGAGGGGAGCCAGAGAAGAATTTACCTCAATTCGTTGAGTACGCGCAGGGCGGCGTTGACATAGAAGTTGACGAACGTGGGGATGGATTCATCCAGACCCACGAAGTGCGGGCTGTGCCAGTCGGCGCAACCCTCTTGGCCGTTTGAGCCCACGAACGCAAACACCGGCAACGTGACTTTTGCAAACTCGCAGAAGTCCTCCCCCGCCATTGACGGACGAATCGGCTCGAGCTGCGCATAATCGTTGACGTCGGCGGCCACGGCCTTGGCGAGGGACGGATCGGAGACCAACGGATCCTGAAAATCGTTCCAGTCCACATCGGCCGTAATACCATACGCCTCAGCCGTATGTTCAACGACCTCCTTGAATCGACGACCCACCAGATTGCCATCTTCCTTATGGAAGTAACGCACCGTGCCTTGGAAACCGGCTTCGGCGGGCACCACGTTCCACACGTCGCCGCCATGCACTTCCGTGACGGACAGCACCAGCGGATGGAAGGGCGTCACATTGCGGCTCACGATGGTCTGTAGGCTCAAAATCATGCTGGCAAGCGCCTCAAGCGGGCCGGTGCCTTTGTACGGGTAGGCGGCATGCGTCCCCTGAGCGTGGAGCGTCACATGGAATTTCACACAGCCAGCCATCATCGGTTCAGCACCGATGGCAAGCTGACCAGGGGCATAGTTCGGGTTGTTGTGGGTACCGATGATGGCATCGACGTCATCCACCAAGCCGGCGTCAATCATCGCACGGGCACCCTGCCCCGTCTCCTCACTGGGCTGGAACAGGATCTTGATGGAGCCGGCGAATTTGTCGCGGTGATTGGCAAGCCAGAAGGCGGCTCCGAGCAGACCGGTCATGTGCAGGTCATGGCCGCAGCCGTGCATCACGCCTTTGTTGACGGAGCTGAATTCCAACCCGGAATCCTCCACAATGGGCAAGCCGTCGATGTCCGCGCGCAATCCGATGCGTGGCCCGGGCCCGGCTTCCCCTTGGATAAGACCCACCACACCAGTTTCCATGGAGTTGGGCAGGATTTCGATGCCGTGCGCCTTGAGCTGGTCGGTCAGGTAGATACTGGTGTCGAATTCCTGAAAACTGCGCTCGGGGTGGGCGTGCAGATAGTGACGGATGGTAATGAGTTCGTGGTCGATATCGATATGTTCACTCATGGTTCTCGATTGTAGTAGGACGGGCAATATGACGAAGCCCCCGCTTCATATTGGCGAGGGCTCGGCAGACATCATTGATCATTGCTGCCGCTTGAGCAGACGCTTGGCAATGGCGTTGGCGATGCCCTGCACCACCTGCACCAGCACGATCATGATGATCACTGCCGTCCATGTGACGGTCTGGTCGAACTTCTGATAACCGTAAGCGATGGCGAAGTTACCGAGTCCGCCGCCACCGATGTATCCGGCCATGGCAGACATGTCGAGCACGCCGATGAACAGGAACGCATAGGCCAGAATCAACGGGGCCAAGGCCTCGGGAATCAGCACGGTACGGATGATGGTGAATTTGCTGGCGCCCATCGAACGCGCCGCCTCAATGACGCCGGGATCGACCGGAACAAGATTCTGCTCAACCAGACGAGATGTGGCAAAAGTGCACATCACCACCATCGGGAAGATGGCGGCCACGGTACCGATGGAGGTGCCGACCACCACAATGGTCAACGGCTGCATGGCGGCCAGGAAGATGATGAACGGGATCGGACGGACGATATTGACGATCACGTCGAGAATCCGGTAGACGATGGCGTTCTCAAACAAATTGCCTGGACGCGTGCCATAGAGCACCACACCAAGAATCAATCCAAGAAGTCCTCCTACGACAAGAGTGATAAGCACCATCGTCAGCGTCTGACCGATAGATTCAAACAGGAGCGGGCGCAGCACAGTCCAATCGCTACGGGGGTTGGCAAGGGTAATCATGCGTTGGCTCCTTCATGGCTGGCGGAGATTTCCGCCGACTCATCCTGGCTCATGGATTGCTGGTTGGCTATGGCCGCTTCGGCACCGGCAATATGATTGGCGACCGCATCAGCGTATGCCACTGGTTTCTCGGCGGTGCCGAAATCAATGACATCGCTGTGTTGCGCGAGTTCACGCAAAAACTCGTCCACATGCCATCCAGGGCCGTTGAATTCATAGGTGATTGCGCCGATAGCCGATCCCTTGACCGTATCGATGCCGCCATACAGCAGACTGGATTCCACACCATATTTGGCGATCAGCTCTGAAATGTTCTGCCCTGAGGCATGCAATGTGCGCCCATGATCATCAGAGACATCCTTTTGCCGGATGAGTACGGTGACAATGCGTCCCGACCACTCGTCATGCAGACGTTCGACACGGCTTTCCTCAGGAAGCCCCGACAAAGCGGTGGCAATGAACCGTTTGGTGACTGGCTGGCGAGGCGCGGCGAATACGTCGTACACGTCACCGGATTCGATCACGCGTCCGGAACTCATAACCGCCACACGGTTGGCAATCTGCTGGACCACGTTCATCTGGTGAGTGATCAGCACGATGGTGATGCCGAATTCCTCATTCACTCGCTTGAGCAACGCCAGTACCTCGGTGGTGGTTTCAGGGTCGAGCGCGCTGGTAGCCTCATCCGCGAGCAGGATTTCCGGATTGGTGGCTAGCGCGCGAGCAATGCCGACACGTTGTTTCTGACCACCGGACAGCTGTGAGGGGTACTTATCCGCATGCTCGGCCAATCCCACGAATTCCAGGAGCTCTTTGACGCGCCGATCCTGATAGTCCTTGCGCCAATGATCAAGCTGAAGCGGATAAGCGATGTTTTGCGACACCGTTTTGGTGGAGAACAGGTTGAACTGCTGGAAAATCATGCCGATTTTCTGCCTGATAGGGCGCAACTTGCTCTCGTTCAGTGCCGTGATGTCGGTACCGAGCACGGTCACGGTGCCGGAAGTGGGCCGCTCCAGTGCGTTGATCAGCCTCACCAGAGTGGATTTGCCGGCACCGGAATAGCCGATGATGCCGAAAATGTCGCCACGGTCAATGCTCAGGCTGACATCATTCACGGCTCGCGCGGTCTCGGCCTTTCGTCCTCGTATCTTGAACTCTTTGACCACGTGATCAAAAGTGATGATGGGATCGCTCACTGTTGCTCCAATGTTGTATGGGCTGGAATACCGGCGATTGCGTCCGGTCTAGTTATGCCGTAACGGAGCGGGCCTTATGCAGGCGGCTCGCTCCGTTACGGTTCAGCAGGCTATGCGCATCGAATACTCGCTACTACAGCTCGGTGCGGAAACCAGCCGATGGTTCTCTTACTTCTGGGCCTTGGCGTCCTTCTCGATGTCGGACAGGAAGCCCTGCAGCTGCTTGGCGCTGAACTTGTCGGCAAACACCGCGGTGCCGCCGGAGTTCTCCTGGAGGGCGTCGAGCACGTCCTTCTGCTGGAAGATGGAGACGAGCTTCTTGTAGGTCTCGTTGTTCACGTCCGTCTTGCGGGCCACCCACACGTTGATGTATGGGCGGGCTTCCTCGGATTCGGCGTCATCCTGATAGATGGCGTCTTTCGGGTTGAGGCCCGCGTCGGCCACGTAATCGTTGTTGATCACACCGGCGGCGATGGTCGGATCCTTGAGGGTGGTGGCCACCTGTTCGGCCTTCAGCGGGGTGACCTTGACCTTGCTCTTGGCTTCATCGATGTCGGCCGGGGTGGAGAAGGCGGTCCAGTCGCCCTTGAGCGTGACGAGACCTGCTGCCTTGAGCACGCCGATGGCGCGGGCCTGGTTGGTCTCATCGTTCGGAATGGTGACGGTGTCGCCCTGCTTGATGTCCTTGATGTCCTTGACCTTGGTGGAGTACACGCCGAGCGGGTAGATGGCGGTGCCGCCGATGGGCTGCAGATCCTTGTTGTTGCTCACGTTGTAGTTGGCGAGGTAGAGCAGGTGCTGGAACTCGTTGAGGTCCAGCTCGCCGGAATCAAGGGCCGGGTTCTCGGAAGTGTAGTCCTGGAAGTCCACGATATCGACATAGATGCCGGCCTTTTCGGCATTCTGCTTGAACTTGACCCATTCCGGGTTGGTGGCACCGACCACACCGATCTTGACCGGGTTGTCTTTGCTGCCCTTGGCGCTGGATTCGTTAGCGCCGGCCACCGCGCGGTAGCCGAAGAACGCGGCCACGGCGATGATCGCCACGACCACGATGGTAATGATGATGTTACGGGCGGTGTGGTTCACGCGCACCGGTTCGTTGCTGTTGGGAGCGGCCGGAGTTGCCGGCTGGGTTGCTGCCGTCATGATGAATGATTCCTCTCTCTCATGGAAATTGCTGTTGCATCTTCTTACGGTGATTCGCTTCCCCAAGCGAACCCATCACGTTGATGACAGGTTTCACCGTAGCACCCAAAATCCCAGAAATGGTCAAAAATGGCGGATTGCCGTATAGGTGTCTTTTATGGCGCGCATGCAACACATTGCGTTGCCTGATGTTGATAGCACGCTATAAGCATGTCTGGCGCGTCGAGAGGAGCTCGAAAATAGAAGCATGACTACCACCGACATTAAAGCTGTGTTTTTCGACATCGACGGCACGCTCACGAGTTTCGTCACGCACAAGGTTCCCGATTCCACCGTTGAGGCTATTCAGCGGCTTCAATCAGCAGGCATCAAGGTGCTTATCTGCACCGGCCGCGCTCCTTCTCAGATGAAGGTGGTGCTGGACACTATGCCGATCTCATTCGACGGCATTGTGGCGTTCAATGGTCAATATTGTTTTGACGAACAGGGATATCTTGAATCACAGGCCTTGGATCAGTCTGATATCCGCGTGATTTTGGATTGGCTCGACCAGCATCCCGATGTGGTGTGTGATTTTGGTGAAAAGGATTACGTCTACTTCAACCATACCAACGAGGCATTGCAGCAGACCTGGAGCGGTCTTGGCAAAACCGCCCCCGTCCAATATTTCGAGAATCCTCGTTTGCGGGCGTTGACGCACGAGACCTTCCAGATCAGCCCGTTCATCGACCCCGAACTGGAAGACGAACTGGTGGGACTGTGCAGCAACATACGCGGCGTGCGCTGGCACCCGGACTTCACCGATCTGATTCCCGCCGATGGTGGCAAACCACGGGGCATTCAGCGTTTTATGAAGCATTACGGCATCACCCGCGAACAGACCATGGCCTTTGGCGACGGCGGCAACGACACGGACATGCTGGCCTATGCCGGAATCGGGGTCGCTATGGGCAACGCCACGGACGAGCCCAAGGCCGCTGCCGACTATGTCACGGATGATGTGGATCATGACGGCGTATTACACGCCTTGCTGCACTTCGGAGTGCTGCACGACTAAGGTGCACGCCAAATACAGAAGGCCGGTGCATATTGCACCGGCCTTGTTTGTGGAGCTAGGGGGATTCGAACCCCCGACCCTCTCCATGCCATGGAGATGCGCTACCAGCTGCGCTATAGCCCCGAATGAAGCTATCCGATTCATGGGAGTTGTTCGACCCGCCATGAACCAGCGGAGAAACCACCAGATGCATGCCGATGGCTTCGTCGTGGAGCTAGGGGGATTCGAACCCCCGACCCTCTCCATGCCATGGAGATGCGCTACCAGCTGCGCTATAGCCCCGTTTTCAATTGTCAGTCCGTTTTCGAACCTTGTCTACATTACGACGGGTTCCTGCATCCCGCAAATCGGCGTGTCGCCAAATGACATTGGCGTGATTTGGCGACACCACAATCACCGGCTGTTCAGATCAACGTTCCCGTTCCCACTCGTCGGTATCGGCGACGGCTGGACCGTGGTTATAGTCCATGAGCCGCCAACGAATCGTGTCATCAGGCTCATCCATGGGAACCAAACGCACCCAGTGTGCATTGCGCATGGATATCACCGTCGAAAAAGTGGGATCGACTGCGGTGATGCCCAGCAGCGTCTGAAGCGTCTGTGCAATCCACGCACCATGGGAGAACACAAAGAGATCGGTGTCCGTGCCGGCACGCGTGGACCAGTCACGCAGGCTTCGACGCCACGCTCCCCACATGTTCTTTGGCCTCGGCGCCATACTTCATCTCGCCGCCGCGATGCTCCATCCAGGAACGGAAGTCCTCAGGATATCGCTCAGCCAGTTCGGATACGGCGTGACCGTCCCAATCGCCAAAACTGCGTTCGCGTACGCGAGGATCATCGTGCACTTCGGCGCCATCCAGTACATCTGCAAAAGCCTGTGCGGTGGCATGCGCACGGCTCAGATCGGAACACACGATGATGCGTTCGTCGGTTTCCGGCCTGCGATCGACGTATAGGTCCTTCAGCGCTGCAGCAGTCTGACGCACCTGCATTGGCCTACGGCATCCAGCGGAATGTCGACCTGCCCTTGCAACTTATGGGCCGCGTTATACGACGTACGTCCGTGCCGAACCAAGAATATGGAACGAACATGCTGAGCCGTCATGCCGCCACGCTTTCAGGATGTTCGAGCTGAAGATCGATGCTCTCGCAATCCTTCCACAAACGCTCAAGACCGTAGAATTCACGGGCTTCATCATGCATGACGTGAATCACGAAGTCGCCATAGTCCAGCAATACCCACTGCCCCTCGGTCAGACCTTCGCGCGACGCGGCTGACGGCCATCGCACTTGAGGAAGAGATCCTTCTCGATTTCCTCGGCCACGGCCAGCACCTGACGCTCGTTCGAGGCACCGGCAATCATCATGATGTCGGTGATGCCAAGCAGGTCGGCAACGTCGAAAGCCACGATATCAGTGGCTTTGATACGGTCTGCCGCCTCGGCGGCCACGCGGATGGCGTTGATGGAATCCTGTACTGCGGGCATGATTCAGCGCTCCCAAGCGGGCTTCCAGCCCTCGACGTTATGCTGCGTGTTTTCGGAGTAGACCATCGTATCGTCGGGAACAGCGTGACGGATCACGGAACCGGCGCCGGAGGTCACATTATTGCCGACTTCGACCGGGGCCACCAGCAGGTTGCCTGCACCGATGTGGCAATCGGAGCCGATCTTGGTACGGTTCTTGTGCACGCCGTCATAGTTGGCGGTGATGGTGCCGCCGCCGACGTTCGTGTGGTCGCCAAGCTGGGCGTCTCCCACATAGCTCAGGTGCGGCACCTTGGTGCCGTTACCGATGTGAGCCTTCTTCATCTCGACGAATGCACCGGCCTTGGCGTCCTCGCCGAATTCGTTGCCCGGACGCAGGTAGGTCCACGGTCCGATGTTCGTGCGCGCGCCGATGTGGGATTCCTGCACGCGGGAACGCTCGACCACGGCACCGTCATCGACCGTCGCATCGATCAATGTGGTGTACGGGCCGACTGTAGCTTCCTGTCCGATGACCGTGTGGCCCTGCAGGAAGGAGCCGGGGAGGATGGTGGCGTCACGGCCGATTTCCACGTCGTCTTCAATCCACGTGGTCTCCGGGTCGAGAATGGTCACGCCATCGCGCATCCAGCGTTCGCAGATGCGGCGGTTATAGGCTTTGGACAGCGCGGCAAGCTGCACGCGATCGTTCACACCTTCCACGGTGAGCGGATCTGGCGCGGCGAATGCGCCGACCTTGCCTGCGGACTTGGCGGTCTCCAACGCGTCGGTCAGATAGAACTCGCCTTGGGCGTTATTGGATTTGAGGCCGGCGATGGCCTCGACCAGCACGGAGGCCTCGAACACATAGACGGAGGTGTTCACTTCCTGCACGGCCAGTTCGCTGCGGTTGGCGTCTTTCTGCTCGACGATGCGCAGCACGTTGCCTCACGGTCACGGATGATGCGGCCGTAGCCGGTCGGATCATCAAGTATGGTGGTGAGCACGGTGGCGCCGTTTCCGGATACGGTGTGGAATTCGACCAGTTTGCGCAGCGTCTCACTATCCAGCAGCGGCATGTCCGAGGCGGCGATTAGCACCGGGCCGTCAAGTTCGGACTGGGCGGCGAGCTGGGCCATCGCGCACTGCACGGCACGGCCGGTTCCGGGGATATCGTCCTGGTTCACGATGGTGACGTGCTCGTCGTAGGATCGGGCTGCTTCGCTGACACGCTCGGCTTGGAAGTGCACCACTACTGCAAGAGTGCCGGGGTTCAGCGCGGAAACCGAATTCATGACCCTGTTGAGGAAGGTCTTGCCCGCAAAAGTGTGCAGAACCTTGGGCTTGTTGGAACGCATACGGGTGCCTTCACCGGCAGCGAGAACGATGGCTGCGGATAATGCCATAACTGACGTATTCCCTTCGCTTGGAATGTCTTGAAGTAATCTTCAGTGTTCAGAACACTTCAACACAATAGACGGTTGCCCGGATGTCGGGTGGGAAGCCCCGGTAATCGGGGAAACGAAAAGGGCCCGGGACGAATCCCGAGCCCTTCGTGTTAGCGAACTAACAACACCGAAGTGGTGTCATCACTCGTTGTCGCCAGCGGTGGCGGCAGTGGCGGTGACGGCGCCCTTCTTGTCGGTGTTCACGCCGGAGTACACCCAGTCGGTGTAGTCCGGGTGGTCGTAGCCCTTGTCGACGGCGAACTGGAAGGCCTCGTCACGGAACTTCTCGAGCTCGTCGATCTTGTCGGCGTACTTGTCGGCGTCGATCATGCGCAGAGCCTCGGCGGTCAGCTCGTAGCGGTCGATGCGGTTGACGCGAACCATGTCGTACGGGGTGGTGGTGGAGCCTCCTCCTCGTAGCCGTGGACGTTGAAGTTGTCGTGGTTCGGACGATCGTAGATCAGACCGCGCACGTCGTGAGCGTAGGAGTGGTATGCGAACAGCACCGGCTTGTCGGCGGTGAAGATGTCAGCGAACTCCTCGTCGCTCAGAGCCTCGTCGTTCTCCTTGGCAGACTGCAGAGAGAGCAGGTCGGCAACGTTCACAACCTTGAACTTGACGCCCAGTTCCTTCAGCTTGTCAGAAGCAGCCATGATCTCCTGGGTCGGGACGTCGCCAGCGGCGGCGAGCACGACCTCGGCCTCATCGTTGTTCTTGGCGGTGGAAGCCCAATCCCAAGCGGCGGCACCCTTGGCGAGCTCGGCACGAGCCTCGTCCAGGGTCAGCCAGGTGGCAGCGGGCTGCTTGCCGGCGATGATGGCGTTGATCTTGTTGGTGGACTTGTAGCACTTCTCGGCGATGGCCAGCAGCATGTTCGCATCGGTGGCGAAGTAGATGCCGATGACGTGGTCGTTGTGGAAGCACTTGTTCAGCAGGACGGAGGTGACACCCGGGTCCTGGTGGGAGAAGCCGTTGTGGTCCTGACGCCAAACGTGGGAGGAGACCAGCAGGTTCATGGAGCAATCGCTTGCGCCACGGAATCTCACGGACGGTAGCCTCAAGCCACTTGGCGTGCTGGTTGAGCATGGAGTCAATCACGTGGACGAAGGACTCGTAGGAGCTCCAGATACCGTGACGACCGGTCAGCAGGTAGGCCTCGAGGAAGCCTTCCATCTGGTGCTCGGACAGCTGCTCGACGACCTGGCCGGAGACGTGCATGTGCTCGTCGACCTCATCGGAGATGTAGCCGGCATCCCACTGCTTGTTGGTGACCTCGTAGGAAGCCTGCAGACGGTTGGAAGCGGTCTCATCCGGTCCGAAGATACGGAAGTCGCGCGGGTTGTTGCGGATGATGTCGCGAGTGTAGGCACCCAGGGTACGGGTGGCCTCGAGCTGGCCCCAGCCGTGGCCGTACTCAGCCACTTCCTTGACCTCGTAGTCCTCGAGGTTCGGCAGCTTCAGGTCGTCGCGAATCACACCACCGTTGGCGTTCGGGTTGGCACCGATACGCAGCTCACCCTTCGGCATGAAGGCAAGGACGTCGTCCTTGACAGCGCCGTTGGCGTCGAACAGCTCTTCCGGCTTGTAGGACTCGAGCCAGTTCTTGAGGACCTCGAAGTGGGCCTCGGTGTCGCGAGCGGAAGCCAGCGGCACCTGGTGAGCGCGCCAGGAGCCTCGGTCTTCTTGCCGTCGATGTACTTCGGGCAGGTCCAACTTCGGGGTGCGGAAGATCAGCATCGGGTAGAACGGACGGTGCACGTTGTCGGTCTGAGCGGCGGCCTTGATGTCGCAGATCTCGTCCCAGATGGTCTCCCACAGCTCGGCGAAGCGGCGGTGGATGGACATGTGATCTTCATCGTCGAAGCCAGCGACGAACTCGTAGGGCTCGTAACCCATGCCGTGGAAGAACTCGTGGAGCTCTTCGTCGGAGATGCGGGACAGGATGGTCGGGTTGGCGATCTTGTAGCCGTTGAGGTGCAGGATCGGCAGCACGATACCGTCGGTGCGCGGGTTCACGAGCTTGTTGGACTGCCAGCCGGTAGCCAGCGGGCCGGTCTCAGCTTCGCCGTCGCCGACGATGGCCGGGACGAACAGGCTCGGGTTGTCCATGATGGCGCCGTAAGCGTGAGACAGAGCGTAGCCCAGCTCACCACCCTCGTGGATGGAGCCCGGGGTCTCCGGAGCGAAGTGGGACGGGATACCGCCCGGGTAGGAGAACTGACGGAAGAACTTCTGCAGACCAGCCTCATCCTTGGTAATCTTCGGGAAGGTCTCGGTATAGGTGCCGTCCAGGTAGGACTGGGAGGTACCAGCCGGGCCACCGTGGCCCGGGCCCATGATGATCACGGTGTTCTGGCCGTGGTCAGCGATGAAGCGGTTGATGTGGCCGATGAGGAAGTTCAGGCCAGGGGTAGTGCCCCAGTGGCCGACCAGACGGTGCTTCACATCTTCGCGGGTGAAGGGAGCCTTCATCAGCGGGTTGGAACGCAGATAAATCTGGCCGATGGAAAGGTAGTTGGCAACGCGCCAGTACTTGTCAACGCCTTCGAGGGACTCCTCGGAAACCGGAGCGTTGAGCTTCTTCCAAGGGGTGCCAATAACAGGACTCGTCATGTGTACTCCTGTACTCCTGCACGTGATCGTGCGATTGATTATTTCCGTTAGGTCGCGGGCCTTGGTTCCTTGCGGCGCCAAGGATTCCCGTTCCCAATCAATCGTCATGGTACGAGGACAACACGACTTTTGAACGATTTCTTGCGGGTGTGTTCGAAATTGTGCCGGAAATTTCAATATTTGTGCGATTCAACCATTGGTTTGTGAGCATTCGGTTTACATGTCAGAAATGCGCAAATGGGCGAGAATAAGCGGAAAACCTATTGTTCATGCCATTGTCGTACGTTCGATTTGCCATGTTCGAAACCGGCGTGTTGTTCCTGTGAAGACCAGAAATTTGTTCGTTTTCCGCACAGAGCCATCGCGTGTCGGGCTTGTCGTATTGACCGGTGATAATCGTTGATGTTCAACCACGGTGAATCCCATTAAACGTTAGGGGAAAATCAATGGCAAACGGTCCTGTGCTTGTCGTCGACTTCGGCGCCCAGTACGCCCAGCTCATCGCCCGCCGCGTACGCGAGGCCGGCGTCTACTCTGAACTGGTCCCTCATTCCATGCCCGTTGACGAGATCCTGGCCAAGGATCCGAAGGCGATTATTCTGTCCGGTGGCCCGGCCTCCGTATTCGAGCCCGGTGCTCCGACCATAGATACTAAGGTATTCGAGTCCGGTATTCCGGTGCTCGGCATCTGCTACGGCTTCCAGGTCATGGCCTACGAGCTCGGCGGCAAGGTGGATAAGGCCGCCCTGGGCGAATATGGCAAGACCGAGGCCGCGATTGATGATGCCGAGGGCATTCTTGCCGACTCCCCCGCCGAACAGACCACGTGGATGAGCCATGGCGTGGCCGTTGAGCAGGCTCCGGCAGGCTTCACGGTGCTCGCACATACCGAAGGCGCACCTGTTGCCGCCATGGCCGATGAGTCCCGCAAGTTGTATGGCGTGCAGTGGCATCCGGAAGTCAAGCATTCGCCGCTCGGCCAGAAGCTCATCGAGAACTTCCTACACCGCTGCGCCGCGTTGCCCAACGATTGGGATGCCTCCTCCATTATTGAGGACCAGGTCAAGAAAATCCGCGAGAAGGTCGCGATGCCGAAGTAATCTGCGGTCTGTCTGGTGGTGTGGATTCCGCCGTTGCCGCCGCTCTGGTACACAAGGCCATTGGAGACCAACTCACCTGCGTGTTCGTGGATCACGGTCTGCTGCGCAAGGGCGAGGTCGAGCAGGTCAAGCATGACTTCGTGGCCGCCACCGGCATCAAGCTCATCACCGTGGACGCGGCCGATGACTTCCTCAAGGCGCTGAAGGGCGTCTCCGAGCCGGAACGTAAGCGCAAGATCATCGGCGAGAAGTTCATTCGCACGTTTGAAAAGGCCCAGCGTCAGGTACTCGAAGAGGCCGGCGCCCGCGGCAAGGAAGTCAAGTTCCTCGTGCAGGGCACGCTCTACCCGGATGTCGTTGAATCCGGCGGTGGCGACGGCGCAGCCAACATCAAGTCTCACCACAATGTCGGCGGCCTGCCCAAAGACATCAAGTTCCAGCTCATCGAGCCGCTACGCACCCTGTTCAAGGACGAGGTGCGCGCCATCGGCACCGAGCTCGGCCTGCCTGACGAGATCGTCTGGCGCCAGCCCTTCCCCGGCCCGGGTCTGGCATCCGCATCATCGGCGAAATCACCAAGGAACGCCTCGACCTGCTGCGCGAGGCCGACGCCATCGCCCGCGAAGAACTCTCCCGCGCCGGCCTCGACCGCGACATCTGGCAGTGCCCCGTGGTTCTGCTCGCCCGACGTCCATTCCGTCGCGTCCAAGGCGACGAGCGCACCTACGGCTCCCCCATCGTCCTGCGCCCGGTCAGCTCGGAGGACGCCATGACCGCCGACTGGTCGCGCGTGCCCTACGACGTGCTCGCCACGATCTCCACCCGCATCACCAACGAGTGCCGCCAGATCAACCGCGTGGTACTCGATTGCACTAGCAAACCCCCAGCAACCATCGAGTGGGAGTAATCCAAGATAGGTTTCTGAGTCCCGAAAAGTGTTGAAAACACAGCGCTTTTCGGGATTCTTGTTTTTCGTGGCTACAAGATGGCTACATCAAACCGATTTTTTTGTAGCCGAAGCCTTAAATGGCTAACTTGTCTAACTGGTTGGCTACTTCCACCTGCTTGTTCGAGTACAGATGGCTGTAGGTATCCATGGTGGTTTGCACTCGCTCATGCCCTAAGCGTTCCGCAATCAGTAGCGGTGAAAAACCAAGTTCAACCAAGGCTGGCGTGCTATGACGAATATCGTGCACCCTGATGCGTTTTACCCCAGATGCTTCAATCCCAATCTGCATCTCACGATAGAGAAAACTTCTGTTGTACGGAAACAGTCGGTCATCGGGCTGTAAGCCGTAGCATTTCTCCATATAGTTGCGGAGGACGGTTTTCAGCACTTCCGGCAGCATGATCACACGATTGCTTTTCGGGGTCTTGGGTGTAGTGATAATATCCTTGCCACCAAGGCGCTGATAGCTTTTGTTGATGGTCAGCGTGTCCTTCTCGAAGTCAATATCTGCGGGTTTCAAAGCGAGAAGCTCACCTTCACGGATGCCTGTGTAGTACATTGTCATAAATATCGCAAACAATCAACATCGCAGAATTAAATCGATTGGAGGGATTTGCAAATGCCACTTTTAACTAAATCGCAGAAGCGAACCATTATTTCTGCATTGCGTTCCTCTGATATGAGAGCTGTTGACCAAAAATACAACGAACCCGCTCGATTGTGGTGTAATGAAGAATGGGTAACGGCTGGTTGTCTGAGATGCACTGATCCTCGCTGCATGAAGTTTATTGATGCAGAGATCAACTGCAGACATTTCCCGGATTTTTCATATGAACGTGATTTGAATGTTTGCCCTGCTGGCGCTATCAAATGGAATTTTGACAAAGAACTCCCGGAAATTGCAGAACCTTCTTCGGATTATACCGATATTCCCATCAATCATGTCAATCTGGAAGCACATAAGCTGTTTATTAGAGAATTAGACAAAATCCATTGGAATCACCAGTTCCAGAAAGAGACCGATGGAATTATGGAGCGTATCTATCAGGATATTTCTCAGTTTGATGGTCGCTCAATGGTTCCTAATATTCTAGTTCGAAATCTGATTATTGCATGGAACCACGAGTGTGCAAAAAGCAGAACCGGTGATGTTTACACAAGAATGGATGCCGTGTATTCGAGCAATTTGAAACCTACCTGCAAAGGCGTTGTCGAAATTGAATTTGGAAGAGATACGCTGGAAGCATCGAGAAGTATTCTTGATGATATTGCGGTTATGCACTCCAGAAACAACCTTGACAAGAATGACAATGCAGCGTTGGTTGTATGTCTGTCGTTCCCAAATAAGCGACAAGGCTATTTCCAAGTAATCAAAGATATTAACCGAGTGCTTGGCTTAAAAATCCAGACGATCTCTCTTGGTGCGCTGCTACTGTTGGTATGGAACGGCGCACAAGTAAACTTCTTGTCCAGGGAGTTCTATGTTGATTTCGATAATTTGAGCATTCGTGGTATTACGGAGTTCAGACTTAATCGCCGTATAAACCTTAGTGACGGTAAGCTTGGAATCCTCGAACCGGAAAAATAAAAAGTAATTCAAAATGATTTCTGGGAGTTTATCTACAGGAAATAAGATGAAGCTCTCCCCAAACAGGTAATCGCATGGCAACAATAAACAAGATTATATATTTTGATAAGGAAACCATCCGCAATATTCTTCAGGAGCGTGACCATGGTGAATTATCTCGAAAAACAGATGTATCAAATTCTGTCCAAACACAGGGGTCTGTTGCTACAGAAGCTTCTGCGAAATTAAAACTAGATGTTCCTTTAGTTTCGAGAATTTTCTTTCTGTTCACCGGGAAAATAGAAGCATCGTATGTAATTAGCCGTGACAGCACAACCACAATTTCTTCGACCGAAATCTCTGAATTTGAGAAGTTGAAACCGTTGTTGACCAGTATTTCCAATGTTCAATTATCAGATATAGAAAACTCTTCTACTTCTCTTCGTGTTGCAGGAGGATACCTGAAAATTGTCAAAGGCGGCATTGATGGTGTGGACACAAATGAATTCAAAACTGTCATGGATAGTTACGACGGTTATGATACTTATGCAGTCGACGAAAAGCGATATGTTCGCTTTAATAATGCTGCCTTTGTAAGTAATTACAAAAGAAACGATATACTTACAACGACCATGACACTCTATTGCATTCCTGTAGGTGACTTTGAAAGAAGAAGATTCGATTTTATCGAAGAAATTGGTAAAATGGAGCGTTTAATTTCTTCTGCTGAGCAGCCCAAAACATTGGCAGATATCTATCCTCCTGAAATGCAAAGCGTGGGAATTCCAGAAAAAGCGGAGGGAACACCTGTACCTAAAGATACGGTTACTCTTTATGATGTTCTGTATGCCTGTGTAACAGCGGAGGCGTCAGATGGAAGATAAGAGAAAGTATCATATCATTGTTGGTTCTAAAACATTTTTTGATTCCAAACTGCCATCATTTTCCGAAGATGATGAAGTTGATGCGTTTTTGGAGTTGGTAAAGCTATCGGATACCGCAAAGCAGAGTCGTCCGATATCTGATCAGCATGCCAGCATACTAATTGTAAAGAATGATAATTATCATGGCATTGTAGAAGCAGCGCATGATCGTTTAGGGCCGTTAATCGAGGATTTAACTACAGATGAAGCAGAAATCTACATCCATAACCCGCCTCGTGTTCTGAAAGCGTATTTAGAAGATCAGTATAAACGTGATCTTATAGAGCTTGAAATTCTCTGTGAGGAGTACGAAATCAAAAGAGACCCAGATTTATTTGTTGACAATATCAATGCCATATCTGCACGAATATTTGGTCAGCAGATAGCTATTGAAGAAATCAGTAAAAGTCTTTGGTATCTCACAAACGTTAAAAGAGAGAAGCCATATGTAATTATGCTGTACGGTAACAGCAGCTTGGGAAAAACCGAGCTGGTGCGAGAAATTGCAGCAATGTTCTTCGACGGAAAATGCTTAGAGAAGCATTTGTCGATGTTTAAGAACAATAACTACTCAGAATACTTCTTTGGAGATGCTCCTAATAGAAGAAGCCTTGGGTTTGACCTGTTGGAACGTGAATCCAATTTGGTGTTCTTTGATGAACTTGATAAATGCCCGGAACATTTCTTTTCTGCGTTTTATACGCTGTTTGATAATACACAATTCAAAGATGCAACTTATGATGCAGATGTATCTGGTATTGTAATTATATTAACATCCAATTATCAGACGGAAGAAGAAATGAAAAAGCAGTTGGGGCTACCTATCTTTTACCGCATTGATAAGTTCATCCACTTTGATGATTTTAGCTGTGAAACCATATACCAGATCGTTCAGAACGAAATTCTGGCACGAAAAGAGGAGTATGATTCTAAGCTAACACCAGAAATGGTATATGCTGCTGTCAGTCCTCTTATCTCTACATCGGGTGAAAACGCAAGAACCATCAAATATAAGGTGCAGCAGGTTATTGAAGAGCTGCTGTTCCAAGACGTATTGGAAGAAATGTCTGTATAAAATCAGCCGACCAGCTAATCACTGCCCGGCTGATCGACTATACTGTTATTCTTCCATGATCTCCAGCATCATTCGATAACGTCCGAACTCTTGCGCATTTTCGGACGTTATCGTGGCTACAAAATGGCTACAGAATTCGTAAAGACTCTCTGTAAAACGTGAAATATGTGGAATACTTGGACGAAAACCGCATTCTTAATGCGTATTATCATAAGAAATTAAGGTCTGGCACTCGAGTGGGAGTAGTAAATAGCCCTTTGCGAGGGAGATCGGAAACGGTCTCCCTCGTTTTTTATTTGCATGCCATGGGTGTCTGCGGGCTGTGGTGTATATGGTACATACAAACCAGCTACGCAATCTCTCAAGCTGTTTAGCTGGGATAATTGTTTACTGGTACGTCTTAAAGTGCTTTCAATTACCGAAGCAACGCCATCAATTTATTTCAAATTAATGCTGACCGGCAGATTGCTTTTGCTCGCAAGGGATCGCTCAGGTTGGTACTCAAATTGTACTCACAACGTTTTGAGTATCGATTGGCTGGTGTTCATAGACGTCGGAAATGGGCGCTGACTTCGGGGGTTTCGTTATCGCATATTGCATTTAACCCAAATAGAGGCGCCCTTCATTAGGCATAATGCAAATGAGGAGCGCCTCTGGGTTATTGCTTGCTGTTGGTGCAACGCCGTCCAATGCGTGTCTTGGGTGGATGCACGCCAAGCAGGCTAGGCTCGTCGTAAGCGGAGGCGACGTGGGCGCGGGTTCGTGGCCGTGCACGAGCTATTGGTTTTACGGGTTCTCGGCGCTTGCGCCGGTGGATGGCATGAGCGCGTTGTGGCGCACGGCGCGAATGTAACACGCGTTCAACTCGCGCTCGGCGCTGAAGGAGGCCACAGCCGGCACTTCGCGGGAGTTGTCGTTGAGCGGTGTTATCGTCTCGGGCACGTTCCGTAGTCTCAAGGTACTTATGAGCGGAAATGGGACCAAATGAAGCTCAGGCATCAGCTTCGCGACGACGGGGATGGACGCCGTGGGGACGTCGGGGCATCTGATGACAGGCCAGTTGGTTGGATATGCCGAAAAGACGAACGAGCTGAATGGGGGAGTGCGTATAATAGCCTAAACGGGAGTCATTAGTGAAAGTGTGGATACCATGAGACACGTATTCAAGGCCAGAAAGCTCGGCTGGGGCGATGATAAGACCGAGGGCGTTTGGTTCGATGCTGACCACTACACCAAAGAAGAGGCTGAGGCGGAGTTCAAGCCTTATCAAGGGGTTACTCAGAGAGGTTATGACTACACTGGGTACGAGCATGATGGGGAACGCTATCACCATTACACCTACCTTGGTGAATTCGAGGATGATGATATGCCTACCAGTGACGCCGACCTTTGGAATCGAAAATAGGCATTTTCCTTCCATATAGCCATCGGTGGCCCCGGCGCTTTGCTGTTGATTGCTTTTCGTTCTCCCCTATTAAAGAACAGTGTGGAGCAATGAGAAGCGCGTTTCCTTTGTGTTGTGGCCTGATGGCCTTGTGGTAGTTCCAGTATGTTTGAGGCATATTGGCGAGCCGGTACATGGCGTCGCAGCTGATGCGCAGCATCGCGCACGCCTCGTCGACGCCGAATATCGCGTTGGAGGATACGATGAGTCTCACCTGTCTCCTGCTAATGCTCTTGGTCATGGTCGTCCTCGAGCTCCTTTTCGTCTCGAGGCTCCCTCGCGTGCCCGGCCGCGGGCGGCTCCCGGGGCGGTCGCCGCCGTCATTTCCTGCCGCTCCTCGACTCGATGTAGGCGTCCACGGACGACCTCGAAACCAAGAGCTTCCTGCCGAGCCTGTACGAGTCGATCTCTCCCGACCAGATGAGGTCGTACGCCTTGTTTCGGCTCGCCCTCATGTACTCCTGCATCTCGATCACCGTCATCCATTCGCCGCAATCTTGGTTGCCCTCGGGCGCGGCGCATTCGGCTGTGCGTGCAGGGTTCCTCCAATCTTCCCGTGCGGCACCGCGCGAGGACACCGCACGACACCGTGTGCCTTTTCGTCTGCGCGACGATTGAACCGCCTGATGGCGATTAGTGGGCACGACGGGAGCGGAGACGGGTCGAGGTGGGTCGAGCTGGTCGGGCCTTCACGAAACGGCCATGAGCCGCGTGCCCTAGCTCGCGGCTAAGTCCCTGAAAAGTAAAAGGCGCCCATGCGGGCGCCTGCCTAGTAGCTGGAATTGTTCGGTTGTGGTCGGAATGCTCGTATTCCGCGGTGCTGTCGTCCGGGATCCGGCATCTGTCGTTCGCCTCTTCTGTCGTGTTTGATGTTGCGTGTTATGCGAGCGACTTCCGCGGGCCTGCCGGTCCGTTGCCCCAGGTGCACCCGGTAAGTGGTACCCATCCGCTGGGACATGGCCTGTTGCGGTTGGCGATTTCGGACGAGCGGAAGCAGACGAACGGCGCGAGGATGCGTGCCGGATTCGAGTTAGTCAATACTGGCTCTTGAATCTGGCCGATTGGAGTCGTCTCATTGCCTGCAGCTCTTCGAGCCCAATCGCGAAATAGCTGCCTCCGATGCGGCTTTATAGCCTTCTGATGCTGCTTCGTAATCTCGGAAACAGGGCAGAATCGCTTTCGCAATTCCACCCCGCAAACCCGAGGTTTCTAACTGGAACCTATTATGCAGCTAAGTGACATTTATCAACCCTCCGCGCGCGACAGACTCCATTGTCGGTAAACGCTCCGCCAAGGCCGATCGCCTCTCTAGACGAGCTTCTTGCGCGTCTCCTTCAGTATGCCCTTCTTGAAATCGGACCATTTGCCAAAGAACTTCTCGTCCGTGGCGGTGGCCGCATGCTCCGCGTACTTAATCGCTGTGAGCTCCATGGTGCAGACGTAGTCTGCGCCTGCGAAAGCCGGTACTCGGAGGGCTGCGCCGATCGGTAGACGACGGCGTCCTTCGACAGCGCGTACTCGACCGCGCGATGGAGGGACTCGGCGATGGAGTGCTGGCCGTTGTCATAGTAGACCTTGACCATATCGTAGGATTGCAGCTCCGCGAGGTTGTCGAACAGGAAGTTCACGAGGTCCCTCCGCATCGTCCCCGCGAGCTTGTCGAGCGAGGCGAACTGTTTGGTCGCGTATGCGAAGGTATGGTACTTCACGGGCATGTGGCGGAAGAAGACTCGGAACGAGCCGAGCAGCATCTTGCGCGTTCTCAGGTCGAGTCCGGAGTACTGGTCCTTGCCGTTCATGAGCGGCGACGCATGGAAGGGTATGTCCGGGAGCCCCTTGGCGCGAAGGGCGTCCTCATATACCGCGATCGAATCCGCGATGCTCTCGGACTGGTCGTGCATGACGACGGTAAGGAGGTAGTGGCGGTCGGAGAGGCCGTCGCTTCCCGACTCGTCGACGAAGATGCTGAGTTCTCGCATTGTTCTCCTGGATAAGAAAAAAGCCGGGGAAAACGTCCCCGGCACTTGGAAGCCTTCCTAACGGAAAACCAATTACCTTATATCATGTACTGCTTGAAAATTCAAGGGAGCTCGAAGCGTTTCCGGACGTCAGCGGAATCTCAAGGCCCGTTCGTCAACTCATGGGCAAGCCACCTGAGACTACTCACTTTGCCTACCGATGGCGAAGACATGCGACCTGCGGTTTTGCGAACGGCGCGTAAGCCACCCGCGTTGATTCACTTACGATTGCAGCTGGCGGCTTGCAGACTAAAGGGCGGTTGAGTTTCGAAACGGGCGTTTTCGGCGCTATCGAGCCTCCGAGGGCGGCCCGTCGCGCCCTTTGGGACAAAAACAAAAACTCAAAGCCCTGAGTTTGAAAAGAGTTTTTGAAGTTGTCCCAACTTTTGTCCCCGAAGCCGACGAAACGCGACATCGCGTCATTCGGCGGCACGCGTTCCGTGTCGATGCCGAAAACTGGGTGCAACTGGAATGACGGCACGGTAGGACCAAGGCCATTGAGTGGGAATAAAGCGATAGCAATATAGACAGATTGCTTAGAGGGGAACGATGTCATTCGATGTCGTTCCCCTCTACCATGCTTGACCCTGATTCTTTTGTGAGGTTCGAAGAGAAGAGAATCGTGAAATCGCAACAGCAAAGGGATGAAAAACTGTGAAGCGTTTTGTCGGACTTGACGGTATCAAAGGTCTGGCACTTATCGCCATCGTGCTATATCACTGCGTGCAGCAGAAGATGCCAGGCGGATTCTACGGCGTTGACGTATTCTTCACGGTATCCGGCTTCCTTATTGCCATCAGCCTTTTCCGTTCGCTGTCCACCACTGGCTCGTTGAATCTTAGGCGGTATATTCCTCGACGCTTGGTTCGACTGTATCCGGCTTTGCTTTTGCTGATTCCCGTTATCGTCTCCGTCTGCTGGCTGACCGAACGGGATTTGCTGGTTGCCATCCGCAATCAGGTCATCACCGTGCTGTTCGGCTGTTACAACTGGTATGCCATTGCCGGCAGGCAAAGCTACTTCGAGCAGATGAATCCACAAATTCTACGGCACTTGTGGTTCATCGGTGTGCTGACGCAGTTCTATATCATCGTGCCGTTCATCGCATGGGCGATGTGGAGGATTCGCGATACCCGTTTTGCCTCGCTTATTCCTCTGGGTCTTGCTGCCCTCAGCGGCGCTTCCATGTGGCTGATGTACAAGCCGGGCGCAGATCCGACCCGCGTTTATTTCGGCACCGATACCCATAGCGTGGGTCTCATGCTCGGCGTGGCCCTGGCTTGGTGGCTGACTCGCCACAATCAGGCAACGCCGCAAGCTCCCCGAGTCGCCGGAGCGGCAGCGGACTCAGGTTCCGTGCATGTCAATATTCCCGCAATACCCAACAATATTCCAACAACATTGCCGAAGTCGCAGCGAAAACCACACGGCAACGTCTCTGGGAAACGATTGCACCAGCGATGTCGCTGACAGCGCTGGTGGCACTCATTATCATGACGGTGAACGGGCAGCAAGATGACTTTGCATTCCGCGGCGGCATCATTATTGCCAGCGTGCTGTCTGTGGCACTGATTGCAGGCACCATCAGCGATGACTCGTGGATGCAGGACCTGATGAAGTTCAAGCCGCTAGCGGCATTGGGGCGCTACTCATACGGCATCTACCTGTGGCACTGGCCAGTGTGGATTATCGTCCGTTCCACGTTACCTCGCATGATTCAAGGTCCGTCGTACAGCATCATTCTGGCTATCACCGCCATACTAACCGCCCTGGCTGTGGCGTTCTCCTGGCTGATGGTTGAAAAGACGGCCGCTGCTCAATCGGCACTGGAGGTTCTGGTGCCGTACCGTAACCCTGTTGCAAAGCAGATAGTCTGCGCGGTGGTAGTGGATATCGTTTGGGCCGTTGCTCTGGTTGGATGTGTGCAGGGCCTTGTGCATGCCCCGGAGAAAACCTCTGTGCAGATTCAGTTGGAACAGCAAGCTCAGACCCTGCAGCAGCAGAAGCAGTCGCAACAGGCGAGTCAGACGCAGCAGACAGCCAGCGATCTTATGCGATCCCTCACACCCCCGCCAGCCAAGCCACGACATGGCATGCCGACCGGTGACCAGATCACCGCAATCGGCGACTCCGTGATGCTGGCTTCCTCGCAGGATTATCCGCTGTGTTTCCGGGAATTCAGATTGACGCCGCCGTGTCACGCTCTATTATGGTGGCCCCTGGCATGGTGAACAATGACTTGAATGCCGGAACGCTGCGCAGTTGGGTCATTCTCGGGCTTGCCACCAATTCCGCAATAAGCACCGGTCAACTCGACCAGCTGCACAATCAGATTGGCCCTGACCGTGTGCTGGTGCTCGTCAACGGCCATGGCGACCGCAGCTGGATTCCCGTGGCCAATCAAACGTTGTCCGACTATGCGAACACCCATCAAGACAACGTCGTGCTAGCAGACTGGGACTCCGCCGCACAGGCGAATACGCAGCTGCTGGCCTCCGACGGTATTCATCCTTCCGCAGGAACCGACCTGTACGCGCAAACGGTGAAACAAGCCATAGAGCAATGGGTGCAGGCCGGCCACTAAACAGCCGCGATGCGGACAAAGCAAATCCGACCCGCCCTGCAAGGCCGTTAGATGAACGCCAAGCAACGCAAGGGTGTCTTTACGGTCGTTAAGAACAGCTATGCTGGTGGGTGCATCAGCGAGACCACATGTTGGGAGTAATGGTGAGCGCAATCCTTGAAGGAAAGCCCGATAAGAACCTCATTCTCGTCACGGGAAGGGTTCATCCGAAGTTAGCGCAGGATGTCGCCGATCAGCTCGGTATCGATGTCTTGGAAACCACCACATACGATTTCGCCAACGGCGAGATGTATGTGCGCTACACCGAATCGGTGCGTGGCGCCGACGTGTTCGTGCTGCAAAGCCATTACAAGCCGATTAACAAGGCGATTATGGAACAGCTCATCATGATCGACGCCTTGAAGCGCGCCTCCGCCCGCTCCATTACCGCCGTGTGCCCGCTGCTCGGTTATTCCAGGCAAGACAAAAAGCACCGCGGCCGCGAACCCATCTCCTGCCGTCTGGTCTTCGATTTGCTCAAAACCGCCGGCGCCGACCGCATCATGTCGGTCGATTTGCATGCTGCCCAGTCCCAAGGCTTCTTTGATGGTCCGGTCGACCACCTCATCGCCATGCCGGTACTGGTCGATTACATCCGCGATCGTTTCCAGGGGCATCTTGACAACGTCGCTGTCGTCTCCCCCGATGCCGGACGTATCCGTGTGGCCGAGCAGTGGGCCCAGCGACTCGGTGGCGGTCCTCTTGCCTTCGTGCATAAGACACGTGACATTACCCGCCCGAACCAGGCCGTGGCCAACCGTGTGGTCGGCGACGTGGCTGGCAAGGACTGCGTGCTGGTCGACGATTTGATTGACACCGCCGGCACTATCGCGGGCGCATGCCACGTGCTACAGGAAGCCGGTGCGAAGTCCGTGACCGTGGTCGCCACCCATGGCGTGCTGTCCGGCCCGGCAATCGATCGGCTGAAGGAAAGCGGCGCACGCGAGGTCGTGCTCACCGACACCGTGCCGATTCCGGACGAGAAGCGCTGGGACGGTCTGACCGTACTGTCCATTGCCCCCTTGCTTGCCAGCGCCATTCGCGCGGTATTCGAGGATGGTTCGGTGGCTGAACTGTTCGACACTTACCCCGAACATCACGGTCAAGGATTCCTCTTTGCGTGAGTCCTGTTGCTTCTCATGAAGCGACGCGAACGACATGGCATGGGCTTTCAGTAATTCCAGCCGTGTGGTATAAATGAACACTTGTGGGCGCAAGCCCACTGCTCCCCCATGGTGTAATGGCAGCACACGGGTCTTTGGAACCCTTTGTCTTGGTTCGAGTCCAGGTGGGGGAACCCAATGGCGGTTCCTTGTATGAGGAATTGCCGCAAATTAAGAAGCGCGAGTCGTATCAAGGCTCGCGCTTCTTGTTTTCTCTGTTCACTGCGTTATTGCCAATTTCGTATGGTTTGCTGGATTCGATGGCAATGCTGAGCCTGGTCTTCGGGCATCCCGCCGCGACACAACACCGTGAACGATAACAACGACCACTACAATGAGATATGGTCCCACATATGTTGCACATCAAAGGAGACAGACACAGTGACCGTGACCCGTATATATATCGCCAGCCCCGAAGGCGCTAATGGCCGCAACGTCGTTGCGTACGGCGTGCTCAATGCATTGACTTCCAAGTACAAGACCATGGTGTTCCGTCCGGCCGTGTCCAACCACGACGACTTCACCCCCATTCTGCTCGCCGCGTCCAATGCTGGCCTTGGCGTGGCTCTGTCTACCGGACTTGACGTGCACAAGGTGCGCACCGACAAGGACACCGCCCGTGGTGACATCGTCGGTGCATTCAACGACGCCATGGATGTGTCCCGTGCGGATGCCGCACTGATCGTCGGCACCGACAAGTCGCATGTCAATGATCCGACCAGCTACGAATTCAATGCGAATGTGGCCGCCGACCTGAAGGCCGGCGTGTTCCTGGCCGTGTGCACCATCGACCGCTGGCCGCACGAGCTGGACGAGACCGTGCATCTGTCCATCGAGGGCATGAAAGCCGCCGGCAACAAGGTGCTCGGCATTTTCGTGACCGGCTGCGAACCGCGCCACGCCTTCTCCGTCAAGGAAACCCTCGCCAAGTACGGTCTGCCCGTCTGGACGCTGCCCCAGATTCCGTTCACCGACGAATCCACCAAGGATCTGGCGCTGGCGACCTTCCGCAAGAACGCCCCCACCGATGAAGTGCTCGCAGCGCTCGATGTGGAGAACACCGCACCCATCACCCCGTATGCCTTCCAGTTCGACCTGCTCGGCAAGGCCAAGAGCAACAAGAAGACTATTGTGCTGCCTGAAGGCGAGGAAGACCGCATTATCAAGGCGGCTAACTACCTGCTCGAGCGTGAGATTGTGAATCTCATCATCGTGGGCGATAAGAATGCCATTCTGGCCCGCGGCGAGGAGCTCGGTCTCAAGTTCCTGGACCGCGCCCGTTTCCAGGCCATGGATGACGAGAACGTCTTGAAGCCCATGGTTGCCAAGCTGTGCGAGCTGCGCGCCAAGAAGGGCATGACCGAAGAGCAGGCCCGCAAGCAGCTGGCCGACGCCAGCTACTTCGGCACAATGCTCGTGGTGCTCGGCTACGCCGACGGCCTGGTCTCCGGTTCCATCAATTCCACGGCCAACACCGTGCGTCCGGCCCTGCAGGTCATCAAGACCAAGCCAGGTCAGAAGCTCGTTTCCGGCGCCTTCCTCATGTGCTTCAAGGATCACGTGGCCGTGTTTGCCGACTGTGCCATCAACCTGAACCCGGATGCGGAGCAGCTCTCCGAAATCGCGCTGCAGTCCGCCGAGACTGCACGCGCCTTCGGCATCGACCCGAAGGTCGGCATGCTCTCCTACTCCACGCTCGGCTCCGGCAAGGGCCCGGATGTGGATATTGTCGAGGAAGCCACCAAGCTGCTCAAGGAGAAGGCACCGGACCTGCCGGTGGTTGGTTCCATCCAGTTCGATGCCGCCTGGTCGCCCGACGTGGCCGCCACCAAGGCCAAGGGCAACGATGTGGCCGGACACGTCAACGTGTTCGTGTTCCCGGATTTGTGCGCCGGCAACATCGGCTATAAGGCCGTGCAGCGCTCCTCGGGCGCGCTGGCCATCGGCCCGGTGCTGCAAGGCCTCAACAAGCCGGTGAATGACCTGTCCCGTGGTGCCCTGGTGCAGGACATCATCAACACCATCGCCCTCACCGCCATCGAAGCGCAGTGATTCCGACTCCGGCTCCCCTCTCTGAGGGGAGCCGCTGTAATGCCACATTTTGTAGCAAGCAACGAGTAATCTAATCAACGGTAACCCGTGTATCCACGGGAACATTCAATTCACAATGGAGGATGCCCACAATGGCGAAAACCGTCCTTGTCATCAATTCTGGCTCCAGCTCGATCAAGTACCAGCTGGTTGATCTCGAATCCGGCGAAGGCCTCGCTTCCGGTCTCGTCGAGAAGATCGGTGAGCCGGTCGACGGCCACTACAAGCACGAGTACAACGGCGAGAAGCACGAGCTTGAAGAGCCGATTCACGACCACGAGCAGGGCTTGAAGCGCGTGCTCGGCTTCTTTGAGGAGTACGGCCCCAAGCTGTCCGACGCCGGCATCGTTGCCGTCGGCCACCGTGTGGTGCAGGGCGGTTCCATCTTCCCGAAGCCGGCCCTCGTGACCGACAAGACCATCAACCAGGTCAAGGATCTGGCCGTGCTCGCCCCGCTGCACAACGGCCCGGAGGCCAAGGGCGCCGAAGTCATGCGCTCCCTGCTGCCGGACGTTCCGCAGATCTTCGTGTTCGATTCCTCCTTCTTCTTCCAGCTGCCGAGGCGCCAGCACCTATGCGCTGAACAAGGAAATCGCCGACCAGTACCACATTCGCCGCTACGGCGCCCACGGCACCTCCCACGAGTACATCTCCTCCGTGGTGCCGGACGTCATCGGCAAGCCGGCCGAGGGCTTGAAGCAGATCGTGCTGCACATCGGCAATGGTGCTTCCGCCTCCGCTGAAGTCTCCGGCAAGCCGGTTGAGACCTCCATGGGTCTGACCCCGCTCGAGGGCCTCATGATGGGTGGCCGTACCGGCGACATCGACCCGGCTGTGGTCTTCCACCTGATCCGCAACGCCCACATGAACGTGGACGAGCTCGACGCCCTGTTCAACAAGCGTTCCGGCATGATGGGCATGACCGGCTTCGGCGACCTGCGCGAAGTCCACCGTCTGGTGGGCGAAGGCAACGAGGACGCCAAGCTGGCTCTGGACGTCTACGTGCACCGCATCGTCAGCTACATCGGCAACTACACCTACCAGATGGGTGGCTGCGACGTGATCACCTTCACCGCTGGCGTGGGCGAAAACGACGACATCGTGCGCAAGATGGTGTGCGACAAGCTCGCTCCGTTCGGTGTCAAGCTGGACGAGGAGAAGAACGCCACCCGTTCCAAGGAACCGCGCATCATCTCCACTCCGGACTCCTCCGTGATCATCGCAGTAATTCCGACGAACGAAGAGCTGGCTATCGCCCGCAAGTCCGCCGCGATCGCCGAAGCCGGCACCGACACCTACGGCAACACGTTCGCCAAGTGAGTGGCCGCCGTTAGGGCATTAACTAGTCTCTAGTTGCAACACGAGTGTGGGCTGATTCCAACCGGAATCAGCCCCACACTCATTTGTAATGCCGTGATTTGCCCGATGCGTCGCGCTCCCCTCGGCCGCCTCCGGCGACGGCTCCTCTTAAAGAGGGGCGCCGGACTCTTTAACTTGGCTCCTCCCTGAGGGTAGCTGTCCGCGCAGCGGACTGAAGGGAGCTGAATTATGCCAGCATCCCGTTCCACATACCAACGAAATCAGGCAGGGTCTTGCGCGTGGTGGCCACATTAATGACCTGAATATCGGGAATGCGCAGTCCCAGCATCGTGGCAAACGTGGCCATACGATGGTCGGCGTAGGTTTCCATATTCGCCTCATGCAGTGTCTCAGACGGCACTGGCTCGATGCGCAGTCCGTCGGGCAATTCCTCGGCCACTCCCCCGATGCGGCGAATCTCATTGACCAAGGCTTCCAGACGATTCGTCTCGTGGCCTCGCAGATGCCCGATACCGACCATATCGGTGGGCTTATCGGCGAATACCAGAATCGCCGTCAGCGAAGGCGCAATCTCTCCCGCTGCGGTCAGATCAAACGAGCCTAGGCCGCGTACAGTTCCATCGCCGGTCACTTCGCAATAGCGCACGCCGTCAATCGTCGGGAACGATACCTTGGCACCCATTTGCTCCAAGTATCCAGGCAGCAGACCGCCCGGCTGGGTGGTGGTTTCCGGCCAATGCGGTACACGGACCGTACCACCGGCAATCAAGGCCGCACCGAGGAATGGCGCCGCATTCGACAAGTCAGGTTCGACAGTCACCTTATCCGACAGCTGTATCGCGCGAGGCTCGACCGTCCATGTGCGGGCGGACTCATCGGCTTCAATTGCACCGCCGGCACCGGTCACATCGACCACGGTCATGCGGATGTGCGGCAGACTCGGGGTCTTTTCTCCTGTGTGCGTCAGTCTCAATCCACCAGGCAGTTTGGAACCAATCAACAGCAAGCCGGAGATGAACTGGGAGGAACCGGACGAATCGATACTGACCCGAGCCTGAGCAGTCGGAAGCTCGGTTGGCGGTGTAATGGTAAACGGCAGTCGTCCGACTTCCCCGTGGTATTCGATCTTGACACCAAGTTGCTTCAGACCGTCAAGCACCGGCCTCATCGGGCGTGCATAAGCCTGCTCATCGCCATCGAAATTCACTGGCCCATCGGCGAGCAGTGCCAGTCCCGGTACAAAACGCATCACCGTACCGGCCAAGCCGCAGAACACATCAACGTTGCCATTGAATCGGCCGGATGAAGGCGGTGTGACCGTTACGGTGGTGTCAGTTGTGGTATCGACATCGCATCGCACGCCCAATGCTTCAAGAGCGCCCATCATCAAGTCGGTGTCACGCGAACGCAGCAATCCGACCAAAGTGACGGGTTCATTGCCAAGTGCGGCAAGTATCAGATAACGATTGGATAACGATTTGCTGCCCGGCACCGTCACCGTGGCGTTCAACGGCCGTGTAGCAAGCGGCGCAGGCCAGAGATTCGAGAGTTGTTCAGTCATAAGGCCAAATCTAGCAAATGAATGGGCTCAGCGGTCGGCAGCGATGCGAGATTCAATTTGCTGTTCCGGTTCAGCAGCGGGCTGTTCCAGTCCACCTTCGATGGCTTGGGCATGCAAGAGCTGCGCGGCAATACGATCAGCTTCGATGGCAGCGATTTGACGAGAGAACACGATGAACCAACCGAGGAACGCCAGTCCAGCCAGAGCCTCCACATTGGTAAGCGTGTTGTGTCCCATCATCATATTGACCCAGAATGCGGCGCATACGAGTGCAGCCAAATCGGAGGCCACCATCACCGCTTTGGATAGTCGGGGCGCCAGCCATGGCAGGAGGACAAACAGCAGCAACATCACAAACGGCAGGCCTTTGGCGCAGATGTTGTGCAACAGATTGTGCGGTGTATAGCGGAACACGCCAATGCCGATGAACGCCAGGCCGGCCACGGTCAGCAGAATGGACAGGACGACTATACGGAACATGAAATGCGAAATCTCATAACCGCGGTTCGGGTCGGCTTTGGTGTGGTCATGCCACAGACGCTGCAGCCGTTCGGTGGTCACCAGCTCGGAGATGGCGAAGTAGCTGACGATGATGATGCACGTGCCGGCCAGAATCAGCGTGGAGTTGAACATGCGTGCCGCGAATGTGGTGCGGTCGCCCAGCTGGGAGAAATTGTTGTGATACCAGTATGGATCGTCGGTGGTCATGCCGGCGGTAACCACGCCGGAGATGACGAAGAACGGCAACAGGCTGGCGATGGTTTTGGCATTCATCATCTCCGCCTGCACGAAGGTCATATACCCCACCACGCCGGCGAAGGCCGCGCAGACGCTGGAAAGATAGCCGGAGAACAGTGCCTTGCCCATCATGTCACTGGCCGCGCCGATCAGGGCGAACGAAGACAGGAAGATGGTCGAGGCGTATACCACCGACAAAGCGATGATTTCGAACATGCGACGAATCGGCGCGAGCCAACCGTGTTTGAGGTTCAGCGAGCGTGACTTGCTGGCGTATCCGATGATGAACGAGATGACACCGCACGCGGCCACGATGCCCGAACACACCATGAAACGGCGTTGGGTCAGCTGCCAGATGGCCGGCGCGAATTGCAGGTACAGGTTCATGGACACCGCGCCGACGACGGCACAAATCAGAAAGGAGATGAGGCCGGAGGTTTCCGCACGTTGGTGACATCCCATGCCGGTCCTCCCCTATCTATTCGATACCGCGTTATCTTTCAACAACAAACAAAGCTCCCCCCGAGGACAACGCTTTACTAGCAAGCCAGCGGGATTTGGCTGTCGCCATTCTACTGAAAATCTGAAACACTACAAAAATCTTGTAATTCCCGTAATGATGTTCAGAATTGCTTGCGACGTAGAATCTTGAGATAGTTCTTGCGGAAGTCTCTCCGGTTCTTGAATATTTTCCGATCAGTAGCAGTTTCCGTGCCTTTATCGAACTTCAACGCAGTCAGTTCGACAGTACACATCAGATCTGCCGCCTGTTCAAGACGATAGTCCTTTGGCTGTGCATCACGGTATACAACGGCCTCCTTAGACAGCGCATAGCTGATAGAAGTCTTCAATGCATTTGCAACAATCTGCTGACCATTGTCGTAATACACCTTGATTATCTCGTACGACTGGAATTCGTCCAGATGCGACAGGAAGAAGTCGGCTAAGTCACGTTTGAGCTGAGCCTCAAATCGGATTTTGTTGCCATCAAACATGGTCTTGAGATGCGCGAATGTCACATATCGGAACGGAAGGTTACGAGCGAGCGTGAAGAACGCGAAGAACAACCGCTTACGGTCCGCAAATGAAATGTCTTCGTAACCGTCATGCCCATTAAACAATGGACCAGCATGGAATGGAATATCAGGCAAGCCTGAATCAGCCAGATGGCGTTCATACTTATCAATATGTTCCGCTACAGAATCGGACTGGACGTGAAGCACCAATGTGATGAGATAGTATTCGGACAGCTTACCCCACTCGCCAGATTCGTCCACGAAGATGCTCAATTCGCTCAAATGGGCTCCTGACAACATTGGAGGAAAAGGAATGCCGGGGGAATACCCCCGGCGACTTGGAGCCTCGCCCTTGCGGGCCAAAGCACTGTTTATTATGCCAAAATACGTGACGACTCGCAACATCCTCATGAATGTTGTTACTGAATTTGATAGAAATAGCAGATGCAGATTCAAACCTAGTCGTTGTAGAGCATTATTGTATAAAGATGTCGCTCATACGCTATCAAGAGAATCCGGAACCTTTTTGAATTCATATGCTCGACACGCAATGTATCCAGCGTCGTTTATAATAGTTCCTTGTGCCTTAATGGCGTATCGGGCTATAGCGCAGTTTGGTAGCGCGCCTGCTTTGGGAGCAGGATGTCGTGGGTTCAAATCCCGCTAGCCCGACAAACAAAAAAAGCCTGGAATCTCAACGATTCTGGCTTCTTCTTTTATCCGGCCGCTAAACGATTTATCCGATTTTATCCGATGACCGTAGAACCTATATGGCCTTGCGGTCTAAGGGACTTTTGTGATGTTGGGACCTCACCTGCTAGTCAGTTCGATTCCATGCGACATCGATTTCCGCTTCCCAATCTCAAATGACACCAAAATACCTGCAACGCATTCCGGGATATCCAGGCGTCATACGGCGGTTTCGACGACTATATTTGGCGGTTCACCGGCCGTCACGTCATCTACGAGACAGGCATGACTACATCCCCTCTGTCCGACGCCATCGCAGCGGATCTCAAGACGTACGGCATGCGATTCATCGGTACCACCATCGTCTACGCCTATCTGCAATCCATCGGCGTCATCAATGCACATGAGCCTGGATGCTTCCTGCACCGGGAAAGATGACCTGTGCCGGATTCATAAGGTCGCTCGGGCAGAATCTCTCCGAGAGGAACCAGTGCTTCTAGTTATTTTGCTTATCGAGTTCTTGGTAGCGCTCTTTGACCACGGTGAGGATTCCGGCAGATTGTTTGCGCTACTGCGCGGTGAGCGCTTCGAGCAGTTCGCCGAAAGTCAACCCACCTTCACTACCGGATGACGGATGACGGTTTTGAGGTTTTCCGGTTTTGCTCGGCGCGGATCGGATATGTAGATTTCGTGATGTCGGCGGGCGTCGGAGAGGTCGAGCTCGTAGCCTTGCGAGCGCGCGTAGTCATCCAGAATCGCCACGGTTGCGGGCTCGTCGTCGTACGGGCCCTTGTGCATGACCTGCGCGACCACGCCTTCATCGAAATCGAAGAGATATGCGCGATTGACGTCGGATTCCGGGTGTTTGGCGGCAAACGATGCCTTGGCCCACGCAAAGATCTTATCGGTCACGAATTCCGGCAGACGAATCATCGAAGTCCAATGGAAGTCGGCTTTGTGCGCGTAATCGACGCCGGACACACCCTCCCCCATGCTCCATAAGCCCTCCAGCGGAGGCACGGTGTAGTCGAAGTACCCGTCGACATGCTCGGCCGGGTTCTTTGACTTCTTGCTCATTTTGACGGTGAACGAAATGCCGTAAAGCAGTTGCATCGCCTTGGCGTAATCGCCGCCTTTTTCGTTCGGGTCACCCACACCGTCCACCGCGACGAACCGCATCGCCGGTACCATGACGATGGCCGGCATGGTCTTCGGCTGATACAGGTCCTTATACTCCTTCTTATAATCGAACGCCATCGCTCATTCCCCTTCCGCCACCGCATCGATCTCGTCCTGATGCCGCCACCGCTTGAGGTTTGGCAGCAGCGCCGACATGCAATCCTCGGCCTGTTCGACGCTGATATGGCAGGATTCCGCCATCATCGGCGCACACGCGGCGACCAATTCATCGCTATTGGCATAGTCCTGAAGAAAAACGCCGTCGTCATAGCAGTAGTTGCAATAATCTCGCTTCGCGTTCCATCCGGTTCGGTGCCATGGTCTTCCGGGCGATAGAACGGCATGGCGCAACTTTGGCAAAAACCGTTGTCCGGCATCTCCATAAGCCTCGCCATCGGCACCTCAAAACGGGTGCTGATAAGCCGAATCATGTCGATGCTCGGCTCTGCCGTTCCCTTCTCCCAGCGGGAAAGCGCCTGTTGGGTGACGAACAGCTCGTGCGCGAACTGCGACTGCGTAAGACCTCGCTCCTCGCGCACGACTTTGATAACCTGACCGATCGACATGACTACCTCCCGATATCGGAAAACGATTCGAGCGCCTCGCTGTGCGCTTGCTGATTCCAGTCTAAGGGCATGGCCCGTTCGCCAAGCGCGGGTACAACAAACCGTTGTTCGCGCTTGCATCCCGGAGGAAGAAACGGCTCGGTCGAACCTATTTCCTCTCCGCGCCCTTCAGTTCTCCCGGTTCCTCTGACTCCTTTGCAAGCGCGGCGGACGGGATAAGCACGCTCACGTATGGGGTTGCGTCGGATAGGACGTTGTCGTAGAAGCGCTGTTTGGCGTCGATGAAGTCGATGGAATCCTGGATTTCCGCAAGCTGTTCGACCAGCCGCGCCCGCTTGTCGGCAAGCATCCGCTTGCGCTCGGGGATGCTCGGCTCGTGGAGGAGCGTAAGGGGCGCGAGTAGGGGTTCGCGGCTTTGCTGCGGTCTCTCCCTCACCCGGCTACACCGGGAGCTCCCTCGTCAGAGGGAGCTTGACTTCGGTCTGGTTATAGGCCCATGGGCTTCTTGGGCTTTTTGGCGCTCATGAGCATGAGGAAGCTGCGGGACTGGGCGGTGATTATGAAGCCCGCCTCATAGCTCAGTTCCGGCCCATTCGGGTTGTGCGTATCCACGACCAGCTGCCACTTACGGCCGTAACGCTCATCCGGCAGAGTGAACATGATCGGCTCGTAATGCGCGTTGAAGATCAGGATGAAGTCGTTGTCGACCATCCGGTTGCCATACCAGTCGACCTCGGGAATATCCGATCCGTTCAGGTAGATCATCATGGAGAACGCATGGGTGTTCTGCCAATCGTCCATATCCATGATGGAACCGGTGTGGTCAAACCATTCGACCTGCGGAATCGTGTTGGAGTCGTCGCCCGGTTCGCGGCCGGTGAAGAAACGACGACGGTGCAGCACCGGATGTTCCAAACGCAAATGAATGAGCTTGGAGACGAACGCAAGAAGCTCTTCCTGGTTCTTGTCGAGATTCCAATCGGTCCACGAAATCTCATTATCCTGGCAGTACGCGTTATTGTTGCCCTGCTGGGTGCGGGCCACTTCGTCACCACCGCAGATCATCGGAATGCCTTGGCTTAGCAGCAGAGTGGAGAACATGTTACGCATCTGACGCTGGCGCAATTCGTTGACGTCGCGAATGTTGGTGGGGCCTTCAACACCGCAGTTCCAGGAACGATTGTTGCTCTCACCGTCCCGGTTGCCTTCACCATTGGCTTCATTGTGCTTCTCGTTGTAGCTGACCAGATCGTTCATCGTGAAGCCGTCATGCGCGGTGATGAAGTTCACGGATGCCACCGGTCGGCGGCCATTGACCTGATACAGGTCGGAGCTGCCCATTAGGCGAGAAGCAAATTCAGGCAAAGTGGACGGTTGCGAGCGCCAGAAGTCGCGCACGGTATCGCGGTAGCGACCGTTCCACTCGGACCAGCTGGACGGGAAGCCACCCACCTGATAGCCACCTGAGCCCAAATCCCATGGCTCGGCGATCAGCTTGACGCGCGAGATGATCGGATCCTGTTCCACGATGTCGAAGAACGCGGACAGCTTGTCGACCTCCTGGAACTGGCGAGCCAGCGTGGCGGCCAGATCGAAGCGGAAGCCGTCAACATGCATTTCGGTGACCCAGTAGCGCAGCGAATCGGTGATCAGCTGCAGGGCATGCGGCGAGCGCATAAGCAGCGAGTTTCCGGTGCCGGTAGTGTCGAAGTAGTGTTGCTGATCACCTTCCACCAGTCGGTAGTAGGAGGCGTTGTCGATACCCTTGAAGCTCAGAGTGGGGCCCATATGGTTGCCCTCGGCAGTGTGGTTGTACACCACGTCAAGAATGACCTCCATGCCGGCATGATGATATGCCTTGACCATGGCCTTGAACTCGTTGACCTGTTCGCCGCGTTCCCCGGAAGAGGAATAGGCGTTGTGAGGTGCGAAGAAACCGATGGTGTTGTATCCCCAGTAGTTCGACAGACCCTTTTCCTGCAGGAAGGAGTCGTTGACGAACTGGTGAATCGGCATCAGTTCAATGGCGGTGACGCCAAGCTTTTTCAAATATTCGATGACGCTCGGATGAGCCAGACCCGCGTAGGTGCCGCGGATATCCGGCGGCACATCCATGTTGAGGTTGGTCATGCCGCGCACATGCGCCTCATAAATCACCGAATCATGGTACGGAATATACGGATGCTGATCATTGCCCCAATCGAAGTAGGGTTGATGACCGCGGACTTCATGGTGTGAGCCGCCGAGTCGAGGTCGTTCATCGCCGTGTTGTCGTCCGGACTCTTGAACCAGTACGAGAACAGGCTTTCGTCGCCGTCGATATTGCCTTCGATGGCCTTGGCATATGGGTCGAGCAACAGCTTGTTAGGATTGCACCGCAGACCGTTCGCCGGGTCGTACGGCCCGTAGACGCGGTAACCATAACGCTGCCCGGGCTGCAGTCCGGGAATATAGTTATGCCATACGTAGGAGTTCTGCTCGGTCATCTCGACACGCGTCTCCGCATCATCTTCGTCGAACAGACACAACTCCACCTTTTGCGCAACCTGCGAGTACAACGCGAAATTCACACCGGCGCCGTCATAGCTGGCACCCAGCGGATACATTGATCCTGGTCTGATCTGCATACTCTTCAGTATCCCACTTTCTTGTGTTACCGATGTTCGGGCACGGTGAACGTCAGGAGAATAACGTCGGCTTGTCTTTGTCGGAATTCTTGGCGAGGAGCTGCGCAGCGCCTCGTGCTGGATGGCGATCATTGAATTGGAGGAGGTGATGCGCGTGGCGGCCAGATCGCTCCATGGAATCCATGCGGACTCCACATGCTCATCCGGGTCGAAATGCCGTGGCTCATGTTTGAACGGACCGAGATGCAGCACCATGATGTGAGCCAACTCGTCGGTCATGCCCTCAGAGGAATAGAAGTCACCGACATAGTCGACGCCCATGACATCACAGTCAGGAACCACTCCGGTTTCCTCACCCAATTCACGCAATGCGGCGTCAAGCACATCCTCGCCCTCGTCCATAAGACCCGCGGGCAGCCCATAGGCGAACATGCCCGAACCAGCACGATATTCACGTTCGATAAGGTATCGGTCATTGGACATGTCATGCACGAGCATTACTACGCAAGGTGCGTGGCGCAACACCTGACGGCTGATTTCATGTTCTTCGCCGCCTTTGTCGGTCAATGCAATACGCATATCGTCCACATGGAAGATGCGGCCGGTATACACGGTTTCACTGCTCACCACCTTGGCGGGCACATCCATGTCGATACCGTCAGAAGTAGCGTTCAGCTTATGGTCAAGCCGGCGCTCGAGTTGTTCCCGCTTGCTTTCGCCAAACATGCCTCTCCTTCGCAAACGTTTTCAATACCCTACTGTAGTGGCTCAGTCTTGACGGGAGGTGATGGACAGCGTCCATGGGTCAGTCGTGTCGCGGAACCATTCAACCTCGGGACGAGAACCTGTCGCCCGTTCGACGGCAACAGGCACATCCTCAAGCGCATAATTGAACCACATGGATTCGATGGCAGCATGCGGTGTGTTGATGAAATAAGGACGCACATGCCCATCACCGCTCTCCCCCTGCCCGAGGGCAATGCCTTGACCGCGCATTCGTGCCTCGTAGCGCGCCTGTTCAATGGCATCAGTCACCGGATGATGCCGTAAATCGCTGGTCACGTATACATCAGCGCCTGTCGCGCGCACTTCATTGAACAAGGAATCACCGGAGCCTGGCAAGATGGCTATACGCCGCACCAGAGCCTCTGGATCGCCGCACATCTGGATACCGAGGGCAGTGACCATGCCATGGTCACTCACCTCATCGAATACGCGCTGAGCAAAATCCTTGAGCGTGATTGGCTCCGGCAAACGACCCACACGTCCAAGCCCGACCGGATGCGCGGCCGCCGTATCTTCGATGGGTACAAGCGGTTGCGAGCCAACAAGCCCGAAATAATCGGCTGCGGCCTGTCCCACGCCGCGGTATGCGGCATCGGCATTCGTATGTCCCACCCATAATCCACAACCGTGCTGGTACAGGCGACGGACAATATCGCCGCGGAAACCAAGTCCGCTGGCCTCATGCACGGATCGGAAGAATAACGGATGATGGGTGACGAGTAGGTCGGCGCCGGTGGCAACGGCCTTATCCACTATGGCCGAGGTCGGGTCGGCCGCGAAGACAATCCGATTCACCTCATGGTTTAGATCGCCCACAATCAGGCCCGGCTCATCCCATTCCTCGGCGTAACGCAACGGATACAGGGTCTCGAGAACGTCGATAACTTGCTTGAGATTCGGCATAGGTCTCATTGTAGTGGAGATGACAGCGATTGCGGTTTGCGGGCACCCTTCATCAAATTTCCGCAGTCCGCTACGGTAATGGTTGCCCTCGGTGGGAGGGCAACTCATACTGCGCGGCAAAAGAAACCGGCAACGAATCAGTGGGCGGCGAGCTGCCAGTCCGATCCGATACCGCAGGACACATCCAGCGGCACGGCAAGATCGACGGCATGTTCCATGGCATTGCGAATCAGCTCGGTGACCTGCTCGCTTTCGCCCGGAGCAATCTCCACCACAAGTTCATCGTGAATCTGCAGAATAATGCGGCTCTTCACACCGGCCTCGTCCAGAGCCTGCCCGGCACGAATCATCGCGATTTTCATGATGTCTGCGGCGGAACCCTGAATCGGCGCGTTCAGCGCTGCGCGTTCGGCAGCGTCACGCGCCATGCGGTTCGTGGAACGCAGCGCCGGAAAATAGCGCCGACGGCCGAAAATCGTTTCGGTATAGCCTTTCTCACGGGCAGTCGCTACCAATGATTCAAGGTAGTCGTGTACCTTGCCGAAGGTGTCGAAATACCGGTTTTTCAGGGCCTCGGCTTCACGCTGCGCAATGTTGAGCTGCTGAGCCAATCCATAGGTGCTCAATCCGTAGGCAAGGCCATAGCTCATGGCTTTTACATGGCTGCGCTGGTCACCGGTAATCTGATCCACCGGCACGCCATAGACCATCGAGGCCACATATTTATGGAAGTCCGCACCGGAGCGGAATGCCTCGATCAGAGCCTCATCGCCAGACAAATCGGCCATAATACGCAATTCGACCTGCGAATAGTCGCAGCTCATCAGCGCCTCATAGCCTTCTCCCGGCACAAACACACTACGAATCTCACGTCCGACCGCATTACGGTTGGGAATATTCTGCAGATTCGGGTCCACCGAGCTCAATCGGCCGGTGGCGGCCACGGTCTGCTCGAATGTAGTGTGGATACGCTCGTCTGCCTTATTCGTGGCATCAATAAGCGTCTGCACGATTTGCTTAAGCTTATTGGTTTCCCGATGACGCAGCAGCGCCCCGAGGAATCCATTGGCCTGCTCATTATCCACGGAATGGATGTAGAGATTCTGCAATGCCGCCGCATTGGTGGTGTAAGAGCCATTCTTGGTGCGTTTGGTGGGCTTCAAACCCATATCTACAAACAGCACCTTCTGCAACTGCTTGGGGCTCTGCAGATTGATCTCACCACCTGCATACTGCCATGCCATTTCCTGTGCCTGACGGGCATCGGCGGCAAACCGGTCACGCATGTCGGTGAGCCTGGAACGGTCGATTTTTGCCCCCGAATGCTCCATGCCGTGCAGCACCCGGGAAACCGGCAGCTCAATGGCACGCATCAGCCAGTATTGCCGACGCTCGTCGATGACCGGCCCCAAAGTAACGGCCAGTTCGCGGATAACAGCCAAATCATGCACACGCCGTTCGTTCAGGTCTTCCTCGGTGTGTTCGTCGTCGAAATCCAGCACACCTTGGGCCGGCTGCTCGGCATCGACAACATGAATATCCAGGAAGTGTTCGGCTGCCTGATTGAGATTGTCGGCATGGAAGTCAGGCTGGGCAAGGTATCCGCCCAGTTTGGTATCGAACATCGGCAATGCCATGCCCAATCCGGCGGCAGAAAGCAGGTGAAGCAGTTCCTTGTATCCGTGGACGATGGTACGGAAATGCTCGGCTTTCAGGAACCGATCAAGAGCGGTCTGCACTGATGATGCCATCGGAGCCTCGATAATGGCTGCTGAGGATGCCGTAGCAACGGCGCATGCCTGCACATGGGCGCGCCCGGGCCGCGCGTCTCCCCATGCGGTCACCGTCCAGGCATGACCGACCGCGTCACCGCACATGATGTGACGTTCGGCCTCATTGCTGTAATCGGAAACCGGGAAATCAACAATGTCGTCAGGAACATTGATCTCATGACGATGGGCTTCGACCCACTGCTCGAACTGTGCCGCGGATTCAATAACCGTGATTTTCGGTGTGTCCAAACCGGAACCCAGCTCGTCTTCTGCAGGACCATCCGACTGTGCGGCCGCTGCTCCCTGGGCGGTTCCAGCTGGGCTCACGCCACCATTGAAAATCTTCATCACGCGGGTCTTGGTACGCGGACCGAACTCGAGCTCTTTGAAGAGAGCATCAACCTGGGCCACATCCACTGAGCCGAACGTCAGATCCTCGATATCGACACCGAGATCCACGTCGCGCACCAGCGCATTGACCTTGCGGTTCAGCTTGACCTGATCGATATTGGCGCGCAACGCCTCACCTTTTTTGCCGGTGACCTCGTCTGCGTGTTCGCAAATGGCATCCAGCGAGCCATACTGGTTGATCCATTTGGCCGCATATCCGTCGCCCACGCCGGGCACACCGGAATATTATCGGCGGTCTCACCACGCAGAGCCGCCAAATCAGGGTATTGTGCCGGCGTGACCTTGTACTTGTCCACGATGGACTGAGGCGTCATATGCTTCAGGTCTTTGAAGTGATGGCCTGGGTAGAGCACGGTGACGTTGTCGTCCACAAGCTGGAAGGCATCTCTGTCGCCGGACAATACCAGCGTGTGATAGCCGGCGTCGTCTCCCATAGTGGCGAGAGTGGCGATGATGTCATCGCCCTCATACCCCTGCTTTTCGATATACGTGACGCCCAGGGCCTTGAGCATGCGCTGAATCAAAGGCAGCTGGGTGAGCAGCTCCTCGGGCGCGGCCTCACGGGTGCCCTTGTACTGCGGAAGCATGTCGTTGCGGAACGTGCCGCCCTTCATATCGAAGGCTACACCTAGATGGTCTGGCTTCTCCGCTTCAATCACCTGAGACAGCATGGTGGCAAAGCCCCATACCGCGTTAGTGGCTTGCCCTGCTGCGGTACTGAAATTTTCAACCGGCAGGGCGTAAAACGCACGAAAGGCCAGCGAGTGGCCATCCACCACCAGCAAAGTTTCATTGGTGGGCTCGGTCACGCTGGCCTCTCCCCTAATCGGTTCATTTGTTTGTTGGCTCAGCGCTCGTCGGTCTCGGACGGCTTCGGATCGCCGTACTTGGCGATGATGGCCTGCGCAAGACGCTTCTTAGGAATGCGCTGATCCATGGATGTCTTCTGAATCCAACGGAAAGCACCCTGCTCGGAGAAGTCGGCCTTGTCCATCAATAGACCCTTGGCACGATCCACAAGCTTGCGTTCCTCAAGGGTGTCCTCAGCCTTCTTGAGCTTTTCCTCGGTCTCCTTGAGCTGATCGGTGGTTTCCTGAGCTTGCGTTCGCTGCGCTCGACGTTGTCCAGAAGATCGTTGATTTCAGCGAAACGACCCATGGCGACTTCGAGGGTCGGCAGGAGCTTGGATTCCTCGTACGGCTTGGTGACATATGCCATGGCACCGGCACCGGTGGCCTTCTTGACCAAATCGGTCTGGGAGAAGGCGGTGAGCATGACCACGGGAGCGATGTTCTCGTCGCAGATGATGCCGGCGGCGGCGATGCCATCCATACGCGGCATCTTGACGTCCATGCACACCACGTCCGGGCGGAACTTGCGGGTCAGTTCGACGGCTTCCTCGCCATTGGCGGCCTGGCCGACGACCTCGTAACCATTGTCTTCGAGCATGGCCACCAAATCCATACGATTCACGGCCTCGTCCTCGGCCACGACAACGGTACGCGGGCCGTTCTCGGGCTTGGTTTTGCACTCAGCAGGCTCGCCGTCTTCCTCGGCCACAGCCTTGAGTTCTTCGTCGGTCAGCACCTCGTCGACGTCGATGCTCGGTTCCTCGGACTTCTTCCTTGCAGCCATGCCACCCTCTTTTCCGATTGTGACCAAATACAAATGACCCCTCGCGATTCGCGAAGGTCGTTATTTGAGTCTGACCTTTTTGCGAAAGTGCCCTCGGTGGGACTCGAACCCACACTGCGCAGATTTTGAGGCTGCTTCCTCTACCAATTGGGATACGAGGGCGTGCCAAAGCACTCTTGCAGAGCTTAGCATATCAATTCGACTCTCCCGCCATAAGACACGCGATAGCCGTCATCATCGCTAACGGCGTACCCGAGTGTTGCCTATCGTCAGGCGTGTCGCCGCGGCCTACAATAGGCCATAGGTTGATGTTCCGCTTCTGTTAGGAGGGCATATGAGCAACGAAACCTACCGCCAGTTTGACCCGTGGCGTCCTTCTCCGGTCAAGGAGATTTCCCGCAGGCAAATCGTGGAGACGCATTATTTCAATGTCGATCATGTCTCGTACGAATCGAATCAGATCGGCTCGTTTGAACGCTATTTTGTCCAGGAACTCAACGGCGACACCGTCGCTGTGTTGGCCGTCACCGAAGACGGCATGATTCCGTTGGTTGAGCAGTACCGTATTGCCAACCATCGGTGGACATTGGAGATTCCGGCTGGGCACGCCAACAATCCTTCCGAACGCCCGACCGATGTGCCAAGCGCAAGCTGGCCGAGGAAGCCGGATTCGACGCCGACAAATTCACGCAGTTCACCCGGTTCATGAATACGCCGAGCTATTCCACCCAGCACACCTCGATATTCTTTGCCACCGGTCTCAAGCCGGTGTCTCGTCAGGAGATCGGGCCGGAAACGCCTCGTTCCGACGTCCGACTGGTCTCGGTGGACGAGGCCTATGAAATGGTGGTCAACGGCACGATTCTCGATGCCAAAACCGTGATCGCGATTCTGCGACTGAAGAGTGGCAGCCTGCAGCATCTCAATGACTAAGTGAGGAGACAAGAGCCGCAATTCGCCTCGAATGCGACTCCTCTCCCTACGCAACAAAAAGTCCCATCCAATCGGATGGGACTTTCGTCTACTACTAGCGTGTGCTAGTCAGCGAGCGAATAATCAGTCGCAAGCGCCAACAGTGTGCACGTAGATGGAGTCGGTGCGGCCCGGCTGGTGATCGCCCTGAGCGGAGCTCAGAATGACGATCTTGTCGCCGTCAACAACCTTGCCGGCGTCCTTGAGGACCTTGTCGGTGAAGATCATGAGGTCCTTGCGGGACTTGTCGTGGTAGTCCTCCTTGAGCAGGAAGGCTTCGGTGCCCCAAGACAGAGCCAGCCAGTGGTAGGTGTGCTCGTTGTTGGTCAGGCCGTAGATCGGGGCGGCCGGACGCTCGCGGGACACGCGGTGCACGGTGGAACCGGTCTGGGTGTAAGCAACGATGGCCTTGGCGTTGAGCTTGTCAGCCAGATCCACAGCAGCGGAGGAAACAGCGCCGGTGGAAGACATGTCAAGGTTCTTGAGCTCCGGGATACGGTCGAAGCCGTGGTCGGTGGCGTAAGCGGAAATACGGGCCATGGTAGCCACGGTCACATCCGGGTACTTACCAACGGCGGTCTCGTTGGAGGTCATGGTAGCGTCGGAGCCGTCGAGAACGGCGTTGGCGCAGTCGGAGGCCTCTGCACGGGTCGGGACCGGGGAGTTCACCATGGAGCCGAGGACTTCGGTGGCCACGATGACCGGCTTGGCGTACTGGCGGGCCAGCTCGATGATGCGCTTGGTGGCCAGCGGGACCTCTTCCAGCGGGCACTCAACAGCCATGTCGCCGCGGGCGGCCATGACGCCGTCGAAGGTCTTGACGATCTCTTCGAGGTTCTCCAGAGCCTGCGGCTTCTCGATCTTGGCGACGATCGGAATACGACGGCCTTCCTCATCCATAATCTCGTGGGCGCGGTCGATGTCGGTGGCGAAACGCACGAAGGACATGGCGATGATGTCGGCACCGGTGCGGATGGCCCAGCGCAGGTCGGCCTCATCCTTCTCAGTCAGAGCCGGCAGAGAGACGGCGACGCCCGGCAGGTTGATGCCCTTGTGGGAGGACACGGGGCCAGCGACGACAACCTTGGTGTGCACGTTGTTGCCCTCGACCTTGGTGACCTCAAGGCGAACCTTGCCGTCATCGATCAGAATCGGGTCGCCCGGGTGGCAGTCACCCGGCAGGCCCTTGAACGTGGTGGAGGTGATGTGCTCGTCACCCTCAACGTCGTCGGTGGTGATGATGAATTCCTGGCCGAGCGTCAGCTGGACCTTGTCCTCGCCCTCGGCGTTCTTCTTGAACCAACCGCAGCGAATCTTCGGGCCCTGCAGATCAACGAGAGCGGCCACGTTGCGGCCGGTGGCCTCGCTGGCCTTGCGCACGTTGTTGTACACGTTGAGGTGATCTTCGGGGGTGCCGTGGGAGCGGTTCAGACGAGCAACGTCCATACCGGCTTCGACGAGCTTGAGAAGGTTGTCGTAATCCTCGGTGGAAGGACCGATGGTGTCTACGATCTTGGCTTTACGCATGAATGCCTGCCTATTCTTGTTCTTTTTTGGTTCGAGGCGCGATTGCCTCACTTGCCGCAGCCCAGTCTACTAGCGCAGACCGGCTCATGACAAGTTTATTCCCCGGTGTGTTGTGAGCGCTCACACTGTTGCGCCGATTGGGTTTTGAGGGGTTGATTTCCCTATGATTTCAGGCCTTCTCAGCGCTTTCCACTTGCTTCATCTTGACCACAGAAGCCAAAGCCGCTCCGCCGATTGCCAGGACAATCACAGCAAGGGAGAGCCATGTTGGCACTTCAGGCACCCAATGCACGCCTTCGCCGCCGTTGATGAACGGCAGAGTATTGCCGTGCAGCGCCTCCATAATGAGCTTGACACCGATGAAGCCCAGCACCACGGACAAGCCAATCGGCAGATAGACAAGCTTGTCGAGCAAGGCGCCAAGCAAGAAGTACAGCTGCTGCAGGCCAAGCAATGCGAACACATTGGAGGTGAACACCAGGAACGGGTCCTTGGTCAGACCGAAGATTGCGGGAATCGAGTCAAACGCGAACATAACATCGGTGGTGCCGATGGTCAGGAACACGATGAGCATCGGGGTCCAATAGCGCACGCCGTTCTTGGTGGTGCGCAGCTTCTCGCCGTCGTAATCGTCGGTAATCTTAATGACCTTACGCAACGCACGGATGATGCCGTTTTCGTGGTATTCCTCATCCTCATCGCCGCCAAGCACCAACTTGAGCGCGGTGTAGATCAGGAATGCGCCGAAGATAAAGAACACCCAGGTGAAACGGGTGATCAGAGCCGCACCAATCAGAATGAACAGACCACGGAAAATCAACGCGATGGTGATACCGACCGACAGCACATATTTCTGGATCTGCTTGGGTACTGCGAAGTTCGACATAATGATGACGAACACAAAGAGGTTGTCAATGGACAACGAATACTCGGTCAGCCAGCCGGAATAGAACTCGATGGCCGGCTTGGAACCAGCGAAAAACCAGATGAATCCACCGAATATGAGCGCCATGACCACGAAGAACGCGATATGCTGCACGCATTCCTTGGTGGAAGGCACGTGCGGGCGACGGCCAATGACGAACAGGTCGACGATGAAGAACAGTGCGAGCACCACAAAGGTGATGATTTCAAATGCGAGTGGGGTTTCTGCCATGATTCCCTACACTAACTTATGTCTGTGACGGGTTTACTTATTCGCCTCAGTCATTTGACGCAGCTCTTTTTTGAGGTCGCGGATTTCGTCGCGTAGACGGGCGGCGAGCTCGAATTGGAGTTGCTCGGCGGCGGTGTGCATTTGTTCGGAAAGCTGGCGGATGAGATCAGCGAGGTCTTGGGCGGCAGTCCGGCCTTGAGGATTTCCTCATGACGCTTGTCGGCTTCGTTGGGATCGAGCACGGGCACGCCCAGATGCGTGTTGCCGGCCTTGCCCGCATTGCGATAACCGCCCTCGAGCAGGGTCTGGGTGTCCACATCCTCTTTGGCCAGCATGTCGTTGACATCGCTGATTTTCTTAATCAACGGCTTCGGATCAATGCCGTGCTCCTTGTTATAGGCAATTTGCTTGGCGCGGCGACGATCGGTCTCGTCAATGGCCTTGCGCATGGCATCAGTGGTCTCATCGGCGTACATGATTACCGTGCCTGACACGTTTCGTGCGGCACGACCAATGGTCTGAATCAGTGAACGATAGGAACGTAGGAAACCTTCCTTATCGGCATCGAGAATCGCCACCAGGGAGACTTCCGGCAAGTCAAGGCCTTCTCGCAGCAGGTTGATGCCGACTATCACGTCGATTTTGCCCTCACGCAGCATGCGCAGCAGTTCGACACGACGCAGCGTGTCCACGTCGGAATGCAGGTATTCGACCTTGATGCCGCGTTCCAGCAGATAATCGGTCAGATCCTCGGCCATCTTCTTGGTCAATGTGGTGACCAGCGCACGCTCGTTCCTGTCTACGCGCGCCTTGATCTCCCCAAGCAAGTCGTCAATCTGACCCTTGACCGGTCGCACATCGATTTTCGGATCCAGCAGGCCGGTCGGACGGATGATCTGCTCGACCACGCCATCCGAAAGTCCTAGCTCATAGTCACCTGGCGTGGCGGAGAGGTATACGGTCTGGCCCACGCGCTGCAGGAATTCCGGCCATTTCAACGGACGATTATCCATTGCGGAGGGCAGTCTGAAGCCGTGCTCGACCAGCGTGCGCTTACGGGAGGCGTCGCCCTCATACATGGCGCCGATCTGCGGCACGGTGACATGCGATTCGTCAATGACCAGCAGGAAATCATCAGGGAAAAAGTCAAGCAATGTGTGCGGCGGAGTACCGGCGGCACGACCGTCGAAATGACGCGAATAGTTCTCGACGCCGGAACAGACACCCACCTGGGTGAGCATTTCCAAATCATAGGTGGTACGCATGTTGAGGCGCTGGGCTTCCAGCTCCTTGCCCTGCTTGCGCAGCTCGGCCAGACGCTCGTCAAGTTCCTCGCGAATGGTTTTCAGGGCCCGTTCCATGCGTTCGGGACCGGCCACATAATGCGAGGCCGGGAAAATGTGAACCTCGTTTTCCTCATCGATTTCGTCTCCGGTCAACGGATGGAGCGTGGAAATGCGGTCGATCTCGTCACCAAAGAATTCGATACGCACCGCCAGTTCCTCGTAGACAGGGATGATTTCGACGGTGTCGCCCCGCACGCGGAACGTACCGCGGGTGAAGGCGATGTCGTTGCGTTTGTATTGCATGGCGACAAATTGACGCAGCAGGTCATCACGGTTGATCTCTTGACCCACCTTGAGGAAGAGCATACGGCCGGCATATTCTTCCGGCGTGCCCAAGCCGTAGATGCAGGATACCGTGGCCACCACCACGCAATCACGCCGGGTCAGCAGGTTTGCGGTGGCCTGATGACGAAGCCGTTCCACATCGTCATTGATATTGGAGTCTTTCTCTATATAGGTATCCGTCTGCGGGATATAGGCTTCCGGCTGGTAGTAGTCGTAGTAGCTCACGAAGTAGCTGACGGCGTTGTCCGGCATAAGTTCGCGGAATTCGGCGCACAGCTGCGCGGCCAGCGTCTTGTTGGGCTCAATGATGAGGGTCGGGCGCTGCAGTTTCTCTATCAGCCAGGCGGTGGTGGCGGTTTTACCAGTACCGGTGGCACCCATCAGAACCACGTCATTTTCACCGTTTTCGATGCGTTCAGACAGCTCGGTGATAGCCTGTGGCTGGTCGCCAGATGGTTGATAGGGCGATTTGACGACGAAAGGCTTGTCCGCACGCTCGATATTGAATCCCATGAGGCTTTATCTTAGCGGTCCCGGTTCACAGCAAATTATTCTCAATAAGAGAAGTGTGAGGATTTCGCTTTGACAAACGAACACAATTCCCCGAGAAACAGCTCATTCCCGCCATTCCTTCCAATGTGCGATTGAGCGATATTGTGCGTTTGCCTCACACTTTCTCTAGTGCCGTTCATTTTGTGTGAGCCATCCCACGTATATTTCATCCACTTGGGCCAGCATCTCAGGTATTGGATGGTGGAGTCGATGACGATGTCAGCGATAGCCCGACGTTCCTCCTCGCTGGACTGGTGGCGGATGCGCGCTTCAGCCTGTTCGAGACTCATACCGCGTTCCTCGATCATACGGTCAAGCCGTATGCACACCGGTGCCTCGACGGTGACGATATGGTCGAAAGTGAAAGGAATGGTATCGATTACTTCGGCGAGCAGCGGGATGTCATGGACGATGACGATTGTCTCGGGATGCTTACGTTCCAGACGCGCCGCCTCGGCGTAAATCAGCGGATGCTCGATGGCATCAAGGCGTTCACGCGCGCCCGTTCTGGCATCCTTGTCAAAGATATGGTCGGCAATCCATTGGCGATTCATGGTGCCGTCAGCGTTAAGGGCATCAGAACCGAATTCGGCGACAATCTGCGGCAGCGCCACTCCCCCAGGTTCGACGATCTGGCGGGCCAGGGCATCGTAGTCGATATGCAACGCGCCCAGCTCACGCAACCGTGCGGCCACTGTGCTTTTGCCGGCTGCGATACCGCCAGTCAGTCCTATTCGCATCATGGTGCCTATCGTAGCTGCAACTCCCCTCAAGTCGACTATCACCGACAGCTCCCCCTCAGGAAGGGGAGTCATTGGCGGATAACTACTGAAACGCAAGAAACCCGGCCCACTCGGACCGGGTTTCTTCAGACGCTAAGCGTTAGCTTCGCGGCAAACTCACTTGCCGAGCAGCTGGTCGCGCAGGGCGGCGAGCTGATCGGAGTCGGCGAGGGTGCCGGTAGCCGGAGCAGCGGAAGAGTAGTTGGAGGTCTCCTCGACCGGCTTCTCTTCCTTCTGGTTCTGGCCGTCGGCGGCAGCGGACTCGGCCGCATTTGCCAGTTCCTTGGCCACGAACTCCTTGTGCTCTTCCCACAGGTCGTGAGCGGCGGCGTACTGGGCTTCCCACTCCTCGCGCTGCTTCTCGTAACCAGCAATCCACTCGTTGGTGTTCGGGTCGAAGCCTTCGGGGTACTTGTAGTTGCCCTGCTCGTCGTACTCGGCCGGCATACCGTAGATGGCCGGATCGAAGTCCTCGGAAGCCGGGTCAACGGAGTCGTTGGCCTGCTTGAGGGACAGGGAGATGCGGCGACGATCGAGATCGACGTCGATCACCTTGACGAACACGGTCTCGCCCGGCTTGACCACGGTCTCCGGGTTCTCGACGTGACGGTTGGCGAGCTCGGAGATGTGCACCAGGCCCTCGATGCCGTCTTCGACGGAGATGAAGACACCGAACTGGACGATCTTGGTGACCTTGCCCTTGACAATCTGGCCGGGAACGTGGGTGCGAGCGAAACGCTGCCACGGATCCTCCTGGGTCGCCTTGAGGGACAGGGAGATACGCTCACGGTCGAGATCGACGTCGAGCACCTCGACGGTGACCTTGTCGCCAACCTTGACGACCTCAGACGGGTGGTCGATGTGCTTCCAGGACAGCTCGGAAACGTGGATCAGACCGTCAACACCGCCGAGATCGACGAAAGCGCCGAAGTTGACGATGGAGGACACCACGCCTTCACGGATCTGACCCTTCTTGAGCTGGGACAGGAAGGTCTCGCGGACCTCGGACTGGGTCTCCTCAAGGTACTGGCGGCGGGACAGAACCACGTTGTTACGGTTCTTGTCGAGCTCAAGGATCTTGGCCTTGATCTTCTGACCGATGTACGGGGAGAGGTCGCGGACACGACGCATCTCAACGAGGGAGGCAGGCAGGAAGCCACGCAGACCGATGTCGACGATGAGGCCGCCCTTGACGGCTTCAATGACGGTGCCCTCAACGACGCCGTCAGCTTCCTTGATCTTCTCAATGTCGCCCCAAGCACGCTCGTACTGAGCACGCTTCTTGGACAGAATCAGACGGCCTTCCTTGTCTTCCTTGGTGACGACAAGGGCCTCGATGGTGTCGCCGACCTCGACGACTTCGTCAGGATCAACGTCCTTCTTGATGGAAAGCTCGCGGGAGGGGATGACGCCCTCGGTCTTGTAGCCGATGTCCAGGAGGACCTCGTCGTGATCAATCTTGACGACGGTACCCTCAACCAGATCACCATCATCGAAGTTCTTGATGGTGGAATCGACTGCCTTGATGAAGTCCTCTTCGGTGCCGATGTCGTTGATGGCAACCTTGGTGACTTCAATGTTGTTCTCTGCCATGTAAATATATGGTTTCTAATAGTGGATGGATAATTTCTCGATATTCAGTTATACGTATGCCCTTGCAGACATACTGATATTTACGATACAAGCAACTCTGCCCAAATTTCCTAGAAAAATTCGGGTGTGTCGCACGCTTTAATTTGCGTTGACCACAGATGGGCTAGGATGTTCTGTTGCCGGGACCGCTCCAGGCCGCTCAGGCCAAGCTTTACGCCCGGCAACAGAACATCCCGGCCCACCTGTTCCTCATCGGGAGGAACGCTCGGCCATTTCTACAACGTTGGCCAGAAGCATGGCTCGGGTCATGGGGCCTACGCCACCGGGGTTGGGGGTGTATGCGGACGCCTTGTCATAGCAGGCCTTGTCCACGTCGCCCTTGATACGGTAGCGACCGGCCTCCTCATCGAATACGCGGCTGACGCCCACATCCACCAGTACCGTCCCCTCCTTGATCTTGTCAGGGGTCACGAAGCCGGCGGAGCCATTGCGGCGATGATGACATCGGCACGGCGCATATGGTCGGCCACGTCGCGCGTACCGGTGTGGCACAAGGTGACGGTGGCATTGACGGCATTGCGCGTGAGCAGCAGGCCGATGGTGCGGCCGATGGTAATGCCACGGCCCAACACGCACACTTCCTTGCCTTCCAGGTCAATGTTGTAGGCATCAAGCAATTCAAGCACGCCGCGTGGGGTGCAGGGCAACGGTGTTGCGATGTCTGCGCGTACATGCAGCACCAGTTCGCCAAGGTTGTACGGGTGCATGCCGTCCGCATCCTTGGCCGGATCGATCATGTTGATGATCGCGTTTTCATCAACGCCCTTGGGCAGCGGCAGCTGCACGATAAATCCGGTGCAAGCCGGGTCATCGTTAAGTTCACGCACGGCCTCGGCAATCTGGCCGAAACTGGCATCGGCAGGCAGTTCCTTCTTGACCGAGGTGATACCCACCTCCTGGCAATCGGCATGCTTGCCGGCCACGTACTTCATCGAGCCGGGATCCTCCCCCACCAGCAGCGTGCCCAGTCCAGGCACCACGCCTTGCGCCTTGAGCTTGTTCACACGTTCGGCAAGATCGGCTTTGATCGTGGCAGCAACCTGCTTGCCGTCGATTTTCGTGGACATCCATACCCTTCCATATTGTTCGGCGCATTCTATCGAAACGATAGGCTATCGTTGGAACAAATCAGGATTATATCGTTCGTCCATCTCAACGAAGAAGGCACGCCATGGGGATTCGGATTACACGACTCACGAAACTCGCCGCAGCCGGCCTAGGCGCCGTCATGCTGTTCGCTTCCGCGGCTTGCGGCTCGGCCACAACCCAAACCGAGCCGAACACCAAGCAGAACGTACCCGAGCCCACCGGTCCGATCAACGTGGTCGCCTCCATCAACCAATGGGGGTCGCTGGCCGCGGAACTTGGTGGAGATGACGTGACGGTCACCTCCATCATGAACTCCACCAATGTGGATGCCCATGATTTCGAGCCGAAAACCTCGGACGTCGCCAAACTATCCCAAGCACAGATCGTGGTGGCCAACGGCGCCGGCTATGATTCCTGGGCGACCAAGCCGTTGTCGAAAAGTTCCACCTTGGTTTCCGCCGCTTCCGTTATGGGCGCCATGGAAGGCGACAACCCTCACCTATGGTTCTCCAAGGACGCACGCTCGAGCATGGCCTCCGCCATCACCGAGGCATATGTCAAGGCTCTGCCCAGCAAGAAGAGAATATTCCAGAAGCGACTGAAGAATTGGCTGAACCGCGAAAAAACACTGGAAACTTGGGTCAACGACTTCACCAAAACCCATACCGATCTCACGTACGCGGCAACCGAACCCGTGGCCTACTATCTCATGGCCGACGTGGGGTTCAAGGACGCAACCCCCAAGGGCTATACGCAGTCGACGGCTTCCGGCGGCGAACCAGCACCGGCGGATCTGCAGGCTTTCCAGACGCTTATTGAAGACAAGGGCGCGGATGTATTGATCAACAACACGCAGGAAGCCAGCGATGCCACCAATATGATCACCGGCACCGCAGGCAAATCCGATGTGCCGGTCGTCGATGTCTCCGAGCAAATGCCCGCGGACGCCACCACGCTGAATGCTTGGATTAACCAGCTCATCAACACCATCATTGACGCGGTGGATCCGGCTTACGGCTGTGATGCCGGCACCGGCGACAACACCGAAGGCGATGCGTCCGGAGAAAATTCCTCCGACACTGCCGCAAACCAGTCCGACTCCGCCAACGATGCAGGTACCACGTATATCCGCGAATGCAAGGCCACAAACGCCGACTCCGCCAGTGATTCAGCAAACTTCGGGACCGACAACTCCACCACCGATACAGAAGGCACCACTCCTTCGAACGAGGGCCAAACTGATCCGGGCAAATGATCGGGGTCCACGGCGGCGAGCTGTGACCATAGTATGCATATGCGCGAAGGCCATGCTTCCGATATGACATCGGTTGCATGGCCTTTGTCATAACCGCATAACCGCATCATTCGATATTGAGAACGATTGTCAGCATCATTTGCCACAATCGAGCTCTATGAACGAATCTTCCGCATGCATCGTGTTCACGGATGCCGCCATCAAGCGTGGCGATCGCACGATATGGCAACATGGCAACTTCACCATCCCCACCGGTTCGGTCACCGCCATCGTTGGCACTAACGGCACCGGAAAAACCACGATGATGAAGGCCGAGTTGGGCCTGCTGCCTCTCTCGCACGGCTCCCTGACCGTATTGGGCAAGCCGGCCGGAGAGATGAACAAACGCATCGGCTATGTGCCGCAAAGCTATGTTTCCGACGTCGATTCCAATCTCACCGCCGAGCAGTCGGTGCTACTGGGACTGACCGGTACACGGTTCGGCATTCATCCCGTCACCAAAGCACAGAAGGCCAAGGCACACGAAGCCATGGAATTCACCGGCATCGCGGACAAGGCCCATTACCGTCTGTCCGAGCTGTCCGGCGGCCTGCGTCAGCGTGTCGCCATCGCCCAGGCGCTGGTATGCGACCCACAGCTGCTCATGCTTGATGAGCCGTTGGCCAATCTGGATCTGGCCAGCCAACGATCCACCGTACATGTGCTTGCCAAACTCAATCGCGAACTTGGCATGACTATCCAAGTGGTGGCGCATGATCTCAACATGCTGTTGCCGATTCTGACCGGCGCCGTATATCTGCTGGACGGCCATCCGCATTACGCCGATATGCACAAGGTGCTTGATTCCGATCTTCTGACACATTTGTATGGCACACAGGTGCAGGTGGTCACCACCCCGCAGGGAGACATGTTCGTGACCCCCACTCCGGACGAGCCACGCGACCAGCCGCAGGATATGCATACCGCCGCCGAAGTGGCGCAGCTGCACCATCACGAACACGGCACCGATACCGCGACCGCGCACCAATAACGTCTAGCACAGCAGTCAGCACCGTACAGAATCGCCGCGCATACCAAGCCGCGGCATGAGGAAGCAAGAGACACAGAGATATCAAAGACCATGAGCACCATCAACTTCTCATATGATCCCGAATGGCTCAGCACGCTATCTGCCCCGTTCATGACCAATGCCTTCATCGCCGGCCTGTGCATCGCATTGGCCGCAGGCGTTATGGGCTACTTCACCATCGCACGACGATCCACCTTCGCCGCTCACGCATTGGCTCATATCGGACTGCCCGGTGCCACCGGCGCGGTGCTGTTCGGCCTGCCCGTCTCGCTGGGCATGGGCGTGTTCGCACTCGGTGGCGCACTGGTCATCGGCGCATTGGGCAAGCGCGTCTCCGAACGTGAAATCGCCACCGGAACCGTACTGGCCTTTGCCACCGGTCTGGGTCTGTTCTTCGCCCGACTGTCCAGCTCGGCTTCCCAGCAGATGCAGTCCATTCTGTTCGGCTCAATCCTGACCATCACCACCGGCCAGATCATTGGCTTCGCCGTGTTCGACGTGCTGCTGCTAGTCCTCTTGGCGATTATCTACCGTCCGCTGCTGTTCAGCTCGCTCGATGAGCAGGTGGCGCAAGCCAAAGGCGTGCCGATTGGCCTGATGAATGTGGCATTCATGGCGATTATGGCCGGTGTGATTACCATTGCCGTGCCGGCTGTGGGCACACTGCTGATTTTCGCTCTGGTAATCACGCCTGCGGCCACCGCCAATATTCTGGCCGGCTCGCCGTTCAAGGCCATGGTGATTGCCAGCGTGCTGTGCCTGGTGTCCATCTGGGCCGGACTGGTGCTTTCCGCGATGTTCCCCGCTCCCCCAAGCTTCATTATCGTGACGCTGTCCACCCTGTTCTGGCACTTGCCAAAGCTGTGGAAACGTTGCGAAAGTAGCGCTCCGCACTACTCTCAACGAGAGGAGCCCCTTTCCGCATGTGAACCGCACCCCGATTGTTGGACTGAAGAAATTCAGATTCGATGATCGGAGGTGCGGTTCTCTCATATGCGCGAGGATCGGAGGAGACATTACGACGACGGGTTCCGCCGCGAGGCGTTGGAACTC
>ENA-OQJX01000006-OQJX01000006.1-human-gut-metagenome-genome-assembly--contig:-NODE-6-length-125512-cov-10.651346_pt1 | contig 125512 bp, 138 predicted proteins | sample MGYA00242615_ERZ504782 | MGnify/ENA primary metagenome ERZ504782 (study PRJEB26092, sample SAMD00036354) | human gut metagenome | host: Homo sapiens | study: EMG produced TPA metagenomics assembly of... | reverse complement strand
TATGGTGAATCGTCTGACGATGGCCTGATTGGTGGTCGGTTTGTTCGTTGGCTCGTCGATTGTCTACTACGCCGGCATGAAGCCGATTATCTTCGGCATTCCGGTCATCGGCTTCATGGGCTACGTCGTGGCCTTCGCCTCGGCGTATGGATCGTCATCGACATCTACTTAAAGGGCCGCAAAACCAAGAAGCGGTAGGGTATCGATTGATATCAGTCCAGCGGGAGGGCGGATTCGCGCTGGATAAGGCGGCAGTACGTAGTCGACACCGTGATGCGGGTTGCCGTCGATGGCATCGACCAAGTATCATGCCGCACGCCGTCCGATAGTTTCGGTTTCGTTGTCGATTGACGTCAGTGCGGGCCCCGAGCTGGAGGTCAGTACTGACCAGTTATCGTGGCCGATAACGGCGACGTCATCCGGAATGCGTAGATCCTGCTGCTTGAGCACGTCAATGCAGCCTCGGGCCAGCTGGTCGTTTTGGCAGACCACAGCGTCAAACGTGACGCCCTGATCGAGCAGCAGGCGGGTGGCGGCGCGGCCCCAACCCTCATCCCACTTGCCATACCGGATTGGCCCGGCCGGTTCGATGCCCAGCTCAGCCAGTGCCTCGAGCGCACCCTTGGTGCGGTCGGTGACAGCGGTATAGGTTTCGCCGCCGCCGATAATGGCGATGTGCCGGCGACCGCAAGAAATGAGATGGTTGATGGCCATGCAACTTGAGCCCGGCTGAAACCGGTCCTTAATTGCAGGGCCGGAGGCGGTGCAGTGAAGGGCCTTAAGAAAAGGACAATCATGAACGTTACAATCACTTCCTTGTTCTGGAAGCGGCGTCGCGACCAGATCGTCGAATCCGTCATCCCCTACCAGTGGTGAGTGATGAACGACGAAATCGACACCACAGTGCCCGACGACCCGGCCGGCAACCAGCTGGCTGACAACAAAAGCCACGCGGTCGCCAATCTGAAGGTTGTCGCCGGCGAATTGGACGACGAATTCCACGGCATGGTGTTCCAGGATTCCGACGTCTACAAGTGGCTTGAGGAAGCCGCTTATGCGCTGGCCTACCATCCGGATCCCGAACTCAAGGCGCTGTGCGATCGCATGATCAATCTCATCGCCCGCGCTCAGCAGTCGGACGGCTACTTGGACACTCTGTATCAGGTCAAGTCCGGCGTATGGGCCGACCGCCCGCGCTTCAGCCTGATTCAGCAGAGCCACGAGATGTATGTGACGGGTCACTACATCGAGGCCGCCGTCGCCTACCATCAGGTGACCGGCAATGAGCAGGCCCTTGAGGTCGCCAAGAAGATGGCCGACTGTCTGGACGCCAACTTCGGCCCCGAAGAAGGCAAGATTCACGGTGCCGACGGCCACCCGGAGATTGAGCTCGCCCTCGCCAAGCTGTATGAGGAGCCCGGCGAGAAGCGTTACCTGACGCTTTCCCAGTCCTCATCGACGTGCGCGGCCAGGATCCGCAGTTCTACGCCAAGCAGCTCAAGGCGTTGAACGGCGACAACATCTTCCCTGACCTCGGCTTCTACAAGCCCACCTACTTCCAGGCTGCCGAACCCGTGCGCGGCCAGCAGACCGCGGACGGCCACGCCGTTCGCGTCGGCTACCTGTGCACCGGCGCCCATGTAGATCGGTTGCTCGGCGATCAGGGCTGATCGACACCGCCAAGCGTTTCTGGAAGAACATCGTCACCCGTCGTATGTATGTCACCGGTGCAATCGGTTCCACCCACGTGGGCGAGTCGTTCACCTACGACTACGATCTGCCGAACGACACGATGTACGGTGAGACCTGTGCTTCCGTGGACCGCTACATCTACACCGAGCGCGACGGTGGCAAGACCGTGCTCAGCCACCAGTTCATCGCCAATAAGGCCGAGTTCGCTTCCGGGCTCACGGTTGAACAGCGTTCGGACTTCCCGTGGAACGGTCACGTGGAATACACGGTGAGCCTGCCCGCCAGCGCTACGGACAGCTCGGTCCGATTCGGACTGCGTATCCCCGGTTGGCCTTGGGCTCTTATGCACTGACCGTCAATGGCAAGTCTGCCGTGGCTCAGCCTGAAGATGGCTTTGTGTATCTGATGGTCAACGCGGGCGATACGTTGGAGCTTGATATGTCCGTCAAGTTCGTGCGTGCCAACTCCCGAGTGCGTTCCGACGCCGGCCAGGTGGCCGTCATGCGCGGCCTGCTGGTCTACTGCGTCGAGCAGGCCGACAACCCCGGTGATCTGTGGAACTACCGTTTGGCCGATGGCGTTGATGCCGCTGCCGCTAAGACCGAGTTCCAGTCTGATTTGCTGGGCGGTGTGGATACCGTCTCGTTGCCGGCTGTGCGTGAGCAGGCTGATAGCGATGACGCCGCGCTATATGCGTCCGCCGACGTTGCGCCAGCCACTGAAGCAGCCATACTGACACTGGTGCCGTACTACTCATGGGCCAACCGCGAGGTCGGCCAGATGAGGGTCTGGCTCAGACGATAATTCTTACCCCTCTATTCTCCTTCCATTGGGTGAGCCTCCCACTGCTGAGCAGCGGCGGGAGGCTTTCTCATATGCGGGGTATGATGGGGTGTCGATTCACTGGGGAGAGCAATAATGACGGCATATATGGATCACAAGGACCTCGCCAACGAGGTCATCGATCAATCGCGGGCACAGGAGATCACGGACGGCGTGCATCGGGTGCTTGATCGTATCGCTGCGGCTGAATCCATGGCCGGGCGGGAAGCTGGTTCGGTGCAGCTCTTGGCCGCCACCAAAACGCGTGACGTTGGCGAGATTATGGCCGCGATTGGTGCCGGTATCCATCTCATCGGCGAGAATCGGCCACAGGAGGTTACGGTCAAGGCTCCGGGATTGACGCGCTTGCTTTCGGAGCGTGGAATGTCGTTGGGCGTGATTGGCGAGGCTGGGGCTTTCAACGGCGCAGCGGCGTCTGGCGCTGCGAACGGCGCCGGTGATTCCGATTCGACTGGTGCATCGGCCAATGCCGCGAATCATATTCCGTTCCATCTCATCGGCCAATTGCAGGCCAATAAAATCGGCAAAGTGCTGCCGGTGGTGAACACCATCGAATCGGTGGATTCCATCGAACTGGCGGAGAAGATTGCGCGCCGCGCCACCATGCGCGGCATCACGGTCGGAGTGCTGCTGGAGGTCAACGAATCCGGCGAGGAATCCAAGTCGGGGTGTGCTCCGAGCCATGCCATCGATTTGGCGCAGCGTATCGGTGCCATGGGCGGCCTTGAATTGCAGGGACTGATGACCATCGGCGCCCATGTGGACGACGAACGTGCCATTCGTGCGGGCTTTGCGCATCTGCGCCGTACCCGTGACCAGATTCTGGCCTCCGGTGCAGAAGGCACTGCCGGCTGTAAGGAGCTTTCCATGGGCATGACCCACGATATGGCCTATGCCATCGAAGAGGGCTCCACCATCGTGCGCGTCGGCACCGCCATCTTCGGCGAACGCGCCTTTATCTGAGGCATTCCTAGTTTTATTTGTCTGTTATCGACAGAATTTTAGGAAAAAATCGGCTTCGTCCTGAAATCCTGTCGCTGACTTCGTCTTAGTGACAGGATTTCCGGAAATGAGCCCACTCTTCTAAAATCCTGTCGCTCAGTTGTGCTCAGTGACAGGATTTCAGGAAGAGTGGGCTCATTTCCTAAATTTCTGTCGCTAAGAGGAGCTGGTAATACAAATAAGGTGTCGCGATACATAGAAAAGGTCGTCGCAATCAAGTGACGACCTTATGAATATCGAAATAGAGCAATCACGCGTAGATATTGCGCGGACGCATGTCCTCGGGAAGCCCCTCCAGCAGAATCGCCACGGAACCTTCCTCGAACACGGAACGGATACCGGCGGCCAGCAGAGGCGCGCAAGACAGCACGGTCATATTCGGCAGACGCTTTTCCTCGGGAATCGGCACGGTATCCATGAACACGATTTCATGAGCGCCGCAACGAGACAGCCGTTCCACAGCCGGGCCGGAGAGCAAGCCATGGGTGGCGACCAGCGTCACCGACTTGGCGCCGGATTCGTTCAGGGTGCGCACGGCCTCGCAAATAGTGCCGGCGGTGTCGACCATATCGTCGATCACCACACAATCGCGACCGTCAACATCACCGATGATGCCGTGTGCCTCGGCGTGGTTCGGACGGGTGATGTCGCGCTGCTTATGGATAAAGGCCAGCGGCAGGTTGCCCAACTTGGCGGCCCACTGCTCGGACACCTTGATACGGCCGGCATCAGGGGAGACGATGGTGGTGTTGTTCAGGTCAATGGCGGAACGCACATAGTCAAGCAGCACCGGCATGGCGGTCAGATGGTCGACCGGGCCATCGAAGAAGCCCTGCTCTTGGGCGGCATGCAGATCAACCGTCATAATGCGGTCAGCGCCGGCGGAACGGAACAGGTCAAAAATCAGGCGAGCGGTGATGGGCTCGCGGCCGCGGTGCTTCTTGTCTTGACGAGAATAGCCAAGGAACGGGGCCACCACGGTAATCGACTTGGCGGAGGCGCGCTTCAAAGCGTCGATCATGATGAGCTGTTCCATGATCCACTTGTTGATATCGCCTGAATGGCACTGCAGCACGAACACGTCCGCACCGCGCACCGGCTCGGTGAACCGCACGTACATCTCACCGTTGGCAAAGTCGTAAGCGGTGGTCTCGAGAACCTCAGTGCCCAGGCATTCGGCCACTTTCTCGGCCAGCTCGGGGTAGGCGCGGCCCGTGACCAAAACGAGTCGTTTATCCGGAGTGCCTTCAAGAATTGCCGACATGCTTTCGCATCCTTTTGTGTTGCAGTGTTTTTAGCCTTAACCAGTGTACTAGCACCCCACCGCAGCGCGTGCCGTGAAGTGGGGCTGTGTTGTAAGAGTGCTGCAATCGTTGATGAACATGCGGCACTGTCTCGCCCTGACCATAGGATAGGCAAGTTGCTCACAGGGTGGAGTGCATCTGCATCACCCTATGATTAACACGCATACACACTCCTGCCACGGAACGTCCGTGGCCGAATAGTCCGAAGGAGGTGGGTGATGTCTGCGCACAAGTACGAACTGATGTTCATCGCCGATCCTGAGCTGGATGAGCGCGGTCTGAAGAAGCTGACCGAGCAGTATCTGGAACTCGTCACCAAGGAAGGCGGTTCTTTCGATGAGCCCGATTACTGGGGCCGTCGCAAGCTCGCCTATGAGATTGCCGGTAAGACTGAAGGCAACTACGTCGTGGTGAAGTACACCGCCGAGCCCGCTACCAGCGATGAGCTTGACCGTGTTCTTAACCTCAACGAATCCGTGATCCGTACGAAGATTCTTCGTAAGGGCTGAATTAAGCGTTAAGTCAGCTGAATAGCTGGTAAGTAAGAAGGCAATGGCATGGCAGGCGAAACGATTATTACCGTAGTCGGTAACCTTACCCGCGATCCTGAGCTGCGTACTATTGGCAGCGGTTCCACTGTGGTGAACTTCACCATTGCGGCTTCCACTCGTCAGTACAACCGCAACACGAATCAGTGGGAGGACGGCGATACGCTGTTCATGAACTGCTCGGCTTGGGATGGTCGTACTTCGTCGTTGGCCTCTAACATCGCCAACAGTTTGTCCAAGGGCATGCGCGTTATCGCGCAGGGTCGCTTGACCCAGCGTTCCTACCAGGCCCAAGATGGCACCCAGCGCACGGTTGTTGAGCTGCGAGTCGATGAAATCGGCCCGTCTCTGACTCGTGCCACTGCACAGGTGACCCGTCAGGCTAGCCAGGGCGGCTTCCAGGGTCGTTCCAACGGCGGCTTCCAAGGTGGCCAGCAGCCCGGTCAGGGCTACGGCAACCAGGGTGGCTATCAGGCGGTTATCAGGGTGGCGCTGGATATTCCCAGCAGTCTGCCCCGTCCAACCCGGCCGCACAGTCCGCTCCGGCAACTGATCCGTGGAGCAACGCCGGCTCCTCTGATTCCGGCAGCTTCTCCACGTTCGGCGCTTCCTCCGATTTCGGTGGCGGCGACGATTCCGATCCGGAGTTCTGATCGATACTTACCCGCTGATTAGCAGCAATCAATATCAAGATTTATAAGGAGAACATCATGTCACGTAAGAGGCCGCAACCGCCGGTCAAGCCGTTCAAGAAGAAGCCGAACCCGCTGAAGGCCGCCAAGGTCACCGAGATCGATTACAAGGACGTCGCGCTGCTGCGCAAGTTCATTTCCGATCGCGGCAAGATCCGTTCCCGTCGTATCACCGGCGTGACCGTGCAGGAACAGCGCGAGCTCTCCAAGGCGATCAAGAACGCCCGCGAGATGGCCCTGCTGCCGTACGCCACCTCGGGTCGCTGAGTTAGGGAGGCTTTGAACAATGGCTGAAACTAAGGTTATTCTTACCCAGACCGTGGCCAACCTGGGCCACTCCGGTGACGTCGTCGACGTCAAGTCCGGTTACGCTCGCAACTACCTGTTTCCGCAGGGCCTGGCTTTCGCCTGGACCAAGGTGCTGAGGCTCAGATTACCGCTATGAAGCGCGCTCGTCTGGCCAAGGCCGTTGCTACCCGTGAGGAAGCTATTGCCGCCAAGGACGCTATCGAGCACTACCGTCGAGATCGCCGCCAAGGTGTCCGAGTCCGGCAAGCTGTTCGGGGGTATTTCCAACGAGGCTATCGCCATCGCTCTGTCCGACAAGGCTCCGGTGAACCCGAAGTCCATCGAGGTCGAGACCATCAAGACCACCGGCGATTTCCCCGCCAAGGTGGCCCTCCACCCGGAGATTACCGCTTCCTTCTTCGTGAAGGTCGTGGCCGAGTGAGCTATTCCGGCCTTGCGCTGGAATCTTTCAGACTGACAGTCTGAGCTTAAGCATTGAACCCCGTGCGGCGATTGCCGTGCGGGGTTTTTCGTGAATTGCGGCAAGTTTTTTTCGATGGTGTGCTGATTGATAATCGCTCGTCTACACGCGACACGCCGAAGCTTGCGAGAGTCTCAGATTTGAGTATATTTATCACCTGTTGCATGGAACACTGCAGCGCCTAACCAAGCCCCTGTAGCTCAGTTGGTTAGAGCAGCTGACTCTTAATCAGCGTGTCCAGGGTTCGAATCCTGCGGGGGCACAGATAAGTCGGAATCGAAAGATTCCGGCTTTTTTGTTTTTTGGCTTAGCGGCAGCACTGACAAGGTTTCGTCAAGGGGCAAAGTGTACAATCGCCACGTTTGCTTTCGCGCCCAGTGAAATCGTGTCGCCGGCTCCGCGAACGGATTCCAATCATAGAGAAGGCCGTGGGGCAGTCATGTCTGCCGTGCGGCGAAGAGAAAAGAAGAAGCAGTGGAATTTCCCCTCTTTACCAAGTTGGCAGCTGAGTTTTTCGGCACTGCCATCCTGATGATTTTCGGCAATGGCTCCGTGGCTAACGTCGAGCTGAAGAACACCAAGGGTCATCACGCTGGATGGCTGAACATCGCCATGGGCTATGGCTTTGGTGTGATGTTCCCGGTAATGATGTTCGGCGGCGTTTCCGGCGCACACATCAATCCGGCAATGACCCTCGCTCAGGCTATCAACGGCCTGTTCCCGTGGAGCGAAGTGCTGCCGTACATCATCGCGCAGTTGCTGGGCGCCGTTCTGGGCCAGTTCATCGTCTATCTGACGTATTACCCGCATTACCAGGAGACGGAAGACGCCGATGCGATTCTGGGCACTTTCTGCACCACCGATGCGGACAACAAGAAGGTCAACTACTTCCTGAACGAGATGTTCGGCACCCTCGTGCTGGTGTTCGGCGCCTGTGCTGCCTGTCCCTGCCGTGGGGCAAGGCTGACCATGCCGCTTCTTCCATCGCCGTCGGCTTCATTGTGTGGGGTTTGGTGACCTCCATGGGCGGCCCGACCGGCCCTGGCCTGAACCCGGCCCGCGATCTCATGCCGCGTGTGCTGCACGCCATCCTGCCGATTCCTTCCAAGGGTTCCTCTCGCTGGGGCGAGGCTTGGATTCCGGTTGTGGCTCCGATCGTCGGCGCATCATCGGTGCTTGGATGTTCGTGTTCTTCTTTGCGTGATCGGCATTGATTGACTCTATATGCGAATGGCCTCCGTCTGTGTGGACGGAGGCCATTCGTGTATGCAGGTAAACGCGATTACGAAAGGAAGATCTGCGGTGCTTTCGCGAAGTTCGTGGCGCAGTGCTCGCCGCAGAAGTAATAGGACTTGCCTCATACTCGCGCGTGATCGCGTCATCGTTCACAGCCACGGTCATGCCGCACACCGGATCAGTGGCGGTTTCGCCGTCCGCAGGGGCGTTGTGATGCATGTGCATTCCCATATCCATAGTGTTCTCCTTGTTGGTTGGATTATTGGATTGGTCAGTTACGTGATTGAGTGAAGTGCGATCGTCAACAATAACGGTCGGCTCAATAGTGTTTGCAGTGGTGGTTGCTGCGGCAGAACCGGTGATGTCTGTGGTCGTGCCGCCGCTGATATTCGCCGCATGAAGACGATTGGCGTTCAGCACCAGGCACACCGAGCTCAACGCCATCGCCAGTCCCGCGATCATCGGGCTCAACAGCCATCCGGTGAACGGGTAAAGCACGCCGGCGGCAATCGGAATGCCGATGATGTTGTATCCGAATGCCCAGCCAAGATTCTCTCGGATATTGCGCATCGTGGCATTGGACAGATTGATGGTCCTGATGACGCCGCGCAGGTCGCCGCTCATCAGCGTCACGTCTGCCGACTGCATCGCCACGTCGGTGCCGGTACCGATGGCGATGCCGAGATCGGCCTGTGCCAGCGCCGGGGCGTCGTTGATGCCGTCACCCACCATCGCGATAAGATCGTGCGGCGCGCGGGAGGAGCCGGACGTGGCTGTGTTCTCATCACGCTCGCGCTGCAGTTTGGCGATCCAATAGGCCTTGCCATCCGGCTTGACCTCGCAGATCACCGTATCGATGCCGACCTCACGGGCGATGCGCCCTGCCACTTCGGCCTTGTCTCCTGAAAGCATCACCGTGCGTATGCCGCGTGCACGCAATGCTGCAATCGCTTCCGGCGATCCTTCCTTAACGGTGTCCTGCTCGTAGCTCGGTTTGTTCCAATCGGCGGTTGTATCCACCACGCCGCGCGTAATAGTGCCGGTCTTGTCGAAGACCACAGTGCCGATGCGCCGCGCCTGTTCCAGAGCTTTTGCACTGGTGACCAGCACGCCGTTGGTGGCGCCGAGCCCCAGAGACACAGTGACCGAGAGCGGGGTGGCAAGACCCAGAGCGCACGGGCAGGCGATAATGAGCACGCTGACTGCGGTGATCAGCGCGTGCGCCAGTTGCGGCGCAGGGCCAAGCGCAATCCATATGGCAAAGGTCCATATAGCGATGACCATCACTGCTGGCACGAAATACCTGGCGATTCTATCGGCCAGCTGCTGCACCGGAGCTTTGGTTGCCTGCGCGCGGGCCACCATCGCCGCGATTTGGGAGAGCACAGTATTGGCACCGACCTGAGTGGCTTGCATGACGAGGTCACCCTTGAGCAATACGGTTGCTCCGGTGACGGCCGCTCCGGTCGTTTTGGTGACGGGCTTGGATTCGCCGGTAATCATTGATTCATCGATACTCGCGTTGCCGGCCACGATGATGCCGTCTGTGGGCACGCGCTCGCCGTTCTTGACGACCAGCAGATCGCCGACGGCAATCGTATCGATGTCCATGTCCGTGAAATTCGCGGGATTGAGCCATTCCACGTTCTCTGGCGAAGCCGCATTCAGCTTATGCGCGGTGCGAGGCCGTAGCTTGATTAGTGATTGCACCGCCTTGCCGGTGCCTTCGCGGGCCTTGGTCTCCAGCAGTCGACCGACCAGCACCAGGGTGATGACCACACCGACCGATTCAAAATACGGCTCGCGTGAACCTTCCGGAAATACCTGAGGGGCTACACAGGTCACCAGCGAATAGAGATAGGCGGCCGATGTGCCAACGAGACGAGCGAATTCATATCGGGGGAGCGGTGCGCCAGTGCGGGGAATCCGACCGCGTGGATCGGGTGGCCGCAGTAGAACATCACCGGTGTGATGAGAATGGCCTGCAGCCATGGATTCACCATCCAGTGCGGCACCAGCATCGGATTGGCCATGTGCAGCATGGTGACGATGAACACGGGGAGTGTCAGCACTGTGCCGATGACCACTAGTCGTGTCAACGATGTGATTTCCTTCGTGCGTTCCGCTGCCTCACGTCGTTCTGCTTCTGCGGAGTCCACCATCGGGGCTTCCGCTGATGCAGTGAGCGGGTGCGGTTTGTCCGTGCCTGCGCTGGCATTTCCTTCGACCTTCAGCAGGCCGTGCACCATATTCATGCCGCAGGCAAATGGATATTCGCCGGCGGGCAATGCGGGCAATTCCACATCGGTCACCGCATTGCCGGGCAGCATGGCATCGAGCCGAGGTCGCCAAACACCACGTGAGAGGTGCATTCACCGGTCTCCTGCCGGTCGAATGTCAGTGTGATCGGTGTGCCCGCGCGCATACTCACCACGGCAGGGGAGTAGCCACCTTTGACGGTGATTGTTGCGGTCTGGCGCTTGCCGGAGGCGTCCATGGCCCCGGATGCGGCCTTCTGCTCGCCGAAAAAGAACCTGAGCACCAGCCATGTCAAGGCGGCTGCCGCAATCAGCGCCGCGGCGGTCGAGAAAAGGTTGAACTCCATCACCGCTCCTTCCCATCAGTATTATACCGAGCAACAGTGTATACCCTATACCCTATGGGGTATATAATGGGGTGTGTTCAGCTGAAAGATGAGTATCAGGAGGCAGCGATGCACGGGTATGACGACGATAAGGCCAAAGTCATTGCGCGGCTGCGCCGCATTGAGGGGCAGGTTCACGCCATTACGCAGATGGTGGAGGACGATAAATACTGCATTGACGTGTTGACGCAGATTTCGGCATCGAATTCGGCGTTGAAGTCGGTGGCCTTGATATTGCTGGACGATCATCTGAATCACTGTGTGCGCCAGGCGGCGGTGCAGGGCGGTGAAGTTGCCGATAGCAAGCTTGAGGAGGCATCCGCGGCCATCGCGCGCTTGGTGAGGTCGTAGTTGGTCGTGTGTTTGGCTGTTGGCCTGGTTGTCTGTCGTTATGCATGCGGCGATTGTCGATGCTGACGTTAGGAAACAGGAACATATCTACCGCCGGTTGAAGATGGTGGAATACTGGGAACCATGTTTGAACAAATGGGAACTGTGATTGTGGTCATCGCCGTGCTGGTGGTCGGTGCGGGGCTTGGGCTTTGTGCCGGCTTTTTATTGGGGCGGCATAAAGGTCAGGCTATGGCGCGTGATGCCAGGGCTTCGGAGCTGGAGGAGGTCAAAAGCTTGCTGGAGTCGGCGCATGGGGAGATTGCCGATTTGACCGCTCGCAATGCAGCTTCTCAAGCGCAGCTTGAAGGTGCGAACCAGCAATTGACGTTCGTGAAGTCACAGCTTGCTCAGGCGCAGCATGCGGAACAGATTCGCATCGAGCGTGAGCGTGAACGCGCGGCCGCCGAGGCTGAACAGAAGCGTAAGGCCGATGCCGAAGCCGCCGAAGTCAAGCGTGTCGAGCAGGAGGCTCGTCTGAAAGAGCAGAGTAAAGTGCTGGAAGCGCTTGCTCCTGTTGCCAAGAATCTCGATTCGCTCCAGACCAAGGTCACCCAAATCGAAGAAGGCCGCAAGAAAGAGATGGGTGCGCTCGGGGCTCAACTCAAGGCCTGAATGATCAGCAGGCCCGGTTGGACAAGGAAACGAGTTCACTATCCGCGGCACTGCGCAACAATAAGGTTCGTGGTGCCTGGGGCGAGGCGCAGCTGAAGAATATTGTGGAGTCCGCGGGATTGCTGGAGCACGTTGACTTTGACACCCAAGTGGTGGTGTCCGATGCCGACGGTCGTATGCTCAGGCCGGATATGGTGGTGCATCTGCCCGGTGGCAAGACCATTCCGATTGATGCCAAGGTGCCGTATGCCGACTATCAGCGGGCTTGTGAGATTCCCGAGACCGCGGGCCCCGAGGAGTTGGATCGTCGTAACGACCTGTTGCGATCCCATGCCAAGGCGCTTCGAGAACACGTGCGTGCGTTGGGGGAGAAGGCCTATTGGAATGCGTTCCCCGTCACTCCTGATTTCGTTATCGCCTTTATTCCCAATGAGGCGTTGTTGCAGGCGGCGCTTGAGGCCGATCCCACGCTGATGGATGATGCCTTCTCCCGCAAGGTGGCCTTGACCTCGCCAGTGACCCTGTGGGCCGTGCTGAAATCAGTGGCCTATGCATGGCAGCAGCAATCGCTGACGGATGATGCCAAGCAGTTGTTCGATTTGTCTCGAGAGCTGTATGAGCGCTTCGCCGTGCTTGGCGACTATGCCACCAGGCTGGGAACCCAAATCACCAAGACGGTCAGTGCCTATAACAAGTTCGCATCCAGTTTGGAGCGACGTGTATTGCCCACGGCTCGCAAACTGCAAAAGCTCGAACCCACCAAGGTGCTCGAGGAAGTGCCTCTTATCGAATCAGACAAAGGCAATGTCAGTGAGTTATCCGCCCCCGAGGTGACATCGTCGGAGGATGATGAGCCGGTCAAGCTGACTGCCTCAGGCGATAGGCTTGAAGCATGACTGAATCTGGATTCCGCCCGACCGGCACCTCGGACCTCAATGTTTCACGCGACGCTTCCGCTTTTGCCATGCTGGAGCCGCGTGAGCAGCTGGCCACCCTGCTGAAGGAGCACGTGGTTGGCCGCCCGTTTTCGGAACTTGCCTCGGTGACTTTCGATCATCGTGCCGCCACGGTGATGGGTCATGTGCTCATTGACACTCTTGAAGATGCAGGCTATTCGGTTGATGATTTTGACGCCGTTGGTGCCTTGACTGCAGCTGCCGTACCCATGGTGTCTGCCATGATTCATGCTGCTGCTTCTCGTGGTGAGGATCTGGACGGATTCGTAATGGACTTCGTGTATCCCTCAATCAAGGTCCGTCTATTGAAGGACGGCGCGTGATGCTGTTGGATGCATGGCTGTCCGAAAAATCGTATGTGCAGACCAGTTCGCTGGTTACCCTGCGTAATGGCAACGAACTCAGCCTCGACTTCGGCGTGGTCGAACAACTCGGCGCTCAGGTCGTGGCTATTGCCTCACTGGTCGGCGGTGGAGCTAAAGACATCAATGTCATCAACCCCTCCACTGGCGAAAGCCACGTACTGCCATTCGTTCAGGTCTTTGACGAATCCGAGCTGAGGTAATTCCATTCGTGGCTTCCCCATTCGGGAGGCTGTCGGGCGCAACGAGACCGCTGTGGTCGGCGCGCACGACGTTGATAATCTCCGAGGAGCAACTGTGCACGCACCCAACCAGATTTCCTTGGCGGCAAAAGCTCGGGCGAACCGGAATTCCGTGAAGTCGGTCTTGGCCCATGGGCTGAAACCCATCCCGGCGAACCTCGTCCTGATGACTTGGCATCGCCTAATTACGATGTCCGTTTCGATTCTGCTCTGCTCGATGAGGGCGATCGCCGCAATGTGCTCGACCGATATCGCTACTGGACTGTGCAGGCCATCAAAGAAGATCTCGATGCCCACGGCCGCCACGATTTCGAAGTGGCGGTGGAGAACTGGACCCACGATTTCAATATCGGATCCATGGTGCGCACTGCCAATGCTTTTCAGGCCAAGCGCGTGCATATCGTCGGCCCGCATAAGTGGAATCGCAAAGGCGCGCTGATGACTGAGCTCTACCAGCACGTTGAGCATCACCCCTCAATCGCGGAGTTGGTGGAATGCTGGCATAATCGTATCGCTGGTGAAATCGCTACCGAACGGGCGCGGACTGGGGCGGCTGCCTTAAAGGCCCATGCCATCGCCAGTGCTCATAATGGGGCGGAGACTGGTACCGGCAATGGGTCGGAGGGTATCATCGGTAATTCCGGTGCAACTGTGTCCTCCCACGTGTCGGCGCTGAATGCTGTTTCGGCAGTTGCCGAGGCCACTGCCGAAATCGCACAGGCGGATGCCCGCATCAAGGAACTGGAAGCCGCTCGCATCATTGCTCTGGACATCATTCCGGGCGCGGTGCCCATGGAGACCTATGCATTCCCCAAGCGCTGTCTGCTACTGTTCGGCGCCGAAGGCCCCGGGCTGAGCAGTAAGGCCTTGGAACTAGCCGACGACGTGGTATACATCTCCCAATTTGGTTCGGTGCGGTCCATTAACGCTGGCGCCGCGGCGGCCGTGGCCATGCATGCATGGATTGCCCAGCATGCCGCAACCGCAGTCTGATGGAGCATAGAGAAGCCTCGCTGCCATCGCAATTCCGCGTATTATCTGTGGTGTTGCGTCACAGCAATAGTCCGTGAAACATTTTGTGAAACATCAATTCCCCATATTTCCTCCTGTGAAACATTGCGTGAAACACAAGCCCCGGTAGACGTGTGTCGACAGCTCTCCCCAATCTGTCCAATATGGGCTAGAGTGAAAGCATGATTGAAGTTGAGGAGCTGAGCAAACGCTTCAAGACCAAGCAGGCACTAGACGGTGTGTCGTTCACTGCCGAAGATGGCAAGGTTACGGGTTTTCTGGGACCGAATGGCGCAGGCAAATCCACCACTATGCGTGCTGCGCTCGGACTCATCAGCCCGGATAAGGGCCGCGCGCTAATCGATGGCAAACCATATGTCACCTTACGCGCACCAATGCGTGCGGTCGGTGCGGTGCTTGACGCCAAGTCCGCGCATAAGTCGCGCACTGCACGAGCCCATTTACAGGCCCTTGCCTATACCAACAACATTCCTAAGCGTCGAGTCGATGAGGTCATTGACATGACCGGTCTGCAAGCTGTGGCCAAGGTCAGAGCCGGTCAGTTCTCGCTCGGTATGAGCCAGCGACTGTCCATTGCTGCGGCATTGCTGGGCAACCCGCACAATCTGGTGTTGGACGAGCCAATCAACGGTCTCGATCCAGAAGGCATTAAATGGGTTCGCGACTTATGTCGTTACTACGCAGCTGAAGGACGAGCCGTGCTGCTGAGCTCGCACTTGATGAGCGAGGTGGCGTTGACCGCGGATAATCTGGTGATTATCGGGCAAGGCCATGTGTTGGAAACCACCACAGTGAGTGCATTCGTGGCCGAGCATTCCTCCAGATCCATCCGTGTGGTGACGCCGGAACCCGACAAGTTGCGTGCGATTTTTACCAGTAGCCCTGAGGTCACCGTGGTTCCCGATACTCGCAAATCCGATGACCCGCAAGTAGGCGAGGTATTTCGTGTCAATGGCGCCGACTTGGTTGCGGCGGCACAGGCGTTCGCCCGGGCCGGCCTGATTACTTACGAATTCGTCGAAGAGCACGCCTCTTTGGAAGAGTCGTATATGGCGCTGACCCACAGCAGCGCCGAATACCTGGCCAAGGAGGTCGGATGATGAGCTCCAATACCATGAGAACGGCCACGGAAAACGCCAATATGACCGGCAGTATGAGTGGTGCAGCTGCTGAAAAGCATATGCCTGATGCGACCGGACCCAGCCAACCTGCCAACGCAGAGGCTTCCGGCCGTCCTGCCTCTAGCCGTCATGCCAGCAGCATGTACCGTCGTGCCAAGCTCACTGTGTTCGGCTCGCTAAAAGCCGAATTGCTGAAACTGTGGTCACTGAACTCCACCAAGGTGCTGTTGGGTATTGCGGTCGCGCTCATGCTGGCTATGTCCGCGTTGAGCGCTTGGAGTGTGACCTTCATGGCGTCTACGGATTGAACACTGGCAAGACGCTGGACAATCCCAAGCCATATCCGCCGCAGATCTGTGGGCGGTACTGGCTTCTTCCGGCTCGACCGCGGCGCTGGTCATCGGCATTTTCGGCGTGATGGCCATCACCAGCGAATACACCACATCAGCCGTGCAATCCAGTCTGACGGTCAACCCCAGGCGCGGCATGTTCTATGCCACTAAGTCCGTGGCCACGGCCCTGTTTGCGCTGGTTGCTGGTATTGCCGCCATTCTGCTGGCGCAGGTGTGCTCTGGCTATTCACTCGAGGCCATGACATTACGGCGCTGACCAGCGATCAAAGTCGAATCATTCCTGTCACGTTGATCGGCTTCCCTCTGACTATTGTGCTGGTGTCCCTGATGGCGCAGGGACTTGGCGGCATGACCCGTTCCACAGTGGGCGGCGTATGCGCGCTGATCGTGCTCTTCATGGTGCTCTCGTCAGTACTGTCCATCACATCGATGGCCATTAACCAGGTCGAATGGCTTGGCACTTTGTCCTATCTGACACCGGACACCGCCATGAATCATTTCCTCGGCGCTGGTATAGAAAGCAGCTCGCAGTCCACCCTTGCCGCAGCCGTTAAACCGAACTACTGGATTCCCGATTGGTGGCAGTCCGGCCTGATCCTCCTCGCCTGGGCCGCCGCAGCATGGGCTGGCGGACTCATCGTCACCAAAAAAGCGGACATCAAGTAGCTATGTTCTCTGCTGCAGGATTATCGCCGCATAAAGCAATCACACCTTCGTGCATCAGACATATTCTGACGATTGTTATCGCATCACCATTGTTGCGTCGGGAACGCCGGCAGCCCGTAGTTTATTGATCATTGGATGCTGCTTCAACACATCCTCATAAGTGAACCGAACTATGGAGTCGACTTTGGCTCGATACAGTCCGGTTTCCCGCTCTTTTTCCGCGTGCACCGCTCCTTGAATACCCCTGCGGTCATTCATATTCGGATTGGCGTATTTCTCGTACCCGTCATATTCGCCGACGATAAGACGGCCGTCGGGCAGCCGCCAGAGATAATCTACCCGGTACAGCGCGCCCGTTTGCGGTCGGTGATGTCTTGCTGCAATTCGGGGACCATGAGTCCGCCTTCAACGATTGTGCCTCGACCGAGTGATTCGCCGCCGTTTTCGCTTGCCGGGTTCGCATAATGAAGCAAGCGGAATATCGGCGTGCAATCGCGGTGCATAGTGCTGCAAATATTGAGAATGTCCGCAATGGCAGTACCTTTACGTAGTGCCGAATCGATGATTGGCAACGCGAAGCGAAAATCGGTAGACAGCCCGCAGTCCACTACTGTTTGTGCCCCATTGGTCACAGGGATTCCATTGACATATTCCGGTGCACAATGTGGTACGAATACACGTTTGATATTGGCATTGTTCGCGTTGGTACCTTGCGACGCGGTGGCGATGGTAACGGAGCCGGCATGAAGATGCCATGGGTGTTCGAAACCATGCAGTGCCGCTGCGGTGACTCCGGCGAAAACCCAGTTTGGATGCTTGAGATGGAGTGTGCATGCCACATGCTGTATGCGTTCATCGGGTTTGAGCGCATTCCAGTATTCCGGTTTGACATACATGTTGGGAAATACTCGCTTGAGCTCGAGTTCTTTGGCTCGGCGAATAAGGCCGAGCAGTGTGATTTTGTTCGGCCGTAAATACATATGCCTGCTGCTTCCGCTTGCGCGATAAGCGCATCCACTTCTTTGTGATGTTTCATGAATCGAAAGTATGCCAATCGAGAATGAAGTGTCCACTTGTTCGGGCAATGTGGTCGCAGCTTCGAGCGGATTCGCATGTGAGGATTGCATAGATTGGCTATATCTCGCGGATGCTTGCGGATTGAGGCGTGAATCATCGGCATGATAATTATGTATGTGCCCCCGTTGCGGCGTGGAATGTGGATAACTATTTCGAGTGCGTTGATGCGGTGCCTGGAGAGGCTTTCCTGTTCCTCGCACTTGCCGGATTCGGTTTTTGGCGTTTAGAGGGACAATTGGTGTTTAAAGAGGGGCAAACCTGACTAGCTCGTATTTTTGCTCCGCTGAGAAGTCGTGAGTAGAACATTTTCTCGATTAGATCGAGGTTTTGCTTCGCTGGGGGACAGCAGTGAGGTGCTTTCATGGTCAGCTCGTGGTTTTACCTCGCTGAGTGCCAGTAAGCGTGGTTTTTCTTCGGCTTTGTCGTGGTTTTGCCCCGCTTGGGATGCTGGGCGAGGTATCTTCATTGGTTACTCGTGGTTTTGCCCCGCTGCGAGGTGATGAGTGGTGCGGTGTCGTGATCTGTTGGTGGTTTTGCTTCGCTTGGGATGATGAGGGAGGTGCTTTCGTTGGTTATTCGCGATTTTGCTTCGTTGAAGGGTTGTGAGTGAGTCGTTTCCATTAGTTACTCGTGGTTTTGCCCCGCTGAGGGGTGATGAGTGGGGTGGTTGTGCGGTTGGCTGGTAGGTTTGCCCCGTTGGGAGCTCTCGAATTGGTGGTGGAACCCGTGAAGGGCTGGCGCATTGTTCCAATGGGCGGGAAAACGAGGCTTTCCGACAACTGCGTGTCACATACGGCTCATATAGTTATGGCCATGCCAACATTTTCACGCGAAGAAATCGTGCATTTGGGCGATCTGGCCCGAATCGCGCTCACCGATGAGGAAATCACCCGTCTGCAGGGCGAACTGAACGTCATCGCAGACTCCATCAACAAGGTCCAGGAAGTCGCCTCCGACGATGTTCCGCCCACCGCCAACCCGGTTCCGCTGGAAGCCTACCTGCGCCCGGACGTCGCCGAAACCCCGCTCACGCAGGAAGAGGCGCTCGCCGGTGGCCCGAAGACCGAGGCCGGCATGTTCGTGGCACCGCGAATCCTGGGAAGCGAGGAGTAATCGATGAGCAACGAAACCGCAACACTCGTCAAACTGTCCGCCACTGAGCAGGCTGCTGCCATCAAGAAGGGTGATGTCACCTCCCACGAGCTCGTCGAGGCCCATCTCAAGGTGATTGAGGCCGCCGAGCCGTCCATCAAGGCCTTCCTGAAGGTCTCCGGCGATGTGGCCCTCGAGCAGGCCGACGCCTTCGACGCCAAGTCCGCAGAAGACAAGGCCGCCCTGCCCGAGCTGGCCGGCGTGCCGATCGCCATCAAGGACATGATCGTCACCAAGGGCATCGAAACCACCGCCGCTTCCAAGATTCTCGAAGGCTGGGTGCCGCCGTACGACGCCACTGTCATCGAAAAGCTCAAGGCCGCCGGCATGCCAATTCTCGGCAAGACCAACCTTGACGAATTCGCACAGGGCTCCTCCACCGAGCACTCCGCCTACCAGACCACCCACAACCCGTGGGATACCGAGCGCGTGCCCGGCGGCTCCGGCGGTGGCTCCGCTTCCGCAGTCGCCGCATTCGAGGCCCCGATCGCCCTCGGCACCGACACCGGTGGTTCGATTCGTCAGCCCGGCGCTCTGACCGGCACCGTGGGCGTCAAGCCCACCTACGGCGCGTCTCCCGTTACGGCGCCATCGCCATGGCCTCCTCGCTCGACCAGATCGGCCCGGTCTCCCGCACCGTGCTCGACTCCGCCCTGCTGCAGGAGATTATCGGTGGCCACGACAAGCGTGATTCCACCTCCATTCCCGAGGCCCGCGCCCGATGGTCGCCGCCGCCCGCGAAGGCGCCAAGCGTGACCTCAAGGGCATGAAGGTCGGCCTCATCAAGGAACTCGGTGGCGACGGCTTCCAGCCCGGCGTCGAGGCCCGCTTCAACGAGGCCGTCGACAAGCTCAAGGAAATGGGCGCCGAGGTCGTTGAGGTCTCCTGCCCGCACATCGGATACTCGCTGGGCGCCTACTACATCATCATGCCGTCCGAGGTCAGCTCCAACCTGGCCCGTTACGATGGCATGCGCTACGGTCTGCGCGTCATGCCGCCGGCCGGCGTGCCCCAGACCGCCGCCAACATGATGGCCTACACCCGTGAGGCCGGCTTCGGCGACGAGGTCAAGCGCCGCATCATCCTCGGCACCTACGCCCTGTCCGCCGGCTACTACGACGCCTGGTACGGCTCGGCCCAAAAGGTCCGCACGCTCATCATCGAGGACTTCAAGAAGGCCTTCGAACAAGTCGATGTGCTGATCTCGCCTACCAGCCCGTCCACCGCCTTCAAGTTCGGCGAGAAGATGAACGATCCGCTGGCCATGTACGTCAACGACATCGCTACGATTCCGGCCAACCTTGCCGGTATGCCCGCCATGTCCATCCCGGCCGGCCTGTCCGACGACGGCCTGCCCGTCGGCTTCCAGTTCATCGCCCCGCAGCAGCGCGACGAAGTCATGTACAAGCCGGCGGCGGCCCTGGAAGCCGCGCTGGAAGACAGCTGGAACGGCCCGATCTGGAACGACCTCAAGACCCCGTGGCTTGACGGTCTGAGCAAGTGAGCATCGGAAGGAAAGAAACAACATCATGGCTGAAAAACTGATGAAGTACGCCGATGCCACCAAGAAGTACGATGTGGTCTTCGGTCTGGAAACCCACGTGGAGCTGTCCACGAACACCAAGCTGTTCTGCCCGGCCCACATTGAATTCGGCGGCGAGCCGAACACCGAGTTGACCCCGGTGAGCCTCGGTCTGCCGGGAAGCTTGCCGGTGATTAACAAGACCGCCGTCGATTACGCCATCAAGCTGGGCCTTGCCCTGCACTGCGAAATCGCCGAGTGGAGCCAGTTCGCCCGCAAGAACTACTTCTACCCGGACATGCCGCGTGACTACCAGATTTCGCAGTACGACAAGCCCACCAACGGCAACGGCTATCTGGACGTTGAGCTGGAGGACGGCACCGTGTTCCGTGTGCCGATCGAGCGCGCCCACATCGAGGACGACGCCGGCAAGAACACCCACGTGGGCGGCGCCGACGGCCGTATCGAGGGTGCCGACCACTCGCTGGTCGACTACAACCGCGCTGGTGTGCCGCTGATCGAGATTGTGACCAAGCCGATCGAGGGTGCGGGCGACCGCGCTCCCGAAATCGCTGGTGCTTATGTTCGCGCTATCCGCGACATCGTGCGCGCGCTGAACATCTCCCACGCCCGCATGGAACAGGGCAACATGCGCGCCGACGTGAACGTTTCGCTGCGCCCGAGCGCCGATGCCCCGTACGGCATCCGTTCCGAAACCAAGAACGTGAACTCGTTCCGTGGCATCGAGAAGACCATTCAGTACGAGATTCGCCGTCAGGCCGCGCGCCTCGACGAAGGCAAGGAGATTCTGCAGGAGACCCGCCACTGGGATGAGGCTACGCAGACCACCGCTGGCGGCCGTCTGAAGTCCGATGCCGACGACTACCGTTACTTCCCGGACCCCGACCTCGTCATGCTCCACATCACCAAGGAGCACATCGAGGAGATGAAGCCCAGATGCCGGAAATGCCGCGCGAGCGCCGCAACCGCCTCAAGGCCGAGTGGGGCCTGAGTGATCTGCAGATGCGCGACATCCTCAATGCCGACGCCCTCGACCTGATTGAGGAAACCGTCAAGGCCGGTGCCAAGCTGCCGGTGCCCGCAAGTGGTGGCTGGGCGAGCTCTCCCGCGAAGCCAACGCCAAGGGTGTGTCCCTCGAAGAGCTGCCGATTACCCCGGCCGATGTGGCCGAGGTCGAGAAGCTCATCGCCTCCGGCAAGCTCAACGACAAGCTCGCCAAGCAGACCGTCGAAGGCGTGCTTAAGGGCGAAGGCACTCCGGATGAAGTCGTCAAGAAGCACGACTACAAGATCGTCGAAGACAACGGTGCCATCGAGACGGCCGTCGACGCGGCGTTCGAGGCGAACCCGGACGTGGTCGAGAAGCTCAAGAGCGGCAACATGAAGCCGATGGGCGTGATCATCGGCGCCGTGATGAAGGCCACGCGTGGCCAGGCCGACGCCAAGGCCGTCACCAAGGTCGTCATGAGCAAGATCAAGGGCTGATTAGATTCACTGGCTCCCCTCTTTGAGGGGAGCCTTTATTCCTTTTGTAAGGGAACGACCCCACTCACTTCCAGCGTTCACCCAGTCAAGTAAGATATGTTCGGCACTGAATCGCGAGTCGAAACAGGGGACATACGCTAATGACTGAAACCAACGAGACGCTGAGCCTGGCTACTGACGCGCAACTTACGCGCGATCTGCCACATAGCATCGTCATTCCACCGATTACCGGTGAAATGGTGCATTTGCGCCCCGCTACCGTTGAAGACCTGCTCCGGTTGGATGAACTCGACGCTTTCTATGGCGCGTCCAAAATCACCGGTAAAGATGCGGCCACCGAACGTGCCGTCGTGCACACATGGGTTCGTCGTTCTCAGGCTTGGGAAGCCGGACAGGCTCCCGCGGAATCAGGCGTGGGCGATCCGGAATCTCGCCGCACCATCGCATGGGCCGTGCTTACCGACGCCGACCATGACGATGACGGCATGATCGATGCCGCTCCCACCGACAACGTTATCGGCATGATTTTCCTCATCGATATCGATGGCTGGTCCCGTTCCGCCCGTATCCAGATCATTCTGGGCAAGGACTACCGCGGCCGCGGCTATTCCCGCGATGCCATGCCGCGTGTGATGACCTACGGCTTTGCCCCGGAGCCGGCCGGCTTGGGCATGCACCGTATCTGGGTGAGCGTTCCGGAAACGAACACTCGCTCGATTTCCGTCTACCAGTCGCTTGGTTTCGTGCCGTCGGGCACATCGCGCGATGCCCTGTGGGATGTGGAAAACAATAAGTATCAGGATCTTATTGTTATGGATACGTTGGTGGATGAATACGATCCGATTCGCTCCCTGGATGCTTTCGGCATGCACTTGATTGAGAACAATCCCGGCGTCAAGGAAGCGCTGTCTGCGCGTGAACACTCCATGGCGATTCAGCAGCGTGTTGCCGAGCCGGAGCAGGAGAGCAGTCCACGGCTGCCGACGAGTCCGAGACATCGTCTGAAATCGCCGAAGCACCTGCCCAACCGCAGAGCACCAGCGAGCAGGCCACCACGGGAACGCATACTCGTTCCACGGATGAAGAGAGCAATTGGCCGTATGGTCAGGCCGACCGCAAATCTTCCAAGGAAGCTTGGTGGCGTACACTGGGTCGCGGACGCAAGCGAGATACGGAAGGTGAATAATCGAGCATGAGCGCCGAGGATCTGGATAATTACGAAACTGACGCCGAACTCGCGTTGTACCGGGAATACCGCGATGTCATCAAGCTGTTCACGTACGTCGTGGAGACCGAGCGCCGTTTCTATCTAGCGAACAAAGTGGATTTCAATGTTCGTTCCGCAGGCCAGGACGTCTACTTCGACGTGCAGCTGACTGATGCATGGGTATGGGATGTGTACCGTTCCAGCCGTTTCGTCAAGTCGGTGCGTATCGTGACGTTCAAGGATGTCAATGTCGAGGAAGTACAGAAAACCGACATCGACATTCCTGACGATATTCATTAAAGGTGTATCTGCCTTCGCCAAGATAACAAGAGGCGGCAGCACAAAGAACCTGTTTGCATCGCCCGCGCGCATCGCGGTCTATGCAATATTCGCAAGGGAATACACAGTTTGAACGTGCGTTTCCGAGGCTTACGATAAACTATCGCTGATTTGGTTATAAGGAGATGCAAGTGAGCGAAAAGCAATCTGTGGTGATTATCGGTGGTGGTCCTGCCGGTTTGACCGCCGCATGGGAATTGATTAAGGACGGCGGCGCTGATAAATACGATGTGACTGTGCTTGAGGGAACCCGTGCATTCGGCGGTATCTCGCGTACCGTGAAGCACAACGGCAACCGCATGGATATCGGCGGTCACCGCTTCTTCTCAAAGGACGAGCGCATCATGGATTGGTGGAAGACAGTTCTGCCGCTGCAGGGCGCGCCTTCCTATGATGACAAGAAGCTCGGCCGTGAGCACGATATGGAGTCGGGCGGCCCCGATCCCGAGGTGGAAGACAAGGTGATGCTAAAGCGTCACCGTGTGTCCCGTATTTTCTGGAACCGTCACTTCTTCGACTACCCGATTTCCCTGAGCCCCAACACGCTGAAGGCTATGGGCTTCAAGCTCACCATGGTGGCCGGCTTCAGCTACTTGAAATCCATGTTCCACAAGTTGCCCGAAGACAATCTGGAGAACTTCTACATCAACCGCTTTGGCCGCAAGCTGTACTCGATGTTCTTCGAGGGATACACGGAGAAGCTGTGGGGACGTCACCCCTCCCAGATTTCCGCTGACTGGGGTGCCCAGCGCGTCAAGGGTCTGAGCATCATGGGTGTGCTCAAGAACGCCTTCCAGAAGCTGCTGCCCAAGCAGCGCTCCAACGCCGAGGTCGAGACCTCGCTTATCGAGGAATTCTGGTACCCGAAGTATGGCCCCGGCCAGCTGTGGGAGACTGTGGAATCCAACTGTGAGAACGCCGGCGTCAAGGTGCTGACCGACGCCACGGTGGTCGAACTGCGTCAGAACAACGGCTCCATCTCCTCGGTGGTGTATGAGGACTCCGAAGGTAACCGCACCGAGCTTGCCGCCGATCAGTTCATCTCGTCGATGCCGGTCAAGGACTTGGTCAACGCCATCGATGCAGCCGGTTCCGATCCGGAAAGCCCTGAATCCAAGGGCGCTCCTGCCGACATGACCAAGGTGGCCAACGGCCTGCCGTACCGCGACTTCGTGACCGTGGGTCTTCTGGTCAAGCACCTGAAGCTCAAGAACACCACGAACATTCCCACCCTCGGCAACCCGCCGATTGTGCCGGACTGCTGGATTTATGTTCAGGATCCGGGCTACAAGGTCGGCCGTCTCCAGATCTTCAACAACTGGAGCCCGTACCTGGTCAAGGACGTGAACGACACCGTGTGGGTTGGTCTGGAGTACTTCTGCGAAGAGGGTGATTCCTTCTGGAACATGAGTGAGGAAGACGCCACCAAGTTCGCCATTTCCGAGCTCACCCGCATGCGCGTGATCAATGGCCCGGATGAGGTCCTCGACTCCCACCGTGAACGCGTGAAGAAGGCCTACCCTGCATACTTCGATACCTACGAGCACATGGACGAGCTCATCGAATACCTCGATGGCTTCGGCAACCTGTACTGCGTGGGGCGTAACGGTCAGCACCGTTACAACAACATGGACCACTCCATGGCCACCGCCATTGAGGCCGTCGGCAACATCAAGACCGGCAAGACGTCCAAGAAGAATGTGTGGTCGGTCAACACCGACAAGTCCTACCACGAAGAAAAGTAATTAGCGGAGCGTATGCCGCCTTTCTTCACCCCCGACGCACCTCAGTGCGCCTTCGGGGTCAGACGGCGGCCTCCGCACGCGCTGATTACTTTTCTTCCCTCGCAGATTTTGCATTCTCGGCTCCCCCTCTGAGGGGAGCTGGCTCGCGAAGCGAGATTGAGGGGAGCCAACCCCAGCAATTACATACGGCCTGCCGATACTCGGCGGGCCGTTTTGCATTGGTCGTGCTCGCGTTGTAGAGTGAACAACGTTCGCGAGAACATCAGAGACGTAGCGAACATTCATGAGCGGTACAGCCGCAAAATCACTCTTAACCCCGTAACAGGCATGGGCCTGTTCGGTATGGAAAGGGCAACCAGTGGCAAATAGCCAGAATCTTGAGGATATGAAGCTGCCTGAGCTCAAGGAGCTCGCCAAGCAAATGGGTCTGCGAGGCACGTCTACCATGCGCAAGCCCGAACTGCTCGCCACCTTGCAGGCCGCCCGCAGTGGCGGTGAGCCGCCGGCTGGCGTCACTGTGCGCACTCCCAAGGCCGTCACCAAGGCAGCCAAGGCTGAGCCGGTCGTCGAAGAGACCGCTGCTCTGGCGGAACCGCAGCTTGATCTATCCGCACTTGCCGAAGAGCCCAAGGCCGCGGAACCCCGTCGTGTGCGCCGTAAGGCAGCCGATGAGGCCACTGAAGAACCGCGCGATGCCCGTCATCGCCGCGATGATGAACGAACCGGCCGCAAGCCGCGCAAGCAGGCCGATGAGGCCGGCGATCTGCTCGCCTCCCTCGATTTGGGCGAGACAACCGCTCCCGAGCGCCGCCGCAACCGTCGTGATGACACCGAAGCTCCGCTCATTCGCCGTGTGCATGATGAGGATCAGCCGCGTCGCCGTCGCCGTCCTGCGGACAGCAGCGACGAGACCGTGCGCGATTTGGATGACATTCTGGCCACGCTGCCCACGCAGAAGCACGACGAACCTTCCGACGATGGTGAACAGAGCGAAGACCGCGAGTTCAGCCGTCGCAGCCGTAACCGTGACCGAGATCGCGACAACCGCAATGATCGCAATGACCGCCGCAACCGCCGTATGCGTGGTCGTGACCGTGGCGAAAACGCCGGCGAGGACGATCGTCGTTTCGATGATCGTGAGAACCGCAATGACCGCCGCGAGGAGCCGCAGGAAGACCTGGTACCGGTGGCCGGCATCGTCGATGTGCTCGATTCCTATGCGTTCGTGCGTACGTCCGGCTATCTGCCCGGCCCGAACGACGTGTACGTCTCCATGGGCCAGGTCAAGAAGTATGGCCTGCGCAAGGGCGATGCCGTGCACGGTTCCATTCGAGCCCCGCGCGAGAACGATCGCCGCAACCAGCGTCAGAAGTTCGTGCCGCTGCAGTCCATTGACTCGATTAACGGCCAGAGCGTCGAGGACGCACTGAACCGTCCGCAGTTCTCCAAACTCACCCCGCTCTACCCGCAGGAGCGCCTCAAGCAGGAGACCGCGCCGAACAAGCTCACTGGCCGCATCATGGATATCGTTTCCCCGATCGGCAAGGGCCAGCGTGGTCTGATCGTCTCCCCGCCTAAGGCCGGTAAAACCATCACCCTGCAGAACATCGCCAATGCCATTGCCGCCAACAACCCCGAGGTTCACCTGATGGTGGTGCTCGTGGACGAGCGACCTGAAGAGGTCACCGATATGGAGCGCACGGTTCAGGGTGAGGTCATCTCCTCCACCTTCGATCGTCCTGCTTCCGATCACACCACCGTTGCTGAGCTGGCCATCGAGCGCGCCAAGCGTCTTGTGGAGCTCGGCCAGGATGTCGTAGTGCTGCTCGATTCCATGACCCGTCTGGCCCGTGCCTACAACATCGCGGCTCCGGCTTCCGGTCGTATCCTGTCCGGCGGTGTGGATGCCCAGGCGCTCTACCCGCCGAAGAAGTTCTTTGGTGCGGCCCGCAACATCGAAAACGGCGGCTCCCTGACCATCATCTCCTCGGCACTGGTGGAAACCGGCTCCAAGATGGACGAGGTGATTTTCGAGGAGTTCAAGGGTACCGGCAACATGGAGCTTCGCCTCTCCCGAGAGCTGGCGGACAAGCGCTTGTTCCCGGCCATCGACATCAACGCCTCCGGCACCCGCCGCGAAGAACTCATCACCGACCCGCAGGAGTTGCCGATTATCTATCGTCTGCGCCGACTGCTGGGTGGCATGGAGCCTGAGCAGGCCTACCAGACCCTGGTGCCGCGTCTCAAGAAGACCGCCACGAACCGCGACTTCCTAGCCGCCATCGTGCAGCAGGCCAACACCGGCAACGCGGTCAACGGCAACTGATTAGGCTGCTAGAATCTGACGTAAAGGGCTGTCTCCATTAATGCGGAGACAGCCCTTTTGCATAGCGCATGCGTCATCCATCACATTGCAGCTGTAATATTGCCGCAGCGCTTCTTCGCATAACGAAGTTATATGACACGGAGAGGAACATCATGAGCTCTATCGTTCTGGGAATGGGCAACGGCGCAGTCATGTTTGGTGATCGTGATGCCAGCAATGTGCCCGATGATGATCTCATTCAGCTGGTGAATCCTGCTGCTGTTAATATCAGTGCCTTTGATTTAAGCGTACTGCGCGGCGATGGTATTTTCGAGGCCACCACCGTGTTCAAGGGCTTCCCGATTTCGTTGGAAAACCACCTGCGCCGATTGTCGGATTCCGCCCGGCTGATGGATTTGCCTACTCCCAATATTGCGGCCATTACGCGCGGTATTGAGAAGGTGATGTCTGCCTATGATGATCCTGAACCGGCACCATTACTGCGTATTATCGTTTCGCGCGGTCTCGATCAGGAAACTGGAATCGGCAAAGCTGCTGCGGCGTCTGGCAACACTGCGCCGACTATTTTCATTTGAGCCTTCTGTTGTTTTCGTGGGTTAGAGGATGGGTGTTGGTAGGTGGGTGGGTAGGCCGCTGCATCGGAGTTTGATCATGGCGATGAGGTTGTCGGCGTGTCGGAAGCCGTAGGCCATGCGGATGGTGACCTTGATCTTGTTGTTGAACGCTTCCAGACGCGCGTTGGAATAGCCGGGTCCGATGGTTCCGAGGATGTCGTCCCTGCGTCTGCGGATCTTCCTGCACAGTTCCACGACCTCGGGGATGCGGCTGTGGGAAGCCCGGAAGATCCATCGTTTCAATTCGGCTTCGGCTTGTCCGACGGGTTGGTGCGGGAGCGTCCTGAGGAGTTCCCTCAACTGCCATGACCGGTAGAGCTGGCCCCTGGGATCCGTGTCCCTGAGCGTCTCCAACGCTCCGGATTGCCGTTCGGTCAGGTCGCCGGGGTTCTTGAGCACGGCGTATTTCAGGCCTTTCATCGTCTCCGTGGCTGTCTTGTCGTTGCCGCGCCGGTCCTGGTTCCACAACCGTTGCCTGACCTGGTCGAGCGTGTCGGTCATCCAGGAGACGATGTGGAACGAGTCGAGCACGCGCTCGGCGTTCGGCAGGTGCTCCTTCACGCTGGCGTCGATCCATTTGGCGCCGTCGCCGGTGACCGCCTTGATGGAGGCACGCTGCTCGTCGGTCAGTTGTCGGAAGAACAGGTCGAGGACCTCCTTGCCGTATCCGTCGTGCGCCCAGACGACCCGTTTGCGCTTGTGGTCGACGACCACGGTGATGTACGTGCGCCCCTTCCTGTAGCTGGTCTCGTCCACGCCGATCGCGGTGAGACCGTCGAACATGCACGGCATCGAGGATCCCAAGCGGGCGGCGACCCTGCGCGCGATGTCACCGGCGGTCCTCCACGCGATGCGTAGGAATCCGCCCACGGTCTTCCGGCTGGCGACCGCCGTCAGCCACGCGCGCTCCATCTCGAATCCCTGGTGAACCGGCTGCCCGGCTCTGCCCACGGCACTTGGGCGACCACCACCCCATGCTCCGCGCACGCCACGCGCGGCGCCAAGCCCATGAGCTCGACCCCATAGCAGTCGAAGTCCTGGTGGCGCCATCGCCGTTCGCCGCCCCCGTCGTCGTATTTGGGGCACTTGCGCCCGCAACGCGAGCAACGCAACTCGCCCCTCCCGCGCCGCACCCGGACCACCAGGACGGGAGCCGGGCGCAGCGGCGAGTCGTCGATGGACACGTCCTCGACGGCCATGCCCTTGACGTTCAGCAATCGTTTGAATTAGCTCTTCAACTAAGGCGCTTTCCTCGGTTGTATTTCCTGGTCGAAAAACAAACCTGCAGGAAGCGCCCCTCACACATTGGGATCCAACGGCTCACCGACGAACCACCACCCACGAAAACAACACAAGAGCCTCAAAATAAGGACAGCCACCGGAACCGATGGCGTCAGTCAAATGTGGGGTCACCGCCCAAGCCGTCATCCACCATTATCGCCGATCAGAAACCGGCATAACCATTATCAACGTCAAATCGACACGCCGACCCAATCACATCCATTGGACCGGTGCATAATCGTGAATAGCCGAGTAACCACCGCCCCACATAAGCACCGGCCAACGGTTTTGCGGCACTGAACTCGTACGTGATATACAAGTCCACCGCCCGATCACGCTGCACCCTGGAATCCTTCACGATGACACTCGCCCTGGCCCAATAAGTCCAAGGGAACATCCACCCCGAATACGTTTGCACCCATTCGATTTAGGCATCAGTGAGTATCGTTGAATCGTATGATGGATAATTCGCAGACTGTGCCGAAGTTGACGTTGCAGCGTCGCATCGAGAGCATGGATCTGGTGTTCATGGCCGCTGGACGGCAGGAGTGCAAGCCGTCGGATTCGAGCGGCCCGAGGACATGCTCCTATCACATGCTGCATTTCGTGCTCAAAGGCAAGGTGCATTTCTATCTTGGTGGGCAGCATTACATCGTCAATGCTGGGCAATGTTTCTACGTGCCCGAGGGAACCAATACGTTCTATTATTCCGATCCCACCAATCCATGCATATACGCGTGGATGAACTTTACCGGCGATGATACGGTGGAGATAGTCCGGGAATGCGGCATGTCCAATGTGTGCCCCGTGATCGCCTTGCCGGATGTGAAGCCTATCTGGGATTTCATTGGCGGACTATTGCATTGCTATAATCCGACGCCCGCCAACGATATAGCGATCCGCGGGTTCATGCATTTGATCTTTGCAACGCTGATGCGTAACCCCAACGTTTCGAGCATCGCGCAGGAAGCCAGGGATTCATCGTCCGAGAATGATTTGATCAAGCGTGCAGTCGCCTATGTGCAGGAACACGCGGACGAGACTCTGAGCGTACAGATGATCGCGGACGCATTGTGCATTAGCCGCGGGTACCTGCACCAGTTGTTTATTAAGTATCTGCATACGACTCCGCAACAGTTCGTCATCAATTCGAAGGTTCAGAAGGCGTCGGAATTGTTGATCAAAACCAGAATGCCGATCGCGCGGATCGCCGAGCTGTGCGGATATCGCAATCAGTTCTCGTTCTCAAGGGCGTTCGCGCGCGAACTGACGCTCAGCCCGAGCGAATACCGTCGGCGCTTCAGCAATCCGGACCGTCTCGTCACGGAATAACCATTCCGACGCTGTATTGCAGTTTGTAAGATTTTGAGAATCCTTTGGATATCTTTTTGTATGTCCAGAAATGTTCGGTTCCTCAATTTGTCGGCTATATATTGCAGTTTGTTCACTAGATAGGCCTTGAGCAGCATCATCGGATGTCATCTTGCATATAATCTTAGTACGTCATTCGAGAAGTGATCAGAAGGACGTAATCAGAAGGAACGGAAGCCCGCAAATTCAAGGTTGAAATGCGGATTAATGTAAGGATTCAACATGCGCAAAACCATCGGTAAGGCAATGGCCGCAACGACATCTTTGGCATTGGCATTGTCTATGGCGGCCTGCGGGTCGTCGAGCGAGAACGCGGAGGAAGCGACAAAGGTCGGTGGCACCATCACCATCTGGACGTGGGAGCAGCCGGGCAAAGCGTTCGAAGCCGCCGCGAAGGGATTCCAGGAAGCCAATCCCGGTACGACGGTGAAGGTCGAAAACGTCGGTAACCCCGCCATCTGGGACAAGATCACCACAGGGCTCGCTGCTGGCGGCCAGGGTCTGCCCGACATCATGAACGTGGGCATCGACTACATCGGCGGCTACATGGACAAGTTCCCCGACGCGTTTGCCGACCTGTCCGATTATGGCGCGGATGACCTCAAGGACGATTTCCCGTCCGGTGTGATGAAGAGCGCCACGCGTGACGGAAAGATCTACGGGCTCCCCTTCGAAGTGAACACCGGAGCGCTGGTCTACGACGTGAAGATGTTCGAAGAGGCCGGCATCACCGAGGACGACATCTCCACATGGGACGGTTTCATCGAATCCGGGAAGAAGCTCAAGGAGAAGACCGGCAACTACATGTTCGGCATCAACAAGGCATGCACCGGCAACGCGAACTGCGGTGACACTTGGCAGATTATCACTGCATTGCAGAACTCCTTCTACTTCGACACCGACGGCAACATCACCATGAACGGCGAGGCCGGCGTCAAGGCCATGGAACTGATCAAGGAGGCGAACGACGCGGGCATCGTCATCGAGCTGCCCGGAACATCGGACGACTCCTCGTGGCAGGTGCAGCAAGGCAACGTCGCCACACTGGTCGACCGCTCCTACCTGCCCGGCGTGCTCAAGACCAAGTTCCCCGACGCTAAGAACCGTTGGAAGGTGACCGCTCTGCCCGCAGTCGAGGAGGGAGGCCTGCGCTCCGTGGTGCCCGGCGCGACCTACCTGTCCGTCGCCAACGCGAGCAAGAACAAGAAGACCGCCTGGGAGTTCATCAAGTACGCGCTCGGCACTACGGAAGGCCAAAAGGCCATGTATGAATCCCAGGGCCTGTTCCCCGGCTATCTTCCGTTCATCAAGGAGGATCTGAACACCCCCGACGAGTTCTTCAACAATGAGAACGTCAACGAGGTGTTCATCAAGCAGCTCGAGGACGAGACCCCCGAGCTCAACTTCACCGGAGACTACGCGAAGGCGCTGAAAGCCATGATTGATGCCCAAGTCCAGGTGCTCACCAAGGGCGCCGACCCGCAGAAGGCCTTGAACGAGGCTGCGGAACGTCTCGCCAACGAGACAGGCCGCAAGATCGCCTGACCTTATCAGAATTCGCATGGGGTCGTTGGAACCTCTCCACCCCGACGGCCCCATGTCTTTAACAATTAACGGTACTCCGACGAAGGGAAAGGAGCGACAATGGTGACGCGAGCCAACACATCATCAAGAAAACACTTCCTGACACAAAGAAACGCGCCGTACATCTTCTTGCTGCCAATGGTGCTGCTATACGGCGTGTTCAAGATTTGTCCATATCTATATTCCGCCTGGCTGAGCTTCACGACCAACCAGTCCGGCAAACAATTGTTCGCTGGATTCGACAACTACACGCGCCTGTTCAAGGACCAATTGTTCTGGAAGGCGCTGGGCAACACCGCGATCATCCTGGTGATCCAGGTGCCGCTGATGCTGTTTCTGGCGATCCTATTGGCCGTCGCGTTCAACTCCGCATTCCTCAAACTGCGTTCCGTTTTCCGCATGGGTTACTTCCTGCCCATCGTCATGGGTTTGGTCGCATACGGAATCCTGTTCAAGAACATGCTCGACGCCAACAGCGGAGTGGTCAACTATCTGCTTGAGCTGATCCATTTGAAGCCCGTCCCGTGGCTCACGGATTCGACATGGGCGAAGATTTCCATCATCATGGCCATGACCTGGCATTACACTGGTCAGAACGCCATCATCTACCTGGCCCAATTGCAATCCATTCCCACTGAACTCTACGAGGCCGCGTCGGTTGATGGCGCGAATGGATGGTGGAAGTTCCGCTCCGTGACCTTGCCTGGCTTGAGGCCAGCAATCCTGTTGACCACCGTGCTCAGCACCATCGGCACATTGCAATTGTTCGACGAACCCTACGTGCTCACCAACGGTGGTCCCGACAACGCGACATTGACTGTCGGCATGTACCTGTACATGCAGGGTTTCAAGTATTTCGATTTCGGATACGCGTCGGCAATCGGCTATGTGATGCTCATCATCATCGTCGGTCTGAGCGTCATCCAATTCTGGATCCAAAGGGAGAAGTGACATGGCCACGCCAAATCTCAAAGTAGACAAGTCCCAGAGGGTCGATGCGAAGCGGAACGGCTGGCGCACCGTCGGACTGACCGCCATCCTCGGGATCGGACTCATCGTCTTCGTGTTCCCGTTCTACTGGCTGCTCGTGGCGAGCACCAGAAAATCCACGGACGTGTTCTCGAAGACACCCCACATGATCCCTGGCACCGAACTGTTCAACAACATCCGCAACCTGATGACCAACACCCAGTTCGGCGACGCCATCGTCAACTCGCTCATCGTGTCGGTCACCTACGTGATCGTCGGCGGCGTGATCTGTTCCCTGGCCGGGTACGCGTTCGCCCAATACCGCTTCCGCGGCCGTAACATCCTGTTCGCACTGGTCATCGGTGTCATGGCATTGCATCGCAGGTCACGCTGGTCCCGTTGTTCAAGATGATGTTGTCGTTCGGCTGGCTGGGAACTTACCAGGCGCTGATCTTGCCCGATCTGGCGTTGCCGTTTGGGGTGTTCCTCATGAGACAGGCCATGTCCACGTTCCCCACGTCGATCGTCGAGGCTGCGCGCATTGACGGCGCTGGTGAGATGAGGATCTTCGGCACAATCGTCCTGCCGACCATGAAGCCCACGCTCGCCGCATTGGCGATCTTCATGTTCCTCGGACGTTGGAATGACTTCGTGTACCCGTTGGTGATCACCAGGACGCCGGAACAGTACACGCTTCCCGTCGCCCTTGCCACATTGCAGGGTGCGAACACCACGGATTACGGCCAGTTGCTCGCCGGCACGACGATCTCGATCCTACCGGTCCTGATCCTCTTCCTGTTCCTCCAAAAGGAATTCGTGTCTGGCATGACGGCGGGATCTGTCAAGGAGTGACATTCTCAGGTGCCAAAGAAGGCACTGGAAAGGACGGCTCATATGCTTTTGGATCATTTCAAGGACATGCTGCATGAGGGGCAAAGCCTCGGCGCGACGTGGATCATGCATTCGGACGGGCTGACCATCGAGACGACGTGTGAAGATGGTCCGGCATCGAAGGGCATCGTGTTCGATGTGACGGCGGCGAATCCGGGGGCCACTGCGACGATTGTGATCGGCAAGCCTCTCGGCTCCATCCAGAGGTTTCACATGGTCGGATCCCGTTGCCGCGAGCCGTTGCCTGCTGACTGGGCCGGCGCCACGCAGGTGTCGTTGGTCAATTCGGCCCCCATGGGATGCATGGTCGACGATGCGGACAGGAACGTGCTGTCATTCGCATATTCGTTCGCACAGGACGAGATTACGATGCGTTACGGCGTCGACGAGGAACACGTGTTGTTCGTCGTGATGCTGCAGATCCAACGTGTTCCCGGACATAGCGACTGTTACTCATGGATGACGGACTGCCGTTGGATGAGACGATGCGGCTCTTGGTCGAATGGGTGGCCGATGGTTCCGCACCTTTACCCATGGCGGACAAGGCGCTGGAACCGGTTTTTTCCACCTGGTATGCGTACCTGCAGAACGTCGACGCCGAGACCTTGGGACGTGAGCTCGACGGCATGAGCCGACTGGGATGTGGATCCATATTCATCGACGACGGCTGGCAGCAATATGGCAGCGGGCGCGGATATTCCGGTTGCGGCGACTGGGTTCCCGATCCCGTTAAATTCCCCGACATGAGTGCCACTGTCAGGAGGTTCCAGGACGCGGGGGTCGGCGTCGTCCTGTGGATCGCACCCCTGTTGCTGGGCGAGAAGGCGCACGTGTTCAAGACGTTGGAACGATACGCGCCCATCCATGACGACGGGCTGGGACGCAATTCCACGTCCTCGACCCACGACGCAAGGCGGTCCGCGACTACATCGGCGGCGTTTGCGCTCGGATGGCCAAGGATTACGGCATCGCCGGACTGAAGATCGATTTCCTGGAACAGGCCGGGGCCTACCAAGGCCAGCCATTGGAGAATCCCGAACCCGGCGACGTCACCGATGTCGGCGAGGCGATGAGACTTATGCTCGAACGGATCAAGACCATGTTGATCGAAAACTGCGGTCAGGTCCCGGTCGTCGAATTCCGCCAACCCTATTCCAGTCCCGTCATCGCACCGTACAGCAACATAGTCAGGGCCAGCGACTGTCCCGCCGATGCCCTGACCAATCGAATCCGCACCATCGACGAACGGCTGGCCGCTGGTAACCGCGTGGTGCACGGAGATATGCTGCTGTGGGACGTGAACGCGGGAGCGGAGACATGCGCGGCGCAGATCCTCGCATCGTTCTTCGCCGTGCCTCAGATCTCGGTCCCGCCGTCGGCCATGTCGAATGGTCAGTATGAATCCTGCCGTTTCCTACTGTCCCTATGGCGCAAACACCGAAACGTCCTGTTGAATGGCCGTCTGCAACCAGTGTCAAGCATTCTGGGCTATCCACTCGTGCACGCGTTCGACGGCAACGGGACGCAAGTCAGCGGCGTGTACGCGCCGGACATGATCATCGACGTGGACGCGGATACGAGAACGCTGATCATCCTCAACGCATCCACGGAAAACAACGTGACCATTCGCCTGCGCGGTGACGGCGGGACGGTCAAGTTGACCGGCCACGCATACGACTGCACAGGAGCCATCACTATGCAGTTTGAAGAAGATACAGATGCGTTCCGTGAAAACGGAGACGCGACGATCACGACGATTCCAGTTCCCACCTATGGCATATTGGAATTGGCGCTAGAGCGATAAAACGCGATACTTTTCTGAACCACGGTTGTTGGACTGGAGAAATTCAGATTCGATGATCGGAGGTGTGGTTCTTTCGTATGGGTGAAGATCGGAAGAGACATTACGACGACGGGTTCCGGCGCGAGGCGCTGGAACCGTCAGGGCCGGGGCGGGCAGCAGGACGTTGGCGCGCCGGCTTGCGATGCCACGGCAGACCCCGAAACAATGGATCCTGTTGTATGGATCCAACGGCGAGGAGACAGTCATGGGAGCCACCGGCAACAGGCGCTATGACTGGTAGACGAAGGTCGCGGCCGCGCGCGACCACGTCGAGGACGGCCTGACCGTAGCCGATGTCATGGCCAAATACGGGATTGCGAGCATCGCGCCGCTCAACCGCTGGTGCCGCGACTACCGGACGGGCGGCGAGGAGGCGTTGAGACCGAAGCTCAAGGGCAGGCCCAAAGGCGTGAAATCCAAGCCCAAACCAAAACCAACGCGCGAGCATGAGCTCGCCGAGGAGAACGCCTATCTGAGGGCGAAGGTCGCGTACCTGAAAAAACTCCGGTCCCTGCGGGCGAACAAGTCATGCGGCGCGAGCGAAGCGCCGTCGTCCGACTGCTCTCAGGGCAAGGACACCGGCTCGACCCCCTGCTGAGGATAGCGGGGCTGGCCAGATCCACGTACTTTCACCATCTGTCGCATCCGGGGCATGCGACGCGCCCTGATTTCGAGCCCATGGTCCGGGAGATCTGGGCGCGGACCGCCAACAGGGGCGGCCACCGGCAGATCCACATGTGCCTGGCGAATGAGTTCGGACAGAAGGTATCGGCCAAAAGCGTATTGAAGGTCATGCGCCGCATGGGTCTCAGATGCGGGATCCGCAAAGCGAACCCGTGGAGGAAGTAAAGCTCGTACAGGGGCGATCAAGGCGGGCAAGTGCCGAACCTGCTCGAACGCGACTTCCGGGTGGACCGGCCGTTCGCCAAGCTCGGCAGCGACGACGGTTACACGCTTGAGTGCCCGAACTCCTCCATCGTGGCGCGATACGGCGATACATTGATTACTCCAGATCCGCGTATCGGCATTCTTCATGGAACCTCGCAACGCGAAATGTTCGCATGGGCGCTTCAAGAGGGGCAGAATACGCAATACAAGAAGCTGCCATTTGCTGAACTGCGGGAGGCTGATCGCCTCTATATGGTGCATGGCGGTTGGGTGATTCCGGTCAACGAGCTCGATGGCAAAGCATACGCCGTTGATATGGCAGAAATTGCAGCAATCAATGATGCAATCCATACTGGCCGTACCCATGATGATGCGCTCGGCATTGAGCCAGTCGGAGATTACGACGTCTGAGTATCGCGCAAGGACTTGAACGGAGTATTCTCGATATCATGAGCGAAACGAGCAGCGACTGGCAAAAGACCACCATTGATTCCGCCCAAGCGGCGGCTCACCCGGAAACCGCGCAGGCGGTGGCGCGTATCAAGGCGCTACGTCAGACCATCGATAATATCGATTCGGCGGCCATAGCCTGTTGGCCGAGCGTTTCAAAGCCACCTCGCAGGTTGGTGTGCTCAAAGCCAATGCCGGATTCGCCCCTGAAGACACCAAGCGTGAGGACTATCAGATCGAGCGCCTCCACCGCATCGCCATGGATGCCGGGCTCGACCCCGAGATCGCCGAAATGTACCGTGAATTCGTGGTCACCGAGGCCAAGAAGCGGCACAAGCGTATTGCCGACGCCGGAGGAGACCCGGGCGTGCTCGACGTATTTGCCTGAGCTTCTCGTAGCAATCCATTACTGGTCAGCGGCACACGAATTGCCCATGTCCTTTCAGGAGCAATGGCGACTACATTGATACGGGACTATCGATACCGATAGCCAAAACCGTATAACCATTGACCACATTGAACGGAAACGCCGCCATGAGACTTGCCTCCGCCTTGATCAGTTGCGTACTATGCGTAACCGGCACTGTTGGCGGTGCGTGGCTTTCCCGTCCGGCATCAGTCGATTATGGCTCTCTGCTTTCCAAAGCAAGTGACATCTATGCCGTTACCGATGAGAGGGGAGACGCAACCCGGCTGTATGTGGTGAACAATGCCAGCAATGCGGCAATCTCCCGCATTCCGGGCGCGGCTGCCGAATTGCCGTGGAAAGTCAACGTCACGTATTCGCTGGATGGTCCGAACGTTGAGGCCAACGAGATTTCCGGAGCGTCTGGACTTGTCGGCATATACATCGATGTCAAACCGCAGTCCAGTGCAGCCAACCATACGATTCCGGTTGTCACCTTCACCGTGCCCACTCAAGTGACTGGTGATATTTCCGCCGATAATACGGCTTCGGTAGCCACGCAGGGCTCCGATATTGTGGTAGCCGCGGCAGGGAACGTTTCTTCCGGGCTGAAATTCAGCTGCTACATGGACGCGAAGAAGTTCTCAATGGGTGCCGTGACGCTCGCCGCGCTGCCGTCTTCCGGAGAGCCGTCCGTTGGAGCCGATCCTCAGGCCGCAGGATCCGCCACTCAGTCCGAGGCCGATGCCGGCGACCAAACCGCTGCCGATACAGATGCTTCCCAGCTGATTGCCAACAGCGCTACTTTGGTTGGTTCCCTGACGGATGCGGGCTCCGGCGAGCACCAGCAGCTTATCGATCAGCTGGATGCGCTGCGCAGCAACGAACGTGCGCTCGACAAGTCCGTGGTGGCCGAGCGTAAAGTAACCCACAAGCAGGCTTTTGATGCGTATATGGCTGCATATGTTGGCGCCTATACCGATCACTTGTCTGGGTCCATTGGTGATTCCAGCCAGCTGTCCGCGCTTATGGGAACAGCCGGAGAGCTTTCCAAAAATACGCCATTAGCCCAAGCGGTGATTGATCTGGCCGATGCAGTGAACAATGTGAGCGCCGCGCACCAGCATGCGGGTGCAGTCGAAGCATTGGACGAAGTGATTCGGCGCATCCAACAGCAGGGAACCACTGGTTTGGCGGATGATTTGAACACCGAAGCCGCCGAAGAGGCCACCAAGGGATCCAAGCAGTATGCCGAGGGGCAGAGCCAATTGTCTGCTGCGATGATCCCGTATTCGATGAAATACACGGACGTATACACGGCCAATCTCAGCGCGTTGACCGGCGGCACCTCGTCTGGTGCCGGGATTCACGAGCAGCAGGCAATCGCCGAAACCAATAGCAGCGACGATTTGACTGAGGCGCAGTCCAAGGTCGATGCTGCCATGAGCACACTCGCCACGGCATCCGAGCACACCGGTAAGGCTGCGGCATTGCGTCAGATTGTGCTTCGTTTTTCAGACCAGTTCGCCAGTTCCGGCAATGTGCAGAATGCGTCGAGCGGTTCTGGCTCGGTTGATCAGGCCCATGCACTGGCCGGCTTGGCGGACGCGCAATCGCAGTCGTTCTATGGCAAGACTCGTGCCGCGGAAGCCAAGCGCAAGGCCAGTGCTGCACGCAAACAGGCCAAGGCCGCACAGCGACAGCAATCGCAGCATGCTGATGCCTCGCTGGTGGATGACACGATGTCGCTGTCTTCAGCGGACGTCATGCACTATGCCAATGGTGTCAACTCGTCAATCGGCTCTTCGCAGACCGCCGACACCTTTGCCGGAGGCAAGCTGAACTCTGCAGACGGGTCAACCGAGCAAAGCAGCGGCAAGTTCAAAAACGCCGTTTCTCAGGCCGATGATTCCATGGATGTTGCCCCAACGCTGTTTGGCTTTGGCAGTGGCGGTACATTGCTCAAGCATGATATGAGCACACTGGTCAACGAGACTGTAGAGATAAGCGATGCTGGTGAGCTCCTGAACCAGGCGGTCGCCCAGATCAATACTTCTGCCGTGCAACAAAAAACCGCCGGAACCCGATATCTCATCGTGGTTCCGACGGTTTAATCTGGCTCAAAGAGGGGAGCCAGAGCGGCGACTTACTTCTTCGGCTTCTTGACCGGGGGTTCGCCGAGCTCGCTGGTCTCGACGGCCACTTCGGTTTCCGGTGCATCCTCGGCAGCGGATTCCGCCGTGTGCTTGGCCACCAGGTCGAACTTGCCGATTACACGGCCGGCCTGTGCGATGTCGCCCAAAGCGGCGTGAATCGCGTCCACGCCCTCGGCAGCGGCGGAGAGCGCCACAGACAGAATCGGGGTCTTCATGGAGACCTTGGCCTCGGACTTGATCTTGCGCAGCTGCTCCACAGCCTTGCCGGCCCAGGTCAGCAGCTCGGGGGAGGCACCGGTGGCAGCCTCGACGTACGGATCCACAACCGGCCAAGCGGCGCGGTGCACGGAGCCGGAACCGGCGTGCATCCAGCTCCACACCTCTTCAGAGGCGTACGGCAGGTATGGAGCCAGCAGACGAGCAAAGGCATCCAAGCCCAAGCCCAGCGCGGTGCGGGCGGACTTCACGGCCTTCTCGGACGGCACATTGCCCTGCTCGTCCGGAGTTCCATAGGCACGGTTCTTGACCAGCTCGATGTAGTCGTCGCAGAACTGCCAGAAGTAGGACTCGATGACCTCAAGCGCCTTGGAGTGCTCGTAAGCCTCCAGCGCTTCGGTGGCCTGACGCACCACCAAGGCCAGCTTGGCCATGGCGGCGCGATCCAGCGGCTCGGTCACATCGGCCGGGTTCCACGAAGCCTCAGCGGCTTCGCCCACGTGGTGGTTCTCGTCCTCGCGGCCAATCGCCAGTGCAAACTTGGTGGCGTTCAGCAGCTTGATGGCCAGTCGACGGCCGATCTTCATCTGGCCGATGTCATACGTGGCATCGAGGCCCAGGCGCGCGGCGGCAGCCCAGTAGCGCACGGCGTCCGCACCGAACTTCTCGATCGGCTCGTTCGGCACCACGACGTTGCCCTTGGACTTCGACATCTTCTTATGGTCGGGATCCAGAATCCAGCCGGACAGCGTGGCGTGAGCCCACGGCAGGCACTTGTTTTCCAAGTGCGCGCGGTCCACGGTGCTGAACAGCCAGGTACGGATGATGTCCTGACCTGCGGGCGCAGATCCATCGGGAAGGTGGACTTGAACAGGGCCTGAGAAGCCTCATCCGGCTCAGCCCAGTGGGTCACGATCTGCGGGGTCACCGAAGAGGTGGCCCAGGTATCCATGATGTCCTTTTCGGCGGTGAAGCCGCCGGGCACATCACGCTGAGACTCGTCGTAGCCTTCCGGCACATCGATGGTCGGGTCGATCGGCAGACGATCCTCGCTCGGGGTGATCGGGCGATCGTAATCCGGCTCGCCGGAAGCGTTCACCGGGTACCACAGCGGGAACGGTACGCCGAAGAAGCGCTGGCGGGAAATCAGCCAGTCGCCGTTCAGACCGTGCACCCAGTTCTCGTAGCGCACGCGCATGAAGTCGGGGTGGAAGTTCAGTTCCTTGCCGCGCTCGATGAGTTCGGCGTTCAGCTTCTCGTCGGTGCCGCCGTTCTTCAGGTACCACTGGCGGGAGGTGACAATCTCGAGCGGCTTGTCGCCCTTCTCGTAGAAGTTCGTCATACGCTTGGTCGGCGTCGGCTCACCGTCCAGGTCGCCGGACTCACGCAGTTTGTCTACGATGACCTTACGGGCGGAGAACGTGGTCTTGCCAGCGGTCTCGGCAAAGACCTCACGGCCGGCCGGTCGGTGATCCAATCCGGGGTGTCCATCACGATACGGCCGTTGCGCTGAATGATTGGCGGGTGGCAGCTTCAGATCGCGCCACCACTCAACGTCGGTCACATCACCGAACGTACAGCACATGGCGATGCCGGCACCCTTGTCCATTTCGGCGGCCGGGTGAGCAGAATCGGCACCTTGACCTTGAACAGCGGGGAGTAGACTTCCTGGCCGAAGTACTGCTTGTAACGTTCGTCATTCGGGTTGGCGATCAGCGAGGTGCAAGCGGCCAGCAGCTCGGGGCGGGTGGTCTCGATGTAGATTGGGGTGCCGTCCTCAAAGCGGAAAGCCACTTTGTGGTAGAAGCCCGGGTATTCGCGGGACTCAAGCTCGGCCTGAGCCACTGCGGTCTGGAAGGTCACGTCCCACAGGCCGGGGGCATCCTGCTGGTAGGCCTCGCCGCGGGCAAGGTTGCGCAGGAAGGCCTTCTGAGCCACGCGCCGCGGGTGCTGGCCGATGGTGTGGTAGGTCTGCGACCAGTCGATGGACAGGCCCAGCTTGCGCCACAGGGCCTCAAACAGCTTCTCATCCTCGGCGGTGAGTTTCTCGCACAGTTCGATGAAGTTCTTGCGGGAAATCGGCACCTGATCCTTGGCATCGATCTTCTTGCCATCGGTGCCCTCGAACGGCGGCTTGAAGTCCGGGTCGTAGGGGAGGGACACGTCCACGCGCACGCCGTAGTAGTTCTGCACGCGGCGCTCGGTGGGCAGGCCGTTGTCGTCCCAGCCATCGGGTAGAACACGTCATAGCCGCGCATGCGCTTGTAGCGCGCAATCACGTCGGTGTGCGTGTAGGAGAACACGTGACCCACGTGCAGCGAACCGGAAACGGTGGGCGGCGGGGTGTCGATGGAGTAGACGGCCTTACGGTCGCGGGTGTTGCGGAATTTGTAGGTGCCGTCTTCGTCCCAGACGGCGCGCCACTTGTCCTCAAGCCCGTCCACGCCGACCTTGTCGGGCAGCGGGGTGAGTTGCGCGTTGATGATGGAATTGCCTTCAGTCATAAGCCAAAGTTTATGCATGTTGCATGACAAGGCGTTGTTGGGTTTGCTCTATCCTGCTTCGTTCGTCTGCTCCCCTCAGCGCGAAGCGGACTGAGGGGAGCTTTCAGGTGGGAGTGCTTACTTCACCGTGAGGTCGGCCAACGGCATGCGCTGGTCGATGAGCGCTGTCGGATATCCGGAAAGCTTGGTGGAGGCCACGGTAAAGCATTTGCGCGTATACAGCCAGTTGCTTGCCGCATCTTCGCTGAGCTTGCGCGCATAGACCTTCATCTTCTCGGCATAGTCGGCGTCGTTGGTGGCGGCACGGGCATCGGCATAGGCCTGCTGCACCTCGGCATGGTTGTAGTGGAAGATGGAATCCGGGTCGGCAAACGTGCCGGCGTCATCGGTGCCATTCATGCTCATCAGGGTCAGTTCCCAAGTGCCGTCCTGAATACGCTTGACATATTCTTCGTCAGATACGACTTCCAGATTCACCGAGGGGCGCGGCAGCTGTTCAATCTGCTGCTTGATGGTTTCGGCCATCGGCTGCCACTGCGCGGTGACCACCAAATCCACCGTGGTCAGATAGGGGCCGAAATAGGAGGTCATCGTTTGCGTCTTGGACATATCGTGCGGGAACAGGCCGGTCAGATCCTCATAGCCGGGTTCCAGCGGGCTGATCGGGCCTCCCAGCGCACCGCTGGAATCCGACTGCGAGGCGGCGATGCCGGCCGAATCGATGAGGTATCGGAATGTGGTACGCACATTCTGATCGGACATAATCGAATCGGAATTGTTGTTGAACGCCAGCAGCACCTTATCTGTGGTGGTGCCTTCGGTGACGGTCAGACCGTCCTTGCCGTTCATCTGCGATGCCACGGTGGTGGTGGCGGGTGCGGCCATATCGATAGTGCCTCGGATACGGCATCGGCCAGCGACGTCTCATCGGAATATTGGGTGAATGTCACGGTACCGACGTGCGCCTTGGTGCCGTGGTAGCCCCCGTTGTAATCGAGCGTCAACGACTGTCCGGGCGTGAACTTGCCAACGGTGAACGGGCCGGAACCTACTGCCTGCTTGGCATAGTCGGCATCGCCCGCTTCGGAATCGTACACAATGCCCAGTCTGCCGGACAAGGCACGTAGCAACGTGGGGTTGGTCTGCGCAAGAGTGATGACCACGGTGGAGTCATTCGGATTGGTGACCGACTTCAGATCGCCCAGATCATCCACGTCGGCATATTTCTGGGTTATCGCCTGCTGCAGGGACCACACCACATCCCCGGCATCCAACGTGTGCCCATTGGAGAAGGTGAGTCCGGAGGCGATGGTCATGGTATAGGTCAGCCCGTCATCGGATGTTTTCCAATCCGTGGCCACGCCCGGCTTGAGCTGGTTGTTCTGATCGACGGTCAGCAGTGTTTCGTACACGTTGTCTAGCAGCAGACGTTCCGCCGAGGCCGATGCCGTGGCACGGATATCCAGCGATTGCGGCATATCGGTAATACCGACGGACACCTTGGTATCCGGGCCGGAATCCAGTAGACCCGGAATGGAATGACTGCGCGTGATTACCGACCAGCCAACCCACACCAGTGCGCTAAGCACTGCGGCGACTACTAGGAAGACCACCCATCTGAACCGCTCGTTGCGACTCTTATGCATGCCCATCAGTCTAACGAGGGTGCGCTACCGAACGTCACTTTGTACTGATCCAGCGCTGGGGCAGGTGGCGGTCAGCGGGCAGTTGGCGCAGTCTGGCGTGCGGGCATGACAGGTGGATCGGCCGAACAGGATAAGCCGATGGCTGAGATCCGTCCACTCTTCAGGTGGGAAGCATGCGGTAATCTCCCGCTCGATTTTCACGGGATCCAGATGAGTGGAGCGCCAATCCGATCGCCAGCGCAGACGACCGGTCACGCGCATCACGTGAGTGTCCACGGGAAAGCCGGGAATGCCGAAAGCGTTGCCCAGCACCACATTGGCGGTTTTGCGGCCAACGCCTGGCAGGCTGGTCAGCTCATCCATCGATTGTGGACCTGGCCGTCAAAGCGTTCGTCCAATGCCGTGGCCAAGCCGATGAGATGCTGGGTTTTCGATCGGTAGAAGCCAAGCGGATGGATAATATCCTCGATCTGAGCCGGGCTGGCCTCTGCCAAATCATGAGCCGTGGGATACGTGGCGAACAGTTCGGGGGTGACCGTATTGACACGCTTGTCGGTGGTCTGGGCGCTGAGCACAGTGGCGATAAGCAGTTGAAGCGGGGAGGTGAAATGCAGGGCGCACTGCGGTTGCGGAATCATACGGCATAGGATGTCGTATTCCTTGTGCATGCGCTCTATGCGCGCGGTTTTGGTTTCTCGCATGAGAGGTGAAACCTGTGAGCCGTGTTACGCGGCGGTCTCTTCCGTATCGGCACCGTCGTCAATGGAGGATGCCTTGGCCGCTTGTTGTGCGGCGGCATCGCCCTTGTCGTTTTCCGGCGGATCGAAGCGATATCCTACATTGCGGACTGTGCCAATGAGATGCTCGTATTCGCCGCCGAGTTTGGCGCGCAGACGACGGATGTGTACGTCAACGGTGCGGGTGCCGCCGTAATAGTCGTAGCCCCACACTTCCTGGAGCAGCTGGGCGCGGGTGAACACGCGGCCGGGGTGCTGCACCAGATACTTGAGCAGTTCGAATTCCTTGTATGCCAGGTCGATAGGACGGCCATGCAGGGAAGCGGTATATCCGTTGGTATCCACAATGAGATCGCCGGAGCGGATCTGCCCGTCTTCCACAGTGGTGGACGATTCGGACACGGAACCGGTGGAAGCAATAGCGGGGGCGTTGCCTCTCTCGGAAACCAGACGAAGACGGCCCTCGACTTCAGCCGGGGAGGCGGTGGTCACCACAACATCGGCAATGCCCCATTGGGAGTTGACTACGGTGAAGCCACCTTCGGTAAGCACCAACACAATCGGCGTGGAAAGACCTGAAGCGTGAATCAACCGGCACAGTGTTTTAGCCGTGGCCAAGTCATCTCGAGCATCAAGAAACAGAATGGTGTTTTCCGGCATTTTCACCAGACTGGCCGCATCCATAGGCAGCACGCGAACACGATGGGAGAGCAATGCAAGTGACGGCAGCACGGTTGCGGGATCGCTGGCGAAGGTCATCAACGTTAAGTCCGTCACGCTAATCCCCCTTGGTGATACTGCACGCTTTTGTCTGAATTGGCGCGAATCAAGGGCAACGTCTCTTTCTTTCGCGCGGTTTCCCCTATTCTACGCGCCTGTATTGGACACTGATATGTAACAATCGCACAATATGAACGGGGGAATGCCAGGGTCAGCTGACAAGCGGCATGATAACCAAGGTGGTGGCGGCGATGGTCACGCCCATCAGCATCACCGGCAGCAGACCAATGCCGATCCACGGATGGCTGGCATTCGGATCGGGATCGGAGTCGCGCGCCCACAGTATGGAGGCCACTACCAGTGCCGCGGCCAAGATGACGAGCACGATGACGGCAATGTCGCCCACCGTGGTATTGCGAGAGATCATGGTGCCAAGATCAGGCAGGAAGCACCAGCCGGCCACGGCAATGGAAGCCACTCCTGAAGTGACGGCATGAGACAGGGAACGAATCAGATGAGAGCGATTCTCCCTTGCCATTTGGCGGCCAAAGGAGAACACCACCAGCACTACGAGCAGCAGGCCGACAACAAGAGCCCACGAGTACCAGCCTGGTATCTTGCCATCAACGGCGATGTGCTGAGGTGCGATTCCTCCGGAGGGGAAAGGCACAACGACAAAAACCAACGATATGACGCCGAATACCACGGTCGTGACACGATCTAGCATCGTGCCGCGGAACGGCCATGAGGCGATGAACGCCGCCAGCACCAGCGCAACGACAATCATGGGAATGATGGGCGTTGCGCCGGGGGTCGGAATAACCGTGGCCGCAACCAGCAACACGTATGCTGTGACTTGCGCCAGCAGCATGCTTGGTACCTTGTGCTTCCAGCTGTCCTGGGTGGTCTCGGTCATGTCAAGCCTCTCGATGGAAATGTCTGTAATCCTAATCCTACGTCGTGCAGAGGGACAGATTAGAACGCGATAATGCCAGGTGCTCCAGCAGTACTTTGATGCCGATGAGAATCAGCACCACGCCACCGGCAATCTGCGCGGGCTTCTGCCAACGGGAGCCGAAAATACGCCCGATGTACAGGCCGGCTGCGGAGAACAATCCGGTGACCACGCCCATGGAAGTAATGGCAAAGATGATGTTGATTTTCATGAAAGCAAGGCTGACGCCCACGGCGAAAGCGTCGATGCTGCACGCCACGGCCAAAGGCAGCATATGCTTCCAGTCGAATTGCGCGGTCTCCTTGGCGTTCTCTTCGTCTTCATTGAAGGCCTCGCGAACCATATTGCCGCCGATGAATGCCAGCAGGCCGAAGATGATCCAGTGGTCGAAAACGGTGACATACGTGCTGAATGTGGAGGCCGTGAAATAGCCCAAAAGCGGGAAAAGCGCCTGGAATCCACCGAACCACAGCGCTGTTTTAATGGCATCCTGCAGGCGAATACGGGAGACGGTCAGGCCTTTGCCGATGGAAACGGCGAATGCATCCATGGCGACAGAGACGGAAATAAGCAAGGTTTGAATGATTATCGAAATCATGGTGTGACAGAAGGTTCATCGCCGGCTCCTGCCGTGCGATGGGCCTCGACCAGCGTTCCCACACGCCGCCTACGCCTAGTTGAAAAAACAGTCTATAAGTATAGCACAGAAACGAAGAAAAGCCCTTCCTGAAGGGCTGTCGGCCTGGTGGTGCAGGTGGCTATCAAGCAGAGCGCAAACAACAAAAGGCCCCCGAAGGAGCCTTTTGTAAGTCATTCAGCGATTCAGAGCCGAATCACTTCTCGGAATCGGCGAGACGCTGACGAGCCGCAACGATTTCCTTCTCGGCGGCTTCAACGCCGGTCCAGTAGTCGCCCGGCAGAACTTCCTTGCCCGGCTCCAGAGCTTTGTACTGCTCGAAGAAGTGCTTGATTTCAGCCTTGTGGTACTCGTTGACGTCTTCGATGTCCTTGATGTCGTCGAAACGCACGTCGGCAGGCACGCACAGCACCTTGTCGTCGCCACCGGCCTCGTCAACCATGTGGTACAGACCCACGGCGCGGCACTCAACCACGCAGCCGGGGAACACGGAGTTCGGAATCATCACGAGAGCGTCCAGCGGATCGCCGTCCTCGCCCAGGGTGCCATCGATGTAGCCGTAGTCATCCGGGTAGCCCATTGCGGTGAACAGGGTGCGATCCAGGAACACGCGGCCGGTCTCGTGGTCGACTTCGTACTTGTTCTTGGAGCCGCGCGGAATTTCCACAACGACGTTGAAGGTTTCTGCCATTGGTTATCTCCTTGTTTGGAAACTATTCGTTACACACACTACTACTGGGCGGGCACCCCGGCTATAGCTGTGCCCGCCTTTCGTTTCACTGCACGGACAGGATATGGGCCACGTCCGCCCATGGGGCGAGCGAGACGTAGTTGTCCCAGCCCCACTGGAATTCACGACCGGTGAGTTCGTCACGTACGTTCAGCGGACGATCGGTGGGTAAGCCCAGCTCATCAAGATCCAGATGAATCATTGCCTGATGGGCGTTGTGTCCATCAAGGTTGACCACCACGATCAGCGTGTCCGCGTGGCCGGTGCCGGTCAGCTCTGCCGGTGTATGGCGGGCGAATGCCAGCACGCCCGGATCGGAGGACTGCAGCACGGTGAGGTTATGGTAGCTGCGTGCTGCCGGGTGGGCACGGCGAATCTTGTTCAACGAGGTGAGCATCTCGGCCACGCCGAACTGCTTGGCCTTGGACCAATCGCGGACTTTGACCTCGTACTTCTCGTTGTCGATCTGCTCCTCAAAGCCGGGGCGTTGCTTGTTCTCGATAAGCTCGTAGCCGTTGTAGATGCCCCAGCTTGGGCTGCCCAAGGCTGCCAGCACCGCACGCACGCAGTGGCCGGCGATGCCGTTGTCACGCACGTATGCGGTGAGGATGTCCGGCGTGGTGGGCCAGAAGGTGTTGTGCTGGTAGTAGCCGTCATCGCCATTGGTGGTGGGCAGATACTCCTCCAGCTCTTCCTTGGTGTTGCGCCACGGGAAGTAGCAGTGGGACTGGGTGAATCCCACGTAGCTCAATGCGCGCATCATGCCCGGGCGGGTGAACGCCTCGGCCAGAAACAGGATTTCCGGGTGCTTTTTGGTCACTGCGGCAATCACGTCCTGCCAGAAACGAACCGGCTTGGTGTGGGGGTTGTCGATGCGGAAGATGGTAACGCCCGCCTCGATCCACAGGTTCATAATGCGCTCGACTTCCTTCTCAATGCCGGCCATGTCGGCGTTGAAGTCGATCGGATAAATGTCCTGATACTTCTTCGGCGGGTTCTCGGCGAAGGCGATGGTGCCGTCCGGCTTGTGCTTGAACCATGCCGGATGCGCCTTGACCCACGGGTGATCGGGGGAGCACTGCAGGGCAAAGTCAAGTGCGATTTCGAGGCCCAACTCGTGCGCGCGCTGGCACAGTGCCTTGAAATCGTCATGGTGCCAAGCAGCGGGTCCACCGTGTCGTGACCGCCCAGTTCAGAGCCGATGCCGAACGGGGAGCCCGGATCGTCGGGGCCGGCGATCAGTGAGTTGTTGCGGCCCTTACGGTTGGTCACGCCGATGGGGAAGATCGGCGGCAGGTAGACGATGTCAAAGCCTTCGGCGGCGGCACGTTCCAGGCCGGCCATCGAAGTCTTTAACGTGCCTTGCACGATCTTGCCGGTGGCGGGATTGATGGTGGCGCCTTCGGAGCGTGGGAAGAACTGGTACCAGGCGGCGAAGCTGGACTTCGGGCGTTCTACCTTGAAGCGCTGGGGCTGGCTGGGGGAGATGCCGTCGCGCAGCGGGTGGGTGTCGTGCAGCGTGGCGATGCGCGGATTGTCTCCGGCAGCCAGGCGATCTTCGGCGCTGAGCGAAGCGTCGGCCATGGTTTCGGCGGCCTTCTCCAAAGTCTTGCGGTCGCGTGCGGTGAGATTGGCATCCGGGGTTGCTGCCCAGCGAGCCAACAGTTCAGCGCCGGAATCGAGCGCATTGTTCACGTCATCCTTAACGCGAACCTTGATGCGGGCATCATGCAGCCAGGAAATATAGGTGTCTTCCCATCCTTCGATGGTCACGGTCCATTCGCCCAGCTGACGTTTGACGGCCGCATAGCCATCCTCCACGGCTTCAGGTCGCTGTGGTCGCCGCACTTGACGGTCACCACCCAACGATCGAGACCGGGGTTCACGCATGTCATGGGGCGTCGCAGGGTTTCCTTGCCGCGCGGATTGCGCACTATGGCGGTGGCGCCTACCTTGGTGCGGCCTTCGATGAACACCTGGGCGGTCATCTCGAACGGTTCGCCGAGCTCCACGCGGGCGGGGAAGATGCCGCGTTCCTCGGCGGGGGTGATGTCCATGACGTTGATACGGCCAAACTGGCCCGGCTCGCTCGCTTCGATGGTGGGAGCCGGCGCCTCGCTGGCGAGGCCCTGCAGGCTGCCGGCGGAGTCGCTGTTGCGGTGCGGGCCCGCTTGCGCTTGGTAGTCGAGGATGAGGTCGTCTTTGACTTCGCGGTCTTGGTGGAGTCGCTGTTGCTTGTGCGCGTGGTCGCGCGATGTTGTACTGCTGCCATACTGCCCATTCTAAAGGGCTTGAGCTCGGGGACGCGCATTGTGGACACTTCTGGCGAAACGTTCTGCAAACGGCATGAAGTGGATAACTTGATAGCCCAGTTATCCACAACTCGCCGAAAAAACGCAAGCTCGAACCACATTGGCCTGAAACCATGTGCCGCACGCCGCCAACCTGCCATGCTCGTGGTCTATCCGCACGCACAAGGATGTGCGGTTCAAGCAAGAGATTGAAGAAAGGACTCGCGATGGCATTGGCATGGCGGAGAAAGGGCATGTCCATACTGGCCATGCTGACGGGATTGATATTGGCGCTGGCAATGGTGCTGGGTATGGCCGGCGAAGCCTATGCGGCGTCGCTGAGACCCTCCGAGCAGAATCTGCATATCCGGTTTACACACGGCATTTCACTGCCTTTGGGAGTAATAGGGCTGGATACCTCGAATAACCATTACTACTGCATGGAAGCAGGGCCCATCACCGACTACACGGTCGGCCCGGTGCGATTGCTGAAAGACGACCAGAATGCACGCCGCATGGCCTGGATTCTTGAGCAGTACCGAAAAGCTGGCGCGCGGGATCATGCGGCCGTGGCGGTGATTATCCAGGATCATTTCGGCATCGGCACTCAGTGGGCGCAGCAGCGGGAGAGCGTCCGGCAGCAGCACCCGGATATCATTCCGCGTGCGGAACAGATATGGCAGGAATCGGAAAACAAAGTGGCCGCGGACGTTGTTGTGGAACGCATCGATGCCGTGGCGCTGCGCAGCGGATCCGTGGCGGTGAGCGTGAAGGGATACAACGGTGAGCTTGTGGAAGGTGTTCCATTCACGGTAACGCTTGAGGGGCCGGCGCATTTTGTGAGTACCGGAAAAGCTACGTTCTCAGGTGTATCCACCGCTACCGTGCAGCACCTTGCATGGGAGGCAGATGGTCACGGCGAAGTAACGGCAAAAACCACCTACGAGTACGGGCGCTTGCGCACTATGGACGGCATTCAGCAGCTCCTGGGCCTTGATTCGTTCGTCTCGACGGGCGGTTCGGCGACGACATTCACGGTGCGCAAGGACTTTGCTCCTATGGTGAGTACCACGGTCTCGGACAAAGTGGTCGATGCCGGTTCCCCAATATTCGATGATGTGACCAGTGGCGTGGCCGACTCCAGCAGTCACTGGGTGCCAGACCTCGCCTTGCAAGCCGAAGGTACTACTTTGATGGTCTGACTGCCGATGATTTGGGCTTGGTCATCGAACCGCGCTCGCAGGAAAGCGCCGATGGTTTTCTGGCGAGGATCAAGCAAGCCGGGTATCGTCCATCGGCATACGGCCAGACTTCGTTCACCGGTTCGGGACAAACTGTGCGCGTGCAAGCCATGACCGAGCCTGGTGGCAGTACGCCATATCTGGCAGGTGAGGCGGATCGGGCCGATGGCGGTGGAACCGGTACGGGCAGTTTCGGCACGTGGGTGTGGGTGTTCCGTCGTGCTTCGCAAAGCGATGAGGCCAAGCAGTATCTTGTTCGGGACTGGTCCAGCACGTTCCTTGAAGCTGCGGAAAGCAATGTGAATCGTCGCAAGGTCGCGGTCGAGTCAACGGTGACCGAGCATTCCGCTCATGTGGGTTCTGAATTGAGCGACACCATAACCGTGTCCGGCTTCCCGAGCGACCATGGGTCGTTCGCCGGCAATGAGGAGTATGGATTCGGCGCTGACCGCCCGCATGCCACCGTGAGTGTGTGGTGGTCCGGCGATGCGGATGATGCCGTCAATGACGAGGCATATAAACCGACTGGCGCCGAAGTGCCGGCTGAGGATGAGCATCACCGCTTGGTGGGATCTTGGGAGATTCCGGCGCGCAACGGAACGTTCAAGTTCGGTGCGGGATCGTTGGACGCGCATGGCGAGCCGGTGCACATCGTTGCCGATCAGCATGGCTGGTATGTGTTCGTCTGGGAATTTGCGGGCGATGACCGTGTGATGCCGGCAGCGAGTAGATACGACGATGCATGGGAGCGGACGCGTGTGTTTGAGCCGGGGGAGCCGGAAGAACCGGAAGAACCGGTGGAATCTGAGGAGCAGCTGCCTCATACTGGAATCAGCATGGTCATGCCAAGCGCAGTGGCGGTTGCGTTCCTTTCCGTTGGCTGTACGATGCTTGCCATAGTCAAGCGCCGCAGGCGGTGAGACGGCATAACGCAGAAGGTCGGAACCCAATAGGATTCCGACCTTCTGAATGTGGTAGCGGGGCATGGATTTGAACCATGGACCTCTGGGTTATGAGCCCAGCGAGCTACCGAGCTGCTCCACCCCGCGTCGGCTTGTCTTTTAGACAGCTTTATCTACAATAGGGGCAATTTTCAGGAAGTCAACTCGGCGTGTTGTGCTGAATCATGGCCCTGAGCATGTTCTCCTCGGCCGATCGGTTCCAGCAATCCTCTCCGGGAGAGGGGGCCAACGAGAAAGACAGTAATAGCGCGCTATAAATGGCCGTTATAGGAATGCCGGGGAGCGATATCCAAGAAATTGACATAATAGAGGGTATGCCTATCAAGATCCCCAGTGCCTTCCGGCCAGAGACATTCTCGACTCGGAGCGCATCTTTGCGCTCGAGAAGCCCGAGGCGGAGCGTCAGCGCGTCCGCCCGCTCAGACTGGTGATTCTGAACCTCATGCCCAAGAAGATCGAAACCGAGACGCAATTGCTGCGTCTGATCTCCAAATCGCCGTTGCAGGTCGAGATCGACTTCATGAAGACCTCCACGCATGAGGCCACGCATGTCTCCGCTGACCATCTGGTCAAGTTCTACGAGAATCTTGATGCCTTCCGCGACAACTACTACGACGGCTTCGTGGTGACCGGTGCTCCCGTGGAGCATATGCCATTCGAGGACGTGGACTATTGGGACGAGTTCAAGACGATTCTTGACTGGGCGTCCACGCACGTGTTCTCCACCATGTATCTGTGCTGGGGTGCCATGGGCGCGCTGTACGAGCGTTACGGCATCCATAAGGTGGATTACGCCGAAAAGATCTTCGGCGTATTCCCCCAGTATTTGCAGGATGAGTACTGCTTCCTGACCAACGGTTTTGACGAAATTGCACTGCAGCCGCACTCGCGTCTGGCCGGCGTGAATGAGGATGAGGTGCGTGCCAACCGCAATCTGCAGATTCTGACATGGGGTCCGCAGTCGGGGCCAGGCTCATCGCCACGCGCGACTTCTCCGAGGTGTTTGCGCTCGGCCACTGGGAATACGGCAAATACACGCTTGCCGAAGAATATGAGCGCGATATGGCCAAGGGGCTGACCAATGTGCCGTTCCCGCAGAACTATTTCCCGCATGATGATCCGAAACTGGAGCCGCTGTTCGCTTGGCGCGCACATGCGAACCTGCTGTGGCGCAACTGGTTGAACTGGGTGTACCAGACCACGCCGTATGACCTGACCGAGGTTCCGGGGCTGCGTGCCGAAAAGAAGCTCGGCACTGATCGTTCGATTCGCCATGAGCCCGGCGGTCCGCGCGAGGATGATTTCAAGCCGTTCCTCAACGACGGCTACGGCGTTATTGAGGGCTGATCGTTCGCACAGTGGACTGTAATCTGTTCACGATACGGACGATTGAATGAACATAATCCTACACATCGGCGAGATGCGACTAATAGCAAACAACACTCGCGAAGTGCCGGGAAAAGCCTTACGGCAGTAGGGATGAGAAAAGACGCGCCGAGGTGGGCTTGACTTTGTCTAGACACAGGCAAATAATCACTCTTCAGTCATTCGGAGTCGAATGCCCAGCGCTGACTCCGTGTCCACGCTCAGCAGACTCCGCATCGAGACGACGAAAGTAACGAGTCTGTCACATTCGCCCGCCCGGTGGGTTTAAACTGACACCTGACATTGAAGAAGCAGGAGGCGTGAATATGGTCGGTTCGTTCGGCGCAGGATTGCTGTTGGCGAACGAGGCGCTCATCTGCCCTCAGTCAACGACTTCCTACCCCCGGAGATCCTGTTCCAGGGCACTCCGTTTGCCATCAACCGTATTATCCTGATCCGCATCGTGGCCACCGTCGTACTGTTGGTGGTGCTCGGTATTACCGCCAAGCATGCCAAGCTCATCCCCGGCCGTTGGCAGGGTGTGGTCGAGTACGGTCTTGACTTCGTGCGTGACAAGGTCGTTTATGACGTGATGGGTGAGGCTCGTGGCAAGCGCTACGTGCCGATGATTACCACCATCTTCTTCACGATCTTTGTCTTCAATCTGTGCGGCGTCATCCCTGGTATGAACATGGCTGCCACCGCCACGGTGGTCATGCCGTTGGTGTTCGCTCTGTGGACCCTGATTCAGTACTGGGTCACCGCAGCCCGCTCGCAGGGTCTCGGTCACTATCTGCGCCACGAGCTGTTCACGCCTGGTGTGCCGTGGCCGGTCTATTTCCTGCTGGCCCCGATCAACCTGCTTGAGTTGTTGATCATTCGCCCGGCTTCCCTGACTATCCGTCTGTTCGCCAACATGGTGTCTGGCCACCTTATGGTCGCCACTTGCTTGGCCTTCGCGCAGTACTGGATGGTTGACGCGGCCAACAAGCTGCAGGGCATCCCGGTGGGTGCGCTGTGGTTCGCCGGTGGCTTCGCCATGACGTGCTTCGAGGCGTTCGTCGCCTTCCTGCAAGCCTATGTCTTCGCGATTCTTTCCACCGTGTACATCAACCTGAGCTTCCCGGAGGAGTGAGGCGCTGTCTCGACTTCGGAACCCGGTCTCGCCTAATATGGCGGGATCGAAAATCAAAAATTTATAACGTCGCCAAGTACGTTAGAAAGGAAACACAATGGATATCATCACCCTCGCAGAGGTCGCCGGCAACCTGTCCGTCATCGGTTACGGTATCGGTACTCTTGGCCCTGGCATTGGTCTGGGCATCCTCTTCGGCAAGGCCATGGAATCCACCGCTCGTCAGCCTGAGATGTCCGGCAAGATCCAGACCATCATGTTCATCGGCCTGGCTCTGGTCGAGGTGCTGGCACTGATCGGCTTCGTTACCGCCCTGATGTTCCACTGATCGAACGTTTTCTCAGTCGAATACAGAAGGCAAAACGAATCCACCAGTGAAAGGAGGACTTCATAATGACGCTCGCAGAAGGCGGAATTGATCTGTTCATTCCCGAGACCTATGACATCGTATGGTCGCTGATCATTCTTGTCATCGTTGCGGTGTTCTTCTACAAGTTCTTCATGCCGAAGTTCAATGCGATCTTCGACGAGCGCGCCGCCAAGATTGAAGGCAACATCGCCAAGGCGGAGCAGGCTAAGAAGGATGCGGACGAAGCCAAGGCCAAGTATGAGGCCCAGCTGAGCACCGCCCGTGTGGACGCCGCCAAGATTCGCGACGACGCCCGTGCTGAGGCGTCCCACATCATCTCCGACGCCCGTTCTCGTGCCGAGTCCGATGCGGCTCAAATCACCGCTTCCGCGCAGCGCTCGATCGAATCCCAGCAGCAGCAGGCCATCGTCTCGCTCAAGGGCGAGGTCGGTGCTCTTGCCACCGCGCTTGCCGGCAAGATCCTCGGTGCCAAGCTGGAAGACAACGACGTGCAGTCCTCGATGATCGATTCGATGATCGACGATCTGGACGCCAAGAAGTGACTGTGACCATTCGTAACCAGAAAGGGAGGTGACCATGCGAGGAGAGGCATCTCGTATTGCAGACCGCGAGTCGCGTGATTCGCTGGCCCCGAAACTGCGCGACACCCATGAGGACGCGTGGCGGATCGGCAACGAACTGTTCACGATTACCAGCGCGCTGGACAACAACATTCAGCTGGAGCGTGCACTGACCGACCCATCCCGCCCGACTGCCGATAAGGTGGTCGTGTTCAAGGAGATGGTCGGCGATCAGGTGCACCCGATGACCACAGAGATCATGACTGATCTGGTCTCCCGCCGTTGGAGCCGTGCCAGGGATATCGCCAATGCAGTAGAGGACTTCGGTGTGGACGCCATGATGTACTACGCCGACGCCACTGACTCCACGTTGCACGTATCCATCGAGCTGTCCCGACTGCATTCCTCTTTGCTGAATTTGCCGGTTGTGCGTTCGAAGCTTTACGACGACCAAGCCCCCAGCGAGGTTCGTGTCAAGCTGTTCCGTGAGCTGTTCGGAGATAAGAATCTGAACAAGGTCACGATGAGGCTTGCCGAGCACGCCACCTGCAACCTGCGTCGCCGCCGCTATCTGGAAACCATCCAGTGGCTGATCAAAAAGTTCTCCCGCCATATGGGCCAGTCGATGATCACCGTGACCACCGCAGCCCCGCTGAAGGAAGAGCAGATCAAGCGACTGATCGATGTCTACTCCGCCAAGGTGGGACGTCAGGTGCACATCAACTCGGTGGTCGATCCGACCGTACTGGGCGGCATGCGCATTCAGGTGGGCGACGAAGTCACGGACAACACCGTGGTCGCACAGCTGCAGAACCTGCACCGCAGGGTACAGACGGAAGCAAGCCCGGTCTGAGAGCTGAGCCCATCCGCCCAACACAAGCAAAAGACTTGACTGAACAATAACCAATAGAAGGAGTGATCATGGCAGAACTGACCATCGATCCCGCCTCGATTCGCAAGGCCCTCGACGACTTCGTTGCGTCGTACAAGCCGAGCGACACCCCCACCCAGGAAGTGGGCTATGTCGCCACGGCCGGTGATGGCATTGCGCACGTGACGGGATTGCCTGGTTGCATGGCCAATGAGCTGCTGACGTTCGAAGACGGCACGCTCGGCCTGGCGTTCAACCTTGACGCCCGTGAGATCGGCGTGGTTATCCTCGGCGATTTCGCTGGAATCGAGGAAGGCCAGGAAGTGCGCCGTACCGGCGAAGTGCTCTCCGTGCCTGTCGGCGACGGCTACCTCGGCCGCGTCGTGGATCCGCTGGGCAACCCGATTGATGGCCTGGGCGAGATCCAGGGCATCGAAGGCCGCCGTATCCTCGAGGCGCAGGCACCCGACGTGATGCACCGCCACCCGGTCGACGAGCCGCTGTCCACTGGTCTGAAGGCCATCGATGCAATGACCCCGGTCGGTCGCGGTCAGCGCCAGCTCATCATCGGCGACCGCCAGACCGGTAAGACCGCCATCGCGATCGATACCATCATCAACCAGAAGGCCAACTGGGAGTCCGGCGACCCGAAGAAGCAGGTTCGCTGCATCTACGTGGCCATCGGTCAGAAGGGCTCCACCATCGCTTCGGTGAAGCAGAGCCTGGAAGACGCCGGTGCCATGGAGTACACCACCATCGTGGCCTCCCCGGCAGCTGATTCCGCTGGCTTCAAGTACATTGCCCCGTACACCGGCTCGGCCATCGGCCAGCACTGGATGTACAACGGCAAGCACGTGCTCATCGTCTTCGACGATCTGTCCAAGCAGGCAGAGGCCTATCGTTCGATTTCCCTGCTGCTGCGTCGTCCGCCGGGGCGTGAGGCTTACCCGGGCGATGTGTTCTACCTGCACTCTCTCTGCTCGAACGTTGCGCCAAGGTCTCCGATGACCTGGGCGGCGGTTCGATGACGGGTCTGCCGATCGTCGAGACCAAGGCGAACGATGTGTCAGCCTACATCCCGACCAACGTGATCTCCATTACCGATGGCCAGATCTTCCTGCAGTCCGATCTGTTCAACGCCAACCAGCGCCCCGCCGTGGACGTCGGTATCTCGGTCTCTCGAGTCGGTGGCGCCGCACAGACCAAGGCTCTGAAGAAGGTCTCCGGTACCTTGAAGATCTCCTTGGCGCAGTACCGCTCGCTGGAATCCTTCGCCATGTTCGCCTCCGATCTGGATGCGGCATCCAAGGCCCAGCTGACCCGTGGTGCTCACCTGACCGAGCTGTTGAAGCAGCCGCAGTTCCACCCGTATTCCATGGAGCAGGAAGTCGTGTCTGTGTGGACCGGCACCCACGGCAAGCTCGATGACCTCGAGCTGTCCGACGTGCTTCCGTTCGAGCAGGGACTGCTGGACTACATCGACCACAACACCGACATCCTGAAGACCATCCGCGAGACCGAGGACTTCACCGCCGATACCGAGGCTGCCCTCGATAAGGCCGTGGATGAATTCCGTTCGACCTTCGTTTCCTCCAACGGCAAGCCGCTGGTCGAGAAGAAGCCGGACGTTGCCAAGGCAGCGCCGGTCGATCAGGAAAAGATCGTGGCGGGAGAGAAGTAAGCCATGGGCTCGCAACTCGCATTGAAATCACGCATCCACTCCACTGAGTCGTTGGCCAAGATCTTCAACGCTCAGGAGATGATCGCGTCTTCGCATATCGCCAAGGCCCGTGATGTGGCCCTGAACGCGAAGCCGTACACTGATGCGATTTTCGATGCCGTGCAAGCGTTGGTGGCACACACCCATATCACGCATCCGATTGCGGTGAAGGACGAGAACAACCCTCGCGTGGCTGTTCTCGCCCTCACCTCGGATCGTGGCATGGCCGGCCCGTACACCTCTTCGATTATCCGTGAAACGGAATCGCTGCTCGCCCGCCTTGATGCGGCCGGCAAGCAGCCGGAGCTGTTCGTGTACGGACGTCGCGGTTCGACGTACTACAAGTACCGCAACCGTGACATCGCGGCCACATGGGAAGGCGACACCGACCAGCCCGGCGTGGAAATTGCTGAAACCATCTCCAGCACGTTGATGGATGCCTACATGAAGCCGGCGGAGCAGGGTGGAGTTTCCGAGCTCTACATCGTCTACACCGAGTTCATCAACATGGTGGTGCAGAAGGTGCGCGTGCTGCGCATGCTGCCCGTCGAGATCGTGGAGAGCGAGACCAAGGTTCCCGCTCCTGATGAAGAGGCTCCGGCTGTGGCGGACGTGGCTCCGCTGTACACCTTCGAGCCGAGCATCGAGGAAGTGTTGGATGCCATTTTGCCGAAGTACATCCAGTCCCGTATCCACGAATGCCTGCTGACAGCTGCCGCATCGGAGACCGCAAGTAGGCAGAACGCCATGCACACGGCTACCGACAACGCTCATAACCTGATCGATGACCTTACCCGCAAGCTCAACGCCTCGCGTCAGGCCTCGATCACCCAGGAACTTACCGAAATCATCGGCAGCGCCGACGCGCTGAACAAAGAGGAAGAGTAGGAAGCATATGGCTGACAACCAGACCACAGCGGCCGAGCCTACCGACGGTCGCGTCACCCGCGTCCAGGGCTCGGTTATCGACGTTGAATTCCCGGTGGGTCATCTGCCCGACATCTACAACGCCCTGAAAGTAAAGATCGTCAACACCGGCGCCAAGGAAGAGGGCGAGGCAAAAGTCACCGAAATCACCCTTGAGGTCGAACAGCACCTCGGTGATTCCACGGTTCGTTGCGTTGCTCTGAAGCCTACCGACGGCCTGGTCCGTGGCACTTTGGTCTCCGACACCGGAGCCCCGATTTCCGTGCCGGTCGGCGATGTGACCAAGGGCCACGTCTTCGACGTGTCCGGCAACATCCTCAACAAGAAGCCGGATGAGACCATCACCGTCACCGAGCGCTGGCCTATCCACCGCAACCCGCCGGCCTTCGATCAGCTGGAGTCCAAGACCCAGATGTTCGAGACGGGCATCAAGGTCATCGACCTGCTGACCCCGTACGTGCAGGGCGGCAAGATCGGTCTGTTCGGTGGTGCAGGTGTGGGCAAGACCGTGCTGATTCAGGAAATGATTCAGCGCGTGGCCCAGAACCACGGCGGTGTGTCCGTGTTCGCCGGCGTTGGTGAGCGTACCCGTGAGGGTAACGATCTGATCGGCGAGATGGGCGAGGCCGGCGTGCTCGAGAAGACCGCACTGGTCTTCGGCCAGATGGATGAGCAGCCGGGTACCCGTCTGCGCGTGCCGCTGACCGCACTGACCATGGCTGAGTACTTCCGTGACGTGCAGAACCAGGACGTGCTGCTGTTCATCGACAACATCTTCCGTTTCACCCAGGCCGGTTCTGAGGTGTCCACCCTGTTGGGTCGTATGCCTTCCGCCGTGGGATACCAGCCGAACCTGGCCGATGAGATGGGCTCCCTGCAGGAGCGCATCACCTCGACCCGTGGTCACTCGATCACCTCGCTGCAGGCCATCTACGTGCCTGCCGATGATTACACCGACCCGGCTCCGGCCACGACCTTCGCCCACTTGGATGCAACCACCGAGCTTTCTCGTGACATTGCCTCCAAGGGTATCTACCCGGCTGTGGACCCGTTGAGCTCCACCTCGCGAATCCTCGATCCGCGTTACGTGGGTCAGGCTCACTACGACTGTGCCAACCGCGTCAAGGCGATTCTGCAGCGTAACAAGGAGCTGCAGGACATCATCGCCCTGATCGGTATCGACGAGCTCGGCGAAGAGGACAAGACCACCGTGAACCGTGCTCGTAAGATCGAGCAGTTCCTCGGCCAGAACTTCTACGTTGCCGAGAAGTTCACCGGTCGCCCCGGCTCCTACGTGCCGGCCGACGAGACCATCGAAGCCTTCACCCGCATCTGCGACGGCGTGTACGACGACGTCCCGGAGCAGGCATTTTCCGGCATCGGTGGCATCGACGACCTCGAAGAGAAGTGGCACAACATGCAGAAGGAACTGGGTGCGTGATGGCTGCGGAAAAAACCACGATGAAGGTCAACATCGTCGCTGCCGACCACCCCGTGTGGCATGGCGACGCGGCGAGCGTGACCATTCCCGCCTCCGAAGGCGGCATGGGCATCCTGCCCGACCATGAGCCTGTGCTCACGGTGATCAAGCAGGGTACGCTCACCGTGGTTGAGCCCGATGGCGATCGCCACATGTTCGAGGTGACCGACGGATTCATCTCCTTCGACTCAAACAAACTCACCGTGGCGGTCGAGCGTGGCCACGACGTCCAGTACTCCGGCACTGCTGAGTGATTCACTCTGCTATGACCTTGTAAGGGGGCTCTCTGGTTTCCAGAGAGCCCCCCTTTGCTATGTGTTGCGCTACAGTGGTGGCCTATGCGAATTATTGTTGCCGACTGTTCTGCGGAGTACTCTGGCCGTCTCAATGCCTCGTTGCCTTTGGCCAAGCGTGTGTTGCTCATTAAGGCCGATTCCAGTCTGTTGATTTTCTCTGAGCTGGGCTCCTATAAACCGCTCAACTGGATGACCGCACCTTGCACGTTGAAGGACATCACGCCCGATGGCGCTGATGATGATGCGGATACGCCGGTTCCGGAAAAAGTGCTGCGCGTGAGCGCCGACAAAGGTTCGGACATTTTGGAAGTGACGTTGCAGCACATCTATTCCGATGAGACGTATGACTTGGGCGAAGATCCGGGCCTCATCAAGGACGGTGTGGAAGACCATCTGCAGCGATACTTGGCCGAGCAGATCGAACGTATCGGCAAGGGCGCTAAGTTGGTACGTCGTGAATATCCGACAGCCATCGGTCCAGTGGACATCATGGCCATCAACGCCGAGGGCGAGCATGTGGCTGTGGAAATCAAGCGTCATGGCGGCATCGACGGCGTCGAACAGTTGACCCGCTATTGCGAGCTGCTGAATCGCGACCCGCTATTGGCCCCGGTGCACGGCATCTTCGCCGCACAGACCATTACGCCGCAGGCCCAGGTGCTGGCCAAGGACCGCGGCTTCACCTGCCTCATCCTCGACTACGACGATATGAAAGGCACCGAGGACGATAGCCTCAGGCTGTTCTGAATGCAAAGTTGCCCCCGCTGGCGGGGGCTGTCGCCGTGAGTCGACTGGGGATGGTCCCCAACGTAAAACCACCCCCAGTCAGCTTTTGCTGACAGCCCCCGCCAGCGGGGGCAACGCTATTTGCTGAGTGTTTAATACGCGGCGAGAATATCCACTACGAATACCAGCGTGGAGTTCGCGGGGATCGAGCCTTGCTTCTTGTTGCCGTAAGCCTGATCCGGCGGAATCACCAGCAGCACCTGGGAGCCGACGGTCTGACCAATCAGACCCTTCTGCCAGCCTTCGATCACACCGTGCTGGCCGCCGGAATACATGTCGGCCTCAAGTGTGGTGTTCTTATCCCAAGAGGAGTCGAACTGGGTGCCATCGGTCAGCCAACCGGTGTACTTGACCACCACAGTGTTTTTGTCGGTCACTTCCTTGCCGGTGCCCTTGACCAGTGTCTGCGAGACCAGCGAATCGACCGCACCTTGGCCGTTCATGTCGATCGACGGCTTGCCGTTCTTGGCACGCGTCACCTTCGGCAGATTGGACGGCACGTCCTTGACCTCTTCGCCGGTGGCCTTCTTCAGATCCTTGGACTTGGAAACGAACGTCATCGCCAGAATGTAGGAGTAGCCGGAAGAATCCTCGGCGTTCACACCGAAACCGATAGTGGTGTTGAGCTTGGCGCCCTTGATCTGGTCGTAATAGGTCGAAGACAGGGTGGAGGAATCGACCAGGAGCGAGCAATCCGGCGTATTTTTGGTCCACGTATCCATCAGCTCGGTGCCGTCCTTGACATTCAGGGCGATACCCTGGGCGCAGACGCGGTCACCTTCTTCGATTGTGTCGCCGTCACCCTTCTGCAGCACCACGTAGGAGCCGTCGGACACGGTCATCGGGGCTTTGAAAGAGATGGTCGGCTTCTCGCCCAGCTTGCCCTTGGCGGTTACGCCGGCAATCTGATTCGCCGTCTTGGAAGAGGACGACTTCGAGGAGTCGCTCTTGGAATCGGACGAGTTCGAGCAGCCGGCCAGCGATATGCACATGATCAGCGAGCAGGCAACGGCTATGGTTTTGGTCAGGGTAGACAAAGTACGCATGGCACACCACACTACCGGTAAACCCTGATTTTCAGCCTTTCTAGGTAATAGACAGGTGAAGATTGTAGAATAGTGCCGTTATGAGTGTTGAAGAACAAGCAATGGGCCAGATCAGGAGGCCACGGAGTCTGACGTAGTCAGTGACGTGACCGACTCGACCGATGTCAGCGATGCCAATGACGTTGCCGATGCCGTCGATGGTACTGATACTGAGAGTGCCGAAGGTGTCGATGCTGAGAGCACCGAGAGTACGGAAGACGCCGAGACGCAAAAGTCCGAGCGCCCGACTCGTCATGCCATGATCATGCGCGGCGTGGTAACGCCTATTTTCGGTTTGCTAGCTGTGGCGGCGATTGTGCTCGGAGTGCTGAACGCCACGATATGGAAGCCTTCCAGCGAGATCACCGCATCTGCAACGTGACCGGTTCTCGCTATGTGGTTACCGATCCCGGCGTGCTCACCTTGTTGGATAAGAACACGACGATGACCGTGAAGTCCTCCTCGTCCAAGGATGAGACATGCGTAGCCTTGGCTTCCACCAAGGATGCAGCCGGTTGGGTAGCAAGCGAGAAGTCCTATCAGCGCATCAGCGGTTTGACTTCTTGGACCGAGCTCGGCGTTCAGAAGGGTGAGCCCACCAAGAACCAATCGGCTCGTCGGATGACGCCAACGAGGTGGCATTCAAAGACTCCGATATGTGGACTTCCGTGAAGTGCGGCAATGGTTCGGTGACCTTTGATAGCAAAGATCCTGCCACTTCGACCGTGGCCATCATGGATCTCGGCTCACATAAGGCGTCCGCCACTATCAGCATGCACTGGGTGCGCTCTGAAGTTCCCGATTTCGCCATGCCGTTCTACCTGTCCGGCGGTCTGCTGGCGGTAATCGCGGTGTTGTGTGCGTCCGTGTTCGCCATGCCGCCGCATAAGCGCCGTAAGCGCATTGTGGAGGCAAGGCCACTGCGTCAACGGGGCCGTCGTTCGCGGAACAGGTTGAACAGGGAATTATTGGCAACGGCTCGATTCCGGCTGAAGTGCCGCCGACCGGCCGTAAGCGTCGCCGCCATGCCGCACGCCGTCGCGGTTCCAAGAAGACCGTGCCCGCCGAGTCGGCCGAATCTCCCACGATTATCGATCCCGCGTCCCGCAATTTGGTCGCCGATCAGCAGTCCGGCGAAGCGGGGGAGACCGAGACGATGCCGGATACCGAGTCGACATCAGTGATTTCTTCTGATGAGTTGCAGGCATACTTCTCCCGTTTGGCTCAGGAAGTCAATGACAGTGAAGCCTCGGATAGTGCTGCGGCCGATGATGTGGACAACCAGGAGGAGAACTGATGAGCATGCGTTGGAACAAGCTGTGCGTCGCCGCTCTCTCCGTTGCCGCGCTGATTATGCCGTTGGCCGCTTGCGAAGGTCAGCTGCCCACCCCGGCCGCTGACTCATCCACCAAGCTCAGCCGGATTTGACCGAGGCGCAGGAGAAGAAGATCCGTACCAAGATTTTGGAAACGATTGATCAGCCGACGCGGCTCGATCCGCGGACGGCTATCAGTCCGTGATGGGCGGGCCTCAGCTGGAGATTCGCACCAGCCAGGCCACCATTGCCCAGAAAAGCGGCTCGATGTCCAAGTATGCGACCATTCCTAAGGACATCGCCCAGGTGGTGATTCCCACGGATGACGGCTGGCCGCGCTCGGTATTCACCATCACCACCACTACCGAAGACCAGCAGTCCAAGCGTTTATTGGTGCTGAATCAGGAATCAGCCCGTCAGAATTACAAGCTGATGGCCATGGCGCGTCTGTTTGAGGGAGCGCAGCTGCCGAAGTTCGAGGTGCCGACCATCGGTTCGAGAATGGGTACTGACAAAGATGAGAATCTGGTGGCCACTCCTGCCGATGCGTTGACCCAGTATGCCGACGTGTTGCAAAACGGTGCGAATAGCAAGTTCGCCTCGCAATTCGCGGATGACCAGCTGCGCCAGAAGATCGCCGAACTGACCAATACCGTGCAGGAGGGCATCGCCCGCAACAACGGTACGCAGGAGCAGACCTTCACTGCCGCGCCCGACCAGATGTGGGTGATGCGCACGGCTGACGGTGGCGATCTGGTCGTGGGCCGTGTCGATTCCGTATGGACTCGTCAGGCCGGTGACGGGCGCGAATCCCAGCCCGCCTCCGATGATGAGAAGATCCTGTTCAACAGCGACAAGTACACCAGCACCATGAAGGTCACATACGTGAACGTGGTGGCGTTGTACATTCCTTCGGCCAACTCCGGTCAACAGATCACCGCCGTGGGAGCCGACCGCACCCCGGTCAAGGTCGAGGCGCTGTAAGTTTCCCACCACGTAGTAATTTCCCCACCGCGATGTCAGACGAATTTTGCCTTTCGTGGAATAACGCCGTTTTGGGTAACCACGTGGTGGACGATTCACTACGTGGTGGGAATTTCACCGCGTAGTGGAAGAATGGCTACGCGGTGGGAATCGGCACTACAATCGATTCCAGCATTGTTTGATTGTCGGGCGTGCGAATCGTGCGCGTACATGTGGAGGCATATATGGCTGATCAGCAGCAGTTCAATCCAGGAGTATCGTTGGCGGGTGCTGTCGATTTGGAAGCGCTGAAGCATCAGGTCAAGGCTGAGCCAGGACAGGCTGGCGGCGCACCGGCAGCTGGTGGCTATGTGATCGACACCACCGAGAACACCTTCCAGGCGATGGTGCAGACCTCCGCCACGTTCCCGATTCTGCTGTTGCTGTGGGTGCCCACTGACGACCGTCTTTTCTCGATGGCTCGCGCGCTGGGCGATGCGGTGAATGGCCTCAATGGCCAGATTCAGCTCTCCCGCATTGACATCGCGACTAATCCTTCGATCGCACAGGCACTGCAAGTGCAAGGTGCGCCGGCCTTGTTTGCGCTGATTTCCGGTCGCCCGATGCCGTTGCTACAGGGTCTGCCGGGTGATGATGAGCTGAAGCAGCTTACCGATGAGGTGATTCCCAAGATTATTCAGGCCGCGGCCCAGTCCGGCGTGACCGGCACTGCGCCGTATTCCGGCGATCCTGATTCCGATGCTGCCGCGAGTACCGGTGCGACTGGTGCTGATACGGAGCAGGTGTCTCCCGAGCACGCTGAGCTCATCGCTTGGCCGAGGAAGGCGACTACGCCGGTGCCGCCGCTGAATATGCACGTGTTATGGAATCCGATCCGTCTGATGCGCTGGCCGCCCGCGAACATGCCAAGCGCTTTTGCTGGCCCGTTCCGGTTCCGCGGATGTGCGCGAGGTGCGTGCCGCCGCAGCCGCTGCGCCCGACGATGTGGAAGCGCAACTGGCCGTGGCTGATATCGATATGATTGGCGGCCAGATTCAGGATGCTTTTGACCGTCTGCTTGACTTCTTGGCCGCAGGCCATAAGGGCGATCTCGAGGCGGTGCGTCAGCGCCTGCTCGAGTACTTCACCATCCCCGAGCCGACCGACCCACGCCTAGCTCGTGCCCGTCGCCGTCTCGCAACCCTGATGTACTGATTTTCCTTGGCTTCCCTCGGGTGAGGCCGAGCCGTGAAGCAAACAGCCCAGTGGGCTGTTTGTAGGCGAGGGCGAGACGATAGTCGAGCCAGAAAGCTGCGGGGCAAAGCCCGTCCTTAATTGCGGCTGAGCTGGCTGTTACGCCATCCGGTTTTTCCCGAAATACTGCTGGAACCGTGGCCCGTCCAAAGCCAGCTCCTCTTCAAAGTCGTCGGCCCATGTGCTGAACGGCTTGGCAGCCAGTCCGTCATTGTTGAATCGCGCCTGATCGGTGATTTCGGTAACGCAGAACTTCGGAATCGTCAGATTGGTTACTGGTCCCGATCGTTCGGCCTCGGCCACGATAAGAGGCGCATTGAGCCCGCCAAACACATCCACACTCCAGCCGTCCTCCGCAATCCATACGGAATAGCGGTTCTTGATAACCACTTCGCCGCCGCGCTTGATGAGTTCCGCGGCAATGCGGGCGTCAATCTCACGCTCCACTTCATATCGGGTGCCGCCCACGGACGGTCCCTTAACGGTAACGAAGGCCTCCGAGAACTGCTCGCGGTGCTCATCCAGCACGGCAATCGGGTCGATGTCAGGGGTCATATTGACGCTCACCTTGTGTGAGACCAACCTGACGCGCAGCGCATAGTTGTCGGCATGCACGTAGTAGCTCTGGATGATGAGGGCCGGGATGTCGCCGTCGTTGTATTCGTCTGGCAGCTCGCGGCAGAAGAAGCGGCGTTCGTATTCGAAGTCATCTGTAGGTTCCGACATAACCCCATTGTAGAGCCGTTTGCGGCGTTTCCTTAGGTTTTGCCGGTGATTGGCCTCACAATATGGTCATGATGCCGGCTGGGCTGCGCTGTTCGATGATAGTGGCTTGGCGCGGGTGATGGTTGGTGTACAGTAAAGAAGTTGCTCGGGTTTGTAGCTCAGTGGATAGAGCGTCTGTCTCCGGAACAGAAGGTCGTGGGTTCGATCCCCATCAAGCCCACCAGTGGGGCTTTCGGCATATGTCGAAAGCCCTTTTTTCATGCTCGCTCAGGGTTCCCCGAGTTTTCTCTGAGGACATCCATGAATACCCCATGGAATGCTGTTGTGTTGGGTTTTAAGAGCGCATAATGAAATGGATTGAGGTCGTGGAACTCACCCCATGAGGAGGTGTGCGATGATCCGGAACGGGTCGCAGCGGCATTGGTCGGTTCACTTGCTCGCTATGGTACCGGCGCTGTCTCTGGTGACGGGATTCGCGGTTACGGCGGGCCTGCGTGTGCGTCGCAAGGAACAGCCGTTCTGGCATATGTGGTGAAGCATCCCGGAAGCGCTCTGCTGCATATCGCCCGGGCGGTGAGGCGGAATATGGCCGCATGGCGGGCAGTGGCATCCGCAAGCGTGCCTGCGCTCGGTAAACTGCTACGTAATCGGGTTCACTAATCCAACAAGAGGAGCACATAATGAGCGAGAAGATGGAAGCCGTAGCTACTTCGGAGGCCCCGGCCGCGCTGGGCGCGTACAGCCAGGCGGTGAAGGCCAATGGTTTCGTGTTCGTGTCCGGTCAGCTGGGTATTGATCCGACCACCGGTGAGCTGGCAGGGGATACCGCGGGCGAGCAGGCCGCGCAGGCGCTGAAGAACATCAAGCATATTCTCGACACCGCCGGTACTGGCATTGAGCATGTGTGCCGTGCCACCATTTACCTGAAGAACGTTGAGGACTTCAAGGAAGTGGACGCTCGCTACGCCGAGGTGTTCATCGGTTCCGTGAAGCCCGCACGTGTGGCCTTTGGCAACAACATGATTCCCAAGGGTGCACTGGTGGAGATCGACGCCATCGCCGTGGAGTGACGTATTTGCCCCCGCTGGCGGGGCTGCCCGGCAATAGTCGGACGGAGGGGGGTGGTTTTGGCCGTGAGCTGAGACCACCCCCAGTCAGATGTGCTGACGGCATCCACCAGCGGGGCTGGTAATGCATGGTTTGGGCGTCGGTTCGTGCCACAATAGTGACCATGGCATCCAAAGGAAAACCGTCGCCGCGTTCGGCTGTGAGCCCGCTGAGCGACGAACAGGTCAAGCGTCTGGCAGGCAGCCATACACTTGTGGACCCCACCAATTACTATCCGACTGGTCCGCGTACGCCGAACCAGCCGGAGATCAACGCCCAGAACCCCAAGGCCACCAAGCGACTGCTGGCCGGTGTTTCCGTGGTATTCCGCGCTAGTTGCAGGACCAAGGCATGGGGTCTTGACCATGTGCCGGAAACCGGCCCGTTCATTACCGCGGCCAGCCACATCACCATGTTCGATGTGTTCGTGCCGATGATGAGCCTGTTCCACATGGGCCGTCGCCCGCGTTACATGGCCAAGGCCGAGATGGCCAAGTGGCCGCTGATCGGCAAATGGTTCCAATTGGTCGGCATGCAGCCGGTGCAGCGTCGCTCCGGCAAGGCCAAGCAGATCGAGGAGACCTCAATCGATATTCTTACTTCCGGCCGCCCCCTCACCGTTTGGCCGGAAGGCACGGTGACCCGCGACCCGAAGAAATGGGTGATGAGCATCAAGGAGGGTGTAGGATACATTGCGCTTGAAGCCTCCCGCAGACTTGGCCATCAAGTGCCGCTCTACCCTGCAGTGACGTGGGGCGCGGCTTCCATCAACCACTGGTGGCCGTGGCCTCGCAAGAATGTGGTGATGTGCTACGACGAGGCGCTCGATTATTCCGATCTGCTTGTTGACATGGATTCCTGGGGCGATGAACCGCCCGCCGAAGCCGTGGACGAATTGATGTGGCGCGTATTCAAGCGCATGAACACGGTGTTGGAGGAGATTCGCGGCGAGCGATTCCCGGCAGAAGGCTATTGGGATTACCGTTCCATGAGCCGTAAGCCGTGGCCCGAGGCTGGTGGCCAGTTCCCGGCGGTGGAGTAGCATAACGCGCAGTTGCGCGCAGCGAAAATAGGAATTTGATATGGGTAGGAAAATAACGGTTCTCGGTGCAGGAGTATGGACGGAGCCGTAAAGGCGACAGCCCGGTGGGCTGTCGGTAGCGACGCCGAACGACGATAGCCGTGAGGTAGAAAAACAGCACTCCATGCGACAAGCGAAGGTAGGAATTTGATATGGGTAGGAAAATAACGGTTCTCGGTGCAGGGGCATGGGGTACTGCTTTCGGCCAGGTGCTGGCGGATGCCGGCAATGACGTGACCATGTGGCCCGTGAACCGGAAATCGTCGAGGATATCCGGGACAATCGGCGCAATGGTGTTCGCCTGCCGTCTGTCAAGAAGCTGCCGGACGCCATCACCGCCACTGGCAATCGCGCCGAAGCCGTCAAGGATGCCGATATTGTGGTCGTGGCCATCGCCGCCCAGTTCGCCCGTGTGGCACTCATTGAGTTCAGGGGATTGATTCCCGAGCATGCCATCGTGGTCAGCCTGATGAAGGGCATCGAGCGTAACACCAACAAGCGCATGGATGAAGTGGTTCGTGAGACCCTTGATTTGCCGGCTGACCGCTTTGCCGCCATCTCCGGCCCGAACCTGTCCAAGGAAATCGCCGATCGTCATCCCGCAGCCACCGTGGTGGCCTGCGAGAACATCGACAACGCCACCATCGTGGCCGAGGCCTGCACCACCAAATACTTCAAGGCGTTCGTGACCACTGATGTCATTGGTCTGGAAATGTGCGGCAGCCTGAAGAACGTGACCGCGCTCGCCGTGGGTATGGCTCGCGGTGCCGGTTACGGTGAGAACACCGCCGCCATGATCGAGACCCGCGGACTTGCCGAGCTCACTGCTCTGGGTGCTGCGGCAGGCGCCGATCCCAAGACCTTCTTTGGGCTGGCGGGTGTGGGCGATCTCATCGCCACCTGTGGCTCGCCGCTTTCCCGCAACTACACGTTTGGCTCCAACCTCGGCAAGGGGCTGAGCGTGGAAGAAGCCACTAAGGTCAGCAATGGCGTGGCGGAGGGTGTGCCTACCACGGATGCGGTGGTGGCTTTGGGCAATCAGCTTGACGTGCCCACTCCGTTGGCCTATCAGATGAGCCGTGTGCTCAATGAGGGCATTTCCTGTGCGGAAATGCTTGCCGGGCTTTTCGGGCGTGAAATCACTGTCGAGTAGACTCATAGCAGATTAAAAGTTTCGTTCAGCAGTCAAAGGATGGTTATGGCCAAGAAACGTATTGTGGTGCTCTATGGTGGGCGTGCGGATGAACATTCGATTTCCTGCATCTCCACGGCCGGCGTGCTGGCGGCTATGGATACCGAACGTTTCGAGCCGATTCCGGTGGGCATCACCAAGGACGGCAAGTGGATTATCGACGGTGAGGATCCGCGCGGCTGGAATCTGGACGGCGATGAGCTGCCGACCGTGAAGATCACGCCGAAATCCCGTCCGGTGATTCTCGACCCCTCGCGAGGCAAGGACGGTTTCTTTGCCGGTGAGCCGGATCATCTCCGCAATGCCGACTCCGGTTTTGGCACCAGCTTTGTGAGCTTGTCCGATCCTGAGATACATCACGTGCTGACCTCGCTGGGGCATGTCGATGCGGTGCTGCCTGTGCTGCATGGCCCTTACGGCGAGGACGGCACGGTGCAGGGTCTTCTCGAGATGATGGGTGTGCCGTATGTGGGCTGTGGCGTGTTCGCCTCTGCCGCCTGCATGGATAAGCACTACACCAAAGTGGTGCTCAACGCTGCCGGTATTCCGACGGCTCCCGGCATTATGGTGGATGCGCGCGCGTTCACCGCAGCCGATGTGGTCGCCCAGATCGAGGCAGCCGGATTGGCTTATCCGCTGTTCGTCAAGCCTTCCCGTGCTGGATCCAGCTTTGGCGTCACCAAGGTGGATAAAGCCGAGGACCTGGAAACCCAGCAGGACCGTGTGGCCGCTGCCATCGCCACGGCCGGTGAGCATGACTGGAAGGTGCTCATCGAGCAGGGCATCGACGGCCGCGAGATCGAATGCGCCGTGCTGTGCCCGAAGGCGGGCGATGAGCCCGAGGCCAGCTGGCCCGGCGAAATCGTGCTTGACCACCAGAATGACGACCAGTTCTATGATTTCGATTCCAAGTACATGGATGCTTCCGCCAGCCATGTGGAAGTGCCGGCCAACCTGCCCGTCAGCGTGCTTGAGGATGTACGCGACGTGGCTCGCCGTGCGTTCAAGGCCGTAGATGGAGCGGGTCTGAGCCGCGTGGATACCTTCGTGACTCCGGACGGCACCGTGATGGTCAACGAGATCAACACCATGCCTGGCTTCACGCCGATTTCCATGTATCCCAAGGCGTGGGACGCCACGGGTGTGGGATACACCGAACTCATCACCCGTCTGATCGAAGGCGTGTTGAAGTAATCTCGCAACAGCGACTGCGTGGCTTCCCTCCTTTGGGAAGCCATTTTTTTTGACGTATGGCCGTCGAGCGTCAACAGTTCATGCCGAGTTTTCCTGAGTTCAGCCAACGTATGGCAAATGGCGAATGCAATTCACTTTCACGCCAGTGTCCGGACAGATTGGACGCATAGTTTCTTTTCTTGGGATTACGGGCTGCGCGCATGCCGCGCAACGAGCCCGGTTCCCCCAGACTTTTCCGTCTGGATGATGTTGAGAAAAGGAACATTATGAACAACCTGAGTAAGATCGCGGCCGGCTCCCTTGCCGCCGTGCTTGCATTCTCCATGGCCGCCTGCGGCTCCAGCAGCGCCTCCTCCGATGGCGCCGGCGAAAGCGCCGGCAAGGCCGTCACCGTGAACGGGAAGTCCGCCAAGGCCACTTCCCTCGCCGACTTCGGTACTATGGAAGACCTCGAAAAGGCCGCCAAGGAAGAGGGTGCGCTGAACGTCATCGCGCTGCCGCACGACTGGTCCAACTACGGCGAGGTCATCGAGGGCTTCAAGAAGAAGTACCCGGAGATCAAGGTCACCGAGCTCAACCCGAACGCTTCCTCCAAGGAAGAGCTTGACGCCGCCAAGACCAACAAGGGCACCGACGCCGCCCCCGACGTGTTCGATGTCGGCCAGGCCATCGCCGCCACTTCCACCGATAGCTTCGCTCCGTACAAGGTGCAGGCCTGGGACAAGATTCCGGACACCGCCAAGGATGCCGACGGCGCCTACTACGCCGACTACACCGGCATCATGTCCGTGGCTGGAATGCCGATAAGTACGGTGAGATCAACTCTCTGGACGATTTGCTCGATTCCAAGTTCGCCGGCACGGTGTCCTTGAACGGCAAGCCCGCTGAAGCCGGTGCCGCCTTCAACGGCTACCTGATGGTCAACCAGCTCGCAGGCGGCGACATCAATAACCTGCAGCCTGGTCTTGACTTCTTCAAGAAGCTGCAGGAAGCCGGCAACCTGACCACCGTGGACGTGACCAACGGCACCATCGACTCCGGCCAGACCGGTGTGGTGTTCGATTGGACCTACAATCAGGCTTCCTACAAGAAGGAGCTCAAGGATAAGGGCGTGAACTGGAAGTACAAGACCTTCCCGAAGGCCCAGGTCGTAAGCTACTACAACCAGGCCATCAACAAGGACGCGCCGCACCCGGCCGCCGCCCGCCTGTGGGAGGAGTACCTGTACACCGCCGATGCCCAGAACCTGTGGTTCAAGGGCGGCGCCAACCCGGTGCTGCTCGACTCCATGAAGGAAGACGGCACCGTTGATCAGGACACCCTGAAGGACGCCATCACCATCGAAGGCGACCCGGTCTCCTACACCAACGATGACTCCACCCGCATCACCGAGTGGCTCCAGAACAACTGGGACAAGACGATCGGCAACTGAGGTTATCTCGCATGACTGCCGCAATCGCACAGAACGGACCTGCTGCCGCCAAGGCCGCGGTCCGTCCGCTACTCCCTCCGCCGCCTCGTCCGTGCTGGCGAAGCATCGTCAGGAGCTGGGCACGCTTGCCTCCACGCTCCCGTTCTTTGCCTACACCGCCTGCTTCCTGCTGGCTCCCACCGTGATTGTGGTGGTGGGTGCTTTCCAGGATCGCAGCGGCGGTTTCACGCTCTCGAATTTCAACAAGATGTTCGAAGCCAACACCGTCGCCGCATTCGGCACCTCGATTCTGGTGTCCGTGGCATCTTCCGTGATCGGTGCGGTGGTGGGTGCGCTCGCCTCCTACGCGCTGGTCATCGGCGCCAAACCGAACGGTCTGCTGCGTCGCATGATCTCCGCCATCTCCTCGGTGCTCGCCCAGTTTGGCGGTGTGATGCTTGCGTTCGCGTTCATCGCCACCATCGGCATTAACGGCATCGGCACCATGCTCATCAAGACTCTGACCGGCTACACCGTGAACCCGAACTGGCTGAGCTCGCTGCCCGGTCTGATCACCATCTACTGCTACTTCCAGATTCCGCTGATGATTATCATCTTCCTGCCCGCAGTCGATTCGATTCGCCCGCAGTGGCGTGAGGCCTGCGAATCATTGGGCGGCAATACGTTCCAGTACTGGACTCGCGTGGCCTGTCCGATTCTGGCTCCCCGCTTCATCTCCGCGTTCCTGCTGCTGTTCGCTTCCGCGTTCTCCGCATACGCCACTGCCGCAGCCTTGTTCTCGCAGCGCTCGATTCTGGTGCCGTTGATGATTCAGGGTGCCATGCGCAATGAGATGGATCCTAACCAGCAGGGCTTTGCCCAAGTGCTGGCATTCGCAATGATCATCGTCGTGGCCATCGTCATGCTGCTGAGCCACGCTGTGGAAAAGAGGGCCGGACGTTGGCAGTGAATGCAGAAGATACCCGCGCGTTCGATACTGACGGCATCGCCGGTGCCGTCGTCGCGTCCACCGTAACGTTCCCCAAGCCCCCGCAGCTGCGCGCCGCACGCCGAGCCAAGCAAAGCGTCATCAAATTCGTGATTTTGTTCGTCACGCTGGCGTTCCTGTTCGTGCCGTTGCTGGCCATGCTCATCTTCACCCTGCGTCATCCGCTCTCCGGCCGCTGGTCGGCGGCTCCCTGGATTGCGATCTTCACCGGCAACGGCGAATCGTTGGGTGCCGACCTGACAGTACTGTGGCAGGGCGTTGGCACTTCGCTGGCGCTGAGCGCGGTCACTGTGGTGATCATGCTGTTGCTGCTGGTGCCCACCATGGTTATCGTGCACATTCGCTCCAAAGCCTTGGAACGCGCAATCGAATGGGTGGCCACCTTGCCGCTGACCATCCCGGCCATCGTGCTGGTCGTCGGCCTTGGCCCGATCTACCGCTGGCTTTCTGCCGACGTGCTGAGCACCAACCGATCTGGCTGTGCTTCGCCTACGTGATCCTCGTCATGCCGTTCGCGTTCCGCGCCATCGCCGTGGGGCTCAACTCCATCGATGTCAAGACCCTGGTCGAGGCCTCCCGTTCGCTCGGCGCCTCCTGGCCCAAGGTATTCTTTAAGGTGATTATCCCGAACCTGTGGCAGTCGATTCTGTCGGCATCCTTCATCTCCATCGCCGTGGTGCTGGGCGAATACACCGTCGCCTCGCTGCTCGGCCGCATGAACCTGCAGGTCGCGCTCTACCAGCTCGGCCAGTCCAATTCACAAATCTCCACCGCCATGTCGCTGCTGGCTCTGCTCTTTGGCGTGGTGCTGCTCGTTGCGCTCGACTTGATTTCTGATGCGATGCGCAAGTCCAAAGAAGGTAAATGATTATGTCTTTCCGTTCGATGTTTGGCCATGAGGCTTCGCATGAGGCCGTTGCCGATGTGGCTCCGACTGTCGGCACCGGCTCCGATGTGCAGCCCGTCGCCCCCGCGACTTCCGCGCAGACTGCCGCCGAGGATGCGTTCAAGAACGATCCCACCGCTACCCTCGAGGGTGTGCGCGGCAAGGACGTGACCAAGGCCGCCAAGGCTCTGCTCAAGGACACCGTCAAGCGCGGCGGTGGCTCCATTCAGATGCAGAACGTCATCAAGATCTACCCCGGCTCTACTGTGCATGCGCTTGACGATTTCAATCTGGACATCAAGCCCGGCGAAATGGTCGTGCTGCTCGGCGGCTCAGGCTGCGGCAAGTCCACCGCGCTGCGCTCGCTTGCCGGCCTCGAGGATATTCAGGGCGGCCGCATCATGGTCGGCGGCCAGGATGTCACCGGCGTGCCGGTCAACAAGCGAGAGATGGCCATGGTGTTCCAGGCTTACTCCCTCTTCCCTCACATGACCGCTCTCGAAAACGTGGAATTCGGTCTTGAAGTGCGTGGCATGGGCAAGGCCGAGCGTCGCAAGATTGCCATGGAGCAGCTTGAGCTCGTGGGGCTTGCCGATCAGGCCAAAAAGTACACACAGCAGATGTCCGGCGGCCAGCAGCAGCGTGTGGCCTTGGCTCGTGCATTGGCAGTCAAGCCGCGCGTGCTGCTGCTCGACGAGCCACTTTCCGCCCTCGACGCCAAGGTTCGTGTGCAGCTGCGTGATCAGATTCGCCGCATTCAGCTCAACACCGGCACCACCACCGTGTTCGTGACCCACGATCAGGAGGAAGCGTTGGCCGTGGCCGATCGTATCGGCGTGATGAACAAGGGCAAGATCGAGCAGATCGCCGCTCCGCAGGATCTCTACCAGCGCCCTGCCACTGAGTATGTGGCCACGTTCATTGGTTTGACCAACCGCCTGCCCGGAGCGTCCAATGGCGACGAGGCCGTGGTCTTCGGCCAGCGTGTGCCGCTGCTCGAAGGGTCGGCCAAGGGTGATTCCGTGGCCGTGCTGGTGCGCCCAGAGAATCTGACTCTGACCGCGGCCGCACAGCATGACTCCCACGTGGGTGAGCGTGCGCGCGTTGAGGTCATCCACTTCCTCGGCTCCTTGGTGCGCGTGGATACGGTGATCACCTCCGGCGAATACCAGCGCTGGAACAAGGGCGAGCAGCTCAAGGTCACGGTGCAGTTGCCGGCCAGCGAGTTGCCGGCTGGGCTCGCCGTCGGCGATGAGGTAGTCGTGGCTCCTCGCGCGGTCGCAGCGCTCGCTTGCTGAGCCTCGATGGGGGGGGATCAGCCGGCGGCGTATGATAGCGAAAATTCACTGTCGGCCGTAGCTGCCGATGTGTGATGGTGTGGGACAACATAAAGTAATCGCTGTTTTTGCATGTTGTCCCACTGAATTTGGGACAACATGCATGTCAAACGTTATACATGTGTGTTGTCCCATTGTGCTTGTTAGAAAATCGTTGCAATGACGCCATTTCACCGCCACGGCCACATGGTGCGGTTTGAGGAGCGTGGGACGATACGCAAAAACAGCCTATTTTTGCATGTTGTCCCACGCGAAATGGCTCTTGCCGCACAATTCCCGACTGATATGCCTCTCGGTCTTAGCGCGGTTTTGAACATGCTGTCGTATTCTTGAAGCGTATGCATAGGCGGTCCTCGGACCGGTAATAAAGGGGAATCCATGAGCGAACCGCAGACGCCGCAAACCGAGCAGGGAACTCAAACAACGTTGCCGCAGCGGTCGGGTAACTGGTGGTTTGTGGCATATCGACGCTTTTCGATAGTGGGCGTGGCGCTCGCGATTATGGTGGCGTTTTGGATTGGGCTCAACATGCTGGCCACCGGTGCATTACATCAGTTTGCCGGTAACGATGTGCCTACGTGGGCGGTGTTGCTGGCCTCCTCGGGCCCGCTGTATCTGGTGGCCATGCCGCTCAGCATGCTGGTGTTCACGCGCGTGCCCGCCATCAGCACCCGCCAATTTGCCATGAAGCCGGGCGAATTCATCCCGCTTTTCATCATATGCATTCCTGTGATGTACCTCGGCAATATCATCGGCATGGTGCTGTCTGCTGGTGTTACCGACGGCCAGGCCACGAATCGCATCAATGATCTGGTGCTCGGCGGCAATGAGTGGGTGAATGCACTGTTTGTGGGACTGCTGGCGCCGATTTGCGAGGAATGGCTTTTCCGCAAGCAGATCATCTCCCGTCTGCGCAGGTACGGGGAAAAGACGGCTATCGTGTTCTCCGCACTGGCATTCGCGCTGTTCCACATGAATCTGTTCCAGTTCTTCTATGCCTTCGGTCTAGGCTGATTTTCGGCTATGTGTACACGCGCACCTCTCGCCTGCGTTACTCGGTGCTGATGCACATGCTGATCAACCTCAATGGCTCCGTGCTGGCGCCGCTGATGCTCAAGCAGATTGATCCCAGAATCCTCAGCGGCACCATCAGTGAAGCCGAAATCATGAGCATGGTGCAAGGCGGCAGCGGTATGCGCGGATTGAGCATCATGATGCTGTACGGCATGGTGATGCTGGGTCTCCTGATTGCCGGTATCGTGCTGCTGATCGTCAAGCGCAAGAACTGGGAATTCTATCTGGCTCCCGAAGAGTTGCCTACCGGTTTGAAAGTGCGCACGACCTACGGCAATCCAGGTGTGGTCATCTATATACTGCTGACCGTTGGCCTGACTATCTGGATGCTATTGGCGTAAGCATTTTTTGGCGCCTCTCTTTGAGGGGAGCTGTCAGCAAAGCTGACTGAGGGGAGTCTCCGCGGTATCACGGTACTCCCCTCAGTCTCACTTCGTCTGGCAGCTCCCCTCAGAGAGGGAAGCCAAGATGGTTAGATGTTGTCTGCTGAGCCGCTGTCTTCGACAAGATAATCGGCTCCGGCGATGGCGCGCGCGGCGGCATCCGTCACAGTGGACAGCAGCACGCCTTCGCGTGCGAATACCAGTACTTGGCCGGTCATGCCATAAGGCGAGAAGCCGGTGAATTTGACCAGAGGCGGCTGCCCTTCCAAAGACACATTGGCGGTCGCCTTGGTCACACGGTCGAGGATGTCCTGACTGACAGCGGCCGGATCGCTGGACGCTTTGGCGGTGAATTCCAGCGTCGACATGCCCTCACTCGCCGGCGTCAACTTGGTCAGCGCTGCGGTATTCAGCACCGAGTTGGGAATGATCATCAAATCACCGTTGCGGGTGCGCACCGCGGTCTGCCGCCAGGTGATGTCATGCACAGTGCCGGTGACGCCTTGAACGGTCACCAAATCTCCGGGCTGGATCACGTGTCCTAGCATCAATCCGAATCCGCCGATGATGTTGGCAACGGTATCTTTCAGACCCAGTGAAATCGCCACGCCTCCAACGCCGAGGGCGGTAATCAGTGTGGTGGGATTAATGCCGAATACTGGTTGCAGCACCATTGCCGCGCCGATGACCCAAATCGTTACACGCGCGAGGTTCACGAAAATCGAGGCACTGGGAATCTGCGAATTATCCAATACCTTGCGCAGAACGCGACTGACAAGCCGGTCGGCCACCAGCACGAGGACCAATACAATGGCCAACCACGTGAGTTTGCCGACGTTCGCTTGGAACCAGCGATCAATATTTCCTGCATATTCATCCATATGCCTTACTGTATCGGCCATCTCTGAAGAAGTCGTGAGAGACCCCTCGGCAGAGGAAGTATATACGGATTGCCTCCTTCTGACGAGGAACGTGACTGCCGGAGGCGGTCGGAGGGGGAGACCAGTGCGGAAGATCAGTTATGCTGCCAGCAGCGTCACGCCGGTCATGGTCCAATTCCTCTATTCCTGATGCTCGCGGCAGGTTTGCCCGAGGCCGCGTGCCAGGCGAATCGGGTCGAGAATCTCATCCAGCTGTTCGGCGGGCAAGTCGGTGCGCTCGCCGGCCACTTCGCGCACGGAGCGGCCGGTATGCACGGCTTCGGCGGCGATGTCGGCCGCACGCTCATAGCCAATATAGTGATTGAGCGCGGCGGAAATCGACGGCGAGGACTGAGCGTAGGCGCGCCCGTTATCTGCGTTGATTTCAATGCCTTCCACGCAGTTGACGCGGAACGTCGTCATCGCGTTGGTCAGCAGCGCCATGCCGGTGAGCAGCTCATGCACCATCACCGGGTCAAAGGCATTGAGCTGCAGCTGACCTTCGGCCACGGCCCAGTTCACGGTCACGTCCATGCCGAAAATCATGAAGCAGCATTGGTTGACGCATTCGGGAATAACCGGGTTCACCTTGGCTGGCATAATCGAGGACCCTGCCTGGCGTGCCGGCACATTGAGATCGTTGAACCCGCAGCGAGGACCGGAGTTCAGCAGTCGCAGATCATCGGCGGCCTTCTTCAGATGCACGGCGAGGTTCTTTACGGCTGCGGATGTAGACACATACGCGCCCATATCGGTCATGGCAGCCACCGGATCAGGGGCGGCGGTAACCGGCAGACCCGTGATTTGCGCCAGATGCTTGGTGGCGGACTGGCGGAAGCGCAAATCGGCGCAAATACCGGTGCCGATAGCGGTGGCGCCGAGGTTGAGCTGGGCCAACAATGGCACTACGCGGTCGAACGCGGCCAAATCGGACTTCAGCAGTGTGGCGAATGCGTGGAATTCCTGGCCGTAGGTCATTGGCACGGCGTCTTGCAGCTGGGTGCGGCCGATTGTCACATCATTGATGTGCTTGTCGGCCAAATCATGGAAGGCCTTGGCGAGTTTCTTGGTGGACTCGGCAAGCGGTCCCAGCGCGTCAATCAGTGCGAGCTTGCAGGCGGCCGGATAGGTGTCGTTGGTGGATTGCGATTCGTTGACATCGTCGTTCGGGTGAATGTATGAGTAGTCGCCACGCTGATGGCCGGCGATTTCTAGCGCGCGGTTGGCGATTACCTCGTTCATGTTCATGTTCGACGAAGTACCGGCGCCTCCCTGCATAACATCGACCGGGAACTGATCGGCCAGCTTGCCGGCCTCGATTTCCAGGCAGGCAACACGGATGGCCTCGGCCTTGGAAGCATCGATGAGTCCCAGTTCCTCGTTGGCGATGGCGCAAGCGCGCTTGACTGTGGCGTAGGCGCGAACCAGCTCCGGATGCTGCTGTCGGTGATGCCGGAGACCGGGAAGTTGCTGATGGCGCGCTGGGTGTGAATGCCCCAGTAGGCGTTTGCCGGCACTTCCATCTTGCCGATGCAGTCGTGTTCCAAACGGGTGTTGTTCGAAGTTTCGCTCATGTTTTCTATCTTCCTGTGCGTGAGGTGGAAACGCCAGCATTGTGCGGCGATTGCGCCTTGTGAGAAACCTCACGCGGGTTTATGCAAAGAGCCCCGCCTGTTGCGGCGGAGCTCTTCGTTGGAGGATTGGATTAGGGTGTGTTTACACTAGTTGGGTTTTGGCTGTGTTTTTTCAGGTAGACGGCGATGAGGATGAGCTGGAGGTTGGCGAGGAAGGTCTCGTCGAGCCTGTCGTAGCGGGTGGCGGCCTGGCGGTGGTGCTTCATGCGGTTGAAGACGCGTTCGACCATGTTCCGCCCTCCCCGGGAGACGCCGACGGACCGGGAGTCCTCTTTTTCGGCGCCCCGGCCGCGTGCCGGTGGACCTGTGGAATCTGCTGCGGCATGGCTTCGTGCCTTCGTTTCCAGTCGCGATTTGTTTTGTTTGGCGACAGAAAATCGTACACAGGACACGGGCCATGCCCCTATCTCAAGCCCAGACCAAAGTACGCAAAATTTCGGGCGTTGTCCCACTGTTCCCCATTTATGGAATCGTAATTTACTAAATCATGATTCCATAAACCGAACGATGGCTGTATTCATCTTCGAGGGCGGTTGAAACCGCGTCGACACGCCGAAGGGGTGCTCACAGAACCGTTGTTGCCGAAAAGCAACCATTGGAATTCCGCCATTGTGCGAAACCTATCCGCCGTTCTGCGAGCACCCCTTCGGCGTGTCGTCGTATCCGGTGCGTTCCTACGAGCAGAGCCAATCCATGACGTTGGTGATATGGATGCCTTCGTCGGTCATGCCCTCGCTATGCCAGTCGAGGGTGAGCACCGTGCGGGGGAATGCGTCGCCCAATCGCCGCAGCGGGGCTAATTCCCGCTCCCGGGTCTGCTCCTCGGTCATGTTCAACGTGACCTGAATGTACTGCTTGTCGTTTCCGCGTTTCGCGATGAAATCGATTTCGCCGTCGGGCAGCGATCCGATGGTGACATCGTAACCGCGTCGCTGCAGTTCCATGAAGACGATGCCTTCGAGCTGGGCTCCGCGATCCGAGCCGTTGAAACCCGTGGCGAGATTGCGAAAACCGTTGTCGACGGGGTAGAACTTGCGTTGCGGGCGCAGCAGTTCCTTGCCTCGCATGCGTTCCTGTTGCGCGCTGTAGACGATGAACGAGCGTTCGAGCGCGCTGATCTGGTTGTCGACGGTGGCGTAGGAGGCGTTCGCGCCGGCGCTTGCGAGCGTGTTGGCGACCTTGTTGACGGAGAACAGGTTCCCCGACGTTGAGAACAGATATCGGCTGAGTTTTTCCAATGTGGCGATGTCGCGGATGCCGTACCTTCCCGCCACGTCCTTCATCACAATGGATTCGTAGATTGAGGTGAGTATTTCGGTCGCCTTGTCCTGGTCCGGCTGGCCGGTGACGAACAGGCCGGGCATGCCGCCGAACATCATGTATTTGGAGAACAGCTGGTCCGTGGAATCCGTGGTTCCCGGAGCCCGATGATGGCGTTGGTATTCGTCGAAGGAGAGCGGATATACGGGGATGGTGATGTAGCGACCCGTCAGATGAGTCGCCAGTTCGCCGGATAGCAGCCGTGCGTTCGATCCGGTGATATACACGTCGGTGTCTTCACGGGAATGCAGCCGGCGAACCACTTCCTCCCATCCGGGAACGTCCTGTATCTCATCGAGGAAAACGTAGAAGTGGCCGGGTTGGGCTTCTTGCGTGGCTTGCATCAGGTCGGCGTGCAGGTCGGTCGCCGAATATCCGATGGGCGTGTCGAAGGAATCGAAGCGACGGGTGAAGATATTGCTCGCGGGAACGCCGTCGTCGAGCAGTGATTGCGCATAATGTTCCAGCAGCGTGCTTTTCCCGCACCGTCGGACGCCGGTAAGCACCTTGATCTCCGGGGTGTTCCGGTGGCTGCGCAGCGTGTCGGTGAGCTTGTCTCGTGCGATATACCCCGTCATCTCCACGCCTCCGATTTCTAGTGTATTGCAAAACAGTCATTAAATCGACGTTAATTTTCAGTATACTTGAAATTGTGCATTCTGGAGTAATGATTCTATAGTGTACTCAAAATCGTGTGGTGGGTGTCGTCTGCCGCTGTCGGCTGGTGTGTGCTGTGATATCAGGGTTCCGTTACTGTTTGAGCGGCGCTGCCACTGTTGGTGGTGCCCGAGTTTTTGCGCACTTTGGTCTTCGCCCGCCCCTGTGGCGATGATCAATTCGCTTCGCGTACGGTCTCACCGAGTCGGGACATGTCGAGGTAGCGTCGCGTCGACCACTCGCTGGAAGTCACGTAACGAACTCTGGCACAGGCGAGCATCAACGCGCCCCTGCCATCCGGGAACGAGCCGACCACGCGCGTGCGCCGGCGGATCTCACGGTTCAACCGTTCGATCATGTTGTTGGTGCGGATGCGACGGCGATGCTCGCGCGGGTAGTCGTCGAGCAGGTGGGTCGTCGTCTCGCCGATGCCCTCCCTGAGGCATCTGGCGGCCTCCTTGAGTTTCCTCGATTCCATGTCCTTGGCGGCGGATTCCGCCTTCTTCAGTGCCTTGTCCCTGGTTTCCATGGAGAACACGGCCAAAAACCCGACTAGTGCAAACACACCCTAGTTGTGATGGCCGGCAGCAGTATTGTTGCTGTTCTGTGGACCGTGTGCAAAGATGCGGTTCCAGTAATCGAGCATGTCTTCGCGGCTCATGGCCAGATAGATGCCCATGGCCAGCACGGCCACGTCTTCCTTGAGCAGATCCTTGATCTCGATGGTGCCGCTCAGCTTGGGCCAGCGCTGAAGCACTGCAAGCATGCCGCCTACGGTGAATTCGATCATGAGATCGGTTGTGAGGTCAAGATGTTCGGGGTCTCGTTGCAGCATGCTGATCATCTGCAGTCGGCAGAAATCGCGCAGGGATTCAGTCAGTTCCAGCGTGCTGTGTGGGCCGGCCAGCAGAGCCAATCGGTCGAGGCGCTGGCGCTGTTCCGGGTTGGCGAGCGTGGCGGTGATGCGTTCGCGCCACTGCTCCTCGGGGTTGCCGTTCGGGTCGGGGGTGCGGTTGATCGGGATGGATTCGACCTGATGCAGAATGGCGGAATCGGCCAGTTCCGACAGTCCGGAGAAGTGGTAATAGAACGAATTGCGGTTGACTCCGGCCTCGCTTACCACATCGGTAACGGTGATTTTGCGGTAGTCGCGGTCGGCGAGTAGTTCCCAGAAAGCGTTTTCGAGGCGCTCTTTGGCTGGCAGCACCTCGGAATCATGACGTGGACGCGGCATCTCTTCCTCCTGACGCATTGCGCTAATAGTCACGCTGTCTAATAAGTTATTGGACACTATAACTAGTATCTCTAGACATCTGTGGGTTTATCGTTAGGTTCGTTCTTCTGCTCGGTAGCGGGTGTGCCGTTTGGCTCGTCGGCGTCTGCCGTTGCCTTGGCGTTGGCGGAATCTGTCTTGTGTTTGGCGGTGGCGGCCTTGATCAGAATGGGCACTGCTTCGGCTAAATGCCGCCGATCCTCGGGGGTAAGTCCCACGAACGCGCCAAGCATGGAGGGGATTGAAGCGGGGAAATTGCTCATCACTTCGCTGAACGTCGTGGCGCCATTGGAGTGCAGCACGGTGAACAGGGCGTCCACTGCACGCTCGCGCTGTTCCGGCGTAAGCGCGCCAACCAATGATTCAACTCTTCGTTGAACAGTTGGGAGCTGGAGCTGAGATCGGGCTCGGTGACGAACTGATCGCCGTCCACCAGCCAGGTGAATGCGGAATGCTGCATAATGCCATCCGAATCGGAAGACACCACACGGCATGGTTCAGGAGTCTCGAAAATCATGCCCACAATCGATGAGCTCGGCACGATTTTCGTCACCTTTGGCTGGATCCTGCGGTAGGCGGGGCTGGTCACGATTTCCGAGGGGAAGCCGGGGCCGTCCAGCGAATAGATATGCCGAATGCGGTTTTGGACTTTGGCGTCGGCGTTCATCGCCGCATAAATCGCCAGATTGCCGCCTTTGGAGTGGCCTACCAGAACGATCGGACCGTCCCATAGTCGGGCCACTGTATCCAGATACGCGCTGGCCGCGCGTTGGGCCGGCACTGGGTACTGGAAAGCCATGTTGAAATCCTCTTTCCAGCCAATCAGCGAATCGTCGGTTCCGCGGAAGGAGAGGACCATGGTGCCTTTATGCGTAGGATTGCGACGGTTGTGCCCGTCGGGCAGTTGGAACGTCGCCGCGGCAAATTGGGTTTGCTCGCCGCGGTTGACATGCTCTACGACGGCTCCCAGCCGTATGCCAGCAAAGCGTGGATTATTGCCGGCCTCTTCGAACAGGGTATGGGTGAGATGTGGGTCGATCACCGAGACCATTTGGGCTTCGTGAGGTTTGTCATCCTCCGATGTATCGATTGAACGATGCAATTCTTGGTTGGCCTCTTTGAGGCTGATTGATTCCATTGCCGTATGCCAGAGCCCTTTGAGCCATATCAGCGGATGTTCGGGCTCAAATGCGCGGATGCGAGTGGCGAAGGAGCCGGATTGCTGCTGCTCATCAAGCATCAGCGTGGGGCAGATGTTGGCCACGTCTTCATAGATGAGTGTGGCGATAATCAGGGCGTCGATTTCATTGAACGGCAATTCGGAGAACGGGCGCAACTCGGTGCGTGCATAGTCGATGATGCCTGTCATACACGCCTCCCGATTTTGCTTATGGCCCTGCGGCCCCAAGTTCATGCACAGCTGCGGTTTGTCTGCTGCCATGTGCTTTCCATTGTAGGGATTGTATGGGTGCCGATGGCGCACTGATGGTGAACAATTCCGTATGGGTTTCTCGGCATGACTCGGGAAATTGTTGGGTGGTCGGGGCGGAGCCTGTGCTGAGTGCCGGTTGTCGTTTGCCGTGGGCGTTGAGTGCCGATTTATACCGGCCGGATATCGAGCAGATCGAATCGCGTCATATCCACGCCTCGTGCTCGAGCAGTTCGGCCTTGATGTCGAGCCGGCCGCCATAGCCGCCAAACGCACGGCTGATCCGACCACGCGATGGCAAGGCACGATGATGGTGATCGGATTGCGCTTGACCGCACCTCCAACCGCTTGCGCAGCCATTCGCCCGCCGCCGCGGCGTTCGGACAGCTCGGCGGCTATCTCTCCGTAACTGGCCGTCATGCCGTAAGGAATCTCTGCAACGAGTTGCCATACTTCATGCTGGAACGGAGTGGCCGCCGGATTCATCGGTGGGGCCTGGCTGAGGCTTGGGCGTTCGTCTGCAAAGTAGGCCTGCAGCCAGTCGCGGGTTATGCGGAACACCTCGAGTTCGGAATCTGGCGTACAGTTGTCTTTCTGCCGGTTCTTGGCGGCCCACCACCAGTCCTCGAGGCATAGCTCGGTGAGCGCCTCACCGTCTGAAGCATCATCATCCGACCGATGGGTGTTTCCACGGTGGTGCGTATCAATTGCCGTTGTGCCATACAGCCATTATGGCGTGTTCGCGCGGCTTTCTGCATTTCGAGGGGCTGATTTACGTTTCTTCGGAGGTCTACTTCCGTTTCAAGGGGCTGGTGTCCAAGTAGACGAGGCGCAAAAATGGCGGAATGGCGTTGGCGTTATGCTGTGGATACTTGTGGTGCAAAGGATGACCGGCCCCTCGAAACGGAGATAGATATTCGGAAAAGCTCAAATCAGCCCCTTGAAATGGAATTAGAGCTCAACTTTGATGGAACGTGGAACTTGCGCGCGAAGCGGTGGACAATGGGAACCATGAACACATTTGGTTTGGGACATGACGTGGTGGATGTGGCCGCATTCGCTGAACAGTTGGGACAGCCGGGCTCGCATATGCGTGCTCTGTTTTCCGTGCGCGAGGTACGGCAGGCGGCGGACCGCGCACGCCAAAAAAACGATGGCGAAGCTGTCCATCTGGCCGCCAAATGGGCCGGCAAAGAGGCGTTCCTTAAAGCGTGGTGTGATTTTCTGGGGAGTGCGCCGTTCCCGTTCACGCTGGATAATTTTCCGTGGCGCGAGATTGAGATTCTCGATGATTCGCGCGGTGTGCCGCATGTGTCGCTGAGTGGTGACGCATCGCCGGCGTTCCAGACTGATTACTCGGGTTCGATCCCCGACGTCCGCATCTCCCTGAGCCATGATGGCCCGGTTGCGTCCGCCGTGGTGATGATTCAATCCGGTAATGATTCGCGCGAAATCCGCTGAACGGTGCGAAATTTCAGCTTCTCTTCGGCGCGTCCTCGGTTACATGCATCGAACCGGTTTGATATAGTTGACGCAACATGTCAAACGATTGACGCGAGCAGCGGGCAGAGACGAAGGAGTTTCCGGTGGCTCAGAGCAGCCAGTCGGCACAGGCAGAGAAGTCAATCGCGCAGAATAAGGCAAAGAAAAGGCATACCGGCACTGTTTTCAATACCCGCTTCGCAGCTCATAAGGATGAACTTGAGCGGCTCTTCATGAGTCTGTACAACGACCATGATGCCTTCGACTCTCTCGTCGACAGCATGGCTGAGGCCTATGCTGACCGTCCCGCCGACCTGAAGCGTCTCGACAAGTCCCGCGAACAAGACCCGGATTGGTACAAGCGCGGCAACATGTTCGGCATGACCATGTACACCGACCTGTTTGCCGGGGATCTCAAGAAGCTTGCCGATAAGATCCCGTACCTCAAGGAGCAGAAGCTCACCTACCTGCACCTCATGCCGCTGCTCGACATGCCCCACCCGAACAATGACGGTGGCTATGCGGTCCAGGGCTTCGACACTGTAGACCCGAAGCTCGGCACCAACGAGGACCTCGCCGCGCTCGCCAAGAAGCTGCGCCGCGCCGGTATCAGCCTGTGCATCGACTCAGTGAGTTATCGTTTTTCTCCCCCGTGCGCGTCGTTCAGGCCGTCGGCGCGATTAGTCGGGTCTCACCTTTCATCAATTTGGATGTCAATCCGCCGAGGAGCGGCATGAGGAATACGGTCACGGCGCCGGCGGCCACCAGCGTTGACGCGGTGGTTTGGTGCATGGTGCCGCCCTGCACCGCAAGAGAAGTCACGGCCACAATCAGCGGCAGAGCCGTTGTAAAATACAGCGAAACGGTGAGCTTATCCTGCGGGTCGAGTGGGTTGACTCGATGGTCGAGCGTCGTGGCCACAAAAATTGGCACCGCGCGCACCAGCAGCAGCATGATGATGAAGGTGATGAGCAGTGCAGGATTGGCCACGACCGCTTTCACGTCAATGGATGCGCTGGAAACCACGAAAAACACGGGAATAAGGAAGCCGTAGCCCACGCCTTCGAGCTTCAGGTTCAATGTATGGTTGCCGTTCGGCGTGATGAATCGCAGGATGAAGCCGGCCGCGAACGCGCCCAGCACCACATCAAGCAGGAACAGGAACGCCAGACCCAGTTCGCTGAGCAGTTCAACGGCTTTGGTCACCCAGATTTTATCTAGGATGAATGGTCCGAATATCGCCCCGAACACCAGCAGCAGCACGGTCTGCGGCATGGGTTTGCCGGGAATAAGCTGCGTGATGATAGGACACGTCACTGCAATCATCATGATGATGGGTAGCGAGACGAGATCATAGGTCATGGTCTGATCGAATTCTCTCCGTTTTCTTGAATACGTTTCGGCAGTGTAGTTCGTCCCGTTGTCTCGAAGCGGTCATGTATGTCTTGCCGTGTGACAACCCGGCGACAGGCGCGGTTGCCATCCCCGCAGAAATATGTATAATAACCCAAGTCGCTAAAAGCGACGTTTACGCGGATGTAGCTCAATGGTAGAGCCTCAGTCTTCCAAACTGATTACGCGGGTTCGATTCCCGTCATCCGCTCCACTATTTATATGTTGGTGTATCTAATTGGGAATACCGGAAGGGTGAGCTACCCCGAGTAGTATTAATACTCATGGTGTTGAGAATCGACGAAGCTGAACTGCGTGCCAAGCTCTTTGAGCACAAAGAGCAGATTGCAGATTGGTTTCGGCCCGATTGCCAATGGGGTTGTCATCATCATCGAAGGATTGTTTTTACATTCCTGCTGCTCTCACATCTGGACTCGACCAAATTTTTCAAGGATTGCTCCTTGCATTGAGCATTATCTTCATGTTCTATGGAGTATGGAGTTTGATTACTGCTTGCAGAAATAAGTATGATGCCATAACACTGTATGAGGATATCGCCAACATGGATAGAACCGAACGAAGAAGCTCGATCATTGCGGTGAAAGACGCTAACCGATATCTTCTGTATCGTGATTTAGGTTGGGGATGCGACTTTTTCCCTAATCATGCAACCGCAAGCAGTACTGATGAGGATGTTCGTCAGCTGACGACGTATTTTGCCGATGAATTCGGAATTCCTGCTAAAGACTTTACTCTGTCTCACATTTGTGTGAAGGATTCTGAGAAGCCATCCACGGAGCATGATGGAGAGGTTCGTTATTACGAATACACGCTATACCGCGCTAGCGTAACGGTAATGCCTGACGCCTGGCGTTCCACTGAGTTCCATGTTGGTGCCAAGGACTGCCGCTGGATGACTCTTGATGAGATGCTTGCCGACCCTGTCATCAACAAAATCAATCATGATGTCGTTGCGATGGTGCGGGATAACTTGTGATTGTTTGCCGCCTTTGGGGGCATATGGTTGTTGGTCCGAAGCGCGTTCTATACCTCGATAATCATCGGAATCAGGGCGCAGCATGCTCTATGGAACTCTCTATACCCTGAAAACACTGAAAATCAGGATATAGCGCAGTAGAACAGAATCTGCAAACAGCGGTATGCCGAGGAATGAGGTCCTCTTCACCCACGACGTAACGCAGATTCGTATCTTATGGACCTTATATATAGGTTTGTGGCCAAGGTGCTACCCACAACATTGCCCGTAACGCCACCGCCCGCAACAGAACACGGCCTTGGTGAGTCGTATGTTTGCGTTCACAGAAATTGCATGTAGCATGTCTTCGCATATGCGTAACGACGTGTGACCGTGTGGCATTGCACACGCAGAACGGTGGCATGCTGACGGCCGACGGTAACTCCGCGCCCCACGTAGCGGCAGCAAATCTGCCCTATTCCCGAATTGTGGGAGCAGCACGCCCTGCAGGGGCGAAAAAGTCCGTTATCGTAGGTGGATGACGAGGGTGCCACTTTTCAAAAATTTCAAGGTTCTTTTCAATATCGGGTAAGAATTTCCCTCTATCCGGGTGGACGCATTCGTGCTTTTTGCTTAATAACGTAACGCCTTGTAGGTGTGACGCCAGGCTTTGGTGTACGCGATCGTAAGAGACAGGCAAGGCTATGAAGAGAATTGCAGAATGGTTCGCCGCGGTAGGGGCCGCAGCAAGCAAGAGTGGCAAACGGCTAGTGGCCGTCGTGGCCGCCGTAGCGATGCTTGGCGGCGTCGCCGGCGTGAGCGCGACCGCCATGGCCGATGACCAGTCTGCGGCCGATACCCAGCAGTCCACCGCCCAAACCGAAACTCCGGCAAACACCGACAGTAAGGACGCCGGTACGGATACCGGTAACAAGGATGATTCGACCAAGGCCGATGACGCCGCAAGTGCCGATACCGATGCTGCCGCCTCGGAACTCACCGAGCAGACGGCTCCTGCTCCGACTTCGACGTTGAACACGCAGGCAGCCGAAGCCACGAATGGCAGCTGTGTGTATGCAGGTAACGTTGCCTCTGGACTGAATAACGTGTGCTGGCTGGATATGACGAACTTCACCGCGGACAAGGACCAGCTTCAGCCCATGAGCGTGAAGCTTTCGGACTCGTTGACGATGAAGTTCAACATCAAGTATACGGGTGGTCGTACGTTGCGTTCGGCCGCCGTGCCTACTTGGAATAAAGCGGCGTTCGGCCATTACGGTTATGCCGGTTTCCCTGAAGGAACCAAGCCTGCTCTGTATCAGAGAACCGGATCTTACAATACCGAGTCCACGGTAGAGCTGACGGACATCAAGATCGTAAATGCTGATGGCAGTGAAATCACTGGCAATTATTCGTTTATGATGCGGATGCCGAGAGCACGAACAACAATGAGAGTATCTCGTTCACTTCTTCAAACGAGATCGAGCAAGTGGCCCAGTTCCCGCAACAGGGTGATGCCGACTACAAGAATTATGCGTTCGGTGTTCAGACGTTCTCCGCTGACCACAAGACCGTGACCGGTGGTGGTGTGAGGACTGGTGCCAATCCAGGCATATACCTGTACAAGACCAAGTCACCGGATACCGTATCGGTGACGATGGGGGTCCATTATGGGCGCGAGATTCAGGCGGCGATCTTCGGCGTGCTGTTCTCCAATGCGGAGACCACTGTGACCACGAACAACGCTTCTGATACGTTTGCTGGCAAGGTCGAGTCGCAGACCTATGGTTCCGAGCAGACCGGTGGCGTAACCGGTTCTAATTCCGCTACCAGCAAAGTGGTGAACATGCTGTCGGATACGGACACGTCCGAACAGGTGAAGTTCACTCTGTCCGCCAGCGAAAACACTAATTGGAATGATTACAATGTCTCGTTCACCTGTGATGGCGATTGCGGTGAATACGATGCAACTCCTCAGATTGATACTGCGACCGGCAACCGGTATGTGACCGTCAGCGTCGCGTCAGAGAAGTCCGCGCATGGTAAGTGGGTCGTGACCAAGAAGGTCAAGCTGGACACCCCGAAGATTCAGAAGTCGATTTCGAAGGATGAGGTGGATTCTGCGGCTACTGGTCAGAAGGATTCCTACACCCTGAGTCTGAATGTCAAGGGCAACACGGTCTCCGGTACCACGACTTCCGGTGAAAAGGCCAAGATCGATGTGGCGTTCGTGCTGGATACTTCCGGAAGCATGAACGACAAGGTTGGCAATTCCACGCGTCTGAAGAACATGCAGAATGCGATTACCGATAACGGTGGTTTGTCGTCTGTGCTGTTCAACTCGCCTGACAAGATTGACGCGCAGGCGCATGTGATTACGTTCGCGAGCGGTCTTGGATTGGATGGTACGTCAGTGCTGTCTACGAAGGCCGACCTCGATGAGGTCGTTAACGGGCTGACCGCTAACGGTGCTACCCATTGGGAGAAAGGTCTTGAGCGGGTAAGCAATATCAGCACAAGGCCTGGCGCGACCAAGTATGTCGTGTTCCTTACCGATGGCGACCCCGGTAATAAAGGTTGGAAAGAGACTAACGTCTACAGCTGCGGTGTGCTTAGCTTGCAGACATGTGACGATAACGATTCCGCCCGTTCCGTATATAACGCTTCGGTGATCGCTGGTAAACAGTTGGCGAAAGCTGGCTGGAACATACTTAATGTTGGCGTCGACATGCCGACGACGGTGTACGTGAATCCGGAGGCTGACTCGGTTAGCGGAAGCATCATAAATTGCACAATCATTCGTTCAGCCCAACTGCTGGTTGGGTCTCTCCTTTGGAAGCGCTGACCGCGCGTGAAAATGACAACAAGTCCACCACGGTCAAGGACCAGCTGATTAAGGCTTACCCGAAGACCACTTCCAGTGAGTTGGCTCAGGTGTTCAAGGACCTCGGCCAGATCATCACCACGACCACGACGAAGTCGTATGGCAAGGTGAGTATCGTCGATACCCTGTCCGACTACGCCGACCCGTTGTTTGAGTATGACAAGCAGTCTGGTGAGATTACGTCTGGCGTTACGGTGGTTACGAGTGACAGGTCGAATGTTGATGCCGAAGTGGCGTCCAAGACCTATGATGTCGCTACCCGTACGGTGACAGTGACGTTCAGGGACGGCTTCACGCTGGCCAAGGACGTGACCTATTCGGTGCAGTTCAAGGTCAAGCCTTCCGATAAGGCGTATGAGACGTATGCGTCGAACAAGCAGTCCGAAAAGGGCGGCTACACGGATACGGATAACACCGTGCATCAGGGTGAAACTGGTACCGGTACAGATTCGGAAAACAAGGACGGTTTCTATTCCAACGCGGAGGCCCATTTAGCGTATTCCGAGTGCACCGCAGTCAACAATGTCGCGAAGGATTGCGTGTCGAAGGATAACGTGACATATCAGAAGCCTGTCCTGCAGGTGAAGACCGGCAAGATTCAGGTGACCAAGAAATGGGATCCGACCGATTCCGAGCCAAAGGATGGCTCGAAGGTGACGGTCAACATCTACAAGGGTGACCATGCCGACGACGGCCAGAAGGTCGATACCCTCACCCTGGCCAAGGATGGTGGCTGGACTGGTTCCTTGGGGAACTTGGCCCCAGGCACCTACTTTGTGGAAGAAACCAATGTAGACGGTTACACGGCGTCCTACAGCCAGAGCCAGACGGTGACCATCACTGCCGACGATCTGTGGAAGGCTGAGCCGAACATGACGAAGTTCGACAACGTTAAGACATATGACGTGACTATCACGAACACGTTGAACCGTGTTGATCTTGATGTCAATGCAAACGTCAAGGTGAGCAAGACCGTGCAGGGTGCCGCCGCGTCCAAGGACTTCACATTCAACCTGACCTGCGCCAAAAGTAACGCCGCGTGCAAGGATGGCGTGACCTGGCCGAAGGATAGCAACGGCTCGTTGACCGCGACCGCGTCCAAGTCCGACTTACAGACCATTGGCACCCCGGCGGATGCCAAGTTCCCGGACGGTTCGACGTTGCAGCTCAAGGCCCCGACCGGTACGACTTCGGCCGTCTACGAGTTCACAGTTTCCGAGGATCAGTCGGGCAATCCCGCGGGCTGGAAGTACGACACCGATACGGTGACCGTCAAGGTCACGGTGAGCAAGAAGACTGACGGCTCCGGCTACAAGACCAATGTCGAGTACGTGTACGCCGACGGCGATTCCGATAAGACGGATAATCCAAAGTCGGCTGACTTCACGAACGTCTTTGTCGCCGTGTCTAGCTTGCCGGTGACCGGTGGCCGCTCGGCCCGTGACTGGCTGATCTACGGCGGTGGCCTTGGCCTGTTGGCCTTGTTGGCCGGTGCCGGCTACACCGTCTGGCGCAAGCGTCAGCTCGTCTGACCCGAACAGCCTGAGGCGGCCGCCCCTGGCTCCCCTCAGGGAGGGGAGCTGGCCGCCGAAGGCGGACTGAGGGGAGTCGACAAAGGCTCCTCTCCCCGGAGAAAACACATTAAAGGTGTACGGAGATTGCGAAGTCCCTTGGCAGAAGGACCGGAGTCTCCGTGATTGCAGAAAACAAGTACAAAGTAAAGGAAGAGAGGGCTTCTCATGAAGTTGAGGAAGCTTTTCGCGGGCGTCGCTGCGGCGGCGACCCTGTTGGGCGGCATGGCGTTCGGCGCCACCGCCGCCAACGCGGCGGATACCGCGTCCATCACCCTGAGCGGCAAGACCGTGAAGGGTACCGTGTACACTGCGTACAAGATCGGTTCCTATGACACTGTCAGTGCGAAGGTCGAGAACGACAAGCTCGCGTCCGTCGGCGTGACGACGGACCAGGCTTGGAAGACGGATGCCGAGAACGTGCTGGGCGCCACAGTGACTAATACTCCGGAGTACAAGGGCTACGGTGATCCGCTGGCCTATGTGGCGGGCACCACCGGCTACTACACCAACACCCCGGCAACGCTGCCGAACGCCTCCGCGACCATGGAATCGTTCGTCCAGAGCCTGGCCGGCAAGCTGGATGGCAAGACGGCCGTGGACCCGTCCCAGACGGTTGCCAATGATAACGACAAAGTCGTCTTCTCCGGCCTTGACGAGGGTCTGTACCTGATTGTTTCCAAGACGGATACTGAACCCGCCACGGACGCCGGCTCCCCGCTGGCTATCGTCGGCACCCAGGTGACCGTCAACGGCACCGCGTACACGAAGTTGGGTGCGAACAATCAGACGCTGGGCAAGGCCGTGGTCAAGCCGTCCACCCCACAGAAGCCGAGCAAGTCCGCGAGTGACCTGAACCCGTACGTGGGCGCCACCATCACTTACACGCTTGAGGCACTGTGCCGGCCAAGGCCAATTCCTTCAAGTTCGTCGATACCCCGAGCGCTGGTCTGACTGTCAAGCTGGATACCCTCAAGGTGAACGTTCAGGGCGAAACTGACCCGCTCGCCAACACCGAGTACACGGTCGACCCCGCCTCCGGCGACTTTAACACCTCCGCTGCTAAGCCGTCCTTCACCATCGCGCTGAACAACGCTACCAAGTACCAGGGCAAGCACATCGTCGTCAAGTACAACGCGCTGGTCAACAAGAAAGCCAACGTCAACGGCACCAACAACGATGTCAGGTTCGACAACTCCAACCAGACCACTACCACCACCATCACCCCGCAGCTGAACACCGTGACCTTCACCAAGAAGGGTGTGGATGCCGACACGAATGCTCTGAAGGCGTCGTGTTCCAGATCGTGGCTGATACGAACAACGCAACCCCGCTGCCGGACGGTACCGCAACCGAGGCCACCTCAGGCGACAAAGGTGTGGTCACGTTCTCCGGTCTGCCGAACGGCACGTACACCATCACCGAGAAGACCCCGGCCGATGGCTACCTGACCACCGCCCTGCCTTCGTTCACAGTTACCGTCGAGAACGGCAAGGTCACCAACGTCACCCCGACGGGTGTCGGCGCCGGCCTCGTGACCTTCGAGAACGGCTACGCCAACATCGTGGTGAAGAACGTCAAGAAGATCACCCAGTTGCCGCTCACCGGTGCCGCCGGAACCATGCTGTTCACCGTGGTCGCCGTGCTCCTCGCCGGTGTTGCCGCGACCGTGTTCGCCAAGTCCCGCTTCACCAAGCGCGCCCTCGACGCGTGAATCGAGAGCAAATAATCTGCCGTTTGATTATCTGTAGATGTTCAAGTGAGGCTCGTTCCGAAGGTTGCTTCAGGACGGGCCTCTTTTTTGAGAAAAAGGAGTTGTTTATGGAACAGCCGACGAAGAGATATTCAACCCAAGATGTATGGAAAAGTTATTGGTGTGGTCCAACCATATTCGATCGTATCGGTAAGGATTTTGACAAGAGTGGCTATGACTTGCATTGGCTGCGTGATGCGCTGACCTCTGCCTATGACGTTCAGGAGAGTTGCAGGTCGAGCGTCAATGAAAAGCTTCGGCACCCTTACACGTTATCGGTGTTGGAGAAGGCGCGCTTGCTGTGTGACGCGCAAGATAATCGGCACGCGTCCAGTATAGGTATTGTTGATATTGCGGTGCTAGCATTGTCCGGTTTTGCCGTATTGGCGTCAGTAATTTCTACGTACAAGGATATGAATATCTCTCAGGAGATAATGCCTGCTAACTTGATACTGCTTATTGGACTCATCGTGCTGTTTGCCATTCTTATGGGTGAAGTAATTTATCTATCCAGGCGGGACAATCGGCGTGACAGGCTTCGCGAAGCTTTGGCTATTCTCATTGCGGAGGATGAACGAACCGCGAAAGAAAAGGAACAAGCTTCGGATGAGGAGCTCCGCCAACTGATTCATAATCCGTTGGTGATTAGTGTCCAAGCTGCTAGCGCTGTTAGCGATAATAGTGCTGCTGGCGGTACTGCTGATGCTGATGCTGGTAATGATGATGGGGATGGTGACGCTTAATAGCGTCTATTTTCCATAATCATTGCCTGAGGATTCGACACTCAAGCATACATAGGCCGTCATAGGCCGTTTTGCGAGATATGGAGGCCATCAGTCCTGGACACTGATGGCCCTCCATCATGCTTCCCTATCGTTTCCCTCATCTCAATATCGGGGATGAAACCTACTACTAGGGTTAGAAAAGTCCGTATAACAACTGCTATCATCCCAAACTATGACATGCCCCCATATTCAGGGGATGCGAACGAACCTTCCAGAGATGTAAGGGGTGAAAATGACTGTCGGTGGAGGGGCCTTTAGCCCCGAAGAGGTCAAGTACCTGAAGTCGTTGCCGGCGGTGGCGGAAGCCACTTCGAGACGCATTACCTACACAGACGACTTCAAACGGTATTGCGTGACCCGTTATAACGAAGGTGCCTCGCCGGTGCGTTTGTTCCGTGAGGCCGGGCTCGATTCCGCCTGATCGGGTACAAGCGCATCGAACGTTGCCTTGCCCGCTGGCGCGAGGCACAGGATGAAATCCTGGGTGCCGAAGCGCCGGAACCCGCCGAGAAAAACAGCCTGGGGGGGGGTATCGCATTCGAAGTTTTATCGATCGGGAACCGCTGGAACGTCAGATACTGCGAACGAGTGGCGTGAGACGGAGGGCGCCGCGATTGCGGCGAAAGCCGGCAGCGAATCCGATTTCCACGTATCTCCTGAACGCCGCGCCGTCATCTTCCCCATCTCCCGCAAAGAGCAGAACAATGATTTGCGTGACCTGCTGATTGCTCAGCAAGTACGGCGTATCGATGAGCTGGAGCGGCAGGTCGATATGCTTGAGGCTTTGCTGCATAGCGGGCGGCGGGGGAGCAGAGCATCATCTTCCTCGCTTCCGAAACGCGAATCGGGCGAGCGGGGCTCGTCTGCGGGCAATAATGACGTTGCTCCCACGGATTCGGATAGGGAGAATCGTAACGAGGACCACGGTGAGGGTCATGGCGAGTAATCGATCGCATCGAAAACTTGCCTAACACACACGCTAAGATAGGCATCGCAATAATCGGCAATAAGCAGGTAATCGGCGAGGCGGTGCATGGAGCAGGAACCCAACGAGCAAGAACCTAACGAGGCAACGGAAATCGTGGGCAGCAAGGTGGAGACTGTCGAGGTTTCCAAGCATCCTGAAGCATCCATTCCCGAAACCGACTTGTCTTTGGCGGATATCGAACGTCGTCGCTCGCACCCCGTGCGCTGGGCGGTGACCATTCTGGCCGTGCTCGCCGCTATCATCGCCCCTTATTGGCTTGGCCGTTCGTTCGCCGTGAACAACACCGAATCTGTGGTCGCCGCGCTGGGCGACGTATCTGCGCAGGGTATCGCACTGGTCGGTTGGACTGTAGTAGTGATTGCTTACGTGGGCCTGGCAATGGCCATCGTCGTTTCCCCCTCGTGGCCATGGCTGATTGTGTTCGTGGTGGCCTTGCGGCCGAACAGTTCATTGCTGGCCTGAGCATGCTCAATCTCCATTTCTGGTATTCGACGTATGTGGTTTACGGCGAACAATCCAACATCGCGAATGCGGCGAATCTTGGCATACTGGCAGCGGCAATCGGCGTTGCCGTGTACGCGTGATATTCGTGGGTTTGCTGGTGGTCATTAAGAAAACCTCGCCGCTGAACGTGCTGACCAAAAGCTGGGCCAGCTTTATTCTGTACTTTGTTATCGAAGGTGTCGCACTGTTCGTGGTGCTGTTTGGCGGACTGCTTACCGCGGTGTGACCAATCGGCTGGTTGGCTGTCTGTGCATTGCCGTATAGTTTTCACCTGGCGTGATTTCGCCCGCGGATAGAGAGCGTTTCGAGCGCACCGCCCGGAACACCGCGCAACGACACAATTAAGGAGGATGCCGTGGCACTGACGGCTGAAGAGAAGACCCAGATTATCAACGAGTACGCGACGCACGAAGGTGACACCGGTTCCCCCGAGGTCCAGGTGGCTCTGCTGTCCAAGCGTATCGCCGACCTGACCGACCACCTCAAGGAGCACAAGCACGACCACCACTCCCGTCGTGGTATGCAGCTGATGATCGGTGATCGTCGTCGTCTGCTTGATTACCTCAAGCGCGTTGACATCAACCGTTACCGCTCCCTCATCGAGCGTCTGGGTCTGCGTCGATAATTGAAGACTTCCGCCCGAGTACCTAGGATTGGTGCTCGGGCGTTTTACATACGCCAGCCAACGGCAACAACGGCAAGAGGGTTAGAGGATAGCCGAAGGCACCACGGTAAGGTGCGGCCAACAAGAGAACCCGAATGAAGGGGTTGACACGAGGAACGGCGGCCAAGGGGCCAGCCGAAACAAGGTATGTGACGTCCGCTGAAGAGGACAGTCGCGGTGCGGTAGACCGCGGCACAGTTTGTAGGAATAAGAAAACTAAAGAAGGAGGAACCCTAATGGAGGGTCCCGAAATCAAGGCCGTTGAGGCCGTAATCGACAATGGAACGTTTGGCAAGCGCACGCTGCGCTTCGAGACCGGCCGCCTGGCACAGCAGGCTGATGGAGCTGTGGCCGCCTACCTCGACGACGATTCCATGATTCTGTCCACCACCACCGCCGGCTCCAGCCCGAAGGAGAACTACGACTTCTTCCCGCTGACCGTCGACGTTGAAGAGAAGATGTACGCCGCCGGCAAGATCCCGGGCTCGTTCTTCCGCCGTGAAGGCCGTCCGAGCTCCGAGGCCATCCTCGCCTGCCGCATCATCGACCGTCCGCTGCGCCCGCTGTTTCCGCACACGCTGCGCAACGAGGTGCAGGTCGTCGAGACCGTGCTCGCCGTGAACCCTGATGACGCCTACGACGTCATCGCCCTGAACGCCGCCTCCGCCTCCACCATGATTTCCGGTCTGCCGTTCGAAGGCCCGGTCTCCGGTGTGCGTCTGGCCCTGATCGACGGCCAGTGGGTCGCCTTCCCGCGCTGGAGCGAGCGTGAGCGCGCCGTGTTCGAGATTGTGGTCGCCGGCCGCGTTGTCGAGAACGGTGACGTCGCCATCGCCATGATCGAGGCCGGCGCCGGCAAGAACGCCTGGCACCTCATCTACGACGAGGGCCAGACCAAGCCTGATGAGGAAGTCGTGGCCGCCGGTCTTGAGGCCGCCAAGCCGTTCATCAAGGTGATTTGCGAGGCTCAGGACGAGCTCAAGAAGATCGCCGCCAAGGAGACCAAGGAATTCCAGCTCTTCCCGGAGTACACCGACGAGCTGTACGCCCGCATCGACGAGATCGCTCACAAGGATCTGGACGAGGCCCTCTCCATCGCCGAGAAGCTGCCGCGCCAGGACCGCATCCACGAGATCAAGGAGCACGTGCGCGAGGTGCTCGCGGACGAGTTCACCGATATGGACGATGCCGAGAAGGACAAGGAACTCGGTAACGCCTTCAAGGAGCTGCAGCGCCAGATCGTGCGTCGCCGCATCCTGACCGAGGACTACCGCATCGACGGCCGTGGCCTGCGCGACATCCGCACCCTGTCCGCCGAGGTGGACATTGTGCCTCGCGTGCACGGTTCCGCCCTGTTCCAGCGTGGCGAGACCCAGATTCTGGGCGTCACCACCCTGAACATGCTCAAGATGGAGCAGCAGATCGACGCTCTGTCCGGTCCGCAGTCCAAGCGCTACATGCACAACTACGAGATGCCGCCGTACTCCACTGGTGAGACCGGTCGCGTCGGCTCCCCGAAGCGCCGCGAAATCGGCCACGGTGCCCTCGCCGAGAAGGCTCTCGTGCCGGTGCTGCCGAGCCGTGAGGACTTCCCCTACGCCATTCGCCAGGTCTCCGAGGCCATTGGCTCCAACGGTTCCACTTCCATGGGTTCCGTCTGCGCCTCCACCCTGTCCCTGCTTGCCGCCGGCGTGCCGCTGAAGGCTCCGGTTGCCGGCATCGCCATGGGCCTTGTGTCCGGCGATGTTGATGGCCAGCACATCTTCAAGACCCTCACCGATATCCTGGGCGCCGAGGATGCCTTCGGCGACATGGACTTCAAGGTGGCGGGTACCTCTGAGTTCATCACTGCCCTGCAGCTCGACACCAAGCTCGACGGCATCCCCGCCGATATCCTGGCCGCCGCTCTGCAGCAGGCCAAGGAAGCTCGCGCCACGATTCTCGAGGTCATTAACGAGTGCATCGACGGCCCGGCTGAGATGAGCGAGTTCGCTCCGCGCATCATCACCACCACCGTTCCGGTCGAGAAGATCGGCGAGGTCATCGGCCCGAAGGGCAAGATGATCAACCAGATTCAGGAAGACACCGGTGCTGAGATCGCTATCGAGGATGACGGTACCGTCTTCATCTCCTCCGAAGGTGGCGAGGCAGCCGAGAAGGCCAAGTCCATCATCGACTCCATCGCCAACCCACACGTGCCTGAGGCCGGCGAGACCTACAACGGCAAGGTCGTCAAGACCACGAGCTTCGGTGCTTTCGTGAACCTCACTCCTGGCACCGACGGTCTGCTGCACATCTCCCAGATTCGCAACCTGGCCAACGGCGAGCGTATCGACGCCGTTGAGGACGTGCTGAAGGAAGGCGACACCGTTGAGGTCGTCGTGCAGGGCGTTGACGATCGCGGCAAGATTTCCCTGGCTATCCCCGGTTTCGAGGATCAGGAGAACAACGCCGGTTCCCGTGGTGGCCGTGGTGATCGTGATGATCACCGTGGTAGCCGTGGCCGTGATGATCGCCGTGGCGGTGGCCGTGGCCGTCGCTCCGACCGTGACGATCGCGACTTCGACGATCGCGACGACCGTCCGCGTCGCCGTCGCTCCGACGATTTCGAGGATGACTACGAGGATCGTCCGCGTCGCCGTCGTTCCGATGATCGCGACTTCGACCGTGACGACCGCGATTCCCGCGATGAGGATCGTCCGCGTCGCCGTCGCTCCGCCGATTTCGAGGATGACTACGAGGATCGTCCGCGTCGCCGTCGTTCCGATGACCGTGGCGATCGTGATGACCGCCGTGGTGGCTCCCGTGCGGCCGTGGCCGTGGCTCCGACCGCAACCCGCGCTACGCCACCGACGACAACTACGACGACTACCGCGCCGACCGCGAAGAGCGCTCCGAGCGCCCGCGCCGCCGCGTTCGCCGCGACTTCGATCCCTTCGAGGACTGATCTCTTATCTGGCTCCTCTCTCTGAGGGGAGCTAAACAAAGGGCCTCTGTACCGATTCATTCGGTACAGAGGCCCTTCGCATACTAAGCACCCACTCTCGCATCGTGTCTCCGAATGGGACAATGCAGGAATTCCGCCATTTTTCTGGTGTTGTCCCACACATTGTAGTTTGCGGAATCAAGGCCTTAATATAAGAATGGCATTATTCCAACGATTCTTTGATTTGTGGGATGGGACAACGCGAGTGTATATCGTTTGATGTTCGTGTTGTCCCGCGGATAAGTGGGACAACAGGGGAGAAATGCTGGAATCGGCTTGTTGTCCCACAAAACGCTTAATTATCGGTCATTCTAAGTTCGTATGGTGGACGTCTAAGAGATGACGTTTGCTGATGACATTCATAGCCCGACCGGTCGGCATCTATGCAGTGCCATCGCTAGCGCTCTCGCAACGGAGCCAACTGGAACACCTCATCGGACTGGGCGGCGACCTCGGGACTGTGCGTCACGATGATCACGCACTTGCCCTCCGCATGCGCCAGATCCTTGAAAATCCCCATGATGTCATCCTGCGTGGCGAGGTCGAGGTTGCCGGTGGGTTCGTCGGCCAAGATAATCTGTGGATTGTAGCTCAACGCGCGGGCGATGGACACACGCTGCTGCTCACCGTCGGACAGGTGCAGGATACGCTCGTTCAAATACTCCGGCTGCAAACGCACCTTTTCGATAAGCTCGGTGGCGATCTGCTTCTTCGGGCGGTCGAAAGTCTTGCCCGAAGCATCCACGGACAGGATGATGTTCTCTGCCACGGTCAACGCCGGCAGCAGGTTGAAGCTCTGGAAAATCACGCCGATGCCGTGACTGCGGAACCGGTAACGGTCCGCTTTGGCCAGATCCTCCCCATTGTGCAGCACCCGGCCTTTGGTGGGCGTGGTCAACCCCGAAAGCAGCGAGAGCAGCGTGGTCTTGCCCGCGCCGGACGGGCCGGTGATGGACACCACGGAACCCGCGCGGAAATCGTAGTTTTTATCAATCAGCACACGTTTGCCGCCTTTGGAATACGAGTAGGATACGTGTTCCAGTTGCAAGGCCGGTTCGGTGGTGGGTTCGACGATGGTCGCGGTATTGGTTTCGATTGCAGTATTCATAATGATGTTCCTTAGTTCTGCTCCCCGCTGGCGGGACGCTGTCCGCAAAGCTGACTGAGGATGGTTGCGGAGCGAGGTGGGAACCATCCCCACCCGCTTCGCGGGAGCCTTCGCCAGCGGGGGCGGGTAATGATTACGAACGGTCGGCGAGGATCTGGAGAGGCTCGTATCGCATGACGAACACGATGCCGACCAGCGCGGAAATCAGCGTCAGTCCGAGGCCGATCAGTATCAGCTGACTGACCACCGCAAGATTCACGGTGGCGTTGATTTCGCTCACATAATCGACTGCCTGACTCATGCCGCCACGCATGCCACCAGGCTGCCCGCCTTGTGAGTCGCCGTTACCTGATGAGGAATCATTGCCAGACGAACCGGATTCAGAATTGTATGAGTCCGAGCCGTCGACGGAAGACGAGCCAGAGTCACCGGAGGAATTGGAGCTGGAATCGCCGTTTCCGGTGGAAGTATTGCCGCCGGAAGCCCCGGAGCCGCCTGGTCCGCCGCCCATATCACCGCCGGGCTCACCCTGACCTTGCTGATTGGAAGAGCCTGAGTCAGACGATGAATCCGAAGAGTTCGCCGCGTTCGTGGTGCTGGTCTCCACCGGTTGGAAGGAATCGGTGCCGGAGACGCCGGTGCTTTCCGAGTAGTACGACGAAACGGAAACGCTGGAGGCTTTGGCGTATTTCTGGTAGTCGGCCAAGGTCAGGTTGCTGCTGTCGAGAGCACCACGCATGGCATCGAAGTCAGGCGCGCTGTCCGAATCAGATGAATCAGACGAATCCGAGGAGCCAGATGACGAATCGCTCGACTGCGATTCGCGCGCCTGTTCCATCAGTTTGCTGCGGTCCACACTGATCGTCGCGGTTACCGAAGTGTTCGCCAGACCGGTTTCGCGCGCATTCTCGGCGGCATTGCGGATAGCCAATCCGATGGTGGCCGCCGCGGCGATAATCGCCACGATCAGCATGATGAGAATATTGCGGCCCTTATTCCGTATTACCGTTTTCCAGGCGTTGTTGAGCACGAACATGATGCTTCCCCTGGGCCGGTCCAAGATGGACTGATTGATACGTAGTGCGATTCGCGGGGCGCGCTTGCCGGTGCGCTTGCGAACCGTCTGGGAACCACTATCGAATCCGCCGATGATTGCGCACTGAAGCGAGCCTGATAGCTGCCGGCAACTTAGATTTCACTTATCTGGAGCTTTTCTGAGAGCTTTCTGGGCGCGCCGGCCGTTCGAAAGTGTTGCTACCAGAGCAGTGTGCCCTCTTTGTGGCAGAATGTTCGCGTCTCAACGAGGGGCACGCGAAGTTTCTGCCGTTTGACCGACTCGAAACGGCAGAAACTTCGCGGGGTATTCGTCGCTCCGTGCGATTTCTGCCGTTTCTGCCACACTCCAAGGACGTAGTCCAGGCGAATGCCGTAAAAATCTCCTGTTTTCACGCGATGTGTGGAAGAATGGTCACTGAAGGGCCCAGCAAAGGAGCATATATGAGTGCAGGTCTGATTATCACCATTGTCGTTGTCGTCGTTATCGTTGCGTTGATCGCTTGGGCGGTCGGTGCTTACAACAACCTCGTTACTCTCAAGAACCGCGTAAAGAACGGCTGGGCGCAGATCGACGTGCAGCTCAAGCAGCGCGCCGACCTGATCCCGAATCTGGTGAACACCGTCAAAGGCTATGCCACCCATGAATCCGAGGTGTTCACTCAGGTGACCGCCGCCCGCGCCGGCGTGGTGGCTGCGGCCAACGATCCGAACGCCACCACCGCTCAGCGTGCCGCCGCCGAAAACCAGCTGTCCCGTGCACTGGTCAATCTGCAGGCCACCGCCGAGGCATACCCGCAGCTGCAAGCCAACCAGAACTTCATGGATCTGCAAGCCCAGCTTAAGGACCTTGAGAACAAGATCGCCTACGCGCGCCAGTTCTACAATGATGTGGTCCTGAAGCTCAACACCGCCATCGAAACCGTGCCGACCAACATTATCGCCGGTCTCTTCCACTTCGAGCAGGCCCAGTACTTCGAGGCGGATGACGCCTCGCGCCAGGCTCCTCAAGTCAAGTTCTGATGATGTGAAGGCCCGCTAGGCAACAGCCAAGCGGGCCTTATTGCTGGTCGTTAGGGGAAGACTGTATGAAGAAGCGATTTATCCGTGCTGGTGTTATCAGTGCGCTGATTACGTTTGCGGTGGCATGCTTTGCCGCATTGATGATGGTCATAATGCCAGCTGGCGATTCTGCGGATCTCAGCTATCGCACGCTTGACTATGACGTGACCGCCACTGCGGATGGCAATCTCAAGGTCACGCAGCGTATCGATGTCAAGCTTCGCGATCGTTCTGATGATGACGGAGATCGCCCTTGGAAGCAGCTCTTTCAGCAATATTCACTGGCTCCCGGCAACTTGACTGATATTACCGATATCAGTGTGCGCAACGTCACTGATGGCATCGATTATGCCCAGCAGACCGAGCCCAAACTGCCCAGTGCCGTGTCTTCCAACGAGGCATGGAACAGCGATTATGCCAACCATTGGTATATCGCCGACGTCAGTGCGAGCAGTGACAATCCCCAGCCTACACGCCAGGCACGGACGGTATTCAGGTCGGGGAGTCCTCGAAGAGCGCCAAAACCGTGGAGATCGGCTGGAATATCCCGGTAACCACCGAAGCCAACAGCATGAAGTTCGAAGTGAGCTTCACCATGCACAATGTGGCTACCAAGTGGCAGGACGTTGCCTCATTCCAATGGGAACCGTTCGGCAAAAAGAACCAAGTGCCCATTGGCACGGTCACTGGCACTGTGCACTTCCCTGAAGACATCACCGGCAAAACCTCATGGGCATGGTTGCACACCGAACGCACCTCAGAAACCAAGCGGGAGTCGGACGGCAGCTACACGTTCACGGCCTACAACATGCGTACGGGCGACTATCTGGACGTGGTCGCGGCCTTTGACTCCAGCAAAGCCGGGGATATGGCCCGCACCCAGCCCGGTGACCATCTCAACGACCTCAAAACCAGTGAATACAACCAGCAGCAACGTTGGCTTGACCGTCAACGGCTTGCCACTCGAATCCGGCTCATCGGCTGGATTGCCACCATCGTGATCGGCTTGGCGCTGTGCATATGGGGCGTATGGGCCGCCATCGCAAGCAACCGGCGCGCGCAATACCACGGCGACATCGAATACTGGCGTGACCAGCCCGGTATCAGCCCGGCTTCGGCGGCCAGACTCATCACGCTTGTGGATGCAAGCGCTACCGGCTCCTCCTCCGACCGTGAGCTGACGGCCACCATGCTTTCACTGGCCGTCAAAAAGGCCATCGCCATCTATCCTGGTCCTGCGGACATGTACCGAGGCATCGATATGAGCCAAGCCACTCCAGTGGGTCTGATCCAGATGATTACTGCGGACCCCGGCAAAATGAACGCGGCACGCAACACCAGCACCATCGTGATTCTGCCGGCCAGCCTTGATGCGGCGTCCAATATCGAACAACTTGGTCTGAGCCAATCCGAGGAAGCGCTGCTCGCTCTGCTGATTACCATCTCTCAGCGCGTCGGCTGCCCGGTATTCGACCTGAACCAGATGAAGAACGTCTGCAAGGACTGGGCAAGCGGCTATCTGGAGCTCAATAAATTCACGGATTCATGCGCGGCTGAATACTCTCCATTGACCAGTACGGCGTCTTCCCAATGGGCTGTTGCCGGTGTGCTCACTGTGTGCTTGGCCTCGGAGCTTGATCGTCAATGGGACCACTGGTTTTATGGTGGCCGGCATGATCACCGGTTCGCCGCTTCTGCTGGTCGGTCTGTTCTGTCTGTTGGGCGGCACGTCAACCGCACTGACCGAACCGGGTCATGAGATGGCGGGACGGTGTCTGGGCCTGAAGCGCTACATGCAGGACTTCTCGAACTTCGCCGACCGTGGCGCTGCGACATAGCCATGTGGGATTGGTATATGGTGTACGCCGCTGCATTCGGCATCTCCGAGCGCGTGATGAAGGAACTGGCCAAGGCCTACCCGCAGGTCAACGACCCGGCATGGCTGGATGCCAATGCCGCAGGAACGTTGTTCTACTGGAACTACAGGCCATATGGCTGGTACGGCGGCCGTTACTACGGTGATTCCGCAACGGCCGATCAAGGTAACCTCGGTGCTGCAGGGCCGGTTCCGGCGTACGGTGGCACATCGTTCGCCGGTGGGTTCTCCGACCTTGGTTCACAGCTGTCCGCAGGGTTCGCGGACATCAGCTCGACCATTCAGGCGGCAGCGCCTTCATCCGATTCCGGTGGCGATTTCGGTAGCTTCGGTTCCGGCGGCGGTAGCGGCTTCGGAGGTTCATTCGGCGGCTCCGGTGGTGGTTCATTCGGAGGCCGCTGATGAGTCATCGCACGATACACTCCATCATCGCCACGTTGATCGCCGCCGCGACCATCACGGCGATACTCATCGTGACACTGCTCATCTTCAATTGGTTTACCGCCGATCACCCGAAACTGTCGTACCGCAGCCTCGACTATGAGGTGGCCGTGCAGCCCAACGGCGACCTCAAGGTCACCCAGCACATCGACATGAAGCTGGACAGTCGAGGCAAGAACAAGCCGTGTAAGCAGCTGTATCAGACCTACGAAATCAACGAATACAATCTTTCGGACATCACCGACATCTCCGTCACCAACACGACCACTGGCGAAACGTACACGCAGCTTAAAGGGAGATCCGCTGCAGCCGGCCGATGTGAATGGCAACGAAGCGTGGAACAGCCACTACGCCAAACACTGGTATGTGGTGGCCACGAACCGGATCGGCACTGAAGCCTACGCCTACCAGCCCGGCAAGGATGGCATCCCGATCTACCAGACCTGGGATGAGTACCAGGATTACGATCAGGGTATTTCCGGTCGAAAGATGCAGCTTCTGGAAATCGGTTGGAACATTTCGGCCACCAGCAAAGCCAAAAGCCTGAAATTTGAGGTGACGATGACCCTGGTGGGCGCCACCACGCTCTACAGCGATGTGTCCAAGTTCCAGTGGGAGCCGGTCAGCGAGCTCAACGAAACACCCATCGGCAAAGTGACTGGCACCGTGCGATTCCCCCAACGGCATCACGGCTAGCAACTCCTGGGCTTGGCTGCACTATTCGGGCGTTTCAACCACCGAACGAGGTGAAAACGGCGAGCTGAAGTTCGCGGCGAACAACGTGCGCGTGGGCCGCTACCTTGATCTGGTTGCCGCCTTCGATTCGTCTGTAATGCACGACACCTCCGGAGGCAAGGCCGGCCAACAATATACGCCGGCAGGCGACTGGATTCGCAAGCGGGATTATGACAGTCTAGCCGAGCTCAAGCAGTCCGAAAAAGATAAGGAAACACAGGCGCGCGCCGAGCAACGTAACACAGTAAAGAAGTGGGCCATCACGCTTGGTATAGGTTTGGGAATCAGCCTAATCGCACTGATTATGGCAATCTTCGGATTCGTGCGTGTGCGTCTTGCGGTCAGAAGCCGGGATGCCATGTACGTTCACGACATTCCGCAGATCGGGCCGGTGAGCGTGGCGCGTATCGCCTCGATTATGGGACTGGCACCAAAACATGGCTACGATCATCGCCAGACCGCGGCCACTCTGCTCTCGCTGGCAGCCAAGGGCCTCAATCGCCATATATCCCGGGCCGGCGAGCCTGTATGGGGGCGTCGAGCTGACTGGGCTTGCGGCCAAGACACGGCCGTTGGCTTTGCGGGCGGTGAGTCAGATGCTGAGTGGGAGCGGGGGTGCTGATTTGGCGCTCTGGGACCAGCATCTTGTCTATGCCACAGCGGTGGGCATGTCCAAACGAACGCTGCGGGAACTTGTCAAAGCATATCCGCAGATTCAGAACCCTGACTGGTTGGACGATAATGCCACAGATTCATTGGTGTATTGGAACTTCCGGTACGCCTCGATTGGCGATACCCATGATGGCTCGTCGCGTGCGAGCACCGGCGATGGCACTGGCCTTGGTTTCGGTCTTGGCCCGGCAGACTCCGACCACTTGGGTGCCAGCTTCGGCGGCATCCTCGATTTCGGCGCGCAACTAGCTCCGGATTCAACGAAATCAGCGCCACGATCCGAGGTGCAGCCCCAGCATCGGCATCCATCGACGGATCCAGCGGCAGCTTCTCAGGCGGTGGCTCCGGCGGAGGCTCGTTCGGCGGACGGTAATGGGGGAGTACTTAAGCAATTAAAAAGCCCGGTGTCGTAGGACATCGGGCTTTTCACCTATAACTGAGGTTAAGGAAAACCTCGGCAGTCAGGTCCAACGGGGCGAAAGTCTGTGGCGCCGCCTAGAAGATTGCCCCGAAGTTGACGCGACCTTTCTGCTAGCAAACATCATACCAGTATCCATCGAACCTTCCCCGTACACTGAGTGGACCACATCAAGGGGCTATTGACGTGGTGCCTTGGTGCGGTGTCATTGCGCCAGCCGGTGTAATGACTACCTATAACTCAATAAGGAGGTTCTCATGGGAGGAAACGACCGTGACAACCGTCCGAGATCTGACCGGCAATACCGGGAAGGCCTGATGACGGGCCTGTTGATCGCCTTGGCCAACCAAGTTGGACAGGGATGGTCGACGGCCATTATCATCGCCACACTGGCACTGCTTGGTCCGAGTCTCAGGCGAGGCCGCTGATTCGTCAGCGGAACAGCCGGAACCTTTGACGGGTTCCGGCCCCTCGTCTTCACTTAAGCCTTGTGGAGTGAAATCCAGCGGAATGCCTACGCTGGGATATGGATAGACAGCTGGCTGCACTCGCTGCAGCCACCCACCAATGAAGGGAATTGCCATGACATTGTTCCGTCAGCTCGGACCGTTCTCCACCACCGCCATCGGTCACGGCGAAATGCCGCTGACCATCGAAAACAACCGCGGCCACGAGGTCGGCATCGAAACCCTGCACGCTTCGCTGGATGCCGGATGCCGCCATATCGACACCGCATGGGCCTATTACTGCTCCGGTGGCGAGGAGCAGACCGGCGAGAAGCTGGTGCGCGAGGCCCTTGAAACGTGGAAGGGTCCGAAGGATGAGGTGTTGGTGGCCACCAAGGTGGGTCACTTCCGCAACTTCACCGACGACCGCCCCACGTGGGATGTGGATGGCCGTCCGGAGAATCTGATTCGCCGTGGCAAGGAGAGCGCACTGGCGCTCGGTGTCGACACCATCGACCTGCTGTACTTCCACCGTCCGGATCCGAAGGTGCCGTACAGTGAGTCCGTTGAGGCCATCAAGCAGCTGGTGGACGAGGGCGTGGCCCGCGAAGCTGGTATCTCCAACGCTTCCATTGAGCAGATCGACATCGCACATGGCATTCTTGGCGACAAGCTTGTGGCAGTGCAGAATCAGTACTCGCCTATTCACTTGGACACTCAGGACACACTTGACTACTGTGCCAAGGTCGGTCTGGCATTCGTGTGCTGGAGCCCGCTCGGCGGCTACCGTCACCCCTATGACGAGACCAAGTTCGATCCGTTCCGCGAGGTCGCCGCGGCTCACGGCGTGAGCTACCAGCAGGTCGTGCTGGCGTGGGAGCTTGCCAAGGGTGATCACGTGTTCGTGATTCCCGGCGCCACCACCCCGAGACCATCCTCGACTCCCTCAAGGCTGACCAGCTCGAGCTCACCCCCGAAGAGCTCGCCAAGCTCGGCTGAGTGTTCCGGTTTCTTTGAGAATTTGGACCACTGACTCATTAGTAGCGTCAGAAATTCAGGAAATCATCCCCATTCTCCTAAAATCCTGACGCTGACGGTGCCTGAGCGTCAGATTTTAGGAAAACACCCTTACTTTCCTAAAAATCTGACACTGAGAAGATCGTAGCGTCAGGATTTTAGGAGATCACCTTTTATTTCCTGAATTTCTGACGCAAGAGTGTCGACAACAGCAACTTCGGAAGAGCAATTCATTGCGAAGGAGTAGTATGCGCAAGAAACTCATCCTCGACCTTGATACTGGCATCGACGATGCGCTCGCCATCGCCTATGCGCTAGGCAGTGCCGGAGACGCCGATCTCATTGGCATCACTGCCACATACGGCAACGTCGCCGTGCCTCTGGCCGCGCGCAATGCGCTTGCGGTGCTCCACGCATTTGGACGCGATGACATACCGGTGTATCCCGGCATCGACCATCCCATCGCACCCGCGAAGTTGCCATTGATGCGCGGCACCACGCCGGATGAACGTGCCGAAGCATACCGTCGTTGGCAGGAGGGCGGTGAGGACGGATGGCAGACCGATACTCCATGGTCGCCCAGCCCCGGTTCGGTTGCTGTACATCATCCCAATGGAATCGGCGGTGCAGTGCTGCCGGATTCTCCCAGGCAGCCCGAGGCGCCGGGCTCCGCAGTCGATTTCATCATCGCTGCCGCACGTGAATGTGGGCCGGATTTGACCATCGTACCTACCGGTGCAATGACCACCATGGCCACCGTGTTCCGTAATGCCCCGGATCTGAAGGATTCTGGCATCAACGTAACGTTGATGGGTGGTTCGCTGACACTACCGGGCAATGTAAGTCCTGCTGCCGAAGCGAACATCTCCCAGGATCCCGAGGCCGCTGATTACCTGTTCAAGTGCGGTGCCCGCACCACGATGATTGGTCTCGACGTGACTCATCAGACCGCGCTCACCCGCGAGAAAGCTCATGAATGGGCCGCTCTGGGAACGCCGGCCGGTGACTTCCTTGTCACCATGACCGATTACTACATCGATTTCTACGTAAAGAACCAGCCGGAAATCCACGGCTGCGGACTGCATGACCCGCTCGCTGTGGCTGCCGCGCTTGACCCATCATTGGTCACCACGTTCGGCTTCAACCTACAGGTCGATTTGGAGGGCCCGTTCCGTGGCCGCACCATTGGTGACCGTTCTCGAGTGCAAGACCCGGACAAGCACACGCAAGTGGCGCTCGGGGTCAACGTGCCGGCATTCCTTGACCGCTTCATGCAACGTGTCACCGCCGTGGTACGCGGGTGACGGACTGATATAACTGAGAGGCCTTCTGATCGATTCATCAGAAGGCCCCTCAACATTTGGTGGTAGATAAGAGTTACAGTCCAGGAATTAAACCGCCGGGCGGGTCAAGCGTCAGATACTGCTCGTCCAAATCGATTTCGGGCACCAGCGCTTCCACGAACGGAACCAGCGCGGTTTTCTCGATGACGTCCTCACCCTTGGAATTCTGACCGGTCACCACCGGCTCGACCAGACGAATCTTCAGCAGCGACTGGGCGGGGGAGTCGACCACGTCGACCACCTTGCCTACCACTTGACCAGCGGGCAGCCCTAGGCCATTGCCCTCGGACAGACGAGCCTCGAGGCCGATGAGATCCTTGGGATACCATTCGTCCGCCTCGAGCATCTCTTCCGCATCGTCGGCCTCGCCATACAGCTCGACGCCGTTCAGTGCCTCGGCGGCAGTACGATCATCCGTGCCCTCAAGTTTGAGAATCCAACGATCTTTGAATGTGCGCGAGTTCTCAACGATATACTCGGTTTCGCCATCCTGCTGTAGAGCACGGAATCCGGCTCGAAGCGCCATTCGGGATCGTCGGTGTACAAGCGCACGGTGACTTCGCCCTTGAGCCCTGCGCGCGGCCAATACGAGCGACCCTCAGCAACTCGAGCTGCTGAGGGTCGTCGTGCATGTCTTGCTCTGCCATGCTGTGAATCAATCCTTATCGGTTATCGACGGACGTCCATGATGTCGACGCGAACCTTGTGGTCGGACAATGCCTGCACCACGGTGCGAATCGCATTGGCGGTGCGGCCGCTGCGGCCGATCACGCGGCCGATGTCCTCCGGGTTCACGCGCACGCGAAGCAGTTCGCCGCGCGCATTCTCATGGGACTTGACGGACACATCGTCGGGAAAATCAACGATGTTCTTGATGAGGTGTTCCACAGCCTGTGCAAGCATGATTGCTAGCCTTTCGTTTCAGCTCAGGCCTCGGCCGGAGCTTCTTCAGCAGCCTCAGCCGGGGTCTCCTCGGCGGCGGCAGCAGCTTCGGCCTCAGCCTTAGCCTTGGCGTCAGCTCGGACTTGGCGGCCTTCAGCTTCTGAGCCTGGTTCTCGACGGCCGCAATGCGGGCCTCGGCATCCGGGCCGGCTTCAACGGTCTTCAGGGTGCCTTCAGCACCGTCAAGGCCCTTGAACTTCTGCCAGTCACCAGTGATGTTGAGCAGCTTGAATACGGCTCGGACGGCTGAGCGCCGACGCCAAGCCAGTACTGAGCGCGGTCAGACTTGATCTGGATGGTCGAGGGCTGGGTGTTGGGGTTGTAGGTACCGATCTCCTCGATGACCTTGCCGTCACGCTTCTTGCGAGAATCGACGACCACCACGCGGTAGAAGGCGTAGAACTTCTTGCCCTGTCGCTTCAGACGAATCTTGGTTGCCAAAATGGCTCTCCTTGTAATAACTAGGTTTGTGGTTTCGCGGCTACCATGTGGGGCATGGCCCACCGGAATCCACGTGTCCTCGCGGCCCGGGGTGTAGAGGGCGCCACGCGCGCGCGAATAACTGCCTATTATAGCGCGCAGGGCAGGACTGACGTGGTGAGTGTCGTGTGCGGTTTGCTGTGGCAGCGGATCGCGGGGATGCGATGTACGGCAGGCAGCTAACGAAGCGCCAGCGTGGCGACAAGTGCCAGATGATCGGTGTCCTTGATTTCGAATGACTTGACCTGTGATGGCCGCACTCCGGGGGTAAACAGCACGTGATCCAGCTCGATGCGTGGCCACTTGAGCCAGCGGGGGAACGTAAGGTTGGGGCCGGCCGCCTGGGTCAGGCTCGCGTCCTTGAAGCCAGACTTGAGCAGGGCCGGAAACTGGGGTGGTCGGTGCTTGAGTTGAGGTCGCCATCACAACAGCGATGTTGTGATGGGCGATGGACCGAGCTTTGGTGATCTCTCGTAATCCTAGGATTCCGGCCGACCAGTCGGCACAGCCGCGCATAGGGGATTTCGGATGAGCCGAGCAGAAAGTGATGGTTCGGTCGGGGTGCGCTTGGGTTGTGGTGCTTGGGTTGGCAGCGATACGGATAGTGATGCCATTGGTGGAGGTGCTGGCGGGCGGCATCTTGGCTTGATCTGCGATGCGCAGTGTGATGGCCGGCACGTCGGCAGCGGGGATGCTGACCACGTTGGGCACGGATGCGCCCGGCTCGTATGCGGAGTAGAGCACGTTGAAGCCGCCGTTGTCAGTGTCCTTGGCTTCGCCGAATTGATGATAGGGGAGCAGCTCGTTGAGACCTGCTCGGTGAGGCGTGCGATGAGCTCGTCGGTGACCTCCTGCAATGCCAGCACGCTGATGCCGCGTTTGCGAATATTGGCGGTGATGTCATTGGCGTCCGCGCGACCGTAACGGCAGTTCAGGGTCATGACGGTGAACTGAGTGGGGAGCGTGGTGCGGGTGGATTCCGAGGCCGTGGAAGATAGATTACTGGCTGCGTCTAGTGCTTCACGGCTTGTGCCGGCAGTACCGGAAGATGATGCAGCAGCAGAGGGTCCGGCGTTGGGGTCGCTTATATTATGGGTGTTTACAGATGTTTCACGGGATGTTTCACGATTTGCGCCGATAGTGCTGGACGATACCGTGACAGTGGTGTCGGCGTTGCTGGAATTGTTCATATTCTGCGTATTCGCAGATGTTTCACGCGGTGTTTCACGGTGGGATTCCTTACGCTTGCCGGCGGGGTCGATTGACGTACCCCAATAGTTAAGCCGGTGCGAGCTGGCGAACAGTGCGGCCACGATAAGCAGCGACATAACGCTCCATTCGCGCTGCCACGCGGCGAATGCGGCCAAAACCACCAAAGGAACCCACAGCAATGGCGTGAGCGCAATCATGTATGGCAACGGCATGCGGGCTTCAAGACCGGCCGGCAGTGCGCTCAACGCCGTCCACAGCAGTGCGATGATCGCCACAGTGCCAAGGATTGTCGTCATTGGAGTTCCTTTCCGAATATGTCGAAAAATATGCTCCCGCTGGCGGGAGCTGTCGAACGCAACGAGACTGAGGGTGGTCCTTCTCGATTGGACCACCCTCAGTCTCGTTGCGTTCGACAGCTCTCCGAGCCCAGCAACTAAGGATGGCCTGCGGCCACATATCTCTGGTTCGCCTGTCGGCTCACACTCGCCTACAAACAGCTCTCGCCGTTTGCTATACGCTCGTCCCGCCAGCGGGAGCCCCTCGATAATCAGCGGCCGAACAAGCCGCTCAAACCGCCGCCGAGGTTCGGAGGCAGCTCAGTGCCGCCATCGACGTTGCCCATCATCTCTTCAAGGCCTGCAGGCAGAGCTGGATTCTGCGGCTTCTTGGCAAATGCGGAGCCGCCGGTGGAACCGGAGGACTTCTTGCCGGCCAGCTTGTCGCGCAATGCCTTCTCCTCAGCCTCGCGCTTCATCGGGTTGCCGGACTTGCCGCCCTTCTTCTTGTTCTTGCCCTTCTTCTTACCGCCGCCCATCGCAGGGCCGCCGAAGCCGGGCATGCCGCCACCCATGCCGCCGCGGTTGGACATGCGCTTCATCATCTTTGCGGCCTGCTCAAAGCGCTGCAGCAGAGCGTTGACCTGCGAGACGGTCACACCCGAACCATAGGCGATACGGGCGCGGCGAGAACCGTTGATAATCGATGGATCACGGCGCTCTGCCGGGGTCATCGAGCGAATAATCGCCTCGGTGCGGTCGATCTCCTTCTCATCGAACTGTTCAAGCTCCTTGCGGTGCTGAGCCATGCCGGAATCATGCCGAGCAGCGACTTCATCGAACCGAGCTTGCGCACCTGCTGCAGCTGATCGAGGAAATCATCCAGGCCAAAGGAGCCCTCGGAGATCTTCTCGGCGGCCTTGCGGGCCTTCTCCTCGTCGAACTGCTTCTGAGCCTGCTCGATGAGCGTCATGATGTCGCCCATGTCGAGGATGCGCGATGCCATACGATCCGGGTGGAAGACCTCGAAGTCCTTCAGACCCTCGCCAGTGGAAGCGAACAGAATCGCTTGCCGGTCACGGATGCCACGGACAGCGCGGCACCACCACGGGCGTCGCCATCGAGCTTGGAGAGCACCACGCCGGTGAAGTCCACGCCTTCATCGAATGCCTTGGCGGTCTTGACCGCGTCCTGACCGATCATCGCGTCGATGACGAACAGGATTTCATTGGGCTGCACGGCGTCACGGATATCGCGTGCCTGCTTCATCAGCTCCTCGTCCACGCCCAAGCGACCGGCGGTATCGATGATCACCGTGTCATAAAGCTTCTGCTTGGCGATTTCGATGGAATCGCGTGCCACCTTCACCGGGTCACCGGAAGTCTGGCCCGGAGCGGCCACAGCCTCGCCGCCGTCGGACTGCACGCCCTTCTCGGGGGCGTAGACGGGCACGCCGGCGCGCTCGCCGACCACCTGCAGCTGGGTCACGGCGTTCGGACGCTGCAAATCGGCCGCCACCAGCAGCGGCGTATGGCCGGAATCCTTGAGCCAATAGCCGAGCTTGCCGGCCAGCGTGGTTTTACCGGCACCCTGAAGACCTGCGAGCATGATGATCGTCGGCGGGTTCTTGGCGAAGTTCAGCGGGCGGTCCACGCCCTGACCGAGCACGTCGGTGAGCTCCTCATTGACGATCTTCACCACCTGCTGGGCGGGGTTAAGTGCCTCGGACACCTCGGTGCCCAGTGCGCGCTCGCGCACCTTGCCAGTGAAGGAACGCACCACGTCGAGCGCCACGTCGGCGTCGAGCAGCGCGCGGCGGATTTCGCGGATTGTGCCGTCGATATCCGCTTCGGAAAGCTTGCCCTTGCTCTTCAGATGCTTGAACGCATTCGAGAGCCTATCTGTCAAAGAACTAAATGCTGCCATAATGGGCAACAGTCTAGCCGCCACGCGGGAAATTCTATTTGCCGGGCAACGATTCTGCCGCCCATATTGGCGTTGTGTTGCGATGGTGCCGTTCGGTTGCCGGCGTTGGCGGAATCGTCACCAGACACCTAGTAGGCGAATGTCTTGCCATCCGCTCGTGGCGAAGCCAATCGAGTGCTTCCGTTACCATAGAGAATGTAAAGAATCCTGTGTTTTTTGGAATGCTTACGCTGTTTTGAAAATCCCTGGACACCGCTTATACGCAGACTGCCGTGCGCCCTCGCGAACTTAGGTCAACGACCAGACCCGTTGCGGGCCAACGCAGACATGCCGTGCAATAAGGAAGGCCCACCGATGCCCGCCCAAAAACTCCTTGAACGCAAAGCTCTGATCGTTGGCATAGTCGTCAACGTTCTTCAGGTGTTCGCCGGAATGGCTGTGTTCTTCATGACTGGCCTTAAGGCCATGTTCCTTGATTTCTCCTTCACCGCAATCTCCGTCCTTTCCGGACTGGTGGCGGTGTACCTTTCGACGCGCACGGTGCGTACCACTGAGCGCTTCCCCAATGGCCTGTTCGCGTTGGAGCCTATCTACGCGATCTGCAAGGCCATCTTCACCATGTCGTTGTTGGTGTATTCGCTGATCGACGTGTGCCGAGTGGCTTATGACTACTTCGTGTTCGGGTCCGGCGAACGCATCGAAACCGGCCCGGTGGTCATTTACGAGATCCTGACCGTGATTGTCTGCTTCAGCCTGTACATGTACTATCGGCGTTCGAACCGTGCCATCGGCAACTCCAGCACCATGCTCACCGCCGAATGCAAAAGCACGCTGGTCGACGGCTCGATGTCCTTCGGCATCGGCGTGATTGCGGTATTCCTGATGCTGCTGCCGGCTGGCGGACCGCTTGACTTCCTGCATTACACCGGCGATTTCTTCATCACCGTGGCGTTGGTGGTGTTGACCATTCGCGAACCGTTCAGCGTGCTGAAGGAAGCGTTCGTGGAATTGGTCGGTGGCGTGCATGACGACGACGAGACCAATGCTTATGTGGAAGCCGAGGCGCAGCGGCACCTGCCTGCCAATACCGAGTATGAGCAGACGCTGATTTTCAAGACCGGCATGAACTACATGGTGGATGTGTATTTGGCCGGCACTGGCGAGACCATCGATGTGTCTGATCTCATCGAACGCAAGCGCTCGCTGGAAAAGGAACTCACCAAGCGCCTGCACCTCGTGGACGTAGACTTCGTTTTCGACTGATTGGCTGGTTTGATGGGGCTTTCGCCATTTCGAGGGGCTGATTTCGTCTTTCCCGGAGGTCTACTTCCGTTTCAAGGGGCTGCCTAAACTTCAAACTGAAAGTACAAATGCTTAACGACACCGTCGTTAAGCCATTTGTAGTGTGCCTCTACTTGAGCGTCAGCCCCTTGAAACGGAAGTAGACCTCCGGAATCGGACAAATCAGCCCCTTGAAACGGGAATATCGTTGTTCGATGTCGCTAAGTGGCTACTTCAGGCTCCAGGTCGAGCCTTGCAGGCCGTCTTCGATGGTGATGCCGGCCTCGGCCAGCGCATCGCGAATCTGATCGGCCTTGGCAAAGTCCCTAGCCTTGCGGGCTTCGGCACGGGCATTGAGCTGTTCGGTAATAAGCGCTTCCAATGCGGCGTGCTCGGGGGTCTCGGTCGTGCCATCGCTGGCACCACCGGCAGCTCCGGCAGAGACCCACGGTTCGGCCAGCGGATCCAGTCCCAACGTGTCGAGCATGGCGCGCACGGCGAGCAGCGTCTCACGCACCTCGGCCTGCACGGCCTCGGAATCGGCGCGATCGGCAAGCTGCGAGAGCAGCGTATTGCCGGAACGAATAGCGGTGAAAATCGCGGCGGTCGCACCGGAGACATTGACATCGTCGTTCATCGCGGCCACGAAATCGGTGGGCAGGTCATCGGCGGATATGCCGGTAACCTCTTCGCGGGACGCTGACCACCCAAGGCCACGCCGGCGCGCTCGATGAAGTTCGAGACACGGTCGTATGCGGCCTGAGCCTCGACCAGTGCCTGATCGGACCATTCGAGCATCGAACGATATTGCACGGAACCCAGCGCGTAACGCACCACCCAAGCGGAGTTCTCAGCCAGCACAGACGGCACGGACAGGCCAGTGCCGAGAGACTTCGACATCTTCTCGCCCTTGGCGGTCACCCAAGCCGAGTGCATCCAGCGTGCGGCGGACGGGTAGCCAGCCGCACGGGTCTGGGCCATCTCATTCTCGTGGTGCGGGAAGCGCAGGTCCAAGCCGCCGCCGTGAATGTCGAATCCGTCGCCCAGATAACGATGGGACATGGCAGAGCATTCGATATGCCAGCCCGGACGTCCCACGCCGAACGGGGTTGACCAGCGAGCGTCCTCGGGGTCGGTATCCTTCGGAGCTTTCCACAGTGCAAAGTCGCGCGGATCATGCTTGTCGGGGGAGGCATCGGCCGGATCGACGGGGTTGTATTTGTCGTCGCCGGTGGCATCCACGGACGGGCCCATGCGGTCGGCCACGGCAGCTGCTTCATCGACCTCGGCGGTCTGCTTCTGGTGGGTCAGCTCGCCGTAATGCGGCCAGGAGGCCACGTCGAAGTACACGTTGCCGGTGGGCTTGCCATCCGCATCCGTGACCACATAGCCATGGCCGTTGTCGAGAATGCGCTGAATCAGATCGATCATGTCCGACATATGGCCGGTGGCGCGGGGCTCCACGGTGGGCGGCAGCACGCCAAGCGTGTTGTACGCCTCGGTGAATTCGCGCTCATAGTAGTAGGCGCGGGCCCACCAGCGCTGACCGGCGGCTGCGGCCTTGTCGAGAATCTTGTCGTCGATGTCGGTCACATTGCGTACGAACGTGACCTTGTATCCGAGCTTCAAGAACCAGCGGCGCACGATGTCGAACGCTACGGCGGCACGGATATGGCCGATATGCGGGGAAGACTGCACGGTGGCGCCACACACGTAGATGCCGACCTCGCCCGGCTTGAGCGGCACGAAATGACTGACTGATGCGATGCGGTGTCATACAGATTCAGGCCGTCGGCGGCCTTGGCTACATGCACCGGCGTCAGGCTCGACGGCATAACGGAAGTGTTGAAATCCTGCGGTTCTTGGCTGTTTCCCATAGCCCCTAAGCGTAGGGTTTGAGCCAGACATGAGACGTGGCCTATCGGTGCATTTTTGTGGGGCGGCTGTTCATGGGTTCGGTGCCGATCGACGACATGGCTTGTTGCTGGCAACGATTCAAGTGCGGAACGGGGCATCAAACGGCGGCGAACCATTCGAAAATGACGGTGTTAACGCAAACGGGGAACGCTCGTGTCACAATAGGAGCCATGTCCACACCACAAGTGCTGATTTTGCAACATGTCCCGTGGGAGCGCCCCGGGCGTATTCTGTCGACCCTCGAAGATCTCGGGCTCGATACGGTGATTATGAATATTGCCGACACGAAGAAGCCCGATCTTCCCAACTTCGGTGACCTTGCCGGTGTGGTGATTATGGGCGGGCCGATGGGCGCGCTCGACTATGACAAGTATCCGGGATTAAAAGCCGAGGGCAAGCTGGCCAAAGCGGCCGTGGCCGTAGGCAAGCCGGTACTTGGCGTGTGCTTGGGCCACCAGATTATCGCCGCTGCACTCGGTGGCCAGCTGCGTAAGGGTGATGCGCCGGAGATTGGCTTTGGGCCCATCAAGCGCGTGGATAGGCACGACTTCTTCTCCATGTGGGATAAGCAGCTGAACGTGCTGCATTGGCATAACGATGTAGTCGGTCTACCTGAGGGCGCCCAGCTGCTGGCGCGCTCCTCCGCCACCAAGGTGCAGGCGTTCCGTCTGGGTTCCGCATTGGGCATGCAGTTCCATCTCGAAGTGTGCGGATCCCTGCTGGATGAATGGCTTGATGAGCCGAGCATGGTCAAGGATCTCAAGGCCGCCGGTGGTTCCAAATCCCAGTTGCGCGAGCAATTCGCCCAGTACGATCAAATGCTGCAGCCGCTCGCCGAGCAGGTGTTCTCCGGCTTCGCCGCCCGCTGCAACTCCTACTCCCAGACGCTGAGCAAGTAGGCGGATGACAATGTGATTGCCGTATCTCGTTGCGCGACAATTATCTTCTCCCACCGCGTAGTGAAACTCTCACCACGTAGTGAATTCCCCACCACGTGGTGACTCAAAATGGCGGTATTCCGCTAAAAGCAAATCTTCGCTAACACCGTCGTGGGGATTTCACCGTGTGGTGGGTGGTCGACATCGTGGTGGAGACCTCATCACTGGGCAAGCATGGCGCTACATTGGTGAGTCATGCCGACTTATGACATTGGACTGGAACACGTTTCGCTCGCCTTCGCCACCAAAACCATCTTCACCGATGTGACCCAAGGTGTATTCGAGGGCGACCGTATCGGCATTGTCGGTAAGAACGGCGATGGCAAATCCACGTTGCTTCACCTGTTCCGCGGCACCCAGGAGCCGGACTCCGGCCGCGTGACGAAGCGCGGTGGACTCACCTTCGGCATGCTCGACCAGCGCGATCCACTTGACGACAACGCCACCATCCGCGAAGCCGCATTGGAAGGCCGCGCGGACTACGAATGGGCGTCCGACAACACCTCGCGCGAGATCGTGGAAGCCCTGCTCGGCGGCATGAGCCTGGACGCCAAGGTCGGATCCCTGTCCGGCGGCCAACGTCGCCGCGCCGATCTGGCTCGACTGCTGCTTAAGGACTGGGATATTCTCGCGCTCGACGAGCCCACCAACCATCTTGATGTGGTCACTATCCACTGGTTGGCCGAGCACCTGAAGAACCGTTGGTCCAAAGGTCAGGGCGTATTGCTGCTCGTCACCCACGACCGTTGGTTCTTGGACGAAGTGTGCGAATCCATGTGGGAGGTTCACGACGGCGTGATTGAGCCGTTCGAAGGCGGATATTCGGCATACATGCTGCAGCGCGTCGAGCGCGATCGTCAGGCCGACGTGCGTGAGACGAAGCGCCGCAATCTGGCACGCAAGGAGCTTGCATGGCTGTCCCGCGGCGCCCGCGCTCGCTCCACCAAGCAGAAGTTCCACGTCAAAGCCGCCCGTGAGCTCATCGCCGATGTGCCGCCGATGCGCAACACGGTTGAGCTCAAGCAAATGGCCACCTCCCGCCTTGGCAAGCAGGTGGTCGACCTCATCAACGTCACACAGATTTTTGAACACACGCAGGGCATGGCCGAGATGGACCCGGACATGGCGGCGCTCGCCGACTTGGCCTCGCGCGTGGACGTGGTGAACGCCATGTATGCCGAACCGCAGCTGCACGGTTCCGTCGAGGTGGCCGTCACCGATATGGACGATCCCCGATTGGTTGATGCGGGTGTGCCCGAAGCCATCGAGCCGCGGCCAAGGCGCGTGAAGCGGAGGCCAATGCGCCGAGCGACATCGAGCGTGAGGTTCGCCGCCAGAACACCGGTGGCGAGACCATCGGCAGCGATGCCCTTGACGAGGAAGCCGCGACGTCCGCCGCACGCAAAGTCACCGTGTCCGGCCGTGAGATCCTCGATGACGTGACATGGCTGATCGGTCCGGGCGACCGTTTCGGCATCGTCGGCGCTAATGGTGCCGGCAAGTCCACGCTGCTCAAGCTCATCGACGGCACGCTTACCCCGACCGTGGGCCACGTGAACATCGGCAAGACCGTGAAATTCGCCGTACTTTCCCAGCGCCTGGACGAGCTGGAGAAGCTGGGTCGGTACAAGATCAAGGAAGTGCTGAGCCGCTATAAGCCAGCTACATCGTGGATGGCAAGGAAGTCACTCCTGGACAGCTCATGGAACGGCTTGGGTTCGAGTCCGCACAGCTGATGACGCCGATTCGTGACCTGTCCGGCGGCCAAAAGCGCCGCATGCAATTGCTGCTGATTCTGCTGGATGAGCCGAATGTGCTCATCATGGACGAGCCCGGCAACGATTTGGATACTGACATGCTCGCTGTAATGGAAGACCTGCTCGACACCTGGCCGGGTACCCTGATTGTGGTTTCCCACGACCGTTACCTGCTTGAGCGCGTCACTGACCAGCAGTTCGCATTGATCGGCGGCAAGGTGCGCCATCTGCCTGGTGGTGTGCAGGATTACCTTGACATGGTTGAGGACCTTAAGAACGGCAAGGGGCTTCCGGAGGATAAGGCCGGTTTTGCTGGGACTGGTGGGTCATCGGCCAAGCGTGGGGCACAGGGTAAGGGTTCTGCGGCTGAGTCTGTCCCTCAGTCGACTTCTTCGGAGGGATCTCGAGATTCGGCTGAGCCAAAGCTGAGCGGCAAGGCATTTCATGAGGCGTCCAAGCGTGTGAACGCCATCGAGCGCAAACTTGCCAAGCTGGAAGAGCAGAAATCCGACCTCGAGGCGCAGATGGCCAGCCATGACCCGAGCGACTACGAAGGCCTCAACAAGCTCAACGAACAGCTCACCGCAGTCAACAGCGAAAGCGATGACCTCGAAGCCGAATGGCTCGAGCTCTCCGAACAGTTGGAGTAGCCGGGGAACGCAGTGTGGTCTGCTGCGAAGCGTGATTTGCTGTGGGGCTCCCCCTCAGTTACCTCCGGTGACAGCTCCCCTCAGAGAGGGGAGCCAAAGTGCATACCGAACCGCCCTCCGTTGATTCTATGAGCTGTCCGTTAGCCTTTGTATTCCCAAGGATTGATGAGTTCCACGCCGGTGCCTTCGAAGTCCTTGGTGTTACGTGTGGACACACTTGCTCCCCAAGAGCGGGCAATTGCCGCAATCATGGCATCTTGGATACTTGTAGGTTTGCCCCTGCGCTCGCGTTCAATGAAGATGGTTGCATAATTGGCAGCTGCTTGGGTGTCGAATGCGAATGTTCTATCTGCTAAGGTCATAAGCTCAAGCTTGATGGTTGTGTCCGTGTACTTTCGTCGTTTGCCCTCAGGCATTTGACATATTCCGGCCAACAACTCGGCGACGGTGATGGCAGTGGTCGCCAAATTGCTTGTATCTTGGTTTCTCAGCCAATTGGCAACGTGCTCGTCTGGCTGTTTCTTAATGATTTCGCTGATGACGTTGGTGTCCAAAATAATCATGGTTACGACCTATTCAAAGGTCACTGGTGGTCGGGAATCATCAGGATTTCGTTCAGGCGCTGGAATCTCTCCTTCTTCGAGCCCATCAAAATCTATTTTTTCCATGAATTCACGGATCTCGTCATAAAAATTGGTCTTTCGTGTCATTTCGTGTGCCACCGTGCCGGCCAACCATTCTTCAAGAATGGACCGCACCTGAGATTCCATGGAGCGATTGTTCTTTTCAGCCACTTCCTTGAGCTGTTGAATTTGTTCATCGGGTATTTTTCGGATGGTCAGTGTTGCCATAATGCACCTCCTTGTTGCTGTCATAATGCTAGCAAATAGTGCTGTCATTATGCATGCAGATGGGGTTGCGAGGTGCGCATACAAAAAGGGCGGATATGCGTTGTGCATATCCGCCTTTGGGTTTGGTCTTGCAAGCTCCCCTCGGACGGAGGGAAGCCAGAGAAAATCAGCGACCGGTGACTTCGGAGCCGACGACCTTTTCGCTTAAGGCGTGCGGGCCACGGGTTACGGCGACTGCGCCGGAACGAACCAGCTCGATGACGCCGTAATGCTCCAGAAGCCCCAGCAGAGCGTCGATCTTGCCTTCAGCGCCAGTCGCTTCGATGGTCAGCGATTCCGGGTTCACATCCACTACGCGCACGCGGAACAGGCGCACAATCTCCAGTACGTCGGAACGGTTGGACTGATCGGCGGCCACCTTGATCAGCACCAGCTCGCGCTCCACGGTGGAATTCGGGTCAAGTTCCACAATCTTCAGCACGTGCAGCAGCTTGTTGAGCTGCTTGATGATCTGCTCGAGCGGCACAGCCTCCACGTCGGCGGTCACCGTGACACGGGAGATGTCCGGGCGCTCGGTGGGGGAGACGGACAGAGAGTTGATGTTGAACGCGCGGCGGGCGAACAAGCCGGCGATGCGGGCCAGCACACCTGGGCGGTTCTCCACCAGAACAGAGAGTGTATGACGCTCGGAACCGGGACGAGATGCAGGATAGTTAGTAGCCATGATGATTCTCCTCTCCTCACTGCTCGTTCGCGGCGGTCGTGGTCTCGTGCTCGAACACGCCAGTCGCATGTTCGTCCGGGCCGGTGCCTGGAGCCGGGGTCCCGCCGGTCAGCGGTTTGATACCGGGCTTGTAGATCACCTCATCGTTTGAGGCGCCTGCGGCAACCATCGGCCACACCATGGCGTCCTTCCATACGCGGAAATCAATGAGCACCGGACGGTCGTTGATCTGGTTCGCCTTCTCGATGGCGGCAATCGCCTCATCTTCAGTGAACGCGCGGATGCCGACACAACCATAGGCTTCGGCCAGCTTGATGAAGTCAGGCACCTCGATCGGAACCGAATTATCGGCCAGTTGCCCGGCACCATCGGTACCGTGAGCCTCGCCATCCAACAGGTTGGTCTGCGAGTAGTGGTGCTCGTAGAACAGGGTCTGCCACTGGCGAACCATGCCGTACACGGAGTTGTTGAGGATTGCGATCTTTACCGGAGCGTGGTCCAAGAATGCGGCCGCCAGCTCTTCGGACGTCATCTGGAAGGAGCCGTCGCCATCAATCAGCCATACCGGCTTCTTGCCTTCAAATTTACGGGCGGAACCCACGGATGCGCCGATGGCTGCCGGCAGGCCGTAGCCCATCGTGCCCAAGCCACCGGAGGAAATCCAGGAGTGCTGGTTCTCGAAGTCAATGAACTGTGAAGCCCACATCTGGTGCTGGCCCACGCCGGTCACCCAGATGGTGGAGGAGTCGGCCAGCTCGGAGAGCTTCTTGATGACCCACTGCGGGGCCAGCGAGCCGTCGGTCGGCTTGTCCCACGTCATCGGGTATTCCTTGCGCCAGCCATCAATTGCCTTCCACCAGGGAGCCAGGTTTGGCTTGCCTTGAATGGCTTGCGTGCGCTCGATTTCAGGAATCAGATCGTCCAGCACGGCGGCCACATCGCCCACAATCGGCACGTCGGGCTGACGATTCTTGCCGATTTCCGCCGGATCGATATCGATGTGGATTACGCGGGCGGTGGGGGCGAAAGCATCCAGCTTGCCGGTCACGCGATCATCGAAACGGGCGCCAATAGCCACGAGCAGATCGGCGCGCTGCACCGCACCGGTGGCGGCGATGGTGCCATGCATGCCCAGCATGCCGAGGTTCTTCGGTCGGTGTCCGGGATGATGCCGCGCGCGGGCAGGGTGGTGACCACGGGGGCGCCGGTCA